>CAAGKR010369615.1_pt1 | contig 14826 bp, 17 predicted proteins | sample 2556971 | NCBI WGS metagenome assembly CAAGKR01 (sample SAMEA5207829, study PRJEB30636) | soil metagenome | biome: forest; feature: boreal; material: soil | place: USA | collected 2011-09 | depth 1 m | reverse complement strand
GGGCTGCCAGGCGGGCTGGCCGGGCTGGCCGGGCTGCCAGGCGGGCTGGCCGGGCTGTGCGGGCTGCCAGGCTGGCTGCTGGCCTTGCGCGGGCTGAGCCGGCGGTTGCCAGGTCGGGATCTGTCCGGGGGCGGGCGGCGAATATGGTCGCGGCACTTGCTGGATCGGCCGCTGCTGGTCGGGCGCGATGTACGGGGAGGTGGGGCCCTGGAGGACCGCCTGGCTGCGCCGCAGCAGGTCGAGGAGGCGACTCTTGTCGATATAGAGGTTTCCCGCCAGCGCCGGGTTCACCCCGGGCGTGAACTGGAATTCCCCGCTCTGGAACTCCCAGAGGAGATCAAAGGCCTTCCGCGCGCCGCGAACCCGGCCACCGCTGGCGTGGGTCAACGCCCCGGCCGCGAAGGCGTAAACCCAGGTGCCGCGAGGCTCGCGCAGCTCGAGGACGCCGCTCTGCCCGCCATTGACCACCTGGTCCAGCAGGCCGAGCAAGCCGCCTCGGTCGATGGGTTGGAAGGTGGGCGCCTGGGGCGCCGAGTCGGCGCCGTCCTTTTTGCCCTTGGCGAAGAGCTTCATGCGGTCACCAATATATCGCGGAGCGTCCAGAATTGATCTCTGATTCCCGTCACACCTCTGTAACCGGGAGGGGGTGTCCGACCTTGCCCGCGCGAACAGCCCGCTACATCCTGTTACCGGGCGGGAGCAAGGCTCGAACTTGATCGTCGGTCACCTGCGGCCATTCCTCAAAGAAGTGGCCCACGGCGCGAAACGGATCCGGCGTCTCGAGGCAGACCCAGTCGTCGACCCGGGTCCGGAGCCAGCAGGCGGTGTCGGCCGGCGCCACCGGCACCGCCAGGGTCACCCGGCGCGCGCCATGCCGCCGGGCGGCGTCAATGGCGACCTGGGCGGTGTAGCCCGTGGCCACTCCATCGTCGACCAGGATGACGGCGTACCCCGAGACCGGATGGTCCAGGCCGGGCATGCCGGTGAGCCACTGCCGCAGGCGGCCGCGCTCCAGGGCGGCTGCCTGCTGGAGCCGGCCGGGCGAGACCCCGAGATGCCGCGCCAGCTGGTCATCGAGCACCTGCCCCGCCTCGTCGTCGACGGCGCCAATCGCGAGCTCCGGATTTCCCGGCGCACCGACTTTTCGGACCGGGGCGATCCAGAGCGGGAGGCCCAGCGCCGAGGCGATCTCGGCCGCGACCACCATCCCACCGCGGGGGATGCCGAGGACGATCGTCGCCTCCGCCTCGCGGTACGCCGCGAGCCGGTCGGCCAGCCGCCCGGCCGCATCGGCCCGGTCTCGAAACCTCATCGAGCCGACTATAGTGTGGGCGATGCCAGCCGAACAGATGCCGAATGTCGGCGACCTGGCGCCGGAGTTCTCCCTTCCGGCCACCCCGGACGGCGACCCGATCGCCCTCTCGGCCTATCGCGGGAACCGCCAAGTCCTCCTCGCCTTTTACGTCTTCGATTTCAGCCCAGGTTGAACCAACGAGCTCACCTCCTTGCGAGGTGATCACCAGCAGTTCGTCAAGGGCGAGACGGAGGTCCTCGGCATCAGCGTCGACCACATCTGGGCGCACAAGGCATACAACAAGAGCCTGGGTGACCTTCCCTTCCCGTTACTCGCCGACTGGGACAAGTCGGTGAGCCGCCGCTACGGGGTGCTGATGGAGGAGAAGGGATTCGCGCAGCGCTCGCTCTTCCTGATCGATTACCGCGGCTACGTTCGCTGGCGGAATCCTCACTACGACTGGCGCAACCCCGATCAATACGCCGAGATGACGGAGGCGATGCTGGGCCTACCGCGGATCCCCAAAACGAAAAAAGCCAGCCCGTAGGCTGGCTTCTTCTTTGTCTTCGGGTTCTAGCTCTTGCCGTTCGCGACGACGGCGAGGATGTCCTTCTCCGAGAGGATCAGGTACTCGGTCTCATCGAGCTTGATCTCGCTGCCGGCGTACTTGGCGTAGACGACGCGGTCGCCGATCTTGACGTCCAGCGGCTCGCGCTTGCCGGTGGCCTCGATGAAGCGGCCGTTGCCGACGGCTTCGATCATGCCTTCCTGCGGCTTCTCCTTGGCGGTGTCGGGGAGGACGATCCCGCTCTTGGTCTTCTCCTCACGCTCGACCGGCTTGATGACGACACGATCGCCGAGTGGTCTCAATTTCATAGTCAAACCCTCCTTAATGGGGTGATTAGCACTCAGTTAGCCCGAGTGCTAATCATAGCTGATCGGCGGGTAGCTTTCAACCCTCCGGCGCCCTTGCCATGACACCGGCGAAGGACTAGGCTCCAAGGATCTGGATCACCTGAGGAGGGGATTAGTTTGATGAACCGCTGGATTCGACTATCCGTGCTTGCTCTGGCCGCTGCGCTCGCCCTGGCCACCGTCCCGGCATCGGCCAGGGAGAACTCAACCTACCTGGCCCTCGGCGACTCGTACGCCTTCGGGTTTAACCCGATTGTTCTTGCCTCCGGCGGCGGTTCGAATCCCGCAAACTTCCCCGGCTACACGGATGCCGTTGCCAGGGCTCTCGGCCTCAACCTGACCAACGCAGCCTGCCCGGGCGAAACCAGCGGAAGCATGATCAACGGCACGCGGCCGGACAATGGATGCCAGGACTTCCGCGCCGCCTTCCCGCTGCATACGTCGTATCGCGGCGCCCAACTCGCGTTTGCCGTCAGCTACCTTCACTCCCACCACCACACCGATCTCGTGACCATCCAGGTGGGCGGAAACGACCTCCTGATCCTCCAAGCGCTCTGCAAGGGCAACTCGGCCTGCATCCTGAACGGGCTTGGGCCCGTTGAGGCACAGATGATGGCCAATCTCAATCGGATCTATTCGGCGATCCGGAACGCGGGCCACTATCGCGGCACCATCGTCGCCGTCCCTTATTTCGCCTTCAACTACAACGACCCGAACAATGTGGCCATCGCCCTTTCGTTGGATGGCGCGATTGGTACGGTTGCGACCCGCTACCACGCCCGGGTGGCCAACGTCTTTGGGGCCTTCTTTAGCGCGTCGGCCAATTCGCCGTTTCTTGCTCATGTCCCCTGCTTCGCAGGCCTGCAGGTCGTTCTTGACCCGGGCCCACCGCCGACCTGCGACATCCATCCCTCTGCGGCCGGGCATGCCGTCTTCGCAAAGGCGATTCTGGCCGTGCTGCCGCGTCACGAGCGGAACTAGCTAAAACCCAAGGCTCGGGTCCGCGTCGAATGGCACCGGATCCGGGCCTCGGCGGTCCCATTCAACGAGCGCGGCGGCCCCGATCATCGCGGCGTTGTCCGTGCACAGCTCTGGGGCGGGGATCACCAGGCGCGCGAGGCGCCCGAGCCGGTCCTGCGCCGCCTCGCGCAACCGGCGATTCCGGGCGACCCCACCCCCAAGGATGATGGTCGGCGCCGGCTCCTCGTTGAAGGCCGACTCGACCCGGGTGAGGAGGGCGTCAACGATCGCCTCCTGGTAGCTCGCCGCCAGATCGGCGCGGGTCCCCTCCGAGAGCGGGCCGCGCTTGCGCACGTCATAGAGCAGGGCCGTCTTCACGCCGCTGAAACTGAAGTCGAAGCCGGGCGCGCGGGGGCGCGGAAAGGCCACCGCCCGCGGGTCGGCGGCGACCGCCAGGCGATCGATCGCCGGCCCGCCGGGAAAGGGAAGGCCCAGGATCCGGGCCCCCTTGTCAAAGGCCTCACCGGCGGCGTCGTCGCGGGTGCGACCGATCACCTCGATGCCGCCATCGGCCCTCCACCGGATGAGGTCGCTGTGTCCACCCGAGACGATCAGGGCGAGCGCCGGCGGCCGGAGAGCGGGGTCCTCCAGCTGGGCCGCGTACAGGTGGCCGGCGAGGTGGCTCACCCCCACCACGGGACGCGTCCGCGCCCAGCCGATCGCCTGTGCGATGTTGACGCCGACCAGCAGGCAGCCGATCAAGCCCGGGCCACGCGTCACCGCGAGGGCATCGATCTCCTCCCACCGGGTGCCGGCCACGTCGAGGGCCCGTTCGATCACCGGCACGATCGTTTGGAGGTGGGCGCGCGCGGCCAGCTCCGGCACCACGCCGCCGTATGGGGCGTGGAGCGCGTCCTGCGATCGCACGATATTGGAAAGACAGCGCGGGCCCGTGGCCACCACGGCGGCCGCCGTCTCGTCACACGAGGTTTCGATCGCGAGGAGCTGCAGGGCTGGGTCCGCGTTACTCGGGTGGGGAGCCGGCGATGCCTTCGATTTCGAGCGACTGCAGGATCTCGGCGAAGCGCCGCTTGAAGCTGGGGGCCTGGATGGAGTCGGACCACATCACGATCGCGTCTTCGTTGTTGTCGGTGTAGTAGCCACGACGCCGGCCGATGACCTTGAACCCGAACTTCTCATACAGCCGGACGGCCACATCGTTGGAGGGCCGCACCTCGAGAGTCAGCCAGCGGGACCCGAGCTGATAGGCGCGCTGGATCAGGGCCGCCATCAGCGCATGCCCGTACCCCTTCCCCTGCTCGCCGGCGCGCACGCCCACGGTGGTGATGTGCGCCTCGTCGCTCATCTTCCAGAGACCCGCGTAGCCGACGACATCGTCGTCGCGCCGGAGCACGAGATAGTAGGCGGAGCGGTTGTGGTGCAACTCTCGGTAGTAGGCGTTGCGCGGCCAGGGGGTGGGAAAGATCTCGCGCTCGATCGCCTGCACCTGCGGGATGTCTTCCTCGCGCATGGCGTCAACGAGCACCCGCGACTTGAGCTGCATCATGATGGGGCCTTCCTTTTGCGCTCCTCGGCCGCGGCGGGCTGCACATAGAGCGCCTGCACCTCATCATATCGCACCGGTTTTTGGGAATCGATAGCCTCCTTCGCCGCATTCCCGAGTGCCCGGCTGGCCGGCGCCCGCTCCGCAAGCGGCACCTCGAGCCCGGCGTGGACCGGCGACCAGACGGCCAGCTTCCCGGCCGGCTCGACAACGATCCGGCCCCTGGCTGGCAGCCAGGCGGGCAGCTCCTGGACGGCCAGCCGGCGCACCCCCTCCCCTTCCCGCCAGGCATAGACCTCGGCGTGACCAGCATCGCGAATCGCGTACGGTGCGGGCTCCGGCAGGTTGCGGCGGGCGAGCAGCGGCAGGCTGTCGAGCAAGTACAGGGGTAAATGCCGAGCATAGGCAAGACCCGCGGCCAGGGAAAGGCCGACTCGGAGTCCGGTAAAGGAGCCCGGCCCGCGCGCGACCACGATGGCCTCGAGCGCATCGGGCCGGGCGCCGGCCTCGCGCATCAAGGCCTGGAGCCGCTCCAGGATGGGTGGGTCCGAGGGTGCCCGCACCCAGTCCGCGGCCCCGACGAGGCGTGGTCCGTCGAGCAGCGCCAGGGCATGCTCGACCCCGGAGGTGTCAATCGCCAGCCGCATCAAAGATCCTCTGAACGCGTTCGGGGCCGCGGCGCAGCCGCAGGCGGCGCGCGGTCTCGTCAACGACGCTGAGCTCGATCTGGATGGTCGCCCACTCGCCGAGCGGCGCGGCCCGAGCCGGCCACTCGATGACGGCAATCGTGCCGGCGGCGGGCTCGTCCAGGCCCGCGTCGATCCAGCCCATGCCGTCCAGCCGGTAGAGGTCGTAGTGCTCGAGCGGAATGCGCCCCGGATAGTGGTGATGCAGGACGAAGGTGGGACTATGCACGGGCGCGGTCACCCCCAGGCCTTCGGCCAGTCCTTTCACCAGTTCCGTCTTTCCGCTGCCAAGCTCGCCCTCCAGGGCGATTACGTCGCCGGGCTCCAGCGCCGCCGCGACGCGCGCGCCCAGGGCACGGGTCTCGTCCGGCGAGTGGGTCTCAACGAAAGTGCTGATAGCCCACCTTCTCGATCCGCACCGGCCGGTCGCCGGCCCGAAACCGGACGCCGGGCTCGGCTTCGATCCGCCCGATCACGGTGAGCGCGGTGCCAATCCGGTGAAGCGCTGTTGCCGCCGCCCGCATTCGAACCGCCGGCGCCGCGCAGACGAGCTCGAAATCCTCCGAATCCTGCAGCGCCATGGCCCAGTCGTCGGGACCCAACCCGGTCGCGAGCGGGAGCCGATCCACCTCGAGTCGGGCACCGAGACCCTCCGGCTCGGTCAGCTTCTCGACTTCGCGGGAAAGGCCGTCTGAGATATCGCCGGCCACGGTGACCCCGGTCCGCACCAGGGTCCGACCCGCCTCGATTCGTGGCTGCGGATCCAGCTGCGCCCGAACCCACTGTCGCTCCGCCCTCGTCCGCGGTGGGCGACCCGCCTCGAGCAGGCGGAGGCCGGCCGAGGCTCCCCCCAACCTACCCGTGACCGCGATCTGCCAGCCGGTCCTCGCGCCGCTCCGCTTGAGGAGGCGCCGCCCGGAGGCAACCCGGCCGATCAGGGTCGCGGTTGCGGTCAGCGGCCCTTCGGTCGCGCTCAGGTCTCCCCCCGCGATGGAGCAATGAAACCGCCGCGCCTGGTCGGCCACGCCCTGATAGAGCCGGTCGACATCGGCCGCGATTATGTCCCGGCGCAGACAGAGGGAGACCAGCGCGTGGCGCGGCTCGGCGCCCATGGCCGCCAGGTCGCTGAGGTTGATCGACATCAGCCGTCGTCCCAGGGTCCGGTAGGAAAACCCCGGCCAATCGACGCGGAAGTCGATCCCCTCGACCATGGTGTCGACCGTGGCCACGACGAATCGATCGCCACGCCAGACGGCCGCGTCGTCCGCCGGCGCGGGCACGAGCAGGTCGGGCGACTTGCCGTCGACGTACCGGCTCACCATCCGCAGCAGACCTGCCTCGCCGATGTCAGCGAGCGTGCGCGAACGCCGAGGCAATTGGGCTATACGGGGACGCCCTCGACCGGGCTGCTGGCGACCGCCTTGAGGCCAATGTGAGCGCGGCCGGCGAGGAATGCCCGCCGTCCGGCGACGACCGCCTCGGCAAAGGCGCGCGCCATCTCCGGTGGGTTCTGGGCTCTCGCGATGGCGGTGTTCACCAGCACGGCGGCGGCACCCAGTTCCAGGCAGCGCGCCGCTTCTGAGGGCACGCCGAGCCCGGCATCGACGATGACCGGGACGTGGACCTTCCGGACGATCAACTCCAGGTTAAGCAGGTTCTGAAGACCGAGCGTCGTGCCGATTGGCGCCGCGCCCGGCATGACCGCCGCCGCGCCCGCCTCCGCGAGCCGGATCGCCTGCACCACATCGTCGCTGGTGTACGCCATGACGATGAACCCTTCGCGGACGAGCTGGCGCGTCGCCTCGAGGGTACCCTGCGGGTCGGGCAGCAGGGTGTCCTCGTCGCCGATCACTTCCACTTTGATGAAGTCGGAATAGCCCGCGGCGCGCGCGAGGCGGGCCAGGCGCACCGCGCCCTCGGCGGTGGTCGCGCCCGCAGTGTTGGGGAGCAGCGTGAACTTTCGCAGGTCGACGCCTTCGAGCTCGGACCGGCCGCCATCGAGGTTGAGCCGGCGGATGGCAACCGTGATCATGTCGGGGGCGGCGGCCTCGAGGCAGCGGCTCAAGATCTCGTTGGAGGCGAAGCGGCCCGTCCCGTGGATCAGTCGCGACCGGATCGGCCGCCCACCGACGATGAACGGATCCTGGCCCTCGGAGGACCCGCCGCCGACGAAGTAGACCAGCTCCAGCTCGTCGCCGCCGTGCACGCGCGTCTTCTCGAAGTCCTCACGGCGGCGGACCTCGCGGTTGTGCTCGACCACGACCCGCGCCGGCTGGACCTCCAGTCGGTTCAGCAGCTCGAGCAGGGTGAGGCCGTCCTCGACCTGGCGCGCCTTGCCGTTGAGCGTGACCGTGACCTCGCTCATGCCGTCACCGCCGGCGCGCCCGCCTCGACCAGTTGGCGCAGCTGCCGGGCCGCGCTCGAGGGGTCCGCCGCGTCGTAGACGGCGCGGACCACCGCGATGGCACGGGCCCCGGCCGCGATCACGGTGGGAGCGGTGGTGGCATCGATCCCGCCGACAGCGACGAACGGGCGATCGACGTCGTCCGCGACCTGGCGTACGAGCCCGGTTCCCACCGCGGGCCGGCCCGCCTTCGTGGGCGTCTCGTAGACCGGCCCGACCCCGAGGTAATCGACCCCGTCGGCATCGGCCTGTCGCGCCTGCTCCAGGGTATGCGTGCTCCGGCCCAGCAGGCGGCCCTGAAAGCCGGTCAGGGAGCGGATCAGCGCCGGAGGAAAGTCGTCCTGACCCAGGTGCACCCCGTCGGCATCGGCGGTGATCGCCAGGTCCGGATGGTCGTTGATGATCAAGAGCGCGTCATGCACTCGGGTCAGCCCCCGCAGCCTGACCGCCAGGCGGTACTGCGCATCCTTCGGCATGCCCTTTTTGCGGAGCTGGATGACGTCGGCGCCCCCGTCGAGCGCGGCCTCCACGATGGTGGCCGTCTCCAGCTCGTCGCCACGGTCGCCCGTGATCACATAGAGGCGCATGCGCGCCAGGCGCTCGCGACGGTCCTCAGCCAGTGATCCCATATACAGCATCCCGGACGGTCGCGGAATGCCCGAGCCCCTTCGCTCCGCAGGTATGACCCTGATCAGCTCTCTTAGGGTTAGCCGGCCGGGCCGGCTTTCTCAGCATTCCGCTCCCCTAGGGACAACATCAAGTATAGATCAGCTGTAGCGGCGCAGGACCCGCGAGGAGATGGCGCATAAGACCTCGTACGCGATCGTCCCCGCCGCCTCCGCCAGATCGTGGGCCGTCGTGGTCGCCTGGCCATCGGTGCCGATCAGGGTGACCACGTCCCCAACCTCGACCTGCGGGAGGGCCGTCACGTCGAGGGCGGCCTGGTCCATGCTGATCGTGCCGGCGATGGGGACCGCCTGGCCCCGCACCAGGGCGCGCCCACGATTCGATGCCTGCCGGTGCAGGCCGTCGGCGTAGCCCACGGCAATCGTCGCGATCCGCGCCGGCTGGCTCGCCGTGAAGCGCCGGCCGTACCCGACGGTTCCGCCGGTCGTGACGGTTTGCAGGTTGGTGACGATCGTCTGCCAGCGGAGCGCGGGCCGCAGATCCGGCAGGTCCCGCCATCCGCGAACCGGGCGCACGCCATAAAGAATCAGCCCCGCTCGGACCAGGTCCAGCCGCGCTTCCGGGACCCGGAGCAGGCCGGCGGAGTTGGCGGCGTGACTGAGGAAACCCGAGACACCCGCCCCTGCCAGCGCTGCCCGCGCATCAAGATAGCGGCGCAATTGCTCCCGGGTGAAACCGGCGTCTTCGTCGGCGCTGGCGAAGTGGGTCCAGAAGGCCTCCAGCCGGAGCAGGGGGTCCTGATGGACCGCGGTGGCGAGCGCCACCGCTTCGGCCGGCTCGGCACCGAGGCGATTCATGCCGCTGTTGAGCTTGACATGGACGCCGATCCCGGTCGCGGCAGCTTTGAAGCGCGCCAGGCTGTCGGCGTCAAAGAGCGTCAATGACAAGTTCGCGGCGATCGCCGCGGAGAGCGCCACCGCGGGCGTGTATCCGAGATTCAGGATCGGCGCCGTCAGGCCGGCCTTGCGCAGCTCGATCCCCTCCTGCACCGACGAGACGCCAAGCCAGCTTGCCCCACCGGCCAGGGCTGCGCGCGCGACGGGAACGGCGCCGTGCCCGTATCCATTGGCCTTGACGACGGCCATCACGGCCGTCTTCTCACCGACGAGCGTCCTCACCAGGCCCGTGTTGTGTGCGATGGCGGCGCTGTCCACGTCCGCCCACTTGCTCGCCTCGGTCAGCGCAATCGCTCCATCACGCGCGGGATCTGGAGGAGGAGGTCCGAGGCGAGCACGCCCGCCAGCCCCAGCTCGGCTTCCAGGTCGAGGCCGGCGAGGCTGTGCACGTGGACACCCGTGACCGCCGCCTCGAAGGGGGGCAGGCCCTGGGCGAGAAAGCCGCCGATCACCCCGGCGAGGACGTCGCCCGTGCCTCCCGAAGCCAGCGCCGGCGTCGCGATCGGGTTGTCGGTGACCCGGCCGTCGGGAGCGGCGATGACGGTCCCGGCTCCCTTGAGCACGACCACCTTGTTCCAGACTTTGGCGTAGCGCGAGGCAATGCCGCGACGGTCGGCCTGGATGGCGGCGGTCTCGAGCCCAGAGAGCCGGCCAAACTCGGCGGGGTGCGGCGTCAGGACGATCCGCTCGGAAAGGCGCGGCAACATGGCGCGGTGCTCGGCGAGCAGGTTCAACGCGTCGGCGTCGAGGACAAGGGGAGCCTGGAGGCGTGGCACGAGATCCTCGATCAGCCGGCGGGTCGACGTATCCCGGCCAATCCCCGGCCCGATCACCCCGGCATCGGCGCCGGCAAAGCCGCGAAGCACGCCGCTCAGCGAGGCGTGCCCGACGACGCCGGGCGAGATCTCAGGTACGGGGCCCACGATGACCTCCGTGCATTTCTGCGCCAGGATGGGATAGATCGACTGGGCGACGAGCAACCGGACGATGCCGGCTCCGGCGCGGGCCGCCCCCATGCTCGCCAGGTAGGCGGCGCCGGTGTAGCCCTGCGACCCGGCGAGGACGGCGACGCTACCGAAGGTCCCCTTGTGCCCGTCGCGGGGGCGTTCCGGCAACTGAAAGCCCGCGGGCCGCCGGCCCGGGGTGTGTGAGCCGGGGCTCTCGGGAATGACCGCCACGGCGACCGCAACGTGCCCGTCGTGCGCGATGCTGACGTCGACCGTGCGTCCGGCCAGGGTGGTCCTCGGCGCCACCTCGACGCGCGGCCGCCCGTCCTCGCTGGCGAGGATCTCGACGTCGCGCATCCGCGGGCGGGGAACCCCGGCGGGCATCGCCTTCCCGATCGCCTCCTTCGCGGCCCACCGACCGGCCCACCGCTCGGGGTTGTCGGCGCAGTAGACGATCTCCCGCTCGCTCAGGAACTTCCGCAGGAATCGGGGGCCGAACTGCTTGTAGGCCGCCGCCACCCGCTCGACCGCCGCGACATCAACCCCGACTCGCGGCGTCATCGCCCTACTCGACGGTGACGCTCTTGGCCAGGTTCCTCGGCTGGTCGACGTTGCAGCCGCGTTCGGTGGCGACGAAGTAGGCAAACAGCTGCATCGCGACCACGTTGGTCACGGGGGACAGGAACTCCGAGACGGCGGGCATTTCGATCTTGTCGCTGACGATCCCGTCCAGCGTATGGTCGCCCTCGCTCACGAGGGCGAGGACGGGCGCATCGCGCGCGATCACCTCCTGGACGTTGCTGGCGACCTTCTCGGCGGTGGCGGACTCGGTGACGATCGCGAACACCGGGAAATTCTTGTCGAGCAGGGCGATGGGCCCGTGCTTGAGCTCCCCGGCGGCATAGCCTTCCGCGTGGAGGTAGGAGATTTCCTTCAGCTTCAGCGCCCCCTCCAGCGCGATGGGGTAATTGATGCCTCGGCCGATGTACATGAAGTTGCGGTAGCCGCTGTACTTGCGGGCCAGGGCCTGGATGGCTTCGGCGCGGCCGAGCACTTTCTCGACCGCCGCCGAGAGGTTTTTCAGCTCCAGCGTCAGCTGCTCCAGGCGTTCCGGCGCCAGGCGGTGGCGCACCGCCGCAAGCCGGATCCCAAGCAGGTACAAACACGTGAGATGCGCAATGAACGTCTTGGTCGACGCGACCCCGATCTCGGGCCCGGAGTGCAGATAGATGACGCCGTCGCTCTCCAGTGCCATCGAACTGCCGACCACATTGGTGATCGAGACGACCTTCGCCTTGAGGCGGTGCGCCTCCCGGATGGCGGCCAGGGTGTCCGCGGTCTCGCCGGACTGCGAGATCCCGACCACCAGGGTGTCGGCGTCGAGGATCGGCTGCCGGTAGCGGAACTCCGAGGCCGCTTCCACCTCGACCGGGACGCGGGCCAGGTTCTCGATGATGTATTTGCCGACCAGCGCGGCATAGAAGGAGGTGCCGGCGGCCACCATCTTGATGTCGTGCACCTTGAGCAGCTGGCGGTCGGTGAACCCGAACTCCTCGAAGGTGACCTCACCGGAGTCGGCGAGACGGCCGCGTAGAGCGTTGGAGACCGCTTCGGGCGCCTCGTTGATCTCCTTCGCCATGAAATGCGGATAGCCGCCTTTCTGGGCCTGGCTGATGTCCCACTTGACCTCGATGATCTTCGGCTTGACCGCGGCCCCGCTGATGGTGCTGACCTCGGGGCCGAGCGGGGTGATGGAGACCATTTCGCCCTCGCCAAGCAAGAGAACTTTCTTCGTGTAGGGGATGACGGCCGTGATGTCTGAGGCGATGAACCACTCCTTCTCGCCAATCCCGACGACGAGCGGGGCGTTCAGGCGCGCGCCGATCAGGAGGTCAGGGTCGTGCTGCGAGAAGATGGCCATGGCATAGGCGCCCCGCAACTTGACCAGGGCTTCCCGGACGGCGGCCACCAGGTCGCCTTTGAAATTCTCCTCGATCAGGTGGGGGACGACTTCGGTGTCGGTCTCCGAGATGAAGACATGGCCCCGGGCCTGCAGGTCTCGCCGCAGCTCGGCAAAGTTCTCGATGATCCCGTTGTGGATCACCATGATTTTCCCGGTGCAGTCCGTGTGGGGGTGGGCGTTGATCACCGTCGGGCGACCGTGGGTCGCCCAGCGCGTGTGGCCGATGCCCAGGTGGCCGACCGGCATCTCCTCGGAGACCCGCTCGATCAAGGTGTCGACCTTGGCGGCGCTCTTCACCAGGGAGGTCTTCCCGTCCTGGTCATTGAAGATGGCGATCCCCGCCGAGTCGTAGCCGCGGTACTCGAGCCGCTTCAGGCTCTCGACGATGATGGGCGCGGCCTCGCGCTCGCCAAGGTACCCGATGATCCCGCACATATCGCCTCCTATCTTCCCATCGACGGTCGCATCATACGAACGAATTGAATTCGTGCTTTTGAGCTAACGCGCGGCCGGGGGGAAGGGTTACGGGCCGGGCGACGGCGATACCTGGGCGCTCCTGGAGATGAAAACGTGGATCTGGACCGTCTTCTGGCTGACCTCCACCCCTGCCGGGGGACGGATGCTCACCGTCTTGACCACGTCGGTGGTGGCGTTCGAGACATCCACCGGGTCGGTCAAGAGGAGCACGGTCACGGCGAGCGTGTTCAGGAGCCCGGTCGCGTTCACCTGGAGGGGGGAGAGTTGCACGTTGCTCACGCGGTAGCCCGCGGCCGGCTGGCCGACCAGCGTCCAGCCGACTGGCTTGGTTTCGGTGACTGCGTCCGCCTGGATGGTCATCTTGACCGACACCTGGGGAGGGGTGATCACGATCCCCTTGAGGACCCCCTTCGCGTCGCGAACCACGACCGTGTACGTCGTGTCGAAGGGCCCCTGCAGCCCGCTCAGGTCCACTTGCACGACCGCCTGGATGCCGGTCAGCTCGCTCTTCGGGCCGTCGATGCGCACCGCGGGCGGAGTTACGGTGGTGCTGCTCGTCAGTTCGTGGAAGCCGGCCGTGAGCGTGTGCACGCGCTCGATGGTGACCGGTTGGGTGGTGCTGGCCTTCAAGTCGACCGCCACGGAGACGAACGTCAGCGCGTCGACCTGGATGTTGGGGTTCGGGTTATCGACACGGACCGGGATGCGGTTGTTGCCGACCTTTGCGCTGGTGAAGTTGCCCGACGCGTGAAGCGTCCGCACGTCGAAGGTCCGGAAGTTCTCGGCGGTCGCGATGACGTTGACGGGAAGCGGTGGTGGGTCGCCCACGATCATCAGCCCCGACGGTAACGTCGGATGGTCCAGCGCCAGGCTGTACTTGTGACTCTGCGTGGGGTTCTGGGTGTAGGCGACGACGCTCCAGAGTGCGATGGCGAAACCGAGCGCCAGAAGCTTGACTCGCAGGTTCCCGAACAGGATAGCTAGTTTAGACGGTGTGCGCTCAGGTGCGCCACCAGGGGATGAGCGGCGTGTGGGGCTGCGGCCGCGGCTGCAGGAGCGACCCCAGGACCTGGCGCAGCCGGTCCGGGTCGAGATTCCGGAGCAGCTTGCCCTCGTGCGCAACGGCGATCTGTCCCAGCTCCTCGCTCAGGATCAGCACGACAGCGTCCGTCTGCATCGAGAGGCCAAGCCCGGCTCGGTGGCGAGTGCCCATCCGCTCGCGCACCGTGCCCTCCTCGGCCAGGGGCAGCACGCAACCGGCCGCCAGGATCTGGTTGCCACGGACGATCACTGCCCCATCATGGAGCGGCGAATTCGGAAAAAAGATGGCCTCCAGGAACTCGGCGGTCAGCTCGCCATTGATCCGGATGCCGCTGTTGGCGTAGTTCTCGAGCCCGGTCTCCTTCTCGAAGACGATCAGCGCGCCGGTGAAGCGCTGGGTCAGCTTGGTGGTGGCGCGGATCACCTCGTCGATCATCCGGTTGAAGATCTGGAGGTTGTAATGCGCAAGCGGGCGGCCGATGAAGCCGATCCGACCCACCTGGTCCAGGGCCCGCCGGATCTCGGGCTGAAAGAGAACGATGATGCCGATCAGGATCGCCGGGGCCGCGTTGCGGAAGATCCAGGAGAGGAGCCGGAGGTCGAGCAGGTTCGCCAGCAGGCCGACCAGGCCCAGCAGCAGGACGCCGACCATCAGTTGTACGGCCTGGGTGCCCCGGATCAGCAGGAACATCCGGTAAAGGAAGAACGCGACCAGCCCGATGTCGATCAGGTCGAGGACGTGGCGCCAGATGCTCCCGCTGGTGAGAAAGACCAGGATGTCCCTGAGCACGACGTCCACTCGGGGTAGTATCGCACCGCCTTGCGCGGACCAGAGATGGTTGTGAGCTCGCGCCATGCGAATTTTCGCGATGCGTCGGTGACGGCGGGCCGCCGCTCCGCCCCATGCTTGTTCTGAACGCAACCACAAATCTGTGACAGACAGCTGTCACAGGCATGCCTCACGATGGCACTATGACCGCGTCAGGCAGCCG
>CAAGKR010288810.1_pt1 | contig 14838 bp, 13 predicted proteins | sample 2556971 | NCBI WGS metagenome assembly CAAGKR01 (sample SAMEA5207829, study PRJEB30636) | soil metagenome | biome: forest; feature: boreal; material: soil | place: USA | collected 2011-09 | depth 1 m | reverse complement strand
CGCAAGGAGAACTGGCGGAAGCCTAACACCTCCTTGATGATGCCGATCACCGGTTCGACGGTGTATTTACGCGCGCCGTAGATGGCTTTGCCCAGTGCGGTCCTGAGCTTGTAGGCCATCTTGGCCTGTGAACTCGCTTCTTCGGGCAGCGGGTCGGACAGCGGCGCGAATCGCTGCTGCCAACTGGCATGGTGGGGATCACGGCCCGTGGCGATGGAGGGCTCGATGCCGCGCTTCTCACATGCCGTCATAGACACGTTGGGTAAGACTAGGTTGAATGAACACATCACTTTGGCGGCTTGCGTCTCCACCATGACCGAGGGAGTTACGACGTAGCCATCGTAACCCCCTCGGTCATGATCCATTAGACATGGGGAGGAAGTGCTGCCAGATTCCCGAATGCGTATGCGTAACCATCGCCTCGATGCAGCGGAGTACAATAGCGGGCATGGATGCCCTCCACTACCCTGGCCCCGGTCGTGAGTTTGAAGTAGCCGTCGGACTTGATAGCCACACGTCCAACATAGGTACCCATGTGCCGACCTTTCGTGACCACGGCTCGCACCATATCTCCGGTCCGCAACCCGTGTGATCGACTCGGCCCCTTTGGCTTCCCGCGCGGAAAGCCTCGCTTATCCACGTTGCACATCTGACGGCGCTGCCTCCCTGTGGCAGTAATCAGCAAGGGGTGAACGGTCTGCCAGTTCCTCACTTCCTGGGGAGTGCTGGCACCGGTGCAGGCGGCATCTGTCCAATGGGTCTTAGGCAGGCCCTGTCGGCTGCGGTTGTATTTTGTGCGCCCGCCACTGCCAACCTCCACCGGCAGACCTAGAGCTACGAGCCGTTCATAAAGCGTCCACCGAGTCGCATGGACCGCTGCTACATCACGCAGGGGGGCCTTCGCCTGTGACAGGATATTCGCGAGTCGCTGAGGAGCATGTTCCAGGAATACCCGGATATCCTGTATCCCCTTGGCTTTGTTACACGGTACACAGGAGAGCGTGAGATTACTCTCCCTGTTGCTCCCCCCGCGGCTTCTGGGTCGTATGTGTTCCACTTCCAGAGGCACACCCGTTGCATCGCAATAGGCGCATCTTTGCCCCCACTTCTCCAGTACATATTCTTTTGTCTCGTAGCCCGCGAGCGTGCCCTGCTGGTACTGGAGGCCTTCGATGTCTGGCGTCTGCATGGCCTGCGTATCAAAGCGCACCAGCTCCATCGAGAGTGCCGTGATGGGACACAGTCTGCGCAGCCGCCCGACCCAGGTCACCACGTTCTGCACGCGGCTTCTCTGGGACGGCGGTAGCCAGCCTTTCGATCTGCGCCGGTTCTCGAAGCGTGCTTGTCGGTAGCGTGTATGCCGCTGCCTGCGCCCCCTGCGCGCCGCTCGCCGCTTGCGCAAGCGCTCAACGATCTCCTCCCCTTGATGAGCGAGCTCTCCAGCCCACACTACCTCACCACTCGTCTCTCCTATCAATGCCAGACCAGTTGTGCGACTTCCCGGGTCGATCTTCAAACGGAACGGCTCGTCAAGGTTATGTTCTCCCGGATATTTAAGCAGGAGGGTGAAAGGGAATCGCTTGAAAACCACCGCCCTGCCTGTTTTGAGCAAGAGCCGTGCTCGCCCCGGATGTACTGGCTCTGCTTCCCCGTGCACCTGTTTAACAGCAGGATTGAAGCGCTTGGGACTGGAAAAGCCATCCCAAGGTCCGACTTTTGGCGCTCCCAACGAACAGCTCCCTGGCCGCCATCTCATCAAGAGCAACCAGGGGGGCTGGTCAGCATCGGGGTACGCCCCTTTCTCGGGCACGTACCCCCGGGTTACCCGTGGGGTCGCTGACACTTCTTCACAACTTAAATGGACGACATCCGTATATAGCATGTAGCCTACTTGAAGTGACAACGAAGTCACAGGCAAAGCATAGCACATTGCGTCATGCTTTGTGAAGCATATGGCAGACGCTGACATTGAGTGTTGAGTATAGAAAAGTTGTAATAGAACACTATAAAGGAGAAGGACAATCATGGCACAGACGGATAATTCTACAAACACCGACCAGAAGACCTCCTATCAAGGATACATCGATGATTTGCAGGTAATGGGCGACCAGATAGTCGCAAAGGTACGGGAGTTGGTTCAGGAGAGCAATGCGCGTCATATCGTAATCAAGCAAGAAGGGCGCACGATTGCGGAGTTTCCGTTGACCTTCGGCGTCGTAGGCGCGCTCGTGGCTCCAGCGCTGGCTGTTGCCGGCACTATCGGCGCGTTACTGACCCATTGTTCAATTGAATCGGTTCGCACAGAGACTCCAACCTCGACACCGGATGTCGATGTCTCCGAAGTGCCACCAACCGCTTTATAGAGTAGGGTAAATAGCGCGTGGATCACGCGCTTGAATAGAGAGGGCCAGAGGATTGTAGTAGATTCTTTGGCCTTTTTGTGTTATTGGCGCAAATACTCTGCTGTATGTGCGTGAATTATTTTGTATAATACATGAGATCAAACAGTCCCTGTAGTTTTTAACAAGGAAGGAACAAGAGACGTGTCTAAAAAATTCTCCGGTCATGCTGTGACCCGCGCTCGCAGTCGGCGGCAGGCATTACTGTTGTTCCTGTTCGGTATCATTTGTGTTCTGGCGGCATGGCTGGTGCATCCCTCTACTGCCATGTATCCGATAGGCGTGTTGGTGTTGGGCGCGGGGATATTCATTGCTGCTCTTGTCAATCCCTATCGTTTGATGCCTGCGGGCTGGCTTTTGCTCTTACTGGGAGTCGCTGTATTTCTCTTTTTCAGCGGTCATATTTCTGGCGGCCAGGTGTTTCCGGCGTATATCGTTGCGATTGGGCTTGCTCTGCTGGGTATCGCGCTCATGGGAAGGCGCGGTTATATCAAAGCCGGGGCTGTTACCCCCGGCCTGATTGTATTACTCGTCGGCATCATCGAAGTCTTGCTTGTTGCCAATCGAACCCCGTCAAATTTTGTGCCTTTTATGCTGTCGCTCTGGTTGCCCGCAATCGGTCTGCTTGCGCTGGGGTTGATCTATCTTGTGGCAAGCATTATTGAGTGAACATCGCAGATGGGCCGACTTAGTTGGGCGGTTCATGCCCGATGCCGTATTTTATCCCTTGTTCTACGAATGCTTTGAGACGCACCGCTAAAAGATCGTGCCAGCCGCCGGCGTAGCCTGCCTGCAACCTCTCGTTGACCTCGCCCATAGCGCGGTGCGATAATTTGATAATCGTCCCATTACCCTGAGTCTGAAGTTCAAAACTTACGACACCGCTGACGACTCCGCTCATGCCGATGGAGCCGCTCACTTCAATCCACTCGTTCTGTTTGAAGGATGTAACCAGCCCCCACAAAGCGCCTGCTCCATCGCCCCAATCTTCGTAGAAGCGCCCGCCGATTTTCGGCTCCAACGTAAGCGTTTTCGCCTCTTCCGAGATCAAATAAGGCGCGCCCCACCACGCGGAAACCTCGTTTGTGAGCGCCTCAAAAACTCTTGCTGGCGCGGCCTCGATGGTAATTTCTTGTTCAATTTGTAAGAATCCGATGGTGGACGAAACGGTTGCCTGTTCAGACATGGAGGTAATCCTTTCTTCTGATGATCTTTCCAGATTGCGTTTCATTTGCAGTAAAGTGGAAGCCCATTGTGCTTCATATGGCCTCAGCCATCGCTCGTAGATTCGCTGTAATGGTACCGCATTGAGATGGTTCCAGCGTTCGCGACCATGTCGCCTGACCACAACCAGTCCCGCTCGTTCTAGTAGAGCGAGATTCTTCATCACAGCGAAGCGCGAGACTTCAAATAAGTCACTCAATTCACCTGTTGTGCGCGGACGCTCTTTTAGATAATCCAGTATGGAGCGCCTGCCTGGGTCTGAAAGAGCTTTCCACACGAGAGTCAAGTCGTCATCGTTCATATGTGACTAAATGGTAACATGTTTTCATGCAGATGTCAATAGCAGAACTCTATTGAGCTTAGAAGGCGCTTGCCGAGGTTTGACATGTCTTGTATAATGTGCTATAATTAGAACAAGATTTCAATGTATGTTGTACACTAACAAAATTTTATTCCAGTTCAGAGCCATTGCGAAAGAATAGGTACAAGAGAGTACATGTATTGCCCGCAAGAGAAAGGGGCAAATTCAATGAGTATGATTCAGCTTACACAAAGCATCCATATAATACCCTCCGGCTTCATGAGATCGGGTAAACGGGTTATGCAGCCCACGTTGCCGGGTTTGGAGACCGAGGAGGCACGCAAGCCTATCGTGACGAACAGCCAGATTGCCGAAGCGCTATCCGGTATCGCCGGGCTGCTGGAATTTCAAAACAGTAATCCCTATCGTATCCAGGCGTATCGCAATGCCGCGCGCGGCGTGCTTGAGCTTGAGCAACCTGCTGCCGCTTACATTGCGCGCAAGCAGTTGTTACCGGTACCTGGGATGGGGAAGCGTTTACAAAATCGTATCGCAGAACTGGTCAATACTGGCACCATGACCTTTTATCAAGATTTGAGCTTGCAATTGTTGCCGCCAGGCGCGCGGGCCTTAATGGCGGTTGAGTACGTTGGTCCCCATATTGCTATTCGCCTCTTTGAAGAACTGGGCATCGACACGCCCGAAAAGCTGTGGTGGGCCGCGCATCGCCAGCGCATCCGCGCTCTACCGGGCTTTGGAGCGCGCAGCGAAGCGCGACTGAAAGGGGCTGCGGCCCAACTAATAGGTCGCAAAGATGCGAAACGGCTTGATGGTGTGGCATAAGAGAATGCCACACCACCTTCGCTACACACGCGCTAGTTGCAAGTAGCGCAGAAATTGTCTCTTCCGATAAAAGTAGACCAGTCACCACTGCTGGCTGAATACTGACCCGAGAACCACACATTGGTAGCGCCATCAAACGAGGTAGCCTCGAAGTCACCCCAACGCGAGTCGAAGGTTGGAGCGCTGCCAGATTTGAGGACGATGCCACCATCATGGAAGTTGCCGAATGGGAATGCCACACGCCGGGCAGTGTAGGCAATCTCTGGATTGATCGATCTGTTCATAAACTCGAACACCATGAACAGATTCCCGTCGGCATCGGGCATGAGCGCGCCAAAGGAAGCTGCTCCATCACCACTATAGAAGTAGTAGCCTCGCTGGAACAATACCGCGCCCGTGAGCGTCCCACCATCATTCATTTCAGGAGCAACCTGTCCCCACAGAATGCCGGGAACCACCTGGCTACCGTTGTTGACGCCTGTCTCGAGCGCAAACGAGATAAGCCCGTTGCGATAGGCAGGGGTGCCGCTGATACGTGTATCCAGCGTTTCGATACATTGAGAGCAGCCAGGCTGGTCAGCGGCTGGTGGAAGAACGTAGCCCAGACTATCGGTGAAAGCGAACGTCAGGCCGGTTGTAGAAGCGCCTGGGTTTGTGAGGGTCCAGATCGACAAACCATGACAAACGCTGGAGAAGCAGTTATCCCCGAAGGGGTCCCCATTAATGTTCCATGAATTGATGAACAACCCGCCGCGCGGCCCATCGTATTTGGAAGCCAACTGTGCCTCAACGGGTTGGACGGTATCCACAAGAACGCTCCTCGAGCTTGACACAAATAGACCGGAGAAGCCAAAAGCGCTGACGCCAAGCCCATTTTCCATGCTCGACTTGTTGGCCCCAAAAATTTCGGCGTACTGATAGGCCGTGCCAGCCTGGTTGAACATGTTGCCTGAGAAGTAGATGGCCTGTTGATCGAAGCCAAACTGCGTATAGTCGGCAGCATTTGTCGTGCTAAGAGACATGTCGAACGCATAGACGTTCCACACGCCGCGTGGGTCGCTGGTCTTGCTGACCGCGACCCAGTAGAGTGTTTTGAAAGGGCACGAGTTGAGACCGAATGCCCCTTCTACCTGGAGCATAGCAACCCAGAAGCGCCCATCGTTGGCATCATAGAAGGCGCGCGGATCACTCAAGAACGGGCCGGCGGAATCACAGGCTCCTGGATTAGGAACGCCGAAGAAGCTTTGCGAATTCTTGGGCCAACCCGCCTGGAGTGTGCCAGAGGTATTATAGACGGCAAAAGAGGTGTTTACGCCCTGAAGCACGTAATACTTGGAGGTAGCCAGCGCCTGGTCGGGAGGCTCACAGCCGCCAAAATAGGGGCAGGTAGAAGCTGAGTCAGCCATACCCTGGAATGCCTTCGTCCTCGTGGGAGTCAATGCGCTTTGAGTCGTGGGAGCCGCATAGCTCCGCGAACTGCTAACTGGAGCAGTCTGATTATGCGCTGCATCTGCTTTGCGCTGTGAGTACACCACTGAACTCACGCCCGTGAGCAGTGGCAGCGCCGCTGAACGATGACTGGCCGGCGCGGATGTTTCTGCCGCAACTTTTTGCATATCAATTGTATGCATTGCTACCATTTTTGCGGTAGCCTTTTGACCAGAGCCAGATATGCTGGTATGGGCAGTTTTCTGGCTGTGCTCGTTGGCCGATGCAAAGCCCGCGCCAAGTATGGCGACGACTACGGTAGCGAGCGCTACCAGTGCAAACAGATATCCTTTGAACTGTCTTCGCATGAAGCGACAATCCTCCTACTAATTGCAAAGCAAAATGTCGTGAAAATGCTTTGCGCGAATAAATAACTTGCGCAGGAAACGAGAAATGAGCTTGTTCATTGTGTCGAAGGGTCATCTCTTGTGGGTTTCCAGGCAATATTTTCAGTATAAGTGTGGAAAAAAGTGGAATAAGTCGATGTACTCAAAAAAATATGAACCTGATGTTAGAGGTAATCAATAGTGTGATGATGAGGTCGATCAAGTCTAGTAGTGGAGACTACATATCTGTTGACAGCGAAAGAGGAAACCTGTACCCTACAACTACATCATGAAAAAGGGGCGGATAAAATATGTATACACCGGTTCTAGCAACGCTGGGATATATTCTTTCACCGGACGGTACACAGGTCTTGATGATCCATCGTAACAAGCGGCCAGATGACATACATTACGGCAAGTATAATGGGCTGGGTGGACGTATAGAGCCGAACGAGGACATTGTAAGCGGTATGCGCCGTGAAATATTTGAGGAGTCCGGGTTGACGGCGGAGCGTTTGACACTGCGCGGAACTATCTCCTGGCCCGGCTTTGGCAAGCAGGGTCAGGACTGGTTTGGCTTCATTTTTCGCATTGAAAGCTGGTACGGCGAGCTTCACGAAGGCAATCACGAAGGCACGCTCGCATGGGTACCGCTCGCCTCGCTGCTGGCATTACCGCTCTGGCCGAGTGACGCCCTTTTCTTGCCGATGGTCTTTGACGACGATCCCCGCCAGTTTCATGGCTACATGCCTTACCACAATGGCGAAATGGTCAGTTGGAGCTACGTGAGGGTCTGATAGGAAGTCAACTTTGCGCCTGTCCCTGCAAAAACATGCCGATCTCGCTCAAAGCAGCCATGGCGCGGCAGGTAATTTCGATAGATTCATAGTACGGAACGCCTTCTTCGCGTAAGATGCGCAGCGCGGGAATGTCGTGGCGCGCGTAGATGCTCTGTACCAGTACAGGTTTATTGTAGCGTCTCACCAGTTTGCCAAGCTCGCGCGCGGCGGCCTCTTCGCGAGGGCCGAAATCTTCAGAGAGCAGCCAGCGATAGCCGCCGAAAAGCCCTGTGATGATCACGCCATCCACTTCAGGGTCTTGCAGGCAGACTTCGCTGAGCCAGGCGAAGGCCAGAGGGTCTTCATCGGCGGCTCCGGCCACGTCTACCGGGTTGGTTGATGTGGCGCGGGCTGGCATGAGTTTGCGCAGAGATTGCTGTGTTTCCGCGCTCAAGACTGGAACCTCCAACCCTGCGCGTATGACCGCGTCTCCGCTGGCGACGACGCTGCCGCCGCCATCACCGATAATGGCGATACGACGGCCACCACCGGGCGTGGGCGGCTGCGTTGCCAGCGCCTGGGCAACCGGGAAAAGTTCATCTGATCGCACCACGCGCACGATGCCGCTGCCCAACAGGCCGGTATCATGGTCGGGGCGCATGGTAGAGACTGTGCCAGTATGCGCAAGCGAGGCTCGCACCCCGACCTCGGTCGCGCCGCTCAACAGAATCACAGCGGGTTTATAGCAGCCGCGCTGGTACATACTATGCGTCACTTCGCGCAGCGTTTGCTCTTGAATGGCCTCGACATATCCGGCGATGACGCGCGTTTCAGGATCGCTTGCCAGGTACTGCATACATTCGGGGAAGGTGACATCGACGGCGTTGCCCACACTCAAAAAAGTGGTGAAGCCGCAGCCATCCAGGTGCGCCTGCGCGTAGAAATACATGCCCAGATTGCCGCTTTGCGAGACCAGCCCAATTGGGCCTGTCGGCAGGGGAAAGACCATACCCAGCGCGTTAAGGTGCGAGCGTTTGATGTACACACCCATGCAATTGCTGCCAATGATGCGAATGCCATGCTGGCGACAGCGCGTTACCAGTTCCTGCTCCAGCGCGCGGCCCTCTGGCCCGGTTTCGCTGAATCCGGCGGTGATAATGACGATGCCCTTGACGCCGTGCGCGATGCAGTCATCAATGGCCTGTGGAACATATTGGTAGGCAGTCGCGATAATCGCCAGGTCAACTTGTGTTGGTACGTCAAGCAGTGTTGAGTAGGTCAGGCGGTTAAGCACTTCTGGAATGGAAGGGTTGATAAGATAAATAGGGCCGGGGAAACCTCCGGCGATCAACTGGCGGGCGGCCACATGCCCCCATTTGTGGGGAGCGCGCGACGCGCCCAGGATGGCGATGGCGCGAGGATATAGCACCTCATCAAGCGTATAGGGAACCTTGCTCATCCATGCTCCTCGTCACTCTCGCTATCGCTATGGTTGTTTTCGCGTTCTTTGCGCAGCAGTTCTTCAACACTGCGAATCAGGCTGTCCGCGCTTGGCAAGGGGCCTGAAACAGGCGGTTTGTCAGGAGTTGTAGCGGCCTCTTCATCTTCATCAGATTCGTCATCGTCGGCCAGCATATTCTCGGTCTCGCTTTCCAGCTTGCGCACATAGGCGCTGGCTTCCGGGTCGCGCGCGACCAGCGTGGAAATCTGCTCCTCAAAGCGAATGGCATCATTCTGGAAATCGCTCAGATCAAGATCAAATGTCAGGAAGGTGTTCAGGTAGGTCAGCAGCGCGGATGTCACTTTGATGTTCGGAGTGGCAACCAGGTAATGAGGCGCGGCAGCCCACAGGCTCGACACCGGAAATTTGGCGCGGCTAATGGCGTCATGCACCACGCCTGTAATGCCAGTCGGACCCTCGTAGCGCGAACTTTGCACATCGATTTCACGCATACGTTCCAGCATCTCCTGCGTAGAGGAGTAACCGGTCACTGGCACATCCATAGAATGGGGAATATTCGCTAGAAATGCTCCCAACAAGAGCGCTTCTGATACATTAAAGCGTTTGCAGACTTCCACGAAAGCAGAAGAAAAGGTTTTCCACTTGAGTTGCGGTTCCACGCCCACGTACAGGATCACATCGCGTTCCCAGATTGGATCGACATATGCATAGAACTGGTTGGTCGGCCAGTTGATCGAGCGCACCAGGCCCCTTTTCGTCTGCACAGTGGGGCGGGTCTCCGTAAAGACATAAAATTCTTCGGCCTCGATCTCAGCTATGCAAACGGTCTTCCAACGATCTATCAGAAATTTAACCGCACTGGTGGCAGCTTCTGCCGCGTCGTTCCAACCAGAGAAAGCGGCCACCACAACAGGATTCCGCAACTCAGGCTTTTTGAGATAGTGTACGAAAGCCATGTAAACTCCTCCACGCGCGCATGTTCCATGCTCAGACACGCATATTGATAATTGCTCTTATTGTATCATGCTTGAGAAGAGAGTCGGGATATTATGGCTGGCTCTCAGATGGATGCCAGCGTTCCATGTGTTCCGCGTGCGTGTGTAAATACGCTCCTGTGCCATAAAACGTATCGTAATATTCCCGGTCGAGATGATGGGCCTGTGTGTAAATACGCAGCAAGATAGTGGGAAAGCGCGCCGGAAAACGCCCGTAAGCGCTGTAGATGTACTGCGCCATTTCTCCAATGCATTCTATTTGTGTCTGCGTGTATGGTTTGATGGTGGCCTTGATCTCGCTGTTGCGTAAGAAAGGTCCGCCGGTCGCCGGGTCATACGTGCCGCCAGAACCGAATTTTCGTTCTGCCAGCTTGCGCGCCGCCTCGCGCATATCGCTCACATAGGGCGGGCAGACGGACTCGAAGTATCCATCCAGCCCAAGCGGATTGGGAAAGGCCCAGTCGTCACGCCTGGCGAAGCGGAAACCCAGTCCCTTGATACCCTGGTCGGCGAATGCGCCCAATGCGCTGTTCGGGAAGATGCCGGTATACATCCAACCGCCCAGCCCGATAGCCTGCATCATGTAGACAATGTTCTGGCAGATCAGGGCCAGTTCCATAGCCACTGTCGAAAAGGCGACTTGTTCGATATGCGATAGCGCAAAACGCATCTGTGGCGTATCGCTAATAATTCCACCGCGTATAAATGGTTCCAGGTTGCCTCCCAGGCAGTTGCGATAGTCGTCATACAGTGTGTAGCCGTTGGTGACGTACATGGCGAGCAGGGCCAGCAATTGTTCGCCGACATCCCCAACAGGCATGAACAGGGTCGTACCTGGACGATTGCTGTTCCATATATTATGCTCGTCGAAGTGCGGCGGCTCAGGCGGGAGATACATGCGTTCGTTGCTCAACTGGCGGGTAGCAGCCTGCGAGATGTTGATAATGCGCGTGATGTCGTCGTTTGCTTCAAACTCGCGCAGGCGGTCTGGCGTCAGGTCGCGCGTGCGCGTCAGATAAATGCCACAGTCATCGGTATAAAATAGCTCGGTTGTGCAGATAGTCGCGGCGGAAGGCACGGTGCGACCGGTCAGACGCAGGCTATAGCTGCTCAATCGATCCTGCTCATTGATGGTATAAGGGATACCAAAGTTCCAGCCGGTAACGCCCGTTGCGGCAGCCACCAGCAGCGAGCGTTCCAGGTCACTCAGTGGCAGTGGAGCGTGCCGGGATTTATAAGCCAGCGGACCATCCGGTATCTCCATGCCGAACCCGAAGCGGCGAGAGCGCCTGCCAAACATACCTTGAACCTGCGGGAAAGTGAGAACTTGCTCTAAGCGAGGGTCTATGTTGCCCAATGGAGCCTCCGAGGTGAATAAAGCAAAAAGCCAGAACTTCAGCACAGTATAGCATAAAAAAGCCACGGTTTATCTTTCTTATAGCCAAATGCTATTGACCAACGCTCCTATTCCCTCTATACTCTGCTCATGACACAGGCCAACATCGACATTCCAGTTATCTACCAGGATCATCACCTGCTCATCGTCAACAAACCGGCGGGACTGGTTGTTCATCCCACGTATAAACACGCCGATGGCACGATGTGGGATAGTATATTGGCCTACCTCGCTGAGCAGGGCGGCGATGGCTGGCAACCTGAAGAACTGCCTGATAAGCCGCAATGGGCGGGCGCGCCTGAGCATATCCAGGTCATGCTGCGCGAGCAACAGAGAGCGAAACAGTGGCAGGAAGAAGGGCTTTTGCCGCGTCCCTGCCTGCTGCATCGCATCGATAAGGACACATCGGGCGTGGTTGCGCTGGCGCGTACCGAACGCGCGCGGCGTCACATAATCCGCCAGTTCTACGATCACAGCATCGTGAAACGCTATCTGGCGGTTGTGCGCGAAGGGTCGCCGCAATGGACGCGACCGCGCGCGCAGTTTAACGTCCTCATACAGGATGGAAGCGATCAGCAACCCGTAGAATCTGCTGAGCTTCTCGCGGTCAATGGTGCCAGGTACTTACTCGATGGCCCTTTACAGCGGGACCCCGATGATCGCCGCCGCTGCATCATTGGCCCGCATGGGCAATCTGCTATGACGCTGATATACGTACTCGCTGTAAGAGGAGAATATGCCCTGCTGGAAGCGCGGCCCATCACCGGGCGCACGCACCAGATTCGCGCGCATCTCGCGGCTGCGGGCTCTGCTATCGTAGGGGATGCGACTTACGCACCGCCAGCCAGGGAGGAAACACCTGCGGCGAAACTATCGAGGCAGTTTCTGCACGCTTATAGCCTGGAATTGCGACGATACCCGGATAATGAACGACATACGTTTGTTGCGCCACTGGCTGATGACCTTGGGGCATGGCTGGCGGCATATTTGCCCGAAGGGCTGGAAATACTACATGCAAGGAAAACAGTATGCGCCTGATTGCGGACATTACGCAAATCTGAGCGCGGACGAAAAGAAGAAACGCCTGGATGCGATGGTGCGTATCTGGCAAAGCGATACCGAGAAGCGTATCGAACGCGAGGGATATCGCGCCTTTATTTCGGCGTCCGGGCTGGACGAATACCGCTATAGCGTCTGGATGCGATTCCCTGAGTGGGACCGCGCGGCCGTCGTCGGACAGGTGGTTACTTTGCAGCGTTCAGAAAGCGGCGCGCCCGAAGACCCCGCGCTTTTCAGCATCTGGCGACGCGACCCCTTGTTGAAATCGCTGCCAGACTGGAAAAGCCAGCTTCCAAAAGAGAATGTCTTCAACATTTTGGTGCGCATCACCCCCGGCGGCCTGGGCGAAGGCGTCAAGTGGGCCACCGTCATGCCGAAGGAAATGATCCCACGCTACAAGCCGGGCTGGCCCACGCAGCAGGAATGGGTCGCCTGGACGCGCTCGTTCGATTGGCTCTCGGTCGCTGTAATGTTTGTGCGGGCGATGCTGGATGACCTCAAAGGTCAATCCGCGACGAGTTGAGGGGCAGCTTCATATTCCATGGTTATCTCAATGGACGGCGCTGCGCAACCGATAAGGCTCTTTTGCAGGTCGCTGCGGATTTCATACGCTTCTTCCGCGATAGCAAGCACATCCAGGTCTACTTCTTCGACAATCATGGTCTCAATATTGTCCATCGCGATGTCCAGCGGCCCTCTGAAAGGAACGGTGATCTGCGATTGACCGATTAAGGTGTTGGTATTCTGGCCGGAGACCTGCTTGCCGGCGGCGTTGGCATAGACCAGCACAACTTCATTTTCAAAAGCTCTGGCAAGACACAGGGCATTGACGAGCATCACTTCTGAATACTGGTTGAGCTTCTGCCCCTTGCCAGCATCTTCGAGGCACCAGTAACTGGGGCAGATCACTATTTCGACGCCTTCGCTGACCATAGCGCGGAACATCTCAGGAAACATCAAATCCCAGCAAATAATCAGGCCAACTTTGCCGAAGCGGGTTTCAAAAACCGCAATGCCGGTGCCAGGTGTGATATAGCTGCGTTCAGGTAGCCACAGGTTGAGCTTGCGATACTGGCTCAGAATGTTGCCGTGTTGGTCGATGTAGTACGCCGTATTGTACAGGCCGTTCTCGTCGCCCTCGATAATGGAGCCAGGGACGATATCGATGTGGTACTGCGCTGCAAGCTGCTGGAAATGTTTCACATAACGCTGATCAAAGTCGGCAAGATCGACGCGCCCGTCGAGCGGGCCAGCAATAAAATCTTCAGGGAATACGATCAGGTCGGCTTCCTGTGCTACTGCCTGTTGAATGAATTGTTCGGCCTTTTCCAGATTTTCCTGTGGCGCAAACTGGCTAATTTCAAATTGGACGACGGCTACTTTGAGTTGCATGGTGATCTTCCAGCCTTTTGTGATAAGTACTTGAATCGATAAACTCAAATGAAACAACGGCTTTAGCATCTATTCTACATCAAACCGTGTGTTTTAGTGGGGATAGTAGGACATTTGTATCATGCCACGAACCAGTGCGACCGCGAGGGTCGCCCGTGCAATACACGTCCATCGTTTCCCCCATTCGTGTACTGTACGGGCGACCCTCGCGGTCGCACTGGAAACTGCCTCTGCGGCTACTTCGTCCAATCGCTCAATAGCGCTTTCGCGGCGTTGTGGCCGGGCGCGCCCATTACGCCGCCGCCAGGGTGAACACCTGATCCGCACAGATAGAGGCCATCAACGGGCGTGCGGTAGCGCGCGCATTCAGGCGTGGGACGCAGCGAGAAGAGTTGATCGGGGGTAATCTCGCCATGAAAGATGTTGCCATTGGGCATACCGTAACGCTGCTCGATGTCCACCGGGCTGAGTACCTGGCGATGCAGGACGGCATCGGCGAAATTGGGGGCGAACTCTGTCACGGTGGCAATGATGCGATCGGCCATCTCGTTCTTTACCTCTTCCGACCACTCGCGGCCCCGCAGGTGATACGGCGCGTACTGACAGAACATCGAGACGGTGTGATACCCGGCAGGCGCGACGGTCGGGTCGGTGGATGATTGCATGTACGCCTCGATATAGGGCTTTTGCGAGAGGCCGCCGTTCATCGCATCTTCATAAGCATTCTGCACCCAGTCGGGCGTCGGTGTGAGATCGAGCGAGCCAGCGTGTTGCAAGCCGGGCGCTGTGCCGGGGAGACACGTGAAGCTGGGCAATTCTTTCAGCGCGATATTGAGCTTGATGACCGCGCTCTCCGTCTTGAAATGCGAGATGCGCTTGAGGAAGCCTTTATCCAGGTCGGCATCCGCGCAGAACTGGAGGAAGGTGCGTTTTGGGTCAGCATTCGAGAGAACCGCGCTGGCGCGCACCTCTTCGCCATTCTCCAGCAGCACGCCTTCGGCCTTGCCATTATGTACCAGGATTTTAGCTACCGGCACATTAGTGCGAATCACCGCGCCGTGCGCCTCGGCTGATTCCGCCAGAGCGAAGCTGATGCGTCCCATGCCGCCTCGCACATATCCCCACATGCCCTGTTCGCCGTTGACCTCGCCAAACATATGGTGCCACATCACGT
>CAAGKR010244187.1_pt1 | contig 14839 bp, 14 predicted proteins | sample 2556971 | NCBI WGS metagenome assembly CAAGKR01 (sample SAMEA5207829, study PRJEB30636) | soil metagenome | biome: forest; feature: boreal; material: soil | place: USA | collected 2011-09 | depth 1 m | reverse complement strand
GGTTGAGCTTTTTCAGGCTTTCCACGTACTGCGTTCCGTTCATCATCGGGGTTCCTCCCGGGAGCGGCACTCCCACTCCACTCGCAACTCCATCGCCCCTTCCTCAACGCGTGACCTCATGAATGCAACTGTGCATCGCTTGATGCATAAATGCATTAACGGCAACTGTCACCCATCTCCTCCCCGCGCTCGATCATGATGCCGCGCGACGCGAACCGGATCGGCAGATCGAGCACATCGGGAGACGCGAGCCCGATGTATGCCCTGTACTCGCTCCGGGGACCGCAGGGAAGCAGCAGCAGGTAGACCAGGGGGATCGAAACATCCGCAAGGATCCGCAGGATCGTGCCCGCCTCCCCGAGCATAACGGCCCGGGCACCCTCCGCCACCGCCTCAAGCCCCGATCCGCAGAGCCGGTTCACCGTACACCCGGGGACATCCTCAGGGAAACCGGCCAGGAGCAGGCTCGTCCGCGCCACGTTCCGGTTGTCCTCCCCCGCCTGGTTCGCGCACCCCATGTAGACGTCTTCGACGTCGGACGCCGGGACCCCGGTCCGTTGCAGAAGCGCTTTCAGCACGACGGCCCCCAGGTCGTCGGGCCGCACCTGTGCCAAGGCGCCTCCGTGTCTCCCGATGGGGGTGCGGACCGCGTCGACGATCCAAGCCTCTTTCATCTTATGCTCCTTATCGATCCTGCCCGGGAAGTTCCTTTTTCCAACGTCCCCGCCGCCGGGCGGATCGCTCGTGGTATTCCGGTCGGGTTTCAGTCGACCGTCCGGCCGCCGTCCACAAAAAGAATCTCGCCCGTCACGTACCTCGCCAGGTCGGAGGCGAGGAAGAGCACCGCGCCGACCACGTCCTCCGGGCCCCCAATGCGGCCCATCGGGATCCTGGAAAGGATGCTCTCGTTCACGGCCGGGTCCTGCAGGTGCTCTTTCGTGAGGCCGGTCAGGAGGTACCCCGGAGCGACGGCATTGACCCGGACGCCGGAAGGCGCCCACTCGTTGGCCAGGACGCGGGTGATCTGGGCGATCCCGCCCTTGCTCGCGGCGTAGGCGGACAGGTTGCGGTGGCCGCGGATGCTGGAGACACTCGCCGTGTTGACGACGCATCCGCTCCCCCGCTCCAGCATGTGGCGCCCCACCTCCTGGGTAACGAAGAAAAGCCCCTTCAGGTTGATCCCCAGGACGAAATCCCAATCCTCCTCGGTGAGTTCGACGGCCGGCTTGCGGCGGTTCACCCCCGCGGTGTTGAAGAGGACGTCGATCCGCTTCTCGGAGGCAAGAACGGCCCGGACCGCCTCCCTCGTCTCCCCCACCCGGCCGACGTTCGCCGCCACCGCCGAGACCCTTCCCGGGAACCGCTCCTCCAGGGAACCCCGGCACTCGGCAAGCCGGACGGGTTCGTTGTCCATCAGGACGACTTTCCCCGCTCCCGCCTCCAGGAACCCCTTTGCGGTGGCTTCCCCGATGCTCCCGGCCCCTCCCGTGATCAGGACCACGCGACCATCGAAATCGAATCGCACGTTATGCGCCCTCCGAAACCGGGACGGCGATTCCCCGGAGAATCACGCTTCTGCTTCCCGACCGATGGAGAGGAGCACCTTCGCGCTCGACCGCATCGCGTAGGAAAACGCTTCCTCCCCCCGCTCGAGCGGGAAGGTCCGGTCGAACAGGGCGGCCCCCCTCTCCTCCTGCCCCGCGAGCAGGTCGAGGACGCCGGAAAGGTCGGCAGGCGTCACCCCGTAGGAGCCGGTGACGACGACCCCTCCGCGGACGATCTCCCGCATCTTCAAGGGGAGGATCTCGTGGGGGATCCCGAGGCTCACGATCACACCGCCGCGGCGGACGACCCGGACCGCGGCCTCCCAGGCCGCGGCGGTTCCCGTCGCTTCGATCACCAGGTCCACTCCCTCGCCATCCGTCCACGCGTCCACGTCATGCTCCAGCGGCTCCGCTCCATCCACCGCCGCGCTGGCGCCAAGGAGGACCGCTCGGCGAAGCCGGTCGGCATCCTTCGGCAGGCCGAGGACGGCCGTCTTCACCCCTCGCGTGGCCAGGACCAATGCGGCGCTCAGGCCGATGGGACCGGGCCCCAGCACGACCGCCGTCTCCGGAGAGGAACCGGGCAGCAGGCCCGTCCCCGCGTTCACCCCGTGGTAGCTCACCGCTACGGACTCCGCCAGCGCCGCAAGGTGAGGCGAGAGGCGGGGCGGCACCGGGATCAGGTTCCGACGCTCCACGGCGATCGTCTCGGCCATTCCCCCGTGGCGCCGGAAACCGTATTGGAGGGAATAGGGAGGCGATTCCTTCTCCCTGCCCCCGTCCGGCCCCATGCACAGGCTCGTGTTCCCCATCCCGCACATCGTGCAGCGACCGCACGGGATATAGGGGTTCAACAGGAACAGACCCTTCTCGTCACGGATCGTCCCCACGACCTCATGGCCCAGGATCAGTGGGGAACGCACCCAGGCGTAACCGTCGGATCCGAGGAACATATGCAGGTCGCTCCCGCAGATCGCCGCCAAGGTCGGGTGGAAGAGCACCTCCCCCGGCGATTCCGCGACGGGGACGGGAAGATCCGTCAGGCCCGCCTTCCGTGTCACCTTGTCGTAGACGATACCTCGCATCGAAAAACCTCCCAACGTAGGGAACGGGGGCAGCTTCGACAGCTTCAGCGCCCCGCCGGCACCTTCACCGCAAACCGGGCCTCCGTCCTGGATCGCACCTCTTCCAACGAAACGCCCGGCGTCAGTTCGACCAAAGCGAGTCCCCCCCCTTCCATGCGGAACGTCCCCAGTTCGGTCACCACCCAGTCGACGGGCCGCAGCGAGGTCAGCGGTAGGCTGCACTCCCGGACCAGCTTGGCGGCCCCGTCCTTTGCATTATGAGTCATCACGACGATGACGTTCCGCGCACCCGACATCAGGTCCATCGCGCCCCCGACGCCCAGCACGGGCTCGCCGGGGACCGCCCAGTTGGCGATCCTTCCCTGTTCGTCCGCCTGGAGGGCGCCCAGGACGACGGCGTCCACGTGACCTCCCCGGATCATCGCGAAGGAGGTTGCGCTGTCGAAGAAGGAGGCCCCCGGCCGTTCCGTGACGGGGCGCTTCCCCGCATCCACCAGGTTCGGGTCGATCCGGTCCTTCTCCGGGGGCGGTCCGACGCCGAGCAGGCCGTTCTCCGTCTGGAAACAGATGGCGTCCGGATCGACGTATTGCGTCACGAGCGTGGGAATCCCGATCCCCAGGTTGACGATCCAGCCCGCCTGAAGGAGCGCGGCCGCGCGGCTGGCGATCCGCTGCTTCTCGTTCATAACCTGACCTCCGCAAGAACCAGGGAGTCCACGTAGATATGGGGCGTGCTGACGGCTTCCGGATCCAGGAGCCCCACTCCGACCACCTCGTCCACCTCGGCGATCACCGTATCGGCCGCCGTGGCCATCATCGGGTTGAAGTTCCGGGCGGTCTTGTAGTACACCAGGTTTCCCGCCGTGTCCGCCTTGTGGGCCCGGATGAGCGCAACGTCCGCGCGGAGGGGCTCCTGGAGCAGGTACGTCTTTCCCCCGATCTCCCGCACTTCCTTCCCCTCGGCCAGGAGCGTGCCCACGCCCGTGGGGGTGTAGAACCCGCCCAGTCCCGCGCCGCCGGCCCGGATCGCCTCCGAAAACGTTCCCTGGGGCAGAAGGGTGATCTCGATCTTCCCTTCGGCCCGGGCGGCGGCCACCTCCGGGTTGCTCGTGAAATACGACCCGATCGCCCGCCGCACCTTGCCCAGGCGCAACGTCTCCCCCAAACCTTTCCCGGGCTCCCCGAGGTTGTTGCTGATGATCGTCAGGTCCTTGCATCCGCTGACGTTCATGGCTCGGATCAGGGTGAGCGGTGCGCCCACCAGCCCGAATCCTCCCACCATGACCGTCATCCCGTCCTTCAACAACGCAGCGACTGCCGCCTCTGCACGGATCAGCCCGGCCAAGAGATCTCCTCCCCCGCAGGACACTTCATCAGGGTATTCGATTTCCATGGTCAGCAGGAGAGAGCTGAGCGCTTTGCCGTGGATATCCATGCGCAGGCTGCGCGTCACCCCACCGGCCAGGGCCCGCTGCATCACGAAATTCAGGGCGACGATCTTCGGCAACTCGTACCTCCGCACCTCGCCCAAGGTGATACCCTCGAAATGTTCTTTCACGCGTTCCGCCGTGACTTCCCGGCGCAGGATTTCATAATCGGCGCGCTTGTATGCAATGAGCGATACGTTCGAAATGTCTCCCTTGTCCCCCGCCCTGGAGTGGGCAACCTCCCTCAAAGGTATTCTCATGGGCAGTCCCTCCTCCTGAATGCTTTCTTCCAAAGACTTAAAGAGTTGTGATCACGGGCTTAAGGACGTCTCTGGGCACCAAGACCGACAAGATCGCGATGATTTCCCGCACGGAAGCAAAATCGCCGGCGCCCCCGGCCGGCCCATTGGTCAATAGCGTGGCCACTTCCGTACCCACTTTAGCGGCTTCCTCCACCGACGGCGTGCGGCAGGCCACCCGAACGCGCACTTCATAAGGCTCGTTTTCCGAACGGATGATCGGCCCATGAATGGAATTGATCCCGATGAAGTCCACCCTGGTTTCGTTCGTCTTCAGGCCCTGCAATTGAAGACGCCGCTCCACGATCCCGGCGGCCAGCTTGGCGCGCTTGTAAGCACCCGGGCCTGCATAGCTGATCTGGCCCTCGCCGATAAAGCTGTCCCGGTAACCGACACTCACCTTATAGGTGCCGGTACGCGGCTTGCCGTCCCCCCCGGTCGCCCGAATGACATCGGGGGCCACCTCGGTAAATTCCACGCCAGTAAGATCGGCGATTACGTCCGGCGTGATATAGGCGGCCGGATCGTGGATTTCGTACAGCATCTGTTCACTGGCGGTATCCACCGTCACTTGCCCGCCGCTGCCGGGAACCTTGGTAATGATCGCCTCTCCATCTTCCCGAACCTCGCAGATTGGAAAGCCCAGATCCGCCAACCCGTCCACATCCTTGTACCCCGGGTCGGCGAAATAGCCGCCGGTGACTTGGCCCGCGCATTCCATCAGGTGCCCGATCACGGTACCCGCCCCCAACAAGCGCCAATCGTCCGGCCGCCAACCCAATTCATGCATCATGGGCGCCAGGAAGAGGGAGGGGTCGGCCGATCGACCGACGACCACGACATCCGCTCCGCCCTGCAGGGCCACCAGGATGGGCTCCGCTCCTAGGTAAGCATTGGCGGAAACGATTTTCTCCCGGATGACATCCAGGCTTTCCCCGGTTTCCAGGATGGAAGCCTGCAGGCTCCGGACGAACTCGACGACGTTATCCCCCTCTACCGCGGCGATTTTCAGCCTCGGCAGGCCAAGGTCCCGGCACAGAAGAGCGACTCTTCTGGCGGCGGCCAGGGGATTGGCTGAGCCCATGTTGGTGATGATCTTGACCCCTTTTTCGGCGCAGGAAGGAAGGACAGCCGTCATTCTCGGTTCCAATCCCACGTTATAGCCCTTGCTCGGATTTTTCATCCTTTCGAGCTGGTCCGTGGCGATGGTCCTTTCCGCCAGGCATTCGAAAACCAGATAATCGATGTCGCCTTTCTCCACCAGTTCCACGGCAGGCTCGATTCGGTCCCGCGCAAAACCCGCCCCGCCTCCGATCCGAACTTTTTTCACGAAACTTCCCCTCCCCCGGCAGTCTGTCGGACTTTACGCCCGCCGATCCGGCGCCGCCGTCTCCGGCAGGCTAATAAAGATCCCACCACTGTCCCCGTGCAAGAAGCTTTTGGCTTGCCTCTTCCAGCACGATGTGACCGTTTTTCATGACGTACACCCTGTCGCTGATCTTAAGGGTCTGCTTGATGTTCTGGTCCACCAGCAGGACCGCGATTCCCCTTTCGGCCATCCGCCGGATAATGGTCCCGATTTCCTGAACGATCAGCGGAGCCAACCCCATGGACGGTTCGTCCACCATGACGAATCTGGGCTGGGCCATCATCGCCATGGCCATGGACAGCATTCGCTGCTGCCCTCCGCTCATCGTGCCCGCCTTTTGGCCCAACCGGCTTTTCAGGATGGGAAACAAGTGGTAGCTCTCTTCCAGCGTGTTCCGGACGATCGCCTTCTCCCGCACATTATGGGCGCCTAACATCAGGTTTTCCAACACGGTGAGGTCCGGGAAGGTGAAGCGCTCCTGGGGGATGAGGCACATGCCGTCCTTCACGTTCCGGATTGGGTCCCGCTCCGCGATGCCGTGGTTCCGGTAACGGACTTCCCCGCTCTCCGGCTTGATCAAGCCGAGGATGGTTTTCAAGGTGGTCGTCTTGCCGGCGCCGTTGTGCCCGATCAGGCTGACGACCTCCCCCTCGCCGACAGATAGGGAGATGTTATACAGGACTTTCTTCCTGTAGTACCCGGATGAAACATGTTTCAGTTCCAGCAGCATCTTGAGGTCAACCCCCGAAGTAGATCTGGGCCAGTTCCGGGTCCGCCATGAGTTCTTCCGGCCTGGCCTTCCGTATGACATGGCCCTGGTCCATGAATAAGGATTCGTCGGAGAGTCCTTTGACCAGGTCGAGGTTATGTTCCACGAGGCAGATCGTCTTTCCCGACTCCGCCAGCTTGACGACCTCTTTTCTCATGGATTCGATCGACGCCATATCGATTCCCGAGGCCGGCTCGTCCAGCAGAAGAATGGAGCATCGGGTGGCCAGCAATCGGGCGAGCGCCAGTTGCTTCTGTTCCGCAAAGGAAAGCTCGTCGGCCAGTTGGTAGGCCCTATCCAAAAGACCGACAATGCCGAGATAGGCCAGCGCCCGCCTGGAATTTTCCCTTTCCTGCCGGGCCACTTCCCTTGGCCTCAAAAAAAGCGCGAGCAGGTTTTCGCCGATCTGATCCGGGATGGCGGCCATCACATTGTCGAGGACGGGCATGTTCCGAAAGATCCGCACGTCCTGCCACGAACGGATCAGCCCCAGCTTCACCAACTCATGAGGCTGACAGCGGGTAACATCCTTGCCCCGCAGGTAGACCTTCCCTTCATCGGGAGCAAGGAATCCGCTGATCAGGTTGAACACCGTGGTTTTCCCGCAACCGTTGGGCCCGATGAGGGTGGTCACTTTTCCCGGGGTCAGGCTCATGGAAAATGAACTGACCGCCTGGATCCCCCCGAAGGCCTTGCTCACTCCCTTCACCTCGAGGACGGGTCCCCCATCCGCGTCCGATGGCAGACGATCCTCGGGTTTCAAAAGAGCGTCGATCTCGTCGGGCGATAACTTCGGGAGAGGCCTGCGGGGATTGCGCAGGCGTCCGAAATGTTCCGGGATGATGCCCTGGGGGCGGAAGCGCATGAAAAGGATCAACAGGCCGCCGAAAATCGCGCTCCGTAGCGGACCGATCAGCGTGGCGGTGCCCTGGATGAAGCGAAGCGCTTCCGGGATCCCGACGAGCAGAAGGCTCCCGACGACGGAGCCGAACATGTTCGTGGAGCCGCCAAGGGCGACCATGGCCACCAGGAGGATGGACGAATCCAGGTTGAAGCTGACGGGATTGATATAGGCGTTGTAATGCGCCAGGATGCTTCCCGCAGCCCCGGCGATCATGCCGCCCACCATGAACGTCAATACTTTGAACTGCAGCACGTTCTTTCCCAGCGAGCGGGTGGAAGGTTCGTCCTCCCGGAGGCACCGCAACACGCGGCCGAACGGGGAATGGCTAACCCTCCAGCAGGTCAGGAAAATGATGACGGCGAGGACAGCGATCAAAGGAAGGTAGGAGCGGGGGGTAAGGAAGCGCATCCCGAAGATGGCTGCCCTGGGGATCGAGGACAATCCCGTTTCGCCATGGGTAATGCGGACTTCGTTGACCATGAGCCCCCAGATCACCAACTGGAACGCGCTCGTGAACAATATGATGTATTCGTCCCGGATGCGCAGGGAAGGGAGCGCCAGTACGAACCCGATGAACCCCGCCACCACCGCCGCCATCACCATTCCGACAAGGAAGTTGAATCCCCAGGTCATGGTGATCAGTGCGGACGTGTATCCCCCGATCCCGAACAGGGCGGCATGGCACAGGGACACCATGCCGCCGTAGCCAAGAATCAGATTGAGAGAGGCGGCCAGGATCGAATAGATCAGGACCATGTTGATGATGTGGACGATGTAATCCAAGAATCAGGCTCCTTTCCGTCTCATCCCTTCGCCCTGTGCGCCCCGCCCAGGAGCCCTTCCGGCTTGATTAGCAGAAAGACGAACATCAACGCAAAGACGGCGATGTGTTTGTAATTGGCGGGCAGAATCAAAAGTGCCAGGTTTTCGACCAGCCCGATGGCGATTCCGGCAAGAGCAACTCCCCAGTTCTTCCCGACGCCGCCCAGGAAGGTGGCGATAAATGCCATGAGCACGAATGTGAGGCCCATATGCGGCGTCGCCGCGGACTGGATGGTGACAAAGAAGGACCCCAATCCCATCATCACGGAGCCGAGGGCAAAAACCACAAGGAACGTCTTTTCGGAGCTGATCCCGACAACGGTGGCCATCTCCGGGTTGCTCCGCACCGCGCGGATCTCCCGCCCCTTCTTCGTCCCGGACAGGAACAGCTCCAGCAGGCCGATGCTCGCCCAGGCCGCCACGACCAGCGACAGATCCGCAATCGTGAAGAAGATCGGCCCGACGGAGAGCAGGATTTCGGGAAAGTCGGGGAGGGAACGCGGCGTCGGCGAGAAAAGGATCTGGAAGAACGATTCACCCAGGACCATGGTGCCCATGGCCGCCAAAAAGATTCCGAGCTGCCCAGGGCTCACCCGTCGAATGGGACGGTAGATCAGCAGCTCGACACCGCATCCGAACAGAACCGCCAGCCCAAGCCCCAGGAGAAAGGACAGGGGCAGGGGAAGACGGAGCACCACGTGGAGCACGATCATCATGTAGGCGGCAAAGGTAAACGTAAGGCCATGGGCAAAATGAAAGGTCCGGGTCGTACTGTAAATGATCCCCCAGCTCACCCCCAGCAGCGCATACAGGCTGCCGACAATGAGTCCGGATGTCACCAGCTGAATGATTTCCGAGAGCATATCCACTCACCTTCAACGTTGCCGAATCGTCCGGACCGTTTCGATTACTTGATCCTTACCTGCTTGCCGTCCCTGATTTCGAAAATCGATATCGTCTTGTTGACGCCCCCGTCCTTTTTCACTTCCATCTTGCCGCCATAGACGCTGTCGAAATGCGGATTCCGCTGAAGAGCGGCTTCCAGTTGAGCGCCGTCGAACGGGTTGCCGCCCTTCGCCGCAACCCGGGCGATCAGTTCCTTGAGCATGTAGGTGATGTCGTAGTAGTTTGCGCAGTAGTAGTCCAGTTTGGCGTCCGCGCCATACTTGCTGTAGAAGTGCTTCACGAACTTCTGCGTCATCGGGTTTTTCAGGGTGGGATCGAAGAAATCAAGACCGATGAGGTATCCTTCGAAGGCCTTTCCGGCAATGGCAAGGGCGTCCGGCGTGAACTCCACCCCGCCGACCGGAGCGGTGATCCCCAAGCGCCGGATGTCCTTCAGGGTGTACCCCACATCGGTTCCATACGACCAGATCCCGATGCAATCCGGCTTGGAAGCCCGAATCTGGGAGATTTCACCGGTAAAGTCAGTCTGCCCCGTGGCGACCAGGGATTCCTTGACGACCGTGCCCCCCCATGATTTCCAGGCCTTTACGGCCTCCCGGTTGATGCCGATCCCGGATTCCTGGTTGTAGTAAATGGTCGCCAGCTTCCGGCATCCCTTTTTCTCCCAGAGGTATTTGAGCACCCCCAGCGCGCAGGTATCGCCGAGAGCGCGGGTGTTGTGCAGGTAGGATTTGTTGAGCAGGCTCGGGGCCGTCCCTCCGCCGTTGACCAGCACGATCCGGTTCTCGGCGCACAGCGGCTGAATGGACGTGCACACGCTGCCGTAAGAGCCCTCGATGAAAGCAACCTTATCGATGTCGATCATCTTGCGAGTGGCGGCCTGGCCGGCGGAAGTGTCTCCGCTCCTATGGTCTTCGATTACGGGCACCAGCTTGTATCCCGCAACGCCTCCGGCGGCATTGATTTCCTCCGCGGCCAGCTCGGCGCCCCGACTCATGGTCACGCCGTACCAGGAACCCGGCCCGGTCAAGGCAAGGATCATCCCGAACTTGTAGTTCTTGAGTTCGGCGGTCTGCGCCGACCCGGCCGGGTCCCCAAAGAGCATAGGAAGAACCAGCAGAAGAACGGCTCCCGCGAGACCCGAAATCCGAACTTTTCTCCCTTCGCATAACCTTTTCATCGCGTACCCCCCCCTTTTTTTGACTTCGTTCACAACCGGGCCCGGACCGGCAGCGCGTGCCGATCCGGGCCGACATCAAATCTTTCGCCCCGCCTCCGCCCCCTGTGCGATGGCGACCAGGGCACTGGCGGGCCTTTGGGCATCGCCAAGGACCGTGAATTCGACATCGCCCCCTTCCAACGATCCCGCGAGAGTCCCGTGAGACCGGACGCCCGCCGCCATGACCACATGGTCGTATCCCCGCAGCTCGACGGTTTTCCCCCCGTGCTCCATCCGGACGCCGTCCTCCAGGACCTCGAGCACGGTTGCCGCGGTGTAGATCGCCACCTTTTCCTGTTCCAAGCGCCTGAACAGGAAGTACTTCACTCTTTCGACCAGGTCCTGCCCGAGCTCGTCCAACATTTCCACCAGGGCGACCCGTGTCCCCTGAGCGGCCAGAAAATCTGCGGTTTCACAACCGACGCTTCCGCCACCGATCACCACGACGTTCCTGCCGGCCAGGACCCTCCCGGCCAGCAAATCCCAGGCATGGAGCACGTTCTTTCCGTGCACCCCCGGTAGGGAGAGAAAGGCCGGTTCCGCCCCGGTCGCCACGATGACCGCATCCGGCGCAATCTCTTCGACCAACTCCGGGGTCACTTCCGTATTCAACCGCACCTCCACCCCGGCCTTCACGACCTGCGTGGTCATGTGCTTTACAAGGTTCGCGATCTGCTGTTTGTGCGGCGGCATGGCCGCGATGTTGAGCTGCCCGCCGAGTCGATCGGCCCGTTCGCAGAGCACCACGTCATGTCCGCGCAACGCGGCAACCCGCGCCGCCTCGAGCCCGCCGGGTCCGCCTCCCGCCACGAGCACCTTTCTGGCCGGCTTGGCGAGCTGCAGCTCCATTTCCGTCTCCCGGCCCACCTCCGGGTTGACCGTGCAGGTGATGGCCTTTCCATGATAAAGGTTGCCGATACACCCCTGAAGACAGGCCAGGCACGGTCTTACGTCCTCCAGGAAGCCGCCGGCAATCTTGTTGGGAAGTTCGGGGTCGGCGATAGAGGCGCGTCCCATGCCGATCAGGTCGGCGCGTCCCTCCGCCACGATAAGCTCCGCCAGCAGCGGGTCGCTGATCCGCCCGGTCGTGATCACCGGGATCGAGCTGTTCTTCTTGATCCGTTCCGCGTAGTCGACATTCAATGCCAGCGGCGTGTAGTAGGGAGGCGCAATGTAGGGCTGCGTCGCCGTGGTGGCGGTGGTCACGTGAAGACCGTCGTATCCGGCCTCTTCCAGCAGGCGAGCCACGACCCTCGATTCTTCCATCATGCGGCCATCGGAGACCCGCTCATCCCCGGCAAACCGGATGAGCACCGGAAAATCCTTGCCGGCATGCCGGCGAATGCTTCCCAGGATGTCCAAGGGGAATTGCATACGCCCCGTGAGGTCCCCTCCATAGCGATCCGCCCGTCGATTGGTGTACGGGGACATGAACTGGGCGACCAGGTAGCCGTGAGACCCGTGTACCTCCACGCCGTCAAAACCCGCTTCCCGGCTTCGGCGGGCGGCCTGTCCGAAGGCCTCGACGATCTCCTCGATCTCCGAAAGGGTCAGTTCGCGCGGCATGATCCTCTTCAACGGATGTAGAAAGGGCGACGGGGCCACCGGCTTCACGCCGATCACCGCTTCCGATGTCTGGGCGCCCGCATGGTAGATCTGCGCGAAGAGTTTCCCGCCGGCCTCGTGGACCGCATCGGTCAGCATCCGGCAACCGGCGATGAACCGATCCTCCCACAGACCGGGAACGGCCCGGAACCCCTTTCCCCAGGGATGGACGGCGAAATCCTCCACGATGTTCAACCCGAATCCGCCCCGCGCCCGGGCGACATGATAGGCCACTAGGCGCTCGCTCACCGTGTTGTCGGGGCGGCAGAAATTCGTCACCATGGCGGGGACAACCAGGCGATTGCGGATCTCTACAGAATTGATCCGGATGGGTTGAAAGAGATGAGAGAATTTCATGACTTGCTCCTCAATATTTCCAAAATTCGGTAATGGCAACGGCGCGGATCGGCGAGCCGGTCGCTCCCCGGATCTTGAGCGGCAACCCGACGAAGAAGAACCTTTTCCGGTCGATCTTTTCGAGATTGACCAGGTTTTCGATGATGGGAATGCCCTTGCCGAGAACGTAAAGGTGAACGGGCCTGCCCATATCGTGATTGTCTCTTTCCAGGATGGAGGTGTCGGTGCCCAGAGCTTTCACGCCCTTTTCCAGGAGCCATTTGGCGCCTGACAGCGCCAACCCCTTGGCCTCGTGGAAGCCATCTCCGCCCCAGGGCCCTTTCCACGTTCGGACGAGAACGATGTCTCCCGCCTTGATATCAAGGTCCTGTGCCGACACGATTCTTTGCAGCACCTCGTCCGTTACTCCCGCGTCTCCGACATGGTCGGCGGCATCGATGGCGACCGCCTCGCCGATGAGTTGCTCCGGACGCGTAGACTCGACCGTCCCCATGTCGGCAAAAAAATGAAAGGGGGCATCCACGTGGGTGCCGACATGGTCCGAGATGATGAGGAGCTTGGAAGCAAAGCCCTTGCAGGGCGGTAGGTACCGGGGCGCCGAGAACGCATGGGTGACGTAATCCAGGACCACGGTCCGGGCGTGTGACGGGTGCGATTGAAAACCGTCATGGATTTCCACCGTCAGGTCCACGATTTTCATCGAGCTTCCTCCCTTTCGATATCGATCTCAAAGTCGAGGATGGCGCTGGAGAGCGCCTTGCCGTAGTTGTCCAGTCTCAACGTCCTGGACACGCCCCCGCCGAGGGCATCGTGGAGGACGAAGTTCAAGGCGCCGATCCGAGGCAGCTCGTACCGGACGACCGGCCCCTGGACGATACCCTTGTAGAATTTCTTGACGGCTTCCGCCGTGAGCTGTCGGACCAGGACCGGATAATCTTCCCGGCGGTAGGCAATCACCGCTAGGTTGCAGATGTTCCCCTTGTCTCCGGTCCTCGTATGGGCCAGTTCGCGCAGCTTTACGCCCACCCCTTATACCTCCTCGATCTTCAACTCGACCTTGACGTGATCCCGGGGCAACAGGATCGAGTGAAGCCCGATCACTTCCCGCGATCTTTCCCGGGGAGGCACGCGTTTCCCCGTGGCAGCGAGCCCGCATACGGCCATTGCATCCACTTCGCGAACAACCTTGTTCACTTCCCGCGGATCTTTCCCTCGAGCAACGACCCTCACGCCCACCTCGTAGGGAGGAGAAGCGGGCTCCGGCGAGATCTCTCCATGAACCGCATTGACCCCCAGGAAATCGATCCGTACTTCCTCGACCTGAAGGTTCACGATCCGGAACCTTTCCAATAGGATCTCCTTGGCAAGCGACGCCTTTTCCAAGGCCCCGGGACCGGCGAAGAAGAACCAGTCCTCGGCGATGTGCCCCTCGAGGCACCCCACGCAGGCCTTAAGCGTAGAGGTTCTCGTTTTTCCGCCTCCGCCGGAAACCCGAACCCGGTCCTTTCCGACCTGTTCGAACGTTACGTTGCTGAAGTCGGCGACCACGTCCGGGGTCACGTAGGCGGAGGGGTCATGGATTTCGTACAGAAGCTGCTCCTTGCAGGTGCTTTCGGTGACCATCCCGCCGGCAGCAGGGAGCTTGGTGAGAATCGCGTCCCCGTCACCATCTACGATGGCGATGGGAAACCCGATCCGTGCGAGACCCGGCACGTCCTTGTAGCCGGGGTCGCCATAGTAACCCCCCATGCATTGAGCGGCACATTCCAGGAGATGGCCGACCACCGTGGCTTTTCCCAACCGGTCCCACCGATCAAGGCTCCACCCGAACTCATATGCGATCGGAGCGACATAGAGGGAGGGGTCCGCCATCCGGGAGGTGACGACCACGTCGGCTCCCTCCTTCAGCGCTTCGACAATCCATTCCGCCCCCAAGTAGGGATCGACCGAAATGATCCGGAACGGCAACTGCCGAAAAGGGAGTCCCGTCTCGAGCACGCGGCCGTCGAACCCTTCGAGGATTTCCTTCGAAACGCTGCCGGTAACGGTGGCCACCCGAAGCTTTCGGATCCCCCGTTCCCTGGCGATCTCCAGGATCCTGGCGGCGGCCGCGTCGGGATTGGCCCAGCCTTGGTTGGAGATGATCCTCGTGCGGTGCTGGACGCACGATTCCAGGACGGCGTACATTCGGTCGTCGAGGTAGGTATCGTAGCCGGGATAGGTGCGATCGGCCCGCATTCTCACCCGTGCGGAGGACATGGTCGCCTCCGACATGGTATCGAAACAGAGGTAGTCGAGCTCGCCGTGTCGCGCGAGTTCGGCGGCAGGCTCCACCCGGTCCCCCCACCAGGCGGAGCCCGCGCCCAATCGAATGCTGCGGTCCCCCATCCCCGTTACTCCTTGATCCCGAGGATCTTTTTCGCCAGCTTCGCCTTCTCCGGCAGGTCGGCGTTCCCCCCCTTGCACCCGCCGTAGTTGGCGCGGTGCCAGGCGGAAAACCGTTCGACCAGCGCCCCAGCAAATTCCCCCTCCC
>CAAGKR010329818.1_pt1 | contig 14846 bp, 13 predicted proteins | sample 2556971 | NCBI WGS metagenome assembly CAAGKR01 (sample SAMEA5207829, study PRJEB30636) | soil metagenome | biome: forest; feature: boreal; material: soil | place: USA | collected 2011-09 | depth 1 m | reverse complement strand
GCTGACGCGTTCCGCCCTATTGGCAGCGGCCGTTGCCGCCATTTACTTCAGTGTGCTGTCAGGAACCCAGGGCCGAGGACTCATAGTGCTTCTGCTGTGCGTTGCGTTCAGTGGGGTATTTGTGGCCGTATCTCCAGAAGCACTAAATCGCTTCCGACCATCCGGCGCAGTTTCTAGCAATGTCGTGCAGGGAACGCTGGCTGGTCGAGAAGTCCTGTGGGAGTATATTTGGCGAACTGATATTTCGCCGTCCCCCCTTGTAGGATCGGGCCTCGGCGCAACGGCACCGATATTTGCGCAAGAAACGTCCTTTCGGACCGGTGCGGGAGCTGTTCACAACGACTATCTCGATGTTTGGGCACAGGTGGGGTTGCTCGGCCTAGGCGGTTATGCAGCGTTTCTACTAGTTGTTCTCTTTGGCAGCATGAGGACGGCTGTCCAGCAGCGACGAGATGCGGTCAAGGGGGACGAATGGCTGCTCGTGTTGCGCCGCGCGATACCGCCACTCATCCTCACGTTTATGATTGTGTCCTTCTTCGATAATGCAGCGGCAAATTTTGTTCACATGGGAGTTCCTATCTTTATCTTGGCTGGCTTTGCGCTGCGACCGTGGACTAGCCCGATGGCTGGCGCTAGAGCGACTGCCTAACTGAAGTACTATGGGATTAGTGGTCATCAATGGGGACGACTGGGGTCGGGCGCCCGATGGAACGGAGGCAATACTCGAATGCTTCCTTGCTGGGCGGATTACGACGACTACGGCTATGGTTTTTATGGACGACTCCGGTCGGGCTGCGGGCAGGGCGAATGATGCTGGTGTGCCTGTGGGCCTGCACATCAATCTCACCGAGCCGTACACGGCAGCCGATGTTCCCGCTTCGATCCGAGAGCGTCAAAGGAGTGTGGCGAGGTTCTTCAGCAGCCACAGGCTCGCGAGGTGGTTTTACAATCCCCTGCTTCGACAGAGCGTAAAAGCATCGATTGAGGATCAGATCAATGAGTTCAAAGCGCTTTATGGCAGGGATCCCAGCCATGTCGATGGGCACCACCACATTCATATCTGTCCCAACGTGCTGTTGGCATCGGCAATTCCGCCTGGCTGGAAGATGCGTCGGAGTTTCACGTTTCTCCCACATGAGAAGCCGCTGCTGAATCGGGCATGGCGCAGCGGGTTCAACGCGTACGTCAAGCGCCGCTACCCGGGTACGGACTATTTCTGTGATCTGAACGACCTCGAACTGGATGCCGGAGAAGTGGGCGTGCCTCAAAGACTGGCCCTTGCGGAGGACGCGTCGATAGAGGTGATGTGTCACCCCGAGTGGAAATCGGATTTTGACATTCTCATGAGTGAACGTTGGGCAGATGTCCTTGAGCACCTGCCTACGAGCGACTATGCGGCTATCGCAGATGCCTAATAAGGAAGAAGGGGCATTCTCCTTCATGCCGCTCGATCTCGCGACCGCCTCGCGATCGCGACTGGCCGAGGTTGCCGGACTGACGGCGCGCCGAGAGGAGGAGCTGATCCATCTCCTCGCCGGGTCCGGTGCCGATCGATGTCGGAGCTTTGGCATCTTCGATAGGGAGCGCCTGGTCGGCTTTCAGGCTTTCGTCTATCGGCCGATGAGGCGGGAGGAAAGATGCATACATTCATTTCGTAGCGAGTTCACCATTGCCCTGCCTGAGTTGCGCGGCACCGGCGTCTTTGCCCAGTTCTATCGCTGGACGCTGACTGAGATTCGCCGTGAGTTCGGGCCATCGAGCACTTACATCTGGGGTGAGACTCGTCATCGAGGGTGGCTCAAGTACGGCTTCAAGATGTGGAAGCGCTACAGCTTCTACCAAGTGAGAAGTCCGTCCGGCGAAGCCTATCCTGGCCTGCCGCAGCTAGCAGGCTGGCCCTATCGACGGGTCGCAGCCGCAGTTGGCTCGATCCCCCTGCCGAAATCGAAAGAGTCGGCGGTGGAGCGGTTGACATCCCTCTCCCATGACCAGTACGAGCGCTACACGTGCCTGGCGCGACCTCTCCGATCTCGGGTGTCGTATGACGAGGCCGGCTTCAAGGCACGATTCGAGCACAATCCGTTTTATGCATATGAGTTTTGGCTGGTGAACCGGGCTCTGATCGTCGTTCGTGTGAGCGATGGCTGGGCGATGATCTCTGACGTATTGGCAGGGTCAGCATCCGACTATATGGCCGCCATCGTGCCAGTCATCGAAACTCATTCGCGGAGTGTGATCCAGGGCAACATCATGAGTGAGGTGCGCGCGCCATATTTCTGGATCAACCTCCGCCTCGGGTTCGTGCCGTTCCTTGGAGGCGGCAGCTTCGTTGAGGACAATCGGACCTGTCCTACCATCCAACTCGCCGATATCCCTCTGTATGAGTCATATGGCTTTGGTGTGCCGGCTGCGCCGATTGGTAGCGCTGCATGAGTCCGACAGAAACGGTAAGTGTCATAGTCGTGTCATGGAACTCCTGGAACGTTTTGCCCGCGTGTCTGAGGGCGATCGACGCGGCCGCTGAAGCGTGGTCAGGCCGTGTCGAGGTGGTGGTGGTGGACAATGCCTCCGAAGACGGCACTATTGTCAATCTGGACAGGGAATTCCCCGCGGTTCGGGTCCTGCCCCAGACACAAAATCACGGCTTTCCGAAGGCCTGCAACATGGGCCTCGCCGTAGCCACGGGGGAGAGTGTCCTGATGCTGAATCCGGATGTCGAGGTCGCGGTGGACACTTTCCAGCGCTGTGTCGCCCGACTCGACGCCGATCCCAGCGTTGGGCTGCTGGGCGTGCGGCTGATCGACGAGGAGGGGGTGACCCAGCCGGAGTCCGCTCGGCGATTTCCAAGCGAGTGGTGGTTACTGTGCGAGGCGCTGTATCTCCACAAGCTTGCGCCCAAGACTAGGCTATTCGGCGGCTTGAACTATGGAGAGTGGGGCCACCTATCAGAGGGGTATGTGCCGTGCATAGTCGGAGCGTTCATGCTGTTTCGAGGCAGCGTGCTCAGGGAGCTGGGTGGCTTTGATGAGAGCGTGTTCATGTACTTCGAGGATGTCGACGTCTGTCAGCGCATCTGGAATGCTGGCTGGCGCGTTCTCTATCTGCCGGAACCAGCGGCGGCACATCTGGCCGGAACCTCGCGCGATAAGGCGGATCCAGATCTCAGCGCGTCTCTGGATGCGCTTAAAGGCGAGGTGGCCTGGCGATTTACCGCGACGCACCGTAGGCCTCGCTGGCGTGCGGTGGTGATCAAAGCGGAGATTGTTCTCTATGCACTCGTACGCCTAGTGGTTCTTCCAGTGACCGCACTTGCTCTGCATGGTTCGATGCGCAGCGCTTCATATGGCGTACGTGTAAATCTGTCCTTGGTGGCCTGGGCGTTGCGAAGAAAGGCGACCTGAAGTGCGTGTAAATATCCAGGCGGCAGGTAAGTTCACGGCTTATCAGGCGGCTCGAGCCGCCTATGCACGAGGAACGCTAAATCGTCTAGTGACCGGACGGAGGCGACGGGATGAGGCCGGCGTCCCTTTTGATCTGCGCCGACACATCGCATGGCCTTCATATTTGTTCTATGCGATGGCGACTGCGCCCATTCTGGCCAACCGGTCTGTGGCGAGCCGGATCGCGGATGAGGCATTCGATCGATCGGCGGCTAGGCGATCGGAACCAGTGGATGTCCTTCACGGCTTTCTTGCGTACTCGCTGCACTCGCTTCGTGCCTATAGAAGGCTGGGTGCAAAGATCCTGGTCGATACCGGAGCTGCGCACATCGGGGTTGAGAGGGAACTCTTGCAGGAAGAGTTCAATCGCTTTGGCGAGCCGCAGTCCCCTATGGACGATGCATGGGTGCGGAAGCAGGAAGTGGAATATGAGGAAGCAGATATTGTCGTCGTTCCGTCGATGTTTGTCCGCGATAGCCTCGTCTCTCGGGGGATACCGGTAACGAAGATCGAGATAGTGCGCCATGGCATTGATCTACAGCGTTTCGCGTATCAACCACAGACTGTTACTGACGGACCTCTGCGTCTAGTCTCAGTGGGAGCTATCTCGTTCGAGAAGGGTGTGCCCTACCTATTAGAGGCTTGCGAGGAGCTGGAAGGTAGAGTCACGCTGACCCTCGTCGGCAAAGTGTTTCCCGAAATGCGGCGGATGCTGGGGCAGACCAAGGCCAAGTTCACGCATATTCCCCATGTGCCCAATGCAGAACTTGCATCCGTTCTAGCGAATCACGATGCGTTTGTCTTGGCCTCAGTTCAGGACGGGAGCGCTATGGCGGTAACTGAGGCAATGGCTGCCGGTAGGCCAGTGATCGTCAGCAAGTCCAATGGCGCTCAAGAGTTCGTTAACGAAAACGCCGGTGTGGTCGTGCCTTCTCGCAGCGCATCGGCAATAGTTGAGGCGGTTGAGCATCTGCTGGTCGAACGCCAACGTTTGCCGGAGATGGGCGCCGCGGCTCACGATGCTGTGAAAGACCAGACTTGGCAAAAGTATGGTAACGAATTGGCGGGCGTCTATGAGCGGCTAGCCTCATCGGGTTAGTAAGCGTCGTGTCAGGCGCCTCGACGCAGACCTCGCAGGAATGGCCATGCGGGAAGTACCAACCAACCACGTCGGATGGTCGCCCCGAGGCTCAGAATGGCGGTCACCGTGGCGGCAAGTAAATATCCTATTCCCAGGGACAGATAGCCAAGCTTGGAGAACATGGCTAATACGATGAGGGGGTAGAGGACGCCGCCGACGGCGAAAGACTTGAGTGAAACGGCGAAGGCGCCTCGTGCGGCACATGCCCTGCTGGTGATGGCAAAGACGGCCAAGGGTACCGAGGCTAGGACAGCAAAGCGGATCAGGTTAACCAGATGCGCGATATTGCCGGTTGACAACTGACCGCCACTAAAGATCAGCTCGACCAGCGCAGGTCCAAATAGAAAATAGGCGAGTATCGTCGGAAGGGACAGTCCTACGGCGATGATCAGTGCGCGACCATAGAGCGCGGACTCCTGGGTCCCGCGAGAATGGGATCTGCTGAACACAACCGTAGCCACGGGAGTCGCGACAACCCCAGTAGTGGTGGCTCCGACCTGCAAGGCCCACGTCCATAACGCGAGGGTTCCGGCGGTGGCCGCAATCCCGATCAAACGATCGGTCAACCCGTAGAGCATGGTGAAACCAAAGAGTGCGAGAGCGGGACCAAAGGCCACCAAGAGATGTCGAACTGATATGTGCAGACCTTTAGCTGCTGGGATGACTCTGCGTAGCGCCGATCGTAGAAAAAACACCTGCCAAAGGGAGTCAACGAACATCGCCAGCGGCCAGGCAATGATCCCGATCTGGGGGCCAAGGGTGAGAATAATGACCGCTGACAATGCACCGTTAAGTGCAAACTGGAAAGCGGCACGACCAAAGTGGCCATTGAGTCTTAGTAGCTGAGCGTACAACGCCGTAGCGCTGTCGCACCACGCTTGAATGGATAGGCAAAGCAGAATGGCAAATGCCACTGGGATACTGAGTGGGCTATAGAGCGACAGTATGGGCCCGAGCAGTATCACAGCAACACAGAGTGCGGCGGCCTCATAGCGTAGGATGCGATTGCTGTAAGCGCGTGCAATCCCAACGTCGATGTCACCCGGCTCTGCGCCGTCTCGGCGCGCTAGGGCGGGCAGCGACAGGACGGCGCCCCCGGCGATCAGACCTGCGAACAGCACCGGGATGAACTGGGCGATGATCACAAAGTCGACGAGATCGTTCGCACCGAAGGTGTGGGCGACAGTGACTTCGCGGCCGAAGGTGATCGGTTTCCCAACCACGGCCGCTAGAGTCAGTAGTACAGTCGCGCCAGCTAACTCACCGAAATATCTACGGCGCAGGTTGTATCGAAGTGTGGACACAGCAGACAAAAGGAGGAAGAGCGTAGCCAATCATCACGACTTCTGCGCATCAGGCTGGCACTTTCGCCGAGCGTGCGGGCGGGCTACTTGATAGCCTTCCGGCACTTGAGCAGCCGGGACACAATGATCATGGTCCAGTCCCATCGCTGATGTGGAATCAAGGGCAGCCGCACCTCGGCATATGAGCAATCGCGCCAGGTGGGCAGCACTCGGGTCGAGGGCGGCGGGTGCCTGGGAGAATCGCCGAAGGCGGCTTCGAGGCGCGATCTGCCGCTGGACGAGGGTCGAGACCGCTGGGCCAGGTCTGCACCTGGGCCGTGGCGTGTCGATAGTCGGTGGTGAGCACATCAAACTGGGTGGTCATGTCTCTCTCGGGCCTCTGGTGGGCCTCAACTCCGAACGAAGAGACGACGGGCAACAGGGCAAGATCGTGATCGGAGATCGGGTCGGCATCGGCGGTGGGAGCGTTCTCTCTGCGGCTGAGCGAGTCGAGATCGAGGACGACGTAGTCATAGCGCCGAGGGTTCTCATCGCAGACCACCAGCACGCCTTCAGCGATTCGGACGTGCCGATCGCCCTGCAGGGCATCGATCGCATCGCACCAGTGCGCATATGTCGCGGCGCGTGGATCGGCGTCGGTGCGACGATTCTTCAAGGGGTCACGATCGGTGAAAACGCCGTCATTGGAGCCAACGCGGTGGTCACCCGCTCCGTCCCTCCCGGCGCGGTGGCGGTTGGCATTCCGGCCCGAATAGGTCGATGATGTTGAGTGCAAGCTGGAGGCCCGGAAGATCGGGTGCCGATTGGACCCGGACACCGCATGTCGTTGTCCTCACGAACGTCGCAGCGCCATATCGGTTGCCCGCCTTTCGGCAATTGGCGTCACATGTACGACTTACTGTCATCTATTGCGGCGAGAGGGGCAGGGATGACCTGCCGTGGCGCATAGATGAAGAGGGAGAACCGTTCGCCTCCATTCGACTAAACAGCCGCTCCTTGCACATTGGCAAGAGCACGTTGTATCTGTCACCACGGATCATGTTGACCCTGTGGCGCTTGAAGCCAACCGTGATAGTGAGCGGAGGCTTTTCACTATCGACCGTATACGCCAGCATTTATTCCGCAGCGAGGAGAGCTCTGCTGCTGATCTTCTCAGACGGTACCCACAACTCCGAGCGCCGGAACCCTAGGTCGCGAAACTCGCGTCTTCAGGACATGGTCCGGTGGGTGATCGTGCGGCGCAGCGCGGGGGCCATAGCGGCGAGCAAGCCGGCGGCCGAACGGTTCGAGGAACTGGGCTACGACCCCTCCCGAGTCCACATTGCGTTGCATTCCACGGAAATGGAGCGCTACTGGACCGTCGGCGCGGAGCGCAGGGGGACCGAGGGGCCCGTGCGTTTCCTCTTCGTTGGGCGGCTGGTAGACGGCAAGGGGCTCGATTACCTGTTGGAGGCGTTCGCTGACGTTTCCCGGCGTTGCCCCGGCGTGACGCTCCGGATCGTTGGCAGGGGGCCGTTGGGGGAGCAGCTGCGTAGGAAGGCGGTGACGGAGCGCATCTCCGGCGTCACCTTCGTCGATTTCGTTGACCAAGAGTCGCTGCCGGCGATATACGAAGAGGCTCAGGTCTTCGTCTTCCCGACTCTTGGGGACACCTTTGGCATGGCGATGCTCGAGGCGGCGGCTGCCGGCCTCGCGATCGTCTCCTCGCCCTGGGCCGGCGCAAACGATCATCTTGTCGTGGAGGGAGTGTCGGGCACGATCGTGGATCCGACCGATAGGGAGGCCATGGCGGATGCTTTGGCGCAGCTTGCGCGGCAGCCCAGCCTGGTTGCTGCCTGGGGTCGAGAGACGCACCGTCTCAGTCGCGCGCACACGGTCGACGAGACGGTCAATGGCTACGTGCAAGCCATACGGCAGGCGGAAGAGGCGAAGGCCGATAGCCATCGCTGGGTGAGCGACCGCTTGGATTTATCCGACGAGGACTGAGAGGGCCAAGGGGGAAAGGGCCGCGGCAGATAGGATGCGAATCGGAATTATGGAGCGGAGTGAATTGCGCCAAAAACTGAGGTACGTCGGACCCTTGGGCGAGGCGGCGCTTGTCACGGCAGCGGGCAGGTCGCTGATCCAATGCAGAGGCGCAGCCGCATATCCTCGCCGCGGCCTAGACGCCGTCTCCAGTTTTTTAGTACGCAGGCCGGGATCACGTGCGATTCATGTGGATGGTTTGCCGACGATGCACCTCAGCGCGAAGTCTGGCCGTCTCGAGACCGTCGATTGGGTTCAACGAGTTGCCCGTCTACCCTTCGACGCCCTCGCCCTCGCGATGTCGAGTATCTGTGAGCCGGGGGATTCAGTGGCGGATGTAGGGGCATTCACTGGTTGGTACTCGTACTTAGCGGCATGGCAGGTAGGAGAGACAGGCGAGGTTCACACGTTCGAGGCGAGCCCCGACCACGCCAACGCCTTGCAACGGATGTTTGGACCGCTGTCGCAGGTGCAGCTTCACCTAGTTGGCGCTGGGCCATCCGAAGGGGAGATGGTGTTCCACCGGAACGTATTGAGTCAGGGATCGTTCGTCGAGACGCATGCGGAAGACCACGACCCGGTTGTCGTGCCGGTACGTCCTTTGGACCACTACCTTTCCTCCGCCCAAGCCGCCGGACGACTCAAGTTCATAAAGATCGATGTGGAGGGATTTGAGGGTGAGGTATTGCGCGGCCTAGAAGGTGTCCTGAACGCCGACGACAACCGACCATACCTATGGATCGAGCTGAACGAGGCCTTCGAGGCCGCCCGTGCTGGGCATTCGTCCGAGGTTGAGTCGCGGCTGACGGCTGCCGGCTACCGGCTATTCGGCGTACCGACGCTAACGTGCCAATCAGCGGTCCCTCTTTGGCCACTGCAGAGCGTGCCGGCGACCTTGCCTACCGGATGGATGGATGGACTCGCTGTCCCCCCCGAGCGAGAAGACGACCTCGATCGATTAACGCGTCTCAGGCGATTCAGGCTCATCGATCACCCCTCCTAGCGCTCTGGTGCGTACCGGGCTGACTCCAGCGCGCCGGATGTCGCTCCTTGTTTCAGGCGCTCCGGGCGAATCTCGCCAAGAACGGCAACAGAAGCCGCGATCGCGCCTGTGACGCCCCCGACATGGCAATAGACCGTGCCATGACGGCTCCATCAGATGGAGCTAACCCGGTACGCACCAGCGCTCTAGGTTTGGCGGTGACGATCAGCGAGGTAGCCATCAAGCTTGGCAGGGAGCTGGCGGTCGCGGCGATGTATCGGTCCGTAAGCCTCTTGATTGTGGGCGCCGGCTGGGGCCACCGACCTATCCGCCTGCCCGGCCGCACCCGGCCGGCTCCGATCAAGGAGTCGGAGACCAAGTCGGATCTCTCGATCAGGCCGTTCAGCTCGGCCACAGAGAAGAAAGACAGATGGGTGCGATCGTAGAGGCCGCCGCGCGGTGAGGTTTCAAAGCGGCCGCTTACTAGCCGAAGACGCTCTCGGTAGTAGAGCAGGTGTGGCACGGATATCACCAGCCGACCGTTGTCGCTGAGCATCTGTCCAAGCGCGCGCAACGCCAGTTCCGGCTGTACGAGGTGCTCGACCACATCGGCGGCAAGGATGACGTCGAAGGGGCCGCTGGCGGCTAGCTCCGCGAGCGTGCCCGTATCCTCGATGCTGCCATGGACCAGCCTGGTGCATCTGTCGCGGGCGGCTTCGGCGAGTGACTGGTCGAGCTCCACTCCGACCACTTCGCACGGGGCGAGGGCCGCCGCGAACCTGCCGTCGGCACAGCCTATGTCCGCGACGACGGCCGGGTTGAGACTCTTTACCGTGTCGAGGACGACGCGGTCGACGTGGTAGGGGTTGTTCAGCGCCAGCGGCGGAATCACCCTCCCCTGCGACCACGATGCGCCCTCCATGCGGCGGATCTTAGCTATGGGGCCCAGCCGACGGCGACCGGGCCGACACGCTCACGAAGCGGCGAACGGACCGATCCCAGCCAGTCCCACGGCGCTGACGACGAGCAGGAGCAGCCCGGTAGCGAAGCAGGAGGCGGCCAGCGAGCCGGCACCGATCTTCAGCGGCACCAGGCCCCGCTCCGCCTGGCCGGCGTCCAGCAGGCGCCTCCGCAGGTCGGACCGAAAGAAAAGAGAGGGCGCCGGACTGTCCTCCTCAAGGCGGGTTGCGATGCTGAGAATCTCCTCCCGCTCTCGGTCTCCCAGATCCGAAGGCAGGTCGCGGCCGATGTCGGAGCGACGGTGAGCGGTCATTGCGAGAAGGCGCTGGAACGCGGGTTCAGGGAGCGGGCCCGGCGAAATGCCCGCAGCGCCGGGGCGACGTGCCCCCGCTCCGATTCGACCCGGAACAGTACAAACCAGGTCTTCCAGTTGGTGGGCTCGCGGCGGCTGGCACTTCGAGCGGCTTTCCCCGCCGCCGCCAGGCTGCCCAGGTCCTCGAGGACCAGCGCTTCCTGCAGGCGCGGGCTGGCGGCGGCCGGCTGCGCGTTCCCGGCGCTGCGAGCATCGAGCAGGGCACCGGCCAAGTCGCCTTCCCGCGCGGCTGCCTGGCTCTGGCGGACCAGCGCGGTGGAGGCCAGCGGCACGGCGATCGCGGCGATCGCGGCGACGGCCACGACCGCGATGGCGCCTCTCAGCGGCAGCCCCAACCCGCTTGAGCCGGGCCGCGAGCGATCCCCCGCCGTTACGAGCACCGCGCCGAGGAGGAACGGGGTGATCGCCACCGCAGGCAGCTGCCAGGTCCAGTCGACGGCGGTGGTGGAGCAGAAAGCCACGCAGCCGGCCAGCGCCGCCGCGAGTTGCGCTCGCTTGCGGGAGCTGGAGCCCAGGGCGCGCCATAGGCCACCGGCCAGGATCGCAAGCGTCGATGCCCCAAGCAGAGCGAGCCCGACGATGCCCTGCTCCCCGAGGGTCTGCATATAGAGAGAGTGCGCGTCCTGAACGAAGCCGTTCAGGGTGCCATTGCGGGCCCACCAGTACTCGAAGGTTCCGGGTCCGGTGCCGTTCAGCGCACTCGACCTGTTCTCTGCGGCGGCAGACTCCCAGTACTGGTAGCGACCGTTCCCCGTGATCGTCGCCAGGCGTGCCCCGCTTTCCGCGGCGCTGCCACTCGGCTGCTTGAACTCCCCCCAGGCACTCGACAGTCGACTTGGGGCGTCGAAGGCCGCGGCGGCGAGCAGGGCGGCGGCGATCGCGCCGATCGCGATCGCCCGTGCCTGCTTGCGTGGGACGACGCTCCAGCTCGGCCTCCTCTCCTCGGCGAGCACGATCGAGAGCCCGGCCTGAATGAGGGCCACCCCCACGCATACCGCGATCGCCATCACGAGCATTTCGTCGCCCTGGCTCCGCGCGGAGGTGTCGAGCAGCCCGTGCTGCAGGGCGTGGCGCTGCGCGACCGCGCCGATCAGGATCGCGCCGCCGGCGCTGGCAGTGAGCAGCGTCCCCAGCTTGGGGAGGCGGTCGGTCGTGAGGGCGAGGTAGACAACCAAGCCGACGACCGCCGCGACCGTGCCGCCTCGCGAGAGGGTCAGGAACGTGGTCAGGGCCATCGCGGGCAGGGCGGCGGCTGCGAGAGAGCGAAGGACGACCGACTTGGCGCTGCCGGCGACGTGGAGCATCAGCGGCAGGCCTACCGCGATCAGGGCGGCGAGGCCGTTCCAGTAGTTGAGGGGATAGGAGAGGCGGCTGCGAGAGCTCTCCAGGAGCTTGGCGGTTTGCTCGGCGCCGGGAAACCAGGCCGGATGCAGGCGGGAAAGGAGGGCGAGGATGGAAACGAACACAATCGCCGAGCCCACTGCGGCGACCATGCGTCGCGCTCCCATCGAACCGCGCATCAGCACGGCGAGAGCGAATACGCCCAGATAGGTGGCGCTGCGCGCCAGGTCCAACCAGGATTTCTCGACGCTCTCGCTCCAGAAAAGTCCAAGGGCCGTCCAGGCGACGAAGGCTGCGAACAGACCCAGCGCCGTCCAAGCCAGCGTTCCCGGTGGCCGGCGAGGCAGGGCTCCGACCAGAACTCCGCCGAGGATGATCCACCAGATCGCGATCCCTACCTGGTCATGTACCAGGGGATCATAGCCGCCACCCTTAAGGCCGAGGTAGGCGACCAGCCCGAAGCCGAGCAGCCAAACCGAAACCATGCTCCAGTCGATTCGCCGGAAACGTTCGAGGGCAGGGATACTGGGCAGGGTCGAGGCGGTTGCCATTTGGATTTAATACGCGCCGGAACCGGAAAAGCTGACGAATGCTGTCAGTAATTTAGCCGCGACGGCGGAGAGGGTAGTTCCGCCTGGCAACTCCGCCGCCAACCAATACACCGAGACGTTTCCGACGACTGATGGGGAATCATCGACGCAGAACAAGGACAGACAACCGCTCGCCGGTCGAAGCGCTCGGGGAGACGAACGCGCGACGGCTCGAATCATTGGGTCCGGAAGGTCAGGCTGCGGCGGCGTTGGCCGCGGCAACGACTCCAAGCCAGCACTCCGCTCGCCGTCGAGAGCCGGCGAGCGGCGTCAGCAGCGCAAGTGGCTCGGAGCTCTGGACAAGCAAACCGAATGGCTCATCTGGACTGAGCGAGGTGATAGGACAGGCAACGGGCTCGTCAACCTCGAGTCAAATGGGGCTATTGTCGCTAGTGGTCATTGTCACCATCATTTGGTCGCTCGCCTATCTGTGGCGACGAAAACGACGGCCAGCGTAGCTATTCTGCAACTTGTGATCGAAGCGCTGCGGTTGAACTGTCGACGGGTCCGCGTCGGGCCACTACTAGGGGCGCTGTTGATCGCCGGAGTTCTAATGGCGCTTGGAGTGCAACCGGCGACCGTCGCTGCCAGACCTCTCATAACCGGTATCTCGACAGTGGAAGACGACCCGGTGGTTTTTCAGCACGTGGGCAACGTGGGGGCTCAGCTTGTACTGAAGCCGATCAACTGGGCAGCTGTCGCTCCGGAAGAAGAGCCGCACCAGTGGCAGCCCACAAACCCCGCCGACCCGAACTACAACTGGAGTGCGCTTGATGCGTGGATAGCGCACGCTGTCGACGCGGGCCTCGCACCAGTGGCCCAGATCTATGGGGCTCCGCCATGGGCTCAGAGATGTCGTGCGTCGGGCGTTCCGTCGGATGTGCCCTGCGACCCCAACCCAACGATGCTCGCCGACTTCGCCAAAGCGGCAGCAATGCGCTACAGCGGACAGTTTGATGGTCTACCCCGTGTGCGGTACTGGCAGGGCCTCAACGAGCCCAATCTGAGCCTGTTCTTCAACCCACAGTTCCAAGGTGGGAAGCCCGTGTCGCCGATGCTTTACCGCAAGTTGATCAATGCGTTCTACTTTGCCGTGAAGTCCGTTGACAGCTCCAACCTCGTACTCGCTGCCGGCCTCGGCCCAATCGCCCGGCCTCGCTCAACGATCGGCCCCATGCGCTTCGCTCGCTTGTTGCTTTGCATGGCAGGGAGGCGCAGCCCCCACCCAACGGACGGGAGTTGCGACGGGGGCGTGCACTTCGACATCTTCGACATCCATCCCTACACCACCGGTGGACCAACGCATGAAGGCCATGTCGATGATGTTGAGTTGGGGGATCTCGACAAGCTGCAAGAACTTCTGAGCGCTGCGGATCGCGCAGGAAGAATCAAGGGACGATACTCGCGCACGCCGCTCTGGATCACAGAGTTCTCCTGGGATTCGAAGCCGCCAGATCCAGGCGGACTACCCATGCGCACCCTCAAACGCTGGACGGCTGAAGCGCTCTATCAAGCCTGGAGCGAAGGGGTCAGTCGATTCTTTTGGCTCTGCCTGCGCGATAACGCGCCCAATCCGATGCTGCCTTTCAGCGAAACGATCGAGGCGGGCCTTTACTTCCGCGGCGCAACCGTCGCCGAAGACCGACCGAAGCCGAACATGTACGCGTTCCGCTTCCCCTTCGTCGCCTACTCCCGCAACAACGGCTTCTTCTTCTGGGGGCGAACGCCGACCAGCACGGCGGGGAGCGTCACGATCCAGGTTCAGGAAGGCGGGCGGTGGCGCAATGCGACGGTTGCGCGCGCCGACGCGAGCGGGATCTTCACCGGCGTCGCGGAAGGGACCTACGGACGCCACAAGCACGGGATGGTGCGGGCTCGCTACCGGGGCGAAGAAGCGGTCCCCTTCTCCCTGCACCCGGTCAGGGACTTCCACCAGCCGCCGTTCGGCTGAGCGGAGGCGCTGCGCTCCGCGGCCGGTCGGAGGTCCGCATTCATGGTTGCCCATCTCAGGCCCCGATGGCCTGTGGCCGATAGAGCCCCATGCTCAAGAGGAAACCTCGAGCTGGCGCCTACGCCGAGCAGCGCTACCGGCGAGGCCTGCGCAGCTGGCGGGCCAGGAACCGCCGGCTCTTCGCCACCCTCTGCGGCCCATTCATCGCGGCCGGGATCGTGGTCGGCATCCTCGATCGGGATCTCATCGCCTGGTTGGCCGGGTTTGTCGCAGGCGCCTTCCTGGCCGTGTGGATCGCGTTCCGAGAGACTCCCCCACGTTACGTCGAGAGCTGGCGCGAGGGCGCCGAAGGCGAGCGGAGGGCCGAGAAGGCCCTGAAGCCGCTGGAGCGCGACGGGTGGCGTGTCGTTCACGACGTCCAAAATGGCCATGGCAACTACGACCACGTCGCCATTGGCCCGAGCGGGGTCTACCTCCTCGAGAGCAAAAACCTGCAGGGCGTCGTCACCGTTCAGGGCGGCGTGCCGCACCTGGCTCTCCGTGGGCATCGAAGCCACATAGCCCGGTCTTCTTGAGACTCGGGATGGGCCACCTCGACGTGGGGGAGGATGTCGGCTCGAGCGATGAGCAGCGCGCCGAGCGGCTGCGTTCGGCTCAGTCGTCCCCGACGACTGAGGACAGCAGGCGGACAGCGCATCCCAGCTCCGGGACTTTGGGCACTTGCGCATCGCCGGTCACG
>CAAGKR010073875.1_pt1 | contig 14852 bp, 25 predicted proteins | sample 2556971 | NCBI WGS metagenome assembly CAAGKR01 (sample SAMEA5207829, study PRJEB30636) | soil metagenome | biome: forest; feature: boreal; material: soil | place: USA | collected 2011-09 | depth 1 m | reverse complement strand
GGGTGGAACCGACTGTGAATGTAGTATAACGTTAGGTGAACGGGGCCAATCCGGGTACGCACTATAAGTTAAGGGCCCCCACCTCGCGGTGAGAGCCCTCAGTTACAGACAGTGAAGATGATTACGGAGCCGGCGTACCGGCGGTGATAGTCATGGCAACGGGAGTACCGCCAGTGCCACCACCAGGACCCACGACCACATCGATAGCGCCCTGGACCATCGCAACGCCGGCGACGGACGCGTTGACGGTAATATTGACGGTGCCATCAGCGCCGACAGCGGTAGCAACGGCAGTCAGGCCATCCGCGGCCGGAACGACGGTGACAACGGCAGGATTAGCAGACAGCCACACCGGGGGAGAGTCGAAGGTGGGAAGAGGAGTAGCAAGACCCTGCGCATCCTTGCAACCGGCGGTAAGAGTAACATGCTGAACGGACTTGAGGGAAACGGACATTGGATCCTTTGCCACGGTGCCATCCTCGTAGACGGCGCGCGTGAATGTGATACTTACCGGCCCCGGCTTCGCGATTTCGCGCAGCACGTGTAAATCGTGCGCAATGCCGCGAAGTAGCTTCCTGATGTCGCGTAGCGTGGCCGTTTGCTCCGCGATTTCCTGTAGTTCGTGGTGGTCACTAAAGGGCATACACTATTTTACCTGATTGTGGAGTCAGGTACTGGGGCTATTGTAGGTGTAGTGGACCTATCCAGTCAACTTCACCTGGAGTGCGGCAACTGCCGCGAGGCCATGCACGACATCCGCGACTCGGGAGTCCTCTTGCGTCCACTCTGGGTGGCGTTCGATTGTGATTCCTAGAATGATGCACGCCGCGTGCGCGGACCCTTGCAACTGTCCCGCCTTGACGATTCCCGTTGTACGTCCAGCTGCGGCCAGCCCCGAGGATAGCGACGACGCCGCGCCGCGCAACGCCACCAGCCTATCCGGATACTGGCCGATTAGCTCTAGCAGTTCGTCGCGGGCACTGCGAACGACGCTTTCGGCCTGGGTCGTATCGATGGCAGTGGTCATGGTTTCCTACGGTGAACAGGTGAGCGCGACGTTAGAATCTTCGCATGAAACGGCGCACCACGGACAGTTTGAGCCGATGCAAATGACGGTACCCGGGTCGTTCCGGCCGTTGCACGGAGCGAAGCACATAACAGCGGCGGGCGGTTCACACGACAGCGCGGCGAGGATTGCTAGCAGGAAAAGAGCCTTCATGGCGTTACCTCTGGCAAAGGAGAATGGCAAGAATAATTCCGATTGCGATTGGCAGCGATTCCACAAACCAGTGGAGATAGTGGGGTGTCATGGCGTAATCTCCTGATTCAAGAGTGAGCGAACGCGCTGATAAGCCGCATCCTCTTCCACCGCTGCCACGCGATAAGCGGCCCACGTCTTATCTTCACGCTCGGGCTGGGAAATCCACCTCCCGGCCACGCGCCACCTATCGAATGCTGCCCGAGTCTTTTCGCTGGCATGATTCCAGGCTTGCCGTGCCTCGCGAAGTTGCTGAGTCTGTTCAAAGTAGGTCACGGATTTTTCGCTTCCGCGCGAACCATCCGCCGGGCGATGCTGATGGCCACGTCTGCCCTGGTGACGGCCCGCGCCGCAGCTAGAACCTGCCGCGTTGCCAGGGAACGGAGCCGGAAAAGAGCCGCGTACCGGACCGCTTCCAGTCTTTCCATCCGCTGCGCCATCGTCCTTCGATTCGCGGTAGCCATTTGTTCCTCTCTTTCTGACACCATTCTGAGCTATCAAAAAAAGAGCCGCCACCCTCTTTCGGGGGAGGCGGCTCGGTACTGGACGGGTTGCCCCGTTTGGATTACTTCGCGCCGTTCAACCCGTCCAGGACTGACCCGGCCTCGCGCTGCTTCGCACCGCGGGCAGCGCGCTCAGCAGTAGCGAATTCGAGAGCCGCAGCGCACAGATCGTTACCCTTGGCCGCCCGCTGGAGCTTGGCATTCGCAGCGATGAGCAGAGCGGAAGCATCCTTAAACGTCATGCTGCGGACAGGAACGTGAGCCATTTTTGAATCTCCTTACCAGCGAAAGCCCGCCTAGCTTACGGTTTTTCAAGGAAGGACGGGCGCTCCCCTGACCGGAGATGCTACGTTGCGCGCTCTTTCTCGCGCTGTCAAGCTCCTTCTTAGCCATGACCGCAAAAAATCGGATGGCCAGTACCGCGACGAGAGCTAGCAACCCCCAAGGGGACGATAGCGTTTTCCAAGCGGCCACTGTCCCCGCTGCAATCATCAGGAGTAACGCCACCCCCAGTGACCAGACGATAAAGCTCACGGAGTCTTGGGAGCGGTAGCGGTAGCGGTAGCGGCAATCTCAGTCACAGCGGCAACGGTAGCAGTACCGGGGAAAGCCGCAACCGTATTCCAAAACTTATACCAAAGACGTAGCCGATAATTGGGGTCCCAGGCGGCCGAGATTGACTTTAGTCCGGCCGCGACAGATTGAGCAACGGGAATCAGCGCTAGAGCAGAAACGAGCCACACGGGCATTGGTTACCATCCTTTGGTAAATGAATCGAGGATTGATTGCGTGATGTTTTGAGCGGTCGCCTGTGTTTTCAGCCCGGCCACGGTCTTGGACAGGATTGTGGGCCAAATAAAATACAACCCGACGCCCACAACGGCAAAAGCGATGAGTGAACCGACTACAACGTCCCAAACCCTAGGCCAGCTGAATTTAGGCATCAGAATTCACCGCCAGTTCCTTCAGCCGGCTTATTGAAAAAATAATTCCAAACGCCTTTGGCTCCCACGTAAGTCGCCCCAAAAATACCTAGGGCCTCCTCTACTGGCGTTGGAATGCCCTTCGCTTCCAGTTCATTTTGCGTAGTAACTTGGGCCGGGGTTGGATTGAAAGCATAGTCATAGGTTTCGGTTGCCTTTTCCGTCACGGTCTTAGTCGTGTCGGTCAAAGCCTTTCCTAGCCCGCCGTACAATCCTCTAATCGCGCTGTAAACCTTGGCCGCGCCGTAGGCAATGGCTCCGATGATTACAATGACTAGCCCCAAATAGAGCAAATCCCGCCAGGTTTTGAGCCGTTCCAGTTTCATGGCTCAACCTCACTGGAGATACTGTGGATCCGTACGCTTGGGGTCGACGTTTCCACCGCCCCCGACCTTGGACGGCTTGGCGCCAGTCTTGCGCTTGTCGGTGGGATTGGTATTCGTTAGCGTCTGCTTCCCACGGCCACCCGCTGCCAAGTAATTACGCTTATTGCCACCCCCCTGCGGCGAATAATAGGCACCGCTACCGCCCGCGGGAGGTGGCCCGAGAACGGGAGGGGGCGCGGTTCCTTCCATTGCGGGGTCCTGAACGCCACCAGTAGCGCCTTCGAGAAACGTCGGAACGCGCGTATCGGAATCGACAGACACGTATCCATCGTCTCCAGTCGGAGCCTGAACGCCGACGAAACCGTACGCGCCAGCAATGGTCGGAACACTGGGATTAGGACCGAAATTAAAAACGCCCTTCACATCATCCAGGAGATTGGCAATCATGCCAGGCTGTCGGTTGTCGGCAGTAGTCGCCGCGCCCTTGCTCTGAACAGTCGACTTTGCCTGGACGCGGAGATAAACCTTGTAACCAATGATGACTGCTAGTCCGCCCAAAATCCACTTGACGTAACGCATTAGAATTCACCGCCAGTTCCAGCCGAAGTTAGTGGCTGAGAGGTATTCGGGCCACCGACCGGTCCCCCGAGCTTTCCTCCACCGTTCTTGAATTGCAGCCAACCAGGCTTAAAAACGTAAACCAGGACAACGACAACGACCGCCGTCCACCAGTACCGCTTGATAATGGCAATCACGACCTAGCCCTTTCCAAAGGAACGGGAGATTCGAGGAGGCTATCAACCTCCTCGCCTTCGACCCTAATTGAAACTTGGCTACCCGCCGCGCCCACAACGCCAAAAGTCATCATGGCCGGAAGGGGAATGCCAATCATGCTATGAAGGCCAAAACCGAGATACACAGTCGACCCGGCGACTGGCATTACCAGCGCGGCAGGCGTGGGAAAATTGTTGAGAGCGCTCCCGTCCGGGCGTCGCATGATTGTCGGACAGAAAACGAGATTAGTCGGCGCAGCGGTAGCGCTATCAGAGCTAGACCACGTGACTAGCAGCGCTCCGAATTGCTGCGTTTCAATATCGAATTGGAACACGCCGGCACCGTCAAAATGTTCCTGCCGAATAGTTCGGACCTTTCTGTCAGACATTGTATCTCCTGATTTCAACGGTGCAGTATTCGCCGAGGTGGTCAGCGTACCACTTCGCGCGCTCCCCGTCGACTGTGAGTGTCATGCTGATGGAAGCGGGCGGCAATCTTCGGTCTGCCGGAATCTCCTCATCCGTAACGGACCGCATTTCGACCTGGCAAAGTCCCTTCTGGTAAGCGAGCAAAGAAACCTTTTCAATCACCATTGTAGAAACGGATTTCACGGTTGGTTCTCCTGGACCCAGGCGAGGTCGGCTAGTACGGCGGGGTAATACTTTGTTCGTGTATCGTGACTGGCAGACAAATCGGCAAAATGCTTTTTTCCGGCGTTCCACCATGCAATCGCATCCTCGAAGGTTTCGGGATTGCACTCCGACATGAGCGCTGCGGCGCATTCTCCGGCGGTGTTAGGATTGCCAGTGACGCCCTCAACGGTATAGCCAAGCCGCTCGATATTAGTCTTGAGCATTTGCATCGGCCCCCAGGCGCCACCATACTTTTCGTCGGCTGCTGACGCGGGGGAACGCGCATCTAACTTCCAGTTAGCCTCATGCCGAGAGATGGCATCAAACCAGTCAGGATTGAAATTGAATCCCGAGGCTTGTGCTCGCAACGCCAGCCTCACGTCATGTCGAGTCCAATCCGCGCCAAAATTCACAATGCTCCCGGTTGCCGGTAGACGTTCAGTGATTTGATTGCGGAAGAAATAGACAGCAGCGCCGACCCCAACGGCCAGGACTCCGACGCCTTTGCCTAGATTTCTCATCCGTCGTAGGTGCTCCCGAATACGGCTACAGCATGCGAAATACCGGCAGTTAGCGGAATAGCAATCCTAATCATTGTTGGCACCATTGCAAAAGATACCATATTTGCGATGGTTGCAGATGCAATACCGGCCGTGTTCACATTGCCAGCCGCCCGCCCGAAGAAAACGAAAAGGCTGGTAGCGTTCTTGAGTGCCGAGGTGACGATTTCCCAGTACAAACCATTATCGTCCACGAATCCTATACTAGGAGTATTAACAGCCAGTGTTCCGCTTTGGTCCCAGGCAACGGTAACTAAATCATAACCCCCGACCGGGACATTAGTCGCCGCCAAGGCTATGCCAGCAGCAACCGTAATAGTCTTAATCTGGACAGTGCTAGTCCTCACCGGTTTTCACCGTAGACATTCACAATTAGGAAATCAGCATCACTGCCGGTTTCTGCCAGGAACGAATTTTGAGACAGAGTCATTGCAAACGCTCCGGGAGGGATTTCTACCCTTGCCCTAGCTCCGGCGTTCCTGGATTCGGTGGGGCTTTTTCTCATACATGACACGGAAATGTTGTCGCCACGAATCCAGCGGAACCCGAACGATGGCCCCCACACATCTACATTGGTAGGCGGAATTGTGGTGAGCGGGTCCGTCGTGAAAGCGCTCATAAACCAAAGCTGTAACGAAGCGGCCCAGCCTTCTACGGCCGCGGAACTAACAATGCTATGGAGGGCCAGAAATTCTAACGTGACCGCTCTTAGAGCTTGGCACGCGACGGGACACCCGCGAATGAACGCAAATCCCACACCGTCAGGCTGAATTAGTCCGGCAGACCCGTTCTGAATCAAGCTCGAAACGTTAGCAGGGCCACCAGGGATTTCACCTTCGTAGTTAGCCTCGGGTGATAGCGCTGCTAGGAACGAGACGTATCCAAATGAAAAATTGTTATTACTAGAAACGGGCATCAGCTGCTCTAACCCGTCCATATTCAGGATGCGAATGTCGCGAACGGGGTTCTTGAACCTGACTCCCTTGCCAGGCGTCAGAATGAAAAAGTTTTGACGATTTGACCCGGAGTAACCAATGCCAATTTGCGCGCCTGGGGACGTCCAGTTAGGGTCAAGCCAAATTCCGTAGACCGGGTCAGGGAACGTAACTTTTAGAGCATCGTCTGCTTTGCGCGGTAATTCTCGCAGGGAGAGTGCACTAAAGCCTGGAACTTGCGCGAGCGATACCGCGCCTTTGAACGCAGGCAAATTGAATCGAACCAAATCGCCGAAACCGCGCCCCTCAACTACCGCTTCCGTAGACTCTACAGTTACCGGGAGAGGCTTGAGGACAAGCTTCTCACCTTCTGCGGATGGCAGCTTAGGCCCGGGGACGAGGAAATCGGCGATTCCATCCGCAATTTTGTCGAATGCGTCAGTCATTACGCTTTCCGGCAATCACGAACAGTGCAAGCAGAGCAAACAGGACATAAATAGCAACGCTCTTCATATCAGTCGGAATGGAAATAGTCGTTCCGGCTGCGACAGTAGTAGTTTCCGTCTGTGCCACTCCGATTCCAAGCTGCCCTGCCGGGGATTTTGGGAGCGGATTGATAACTCCATCGATTGCGCTGGTAACCTTCTTAGTAATGATAGCCTTGCCAGCTGCTACGGCGGCGCCGCTAATAGCGGTGGTGGCCGTGCCAAGTGTTCCTGCTCCAATTCCGCCGGCTGTGGCGGCCGTGGCAGCGGCAGGGATTGCAGTCCCGGCCACGATGGTTCCACCGCCTGCGGCTGTTGCTCCGGCTGTAGCTGCGACGCTAGCGCCACCAGCCAAACCGCCGCCGCCAGCGCCGCCCGTCGCCGCCGCAGTACCGCCAGCACCAGCTGCACTAGCCCCGCCCGCCGCGCCGACTGCCGCTCCTACAGCGACGCCAGCCGCAGCCGCTCCTACAACAATCGCGATACCCTTTGCAATTTCTAATCCTTGCTGAAGAGTAGAAGGGCGCTTATCGTGGGCGGTTTTGAATTCGGTTTCTCTAGCGGTCAGTCCAGCCTTTCCGACGATAGAGATTCGATAATTCAGCCAACCAAACTCATCGAAAACCGCTGGATAGGGGCCGAATGATGCGCTGGTGCTACCCTTGCTGGTATCTCTGTAGGTGGCCGAAGAATCGTACACCGTCGAATAATTACTCTGGCCGATGTTTTGCGCGTCAATCCAAGTGCCGTAAGAGACTTGCGTTGGGGTAGAGTAACCGGACCCAGAGATGATTTTTTGATTCTGCGGCGCATGAACCTCGGAGGTAGTAGCTAGTCCTCCACCGTATTGCTTAAACGCTTCACGCTTGGTCAAATAAGCGTCGAGCGGTTCGGAACCATCGGATTTAGCAGGATAGCCTTTCGGAACTCCCGGCAATTGCGCTGCCAAAATGGCATTGTAATCAGCAACGTACGATTCCCACAGCTGAGCTCTAGTTTGCGCGCTAGCAGAGGAGTAACCCGCCGCTTGAGCCGCCAGGTTGGCACTTCTTTGTGCTTGTATTTTCAATGTCGCGGCGGTTGTCATTTGGTAGCTCCTAAGTTGCGCGTTCTAGGTATGCGCGCCCCACCTCTAGCCCCGGTTCCGTGGGCTAGAATTCTCCGCCAGTGCCTGACGCTACCGCGGATTCGTCGGTGCTTTCGAATTCCCCGTAACTGCTGGTGGAACCCGTATCGGCGCCGCTCGAACCGCCCTGGCCGTAGCCCTGGACTGAGGTAGCAATTCCGTTCAAAAGGCTACCGGTCCAATCGGCAATGTACGGCTGAGCGACCTTGGTAACGGTTGCTAATGTCTGGGCCGTCGCGTCGTTGAGGGCTCCCTTCGTAGTAACAGGAGCCTTGACGACGACCTTCTGGGGAAGTGCGGTCTTTCGGAAAAAGGCGTACCAGACCAGCACCACTGCAATCCCCAAAAGGAGAAGGCGTTTCGTATTCATTTGGTAGCCTTCCTTTCGCCCCTCCCGTTACTTCTCGATAACGGTAGCGGGAAGGAACGGCGCCAGTTCCGGGTCATCGGAAAGCGGCGCATTCTGCGTTTTGGCTCCGAATCCGCCGTTGGTAATACCGAGGCGCCGCGCCGCGTTGCCAACGCCCTGATCCGGACGCCGCTCAATCAGGCGGTATGCAATCTTGTACGCGCCAAGCGTTCCGGTCAGGTCCACGCGAAGACCAATTTTCGCACGGGGAAGCTGGGAAACCTTGTAATTCGCCGCTGGGAAAAGGAGCGGCAGGAAATTCAGCGTCACGCCCTGGCCCGCACCAGCACCCACGGCGGGCTGGTCCATGATGAGAGCGCCCGCATTGTGCAAAATTGCCGCCGCGGTAAGAGTACCCGGGACCGGGTCGACCTGGCCATCCGCCTCGTAGAGAGGCGCATGCGCCCTGTCCTGATTGTAAACAGCGGCGAAATCCTGCGCGCGAAGGCTGTTCACGAGCGGGATACCGTCAACCGAAACAATCATGTTGCTGACGTTCGCGCTGGTGATAATTCCGCCATCGGAGGGCGAAACCTCACGGTAAATCAGTGCGTAAACCCAGCACCCGGGCTTGTTAATGAACGCGGACAGAGCGTTGAAATCGTCCGACTGAATGTTCAGGGACGGGGGAACCGTGGCGCGCTTGCCATTCTTCGCAACGGACGCAGCCTCATGCTCGACAATGATTCGGAGAGAACCATTGTTGAATGTGGTGATAACCGGCGCTGCAAAGACCGCCCCAGTGTTGAAACGAACCTCAATCGGGTCCGTCCAAAGCTCGCTGGGGACGTTGCAATCGCCCGGACGCAGCGATTCTTGGTCCATGTAGTCGAGCACCCAGACCACGCGCCGGGAAAACGCATTCGTCACCACACCAGCCGGAAACCCGGCCGGAGTCTCCGGCTCCTGACCGCGTGTCAACCAATTTAGGAAATGCAGACCCAACCCGGTGATAGAAATGCGCCGTGCAATCTTAATCTGCGCAATCATCTGGTGGAGCGCAAACCCGGCCTGTGCGACTGGCGCTGCGGGCTGAACGTAATCCATGTCCAGAATGAAGAAAACGCGACGCACCTGCCGTCCCGTGGGCAGGGCGCCCGCCGTCTGAATAGAAACGGACGCCCCAGGCTGAAACGCCTGGGTCTGAAGCGGCGTCCACTGAATATTGTCTGGGCTAACAAAGACAGGCATTAGCTGGCCGCCTTAGTGAAGGAGGTGGGGATAATCTTCGACAGAGTTCCGCCCTTCGCCTTGAGCTTGCCGAGCTGACTGGCAACCGTGGGGAAAAGGAATGCGGCAAAAAGCATCCCAAAAAAGAACAGCGCAACGGGGTGCTTAAACCCCGCCTTTAGGTCAGACTTAGTCTTAGCAACGACCTGCATTGGATTACTCCTTCTCTTCCTTGGGAGGCTCTTCCTTTGCATCCTCCGCCGGAGGGGTTTCCTTCTCTTCCTTCACTTCCTCTTCCTTCTCTTCCGGCGGCTTTTCCGCCTTTGCCTTGGTCTTCTCGACCTTGTCCTTAGCCCTCCCGGCGTGATTGTGAATGTGAACGACCGGTGCCGCGACCTCCTTCTCTTCCTTCGCCTTCTTTTTCGACGGCCAGAGCGCAATCCCCAACGCAACAAAAGCGAACCCGAGAATCAGCCCCCAATCTCCGAGCCACTTTCGGATTTTGGCTTCTCGGATTTGCTGGGAACTGAGGAAGGCGGTTGGTTGCGCTGCGGGTCGAGATTCGCGTTCCGGGAAGAGGGGCCGAAATTCGTCAGAGTCCATAGTGCATACCTGTGCAATGCGAGGTGACTTACCGTGGCGGCGTATTTCTCTCCATAGCGCTCTGAGAGCGCGTCCAAATCGTCAATGTCTTCCTGCCTAAAACTGTAGACACGAGTAGCAATGCGGCGGACAGTCCTAGGAATATCCATTGCCACTTGTGAAACGTAGATAGGAACAATGCCATTGTGGCGACCGTTTCTAGCGAGCTTTTCTAGCGTCAACTGCGCGTTGCGCTTGTAATCGCCAACCTCGTCCATGACCAGCACAAGGTTCCCCGCGGCCCGCGCAATCGAAACGACCTCCTCTAACTGCATCGCGATGTCATCTTCGTCGGGGATGATGGCATAGCGAAACGTTGATTTGGCCAGGACTCGCGGATTTTCGATTAGGTCGTCCGCGCTGATTTCCTCCGCGCCCGCCGCTTCCTGGTAATCGTGGTAGGGGTCGAAATAGAGAATCCGCGGGACGTTTGCTGTTAGCTTCCCGGCGAGGTACGTTTTACCGCTGAGCGGGAGACCAATGATGATGATTCGGTCTCCTGGAATGAAATCGCCTAGCGGTTTCTTCGGCATCGATTCCCGGAGAATCGGATTGGGGACGCCGCTCACCCAGAGCAGGTAAGCGGCGACCACAACCAAAACGCCTAGAAACGGGAGAGGCATCAGTCACTCATCGGCAATGGAGAAAAACCCGGGTCCTCTGGAGTAGGAGAGCTAACGGAGGTTGGCTCGGCACCCTCGCCCGGTGCCCCTCCGCTAACAGAGGACTCCAGAGTCCCCGGGGAAACTGCGCCGTTGCGGCCGCTGCCAGCCGTCGGGGCAGTTTCAGGCTTCTTTTTTCTGAACGATTCGTTGACTTGCGTCAGAAGCCAAATCGGGAAAGAAAGGTAAAAAGCGAGTGTAGCAATGAAACCAATCTTGCTTGCAATCGGGATGAGGTAGGTTCCGCCGCGTTCGGCCTCATCCATTTCCAGCTTTTTGTGGTATTCGTAGCCAAACCAGCTAAGCACAATAGCGAGCAGAGAAAACAAGGCGATTAGCGCCCCGGCGAAAATGCGGCGCTGATTGGATTGATTAACGCCAGACGGAAGTGACTCGGAACCATCCTTGGCGCGGTTCTTCGAGCCGGGGGGACGCCCGCGGCGCTTACGGACCTCGGCCCCGACTTGCATCAACTCGTCAGCGGAGGCGGTTGGGACGTTGTCACTTTCGGGTGTATCACTCATGGCAAAGGCCTCTCCTTGAGAGCAGCCTATGCCTTACGTGACGATACGTCAATGGTCAGAGAGGGGTGATGCAATCCAGAACTTGCTGCGCAGTCTTCCCAAGGTCGTTGCCATAAACTAGCTTTGCGATTTCGTCTCTCTCATTGATTAACTTCTCAAGCGCGGCGTCAATCTCCTTCCGTCATTCGCATCGGCAGGGTCACTGTGCCGGAGCTAGCCAATCTCCGGCCCGTATTCGGTGTCACTGTTCGATGTTGCGGAATGAATTGGAAAAAACTTTCCCCGTGCTTGGCGCGTTTGATTCCCCGCACGGATTGATACTGAATTTGTTTCCCGCTCGCTACCGCCAGCCATGACGGATTAGGAATCCCCTTCGCAGCGGTTTCCTCCTTTCCATCTAGGATTGCGTGGTACGTTTTCGGCCCTAGCGCTTCGAACCGTTCATAACGGCCCTTCGGCTCCCACTGTCCTAGCTCCGAGCCAATGTCTACCAATCGTTCGTTTTCGGACCAACACGAATCAGTGTCGCAATACGTGGCAGAATCGTCGACCGTCAACTGTCTGTGAAGCTTGATTCTAGCAGCGCCAGTTAGATAAGCGCTCCATTCCGCGTGCGCGCAGGGCTCCAGTTTTTTCATTTTGAGTGTGGAAACCCAAGCTCGGCATTCCATATCCATTGGGCGAAACGCCCCGCATTGGCATTCCCAGGGCGGATTGCAATGGCACATTTTCAGCGTTGCCACGTCTGGCCAGAGCTTCACGGTCCGTCGCTCGTTTTTAGAGCCAAGCTTTCCCGTGAGTGAATTGCAAATCCACTTGAGCCAAGCGCCTTCGCGGGTTGCCTTGCCGTATTTCATTCGGAGATTGAACAAACGGCGCACCCAAGAATCGAAGATTAGCTCTGTATTAGAGAATGTAACGGCGGAGTGTACATTCTCGATTTGACAGCCGAGTTCAAGAGCGTATTCCAATTCGGGACGAGGCCATGTGCCTTGTATATGACCGAAAGGGAACGCCAATCCCGTTTTGACCCGTACAGGTAATGGAGGGACGAACATTTCAGGAACGCTAACCTTAGCAGAGTAGATCCCCGCTTTTCCTTGATGCCAAGCTTGCAACGCGTCGTGACCATAGCGAATCCTTTCGAATCCTACGGGAAGCGGCGTGGTAGCGAGGGTGAACGGGTACATTGAATTAACATCGCAAGCAAATCCGCTAGCGGAGCGCGTCCGGAAGATTTCGGCGCGTCCACCGTGATATCCGGTGCGTGCTAATTCCCAGGCCCCAAGAGGAAGCGACGCCTTGTCTAGATCGAGTTCCGTCTTTGCACTCCGCCAAGAGGTAGCGCCAAGTGTAGCCCCGATTTCTAATCCCCACTCTCCAGCCCTTGCCGAAAAGTAATCTAGCGCGTTCGCTAGCTCTACCACGTCCGCGACGCAGTAATCCTCTATCACACGCAATTTGGCTTCCGTTTGGTTTCGTCGAATCGAGCAGTATCCGCCACAACTTTTCCCGCAATCGCATAGGGCCTCGATGTTTTTCTTAGCTCCGCCAGTTAACTTCGAGAGAGCCATCGGAAAGATGCGGATCGAATCCATGAAAACGGCTTTGCCAATCCGCATTTTGATGATGCCCTGGCCGTTCATGTTGCAATCTATCGGCTGCCCGCCTTGGCTACCAATTTGGTCTAAAAGCCAAAGGTGGTCATAGCGCCCGCCATTGTGGGCGTAAATCTCTCCCTCTATCGCTAAGAGCGCGGCAACCATGTCTTGTTCACGTGTCCAGCGGTAGGTTTCCGTGCGGCATTCGTCAACGTAGTGAATCGCGCCTAAAACAAACGGCCCGCCAAGGCCGTCTGTTTCGATATCGTAAATCGCTTTAGGGTTCATGCGAAGCGAATCCCGTTACGTTTGGCGTCAGCTCTGTCCGTCCAAACTCTATGGCAGCACGGGCATTCGTAGAGGAAAACTCTCTCTTTCACTTGGTCGTCTATAGGGGCTAGGACTATAATTCCGCATTTGCAAGTTACAGGACGGGGCGAACCGGATTCAGGGGTCAACATGACAAACCTCTTGGTATCCTGCTAGCCATGCGGACAAAAAGAATATCATTTGGCGCGCGCCGAACCTATCCTGATAGGCGTGTGCCGCGATAACTAAATTCTCAAATTCGATACTAAAGGCCAATGCTTCCTTGCTCGTCCCTATCGCAAGCTTTCGCATGACTTGTAGCGTGTGCCTGGGATTCCCTAGGTCTTCCATGGCGAATCTCCTAGCTCTTGTGCGGAATTCCGCGAAAGAAAACCATGAGCTTGTCCCAGCAATTGCGGCAAACGTCGGGCTTGTCGAATTTAAGACTGGAGCGTTCAGTCCTGAGTAGGGTCTCATCCCCTTCAATGTGGAAGTGTCTGCCAGTAATGATTGAGCCGCAGCAATCGCAAAGAGTCTGGGTCATTGGCGAATCTCCTATTTCAGGCCGTAGAACACGGCCCACTCAATCGTTTTGATTTCTGCCGTTCCCTTCGCACCGCTCTTCTGCCTGTCCAGGAAAAGAGAACCATCCTCTTCCACTTCGTCCATGTAATCTTCTGCATCGCCTAGGATGTTTCCGTCCAGCGTTTGGATTGGTAGCGCCACAATCGTATTGTAAGGCCGGCTAGGCTCGCTCCGCTCATCGTCCGGCCAATCGGCGTTCGCAATCCAGGAACCCCGCGCATCCTTCGTCACCTTCTTACGCGCTTCGGCCCTGATAGCTTCAATTACCATCCGATTGGTCATCCCCGGAAGCTTGTCCGCCATGAACACTGCCGGGATGACCTCTCCGCTTCGTGTCTTGTGCTTGACCCGGAATGCTACAATTATCCCAGATTTTGCCGCAATTGCTTGCTTCCGTTTTAGCGTCGCGGCGCGTTTGCGAGTCTTACCGGCTTTCGCCGCTCTAAGCGACCTGAATCGGCTGCGCTCTTTCTTGGGGAGCTTTGAAAAGGAGACAGCCCGCCCGCGCCAGGCGTATTTTCCTGACGGCAGGCGGGTTGCCTTGCGGGGCTTCCTGGTTTTATGAAGCTTCCGCTTTGCCACGGGGCTCCGTTACTGCGGAGGTTCGTCGGGGAAAACGACTGCAACGTCGTCAACGATTCGGGGGACCAAGCTGACGCACCACATGTCAGGGGCGATTTTCGGGAACGAAACGACCTCAGCAAGGCTGGGCCCCGTAGACCTGAAACCGTTTAGATGCGCGGGCGCCATGACAACGGCCGTGACTTGTGGTGGATGCAAATGGCAGCGCTGCTCTGTAGGCTCAAACGCGAGGCAGTCCACACAAGTGCGATTCATAGCTAAGCCGGCTTTCGGGCAAACATGTAATCGTTAAGCCGGCCCTTAGCGCTCTTCCCCTGAACGCCGCGGCGAATCCAGACATGGTCTCCCTCCTTCACTCCAGAGAAAAACTGGTCAATCTTCGCCGAGCCGAGAACGGTGCTCAACTTGCCGGGTTCCGTCTCCACCTTGTAACGGTGGACTGCCTTTCCGCTCATCACAATATCTTCCAGCGTTCCCACGTAAACGCCGAGCACCGTGTCGCCCTCCTTTTCGAGAGCGAGTTTCATTTCAATAACTTCGAACCCTTCCGGCATTCCAGCGTTCAGGGCAGCCGCAATCACTGCATCATTCGAGTTCGTCTTAGCCATGTGTGATTCTCTCCTTGCAAATCGGGCAGACAATCCACCCGAGAATTTCTACATCGTTCTGATTCGTCATTCTTCGCCATCTACCATTCAGCTTGATTCTGCCGCATTCGCTACAGCCGAGAGTGTCAGCGTTCCTTTCTGGTGAGAAAATTAGGGACGAGCTCACCGGCAATGAAGG
>CAAGKR010095497.1_pt1 | contig 14860 bp, 13 predicted proteins | sample 2556971 | NCBI WGS metagenome assembly CAAGKR01 (sample SAMEA5207829, study PRJEB30636) | soil metagenome | biome: forest; feature: boreal; material: soil | place: USA | collected 2011-09 | depth 1 m | reverse complement strand
ATTGGTTGCGAGGGCCTATCATCCTGACTTACATGAAAAAGTTAAAGCGAGCGGGGACGAACTGGTCCAGGCCTTTGAATCGCCCAAGTGGGAAAAACGGTTCGCTGCGCTAAAGGAAGTGGGCAGAAATGCAACAGCTCAGATAGATTCTCAAGCTCTGTCACTAATTATCAGAGCTACCAAAGATCCAAAGATGTCGATTCGCCGTTTAGCGGTGGTCTTTCTTGGGTTGATAAAAACTCCTGAAGTCTTAGCTCCACTTTGTGAGGCTCTGAAAGACAAAGCAGTTGGGGTGCGCCGATCGGCAGGCGATGCACTAACGGATTTAGGAGATCCGAAGGCGATTGGCCCGATGGTTGAGACATTAAAAGATCCGAACAAACTTGTGCGTTGGCGTGCCAGTCGATTTCTTTATGAGTTAGGGAACGAAAGCGCTCTGCCCGCACTCAGAGAGGCCCAGGATGATTGCGAGTTTGAAGTGGAGATGCAAATCCGGCAGGCCATTGAACGGATAGAGAGCGGCAAGGTTGGCCAGGGATCTGTTTGGAGAAAAATGACCCAAGGGATTAACTAGTGGACTATAAGAACTTGCGGAAATTGATTTTCAGGGCGCACGCAAAGTCGATGCGGAATAGGCAAATTTCAGCTAAAAAAGAAAAAGGGAGACGCTGCAAGCGGATTTCACGATTCGGGCAAGGGAACAGCATCCGTTTTCTGGGTATCCTGCCGCCTGAGGCTAATTGCAATGCTTAAAATCCTCTCAGGTTGTCGCGACTCGCGCGGCCACATGAACTCGGGACGTTGGGCGGACGAGTATTATAAGTGAGTGATATGCGTCTGACAGGAGGTCACTGCCTACTCGATACGGGGAATTCTCACATGCATCATAGATACGGATTCCTTTGTCTGGCGGTGCTCGCGCTTTTCTGCCTGACGTGCGCGAGCCGAGCGAATGAGCCTTGCTCATCAACCATCCTGTTCAACAAAGGAGAGACATCGGAGCGGCTGTCTGGCGTTACGCGGAGCGGAGCAAGTATTTTTGTTCCCGTTCGCGTGAGCGGGAAGAATGATGATCTTCGGTTTCTCTTCGATACAGGGGCAGGGCGCACTGTGCTCGACCGCAGGGTCGCCGTGCGGGTGGGGCTACGACCCACAGCGAAGAGTTCAATCGGCGGAGTCGGCGCTGGGCGTGTGCCGGTAGATGTCGTGAAGGGTGCATCGCTGCTGCTGGATCACCTGAGGCTTGATGGAGTTGATCTTTACGTCACGGACACTCCCGAAACCGAACACGTTGATGGCATCATCGGCTACGACCTGCTCTGCTCAAACGTTGTGACACTCGACTATCAAGAGCCGAGTATCGTCATAACCGCACCATCAGCGTTTCAGTATCACGGCAGCGGAGATGTTTTGCCGCTCCAAATCCGAGGTCGCTGGCCGTATGTCCGTGGCACGCTGAAAGTGCCGGGCGTCGATGCCGTAACCGACGATTTTCTAGTGGACACAGGCTCAGATGATGCCGTGAATCATCCAGTCATCCGGCAGTCAAAGGGGCCGTTACGCGAGACGAATACGGGCAGTGGAGGTTTCGGAAAGTCACTGCCGGGCGTTATCGGACCGAACGAATGGTTCCGTATTGGTAGCACAACCATCCCTGCTACGGTGTCTGCATGTTGCGCCGCAAGTGAGGAAGTAAGCCGCCAGCTTGGTAGCGGCGTGCTGTCACGATTTCGAATTACGTTCAACTATCCGAGCCGCAGCATCATCCTTGAGAAATATCAAGATCGTTAGCTCTCGCGTGCTGCTTGTGCGAGTGTCGCGCCGCCCAACACGTCGTTCGACCAGGCGCCGATAGCTTCTCTTTCATCATTCTTCCTCGCGGCGGAGGTTGAATGCTTCTCGCTCGCGCCCGCTGAACAGGAGGCGTTGGGCGTAACGAGGTGCAGCATGACCGCCGACGAAGCGATCTCGTTTATCAAAGAACACGGTGTAATCCTCGCATCGGCCAAGGGCCCTGTTCCGCGGCTAACGGAGGCGATTGTCAACGAGCCGATCAGAGGAAGCTGGTGGGCGCATCCCAAGAGCCACCACATATTCGCCATATTTCAGGCGGTAACTGATTCGAAAGATGTGCTCGTTTGCCGTCTTGTCAATGGAAAGGTGACCTTCATTCACCGCCGACTTTGGCCAGCGCTGGTACGAGTGGCAAAGCGATTTCCATCCGCTCAGATTTCGCAGGTGCATGAAGAACACACGGCTTCCGGTCGACACGTCACTCGGGAGGTTCCATTTCCAAAGTGGGTTCCGCCGGCAGTCGTGGAGCGTGCGAAAGGTATGAGTGAGAAGGAGGCTTTTGATTCCCTGGGCCCGTGGTCGCTACGCCCAACACGTCCTTGGGCTTCTACCCGAATCGTTACATGGAAAAATTAGGGTATCGACAATGAGAAAACTGAATTCAATTTTGGCGCTCGCGGTCTTGCTCGGTCTTGTTGTCTCAAGTTCTGCGGCTCAGAAGTCAATCGAAGGTCACTGGGAAGGCGTAATGGTTCGGGAAGGCGCGGAGTTGACGGTCAGCTTTGACTTTACGAATCAAGCTACAGAACTCACAGCGAGCTTCAACTCTCCGACTCAGCGTGTGATGGGAATACCGCTCAGAAACGTTAGTTACACCGCTCCGAAAGTTCATTTCGAGTTGGTTGGCGATGCCACAACTATCATCTTTGACAGTGAGTTGAACGCCGATACTATCGCCGGACAATTTCGAGAGGGTGATGCCAGAGGCACATTCTCAATAAGGCGCGTTGACGCCAAGCCGCCCACATTCAAGCAAGAAGAAGTTAGCTTCCGAAACGGAGATACAATTCTCTCCGGCACACTACTGCTTCCCTTAACAAAAGACGCTCATCCGGCTGTTGTTTTTCTTCACGGTTCTGGCTCTGAAGGTCGATACGGTGCGCGGTTTCTCGCCGAATATTTCACTCGTTACGGCATTGCAGCGCTTATTTACGATAAGCGGGGTGTTGGCAAGTCAGCGGGTGATTGGAAGCGTTCAGACTTCAACGATTTGGCTGGAGATACAATCGCTGGTATTCATTTCCTTCAACAACGAAAGGAAATCAATCCTCGAAAGATCGGGATTTACGGTCACAGTCAGGGAGGCATGATAGCTCCGCTGATTGCCTCTCGATCAAAAGATGTAGCCTTCATAATCAGTGGCGCTGGCAGTGCCGTTCCGGTATATGAGTCAGAAATAAACAGCATCACAAATCAAGTTCGGGCTAAAGGTATTTCGGGTAATGAACTCACTGAAGCAACTGAGTTCATTAAGATGGAAGTTAACGTTTCGCGTACCGGACAGGGTTGGGAGCAGTTTGATGCCGCAACCGAAAAGGTTCGTAACACAAAATGGTATCCGATGCTTCATGTGCCATCAAAGGACAATTGGTGGTGGGCATTTTCCAAGCGCATCTATGATTACAATGCTGCTGACTATTGGGCGCAGGTTAGCGTTCCGGTTCTGGTGATTTATGGCGAACGCGATTTATATGTCCCAATCGCACAAAGCATCTTGAACATAGACCGTGCGCTAAGCAAAGCAAAAAACCGCGACTACACAATTCTTGTTTTGCCGAGAGCATCACACGCTTTCAATATCGAACCCGAGGCTGGGCAACCTTTCCAGTGGTGGCATATGGTTTCGGGCTTTCCTAATTTATTGACCGCATGGATTAACCAACGAATGAAATAACAAAAAGGACTCCTAAAGATGCAGCCGAAGCCGAACAAGCGCTTGCAGCGGACCGGAATCAGCTTGTCTCTCATCGACAGCTTGCCGCACGATGAGTTGTCGCCCGGCCGCTGAAGCGCGGCGTTCGGCGTCGTAGGGCACTAGAATGATTGACGAACGTCAAAAGCAATTGAAGGACGGCCTGCTCTTGTTTGAGCCCAAGCGACTCCTCGGTCGCATTGGAAACGTTCGGGATGTATTCGAACATCGTCATCTCCTGAAGCAGGCGCAATTCAGTCCAAAGACGGCTGAACACCTCGCGCGTCTGATTAGCGACGCTCTGAAGGCCGGCAAGCGTTTCCGAGTGTTTGATTCGCTCAAGGTGCTGCGCGCACGCGGTGATCGACGTCTATCTCAGAACGGTTTTCAATCTCCATGAAGCCCCCAGCTCTTTTCGTAGGCCCTAAAACCATAAGAGCAAAGCTTAACATTGGCAAGTGAATGAAAGAGCGAAACTGAGCAGTTACCAACTCACAGTACATCCAACCTTGGTAGCAGATTGCGACATCCTCGCAGTTTGCGTGTTAAGCTTCGGTGCGAGCCTCTCTCTTTCGTTATGAGTACGGGAACTGCCGAAAACCTCTCGCTCGTGCCACTTGGCGCAGGTGATCTTATTGACCGCGCTGTCCGGCTCTATCGCCGCCATCTGTTGGTTCTGATTCGAATTGCGGCGCCGCCGGTATTTGTTTCTGCTGTTGGCTCGGTGTTATGGACCATCGCCTGGCGCGGTTTTTTTGCAACGCCCAGCGAGTCAGCATTCGTCTTGTACATCTTTATGGCTGTAACAGGCGTGGCTTTGCTTTTAGGTGGTCACATTTTTAGTCTTATTGTAATGGGCGGCGCTTCGAGAAATCTCGTGACCCACCTTCTTTGGAATGAACCCGTCCTTGCTCGAACCACCTACTCCGCGGTGCGCTCGAGATTTTGGTCTTTGCTTGGCGGAACGCTCATTATGATGCTCTGGCTTGGAGTGGCTGGTTCAGTCGCATTCTTCGGTTGGTACATTGTCATAATGGTTGTCTCCTTAGGAGCTATTCTTCTGGGGCAATGGTCTCCCGTCTGGCTGACAGCTTTCGTCGGGGTCATCGGTTTTCTGGCAGGGACAGCCGTAGCACTGTGGTTGTTCTTCTTCATGGCGGGCAGAGTCGTCTACGTTCCTCAAGTGATGCTGGTTGAAGGGAAGGGCGTCTTTGAATCGATCAGCCGAAGCTTTTCACTCGCAAAGGGAAACGTGCGGCGGCTCATGGCGATGACATTCTTCATCACTTTTGCTACTTATTCTGCACTGATGATCCTGGTGATTCCCCTTGCCGTTTTCGCCTGGTTCGACGGGATCACTCTTTCACCCTTCAGCGCAAGCGAATGGCCAGTGTGGTATGCGATTCTTTACAGCGTGTTGGAACCTTTAAGTTCAATTCTATTAGCGCCGGTGTGGATGCTGGGTTTCTCGTTGCTGTACGTTGACGAACGAGTCAGACACGAGGGCTACGATATTGAGTTGATGGCATCTCAGAGATTGAGCGCGATGCCGCAAATAAACGTTTTGTCGCCGTTTGCTCCTGCGATTTCAGCAGGGCCGGGTCGAGTGTTGCCTCCCTTAAGTTCACCCGGAAAGATGCTTGGTCTAAGTTGAAACCGAGGAAAGTGCACGCCATATTCGCCAATGGTTAAGCGCGAGACCAGTCTACAAGCCGCCCGTTACGGTTTCTTTGACCGGCGCTTCATGTTCGCAATCGGCTTCCTGTTCCTGGCGACGTCGGCAGTTCAGGCAATTCCTGTCGACGAATATCGCAAGCAAATCCAACAAGCCGTAACGGCGCTCGCTACCTTGGCCCAGGCTGATGAAACCGAAGACCCGTCGGCTTACGAGAGGCGCAGCGCTGAAACTCTCAGCGGAGTACGAAATCTATTACCGCAGACTGAAGCGGTCGAATGGAATGGGGCAAGCTTCAATGTAGACAATTCCTGGTTGCACCAGGAACTCGACAAATACAGAACGCTGAAGTATGCAGACCGGGGCGAGCATCTCAGTCGAATCATGGAACGCCTTCTAGCTGTGGATGAACGCCTTGACGAAATCGAAAAGCCCGCGACGGCTAGCATAGGAAACAAAGCGGAAGAAAGCCGTAGGCTAGCGGAGATTTTGCAACGGCCCGAATATGCTCGGAAGGTTTCGCAGGAAAGTGCGCTCTCGCGCATTGTAGAGCAGTTTTTCAAATGGCTCCAAAGCTTATTCCCGAAACCCAAAACGGTTTCGCCCGGTACCGCAGGTATGTTTAGCACAATTGCACAAGTGTTCGTGATTGTTCTTGCACTCGCTGTCCTGGCGTTTGTTATGAAATTGATCCTGCCCCGATTACGTCGCCCCCGAAGATCGAAAAAGAAGGCCAAAGCGAGGGCGCGGATAGTCCTGGGGGAAAAACTGGAACCCGGTCAATCCGCAACTGATCTCTTGTCTGAGGCCGAGCTTTTGGCACGACAAGGCGAGTTGCGCGCGGCTATACGCAAAGCTTACATCGCCCTCCTGGTCGAGTTGGGTGAACGGAAGATCATCAGCCTTGCGCAGCATAAAACAAATCGCGACTACCTTCGCGCCGTGCGCGAGGTTGAGCCTCTTTACGGCAACGTAAAACAGCTTACTGACAGCTTTGAGCGGCACTGGTACGGGCTTGCTCACGCGACCGAGACCGACTGGCTGGCGTTTCGCTCTGCATACGAACGTGCACTGTTGCGATGAATCAGGCAGTCGCTATGATGAGAACCAGGAAAGCTGGCCACAGATGAACACGGATGAACGCCGATAAGAATGCAAATAGGGTTTTGATGTTGAGCCTTCAGCAACCCTCAATGACCGTTATCGTAGTTTGTCCTGACAGTATCCGTGTATATATGTGTTCATCTGTGGCTAATTAGTCAGAACGCATATGCGTCAACGCATTGGAATCATAATAACTATCGTCGTAGCGATTGGCGTCTTGATAGCGATCAATTCTGCTGCTTACGTTCAGGAAGAAGAGCAGCAGGATTCTGAATTAGCGCCGAACCGATCCACCTACAACGCTCGAGCCACCGGCACGCGGGCGCTCTACGATTTGTTAAGTGAATCCGGTTACAAAGTGATGCGCTGGCGCGAGCCCCCGGACAGGTTGCTGGGAGCGAGCGGCCAGAAAGTACAGACTCTCGTCATCGTTGGCAGACCGCGCGTTTCGGTTGAGGAAAATGAGGCAAAGAGTCTGCTGCTTTGGGTTGAGCGGGGCGGACACCTGGTGATTATCGATCGCCGGCCAGAAGCTTCTTTGTTGCCCAGGTCCGGAGAGTGGACCATCACCACGGAATTTCTTGGTTACCCGAGTTTTAGTGACGACCCGGCAGACCCGAAACAAATGACTGAAGGCATGAATCCCATCCGCCCGGTGCAGCCTACTCGTCTCACTCGCGACGTTGAGTCGGTTATGCCGTCGCGATTCTTCTCGGCGATCAAATTCTTCGCCTCAAGCAAGAGTGAGGTTGATAAGAGGTCAGAACAACGCGACGCGGAAAGTGAAAATGGACGAAACGGGGAACCACTGCTGCCTGAGCAATCGGGTGATTCCCAGGATACGGTTACCAATACTTCTTCAACCGTTTCGCCGGCTCCCGTCGTTCACCTGACTACTCCGAATGCCGCTCTGTTGATTGATTATCCGCATGGTCGGGGAAACATAGTGTTGCTCAGCGATCCTTTTATCGTCGCAAACGATGGGATTGGCCTCAAAGATAATCTGCAACTAACGCTCAACCTTCTCTCGACTTCTGATGGCTTGATTGCCTTTGATGAGTTTCATCAAGGCCGCGGCACAACACATAACGCGTTTGCAAGCTACTTTTCGGGCACTCCGGTGCTGGCAATTTGCGGTCAGTTGCTTCTCATTATCATTCTTGTTCTGTGGACGCGCGGGCGCCGGTTTGCTCGCCCGTTACCATTACGGAAGGTTGATCGAAGATCGAGTCTGGAGTTTGTTGCGTCTATGGCCGAACTACAACAACGTGCCCGGGCCTTCGATCTGGCGATTGAAAACATCTATTCACGGACGAGAAGGGTTCTGGCGCGATATGCCGGCGTCGCTTACAACAGTCCGCGTTCGGAGATAGCCGCCCGCGTCGCTGCCCGCTCCACCCTGGACGTGCGTCGCCTCGAGATATTGATGCGGCAATCGGAGGAAGCGATTAATGGAGTTCAGATCAGTGAACGACAATCGATTCAGTTAGTGACAAGGCTGCGTGAAGTTGAAGCCGCGCTAGGGCTGCGCATGCGTTCGCGGGAAGTCAAGCAGACGGCGCAAAACATTTGACGAATCATGATCTTTGTACTTTGATCTTTGAACTTTGTACTTTGAACTTTGTTCTGCCTTGGACGTACTTGTTGGTCAAAGGTCAATAATCAAAGCTCAAAGCCCAAAAGTTCTAAGACTTTCAAGTAATAAACCGCAAGCTAGTTTTCAAAAATCAATGATTGAATACGTCTCCTCAACTGTTGCACACATTCGGCGGGAATTAAGCAAAATAATAGTTGGTCAGGATGAACCGATCGAGCAGATCCTGGTAGCTGTCCTTGCGGAAGGCCATGCGTTGATCGAAGGAGTTCCGGGCACCGCAAAAACGCTGACGGTGAAGACACTTTCGCGCATCATCAACGCCGATTTCGGCCGCATACAATTTACGCCTGACCTCATGCCTTCTGACATTACAGGCACTAATGTCTTCAACGTGGCGACTTCAGTCTTCAATTTGCGACCCGGACCTATTTTTACTGACGTCCTTCTGGCAGACGAGATCAATCGCACACCACCTAAGACCCAGGCAGCACTGCTCGAAGCAATGGAAGAGCGGCAGGTAACGATCGATGGTGAAGCTCATCTGCTTTCACCCATCTTTACAGTGCTGGCGACTGAGAACCCAATTGAGTATGAAGGAACTTATCCGCTTCCTGAAGCCCAACTCGATCGCTTCATGTTGAAGATCCTACTCGACTATCCGGGCGAGGAACATGAGCGACAAGTTGTGGCCCATTGGGACGCAGGGTTCAACTCAAGACGTCTGAATGAGGTTGATATTCAACCTCTGGCAGATGCGGACGCTATCTCCCGCTGCCGTCGCGAAGTAAGCACGGCGCGCATGGAGCCAGGAGTGCAACATTACGCCGTTGATCTGGTGCGACGCACTCGCAATCATCCCTTCATTCACTATGGTGCCAGCCCGCGCGCTTCGGTTGCGCTGCTTCTGTGCTCCAAGGCATTGGCAGCTATTCGCGGGCGCGAGTTTTCAACGCCCGACGACGTGCGCGACGTCGCCCGTCCGGTGCTGCGTCACAGGTTAACGTTGCGCGCTGAGGCTGAACTCGATGGCGCCACTCCTGACGCTGTGATTACCGACATTCTCAAAAGCGCGGAAGTGCCACGCTAACGGCAACTTTGTGCTTTGTACGAAGGCCAGATTTAGAGAAAACAATTCAATGGCCGACTCAAACAAAGTTCAAATCTCTAAGATCTAAGCTCTGTTTACCCAATATCAAAAGAAATCGAAAGTTATAATTTCCAACAGTGCGCTTTGTCTTCAGCAAACTCTTCTATCTCCTGATTGCCGCCGGCTTGATCGTCATCTCGCTCTCGTGGGGACGGCCCTGGCTGCGTTGGGTAGCTCTCGCTTACGACATCGCCTTAATTGTCCTCGCCGTAATAGATGCGCGTCGCAGTCAACTTCCAAAAGCCGTTTGCCTCACGCGCGAATTCAGTGGGCGATTTGCCGTGGGAGCCGAGACTGATGTCAGTATTAATATTAAGAACGCCGGGGCCCATGCTATTTCTCTCGTTATCAAAGATGAATATCCGCCACAAATGAAGTTGTCGGGTTTGCGCGAGGGGAAACTGCGGGTTGAAGGCCAAACCTCGTCAGCTTTGGTATACGCTCTGACACCGCCTAAAAGAGGAAGATTTGAGTTTGGGCAAATTGCAGTGCGCTTCCTTTCGCGATTGAACCTGGTTTGGTGTGAAACGCGGGCGGGTGAAGCGGTCGCAGTAAAAGTTTATCCCAACATGCGGCGGGCGCGAGAAGCTGAGTTGAAAGCGCTAGGTGCGCGTTCTCTTGTGGCTTCACATCGAAAAACTTCATGGCGTGGTGAAGGGCGCGAGTTTGAGTCACTTCGCGATTATGTTCGCGGGGACGAGTTACGGCATATCTCCTGGACCGCAACCGCAAGGCGTGGAAAGTTGACGACGCGGCAGTATCAGATCGAACGCGACCAGACGATTCTAATTGCCATCGATGGCGGGCGGTTGATGACAGCGCGTATCGAGCAGGAAACGAAGTTGGATTCCGCGGTCCACGCCGCGCTGGCGTTAATGTCAGCAGCCGCAAGGGCCGGCGATAACGCAGGACTGCTGGTGTTCGGCCGAAAGATCAAGAGTTTCCTTCCGCCCAGCCGCGGCCATGACCACATGGATGCTGCACTCGAGGCGCTCTATGGAGTCGAACCCGAGATGATTGAGCCATCTTACTCTCGGGCGTTTGAGTTTATTGCTGCGAATAGTAAGCGACGATCGCTGGTTGTGCTCTTGACGGATCTTGTTGACGAAGAGGGTTCGAAGGAGTTGTTAACTTCATTGCGGTTGTTACGGCCGCGTCATCTTCCTCTCGTCGTGACTATCGCCGATCGAGATCTTAAAGCCGTCGTGAGCAATGCGCCGGTCAATGCCCGCGATCTATTTACCCAATCAGTCGCGGAAGAGATTATGTACCTGCGCGAAGCTGCGCTGCGTTTAGTGGAATCGCAGGGCGGTTTGGCATTGGACGTAACGGCTGCGGCTCTGGCGCCGGCGTTGTTGGAAAAGTACTTGCAAGTGAAGGAAAGAGGACTGCTCTAGCTTTAGCTGGACAAAGAATGGGTTCAGGGGTAAAGGGGAAGGGGTAAAGGGTAATTACGAAGCGGCACCTTAACTTAAAAAGCGCCGAAATTCCCAATGACTCAATCCTGAGAAGAGGCCTAACGCCGATGAATGACAGAATCCGCACTTTCGAGGATTTGGTTGTTTGGCAAAAAGCAATCGCATTCGTAAAACAGGTGTACTCAATAACGGATGAAGGTGAACTGAGGCGAGATTTTGGTTTAAAAGATCAAATCCGTCGTGCGGCAGTATCAATTTCAACAAACATTGCCGAGGGATTTGAGCGCTCCTCCCGTAAGGAATATCTTCTATTTCTTAATATTGCTAAAGGATCCGCTGGTGAAGTGAGAAGTCTCTGTCGAGTAGCGTTTGATGTAGGGTATCTCAGCCAATCGACCTACGATGAACTTCGTGAAGCAGCACTAGTAATCAGCAAGTCTCTATTCAATCAAATACAAGCTATTAGGAACGGTCCAGTCAGAACATAGCTTTTGCTTTTACCCATTCCCCATTCCCCATTCCCCTTTACCCATTCCCCTTTCCCCATTCCCCTGTTTCGTCCCTCCCGGCGAGTAGCAAATACGAATACAAAGAGATTCCGGTAATCGCGGCGACGCTGAATTTAATCGTCGCAGGAATCGGTGCCGGCGAGATGAATCCTTCAATTATCCCCGCGACAACGAGCAATACCGCAACACCCATCATCAAACGAACCGCATCTTTGCCGCGGCTTTTCATCGCGTCGGCGCGCGAAAGATCGCCCGGCATGAGCATAGCGCTTCCAATCAATAGACCCGCGCCACCCGCAATGAAGATGCATGAAAGCTCGATCACTCCGTGACCAACCATGAAGGTCACCAGGGCATTACCAAAGCCTGCTCGATACGTCAACGCCAATACAGAAGCTATCGTGGCGCCGTTATACGCCAGGTAGAACAATGTGCCCACACCAAACATGGCGCCAAACGCGAAGGTGTAAATCGTCACCTGAATGTTGTGTGTGAAGATCGAACTCGCGCCTACCTGGTTTGCTTCGTTAAGATCTTCCCACCAGTGCGTTTTTGTTTCGATGTATAACTCCCGAAACGCAGGCGGCACGCCCACCAGCTCAGAAAATTCCGGATCATACTTCGTTCCCACAAATCCGATCACGGCAAATGTTAGAAAGACCGCGAACGACAGCATCGTGTAGCGCCAAGTGCGGCGAAACGTTTGTGGGAACTCCCGCGCAAAGAAATTTCTAATCCGAGCGCCACCCTGTGCGTCAGCCTGATAGATGCGGCCATGCGCGCGAATGACCAGGCTATTTAGGTAGTTAATGAGACGAGGATCGCGCGACTCGGCGCGCGCGATTGCGAGATCGGAAGCTGTACGCCGATAGATCCGGCCAAGTTCGCGCACTTCCTCGCGATGCAGGTGACGCAGCGAAGTACTATCGAGCAACTTAAGCAGATCTTCCAGACGTTGCCAGGCGGTCTTTCGTTTATCGATGAAGCGATCGTGGGCCATTGGAGTAAAAAATGTCAGATGCCAGATGTCAGATGTTAGTATTGCAGTGCTTCTAACATCCAGCATCTGCCATCTAACATCTTCATGAAAAGCATCGTCGAGTGTGTACCAAACTTCAGCGAAGGTCGCAAGACTGAAACAATCGAGCGATTAGCGCGGGCCATCGGTTCCGTGGATACAGCGTGCGTGCTCGACTTCCATATCGACGCAGATCATAACCGCTCAGTCGTCACGTTTGTAGCCGAACCCGGGTTTGTAGTGGAGGCGGCTGTGCGTGGAGTTGCGCTCGCCGCTGAGTTAATCGACATGCGGACTCATACAGGAGTGCATCCGCGGCTCGGCGCAACGGATGTGCTTCCTTTCGTTCCTATCAGCGGTTTGACTATGAAAGATTGTGTGGACATTGCACATCAGGCAGGCGAGAGAATTGCACACGAATTGTCGATTCCAGTTTACTTCTACGAATACGCGGCGCTTAGAGAAGATCGCAAAAACCTCGAAGATGTGCGACGTGGCGCGCTTGAACTATTGCGCCAGGAAATTGCCCTTGAGCCGAAGCGCGCTCCCGATATTGGTTCGCTTCGAGTTCACGAAACAGCGGGCGCGATTGCAGTAGGCGCGCGACCAATTTTGATTGCCTTTAATATCAACCTCCGCACCGCCGATGTCTCGGTCGCCAGAAATATAGCGCGGGTCGTAAGGGCTCGAAGCGGTGGCCTTCCCTTCGTGAAAGCGCTGGGGTTTGAGTTAAGCAGCCGCGGCCTGGTGCAGGTATCTATGAATCTCGTGAACTACGAGGCCACAGGAATGACGCAAGCCTACAACGCCGTCAGTGATGAAGCGAAGCGATTGGGCGTGGAGGTTGTAAGCACTGAGATTGTTGGCTTGATTCCTGAAAAAGCTCTCGACCGGTCAGCGGAGTATTTTCAAAAGCTGGAAAACTTTTCAGAAGACAAAGTTTTCGAACATCGCTTGCTGGCGTGCGAGTAAATGGGAATTAGTACGAGAGTCCTCTTAGCAGGTTCGATAAAGTTCTATCGCAACTGATCTATCGCGACTGATTCGCGCGCGGCTCTGCCGCCTGATGTGCGGAAGGTCTCTGACCTTCCGGCCCAGCTCTAAACTTCCTGGGGCTATGCCCTAAGGTTGGGGGCGCAGCCCCCGATCATGGTAAAAGACCCTGGACGATGGGGCTGAGCCACCACCGCACATCAGACGGCATAGCCGTAGTTCAGTAGTCCACCAAGCGGACTCAAAACTAGATCAATCCGCGCCATTCCTAACCCTTCGACCCTAGCTTAATCATCGCCTTTCGCAAGCGCGGGTGTTTCTGCATCAGTTTCAAATAAGAACTTTCGTCAGTCCCTGACTTTGCGCGGATGATTTTTACCAGCGCTTGCTTTTCACTCTTGTTCCACCGACTCAGGTCCTGAACCAGTGATAATGTTACGGCGAAGTCATTTAATGCAGGCAGCGCCGCTTCTCGCCAATCTCTCATGGGAGTGCCGAGCACTCGCGTCAGTTCTTTAACCGAAGCGATTCGAATTCTCTCAGCGTCGCCTTCAAAGTTCGCGGCCATTCGTCTTTGAATTGCCAAACCAATGTTTCGCACTTGAAACCGATCCCAGTCGCCCGCCTTCGACTCATCCAGTTCAAAAATCAGCGACCCCTCAGCTAGCTTGCGAAGTGTTTTAGCAGTCGTGCGGTGAGTTGATCGAGAGGCAATCTTATTTTCTTCACTCAAAACCAGTTTCATACCAGCCGGGTTGGTGGGGCGAAATCCAAGTTTGCGATAAAACCAGAAGGCGCCAGACTTAATGCCTTCTTCGTTTTCATAGCCGATCTGATAGGGATCAATAGAAAAGGCTGTTACACCGAGCAAATGATGAAAGATGTTTAGTGTGTGCGCGTAGAGCCAGGCAGTTTCGCCATCGCGGAAGCTGTAGTAGAGATTGAATCCGCCTTCCATGCGCTCAAAGAGGGAGAGGCCCTCAAAGTAGCCGACTGGTACTCCATTCTTGAAGATCATTGCGGCGTGATAGGCGCGCAAAGGCAAACGCCGATGGCGGGGCAATCCTATAAGAAAAATATCTACGCCGCGTCCGACATTTGTTTTGAAAACTCTGTCCGGGTCACCATGAGTAAAGCCATACAGCTCACGATAGCGCACGGTCGAAGCTTCGCGCGCCATGTCCAAAATAGCTTCGCCTTGTTTCGGAGGAAGTCGGCCCAGGCTCGGTGGAGGCTCCCCCAATTCACGTCGCAAAGAGACGTCTCTTCTTTGAATAAGTGGGCCGGGATGGTGGAAAACTTTTGATACCGGCAGCCGCATACCCGTGCGAGTCGCCCGATAGGGGGGCGTCCAGCGCACGTAAAGCTCCTGCGAGTCGTAGAGCTCCGCCTTTTCCCGCTGTGTTTTCGGTAGCGATTCGAATCGCCGAACAAGCCGAGCCAGGTCTTTTGCCGAACCGCCCGTGGCTGCGCACAGCCATGTTTTGTAAGGAACATTTGCTTCAACAAAGGCATCCTCCTCGAGCAGTGGCATAAAGCGCGGCCATGTCTCGGCCAGGCGATTCTCGTTTTCAAACCAATCCCAATCCAAAGTCGTCCGGGTTGGATGACGTCGTAATAACCAATGAACGAT
>CAAGKR010394900.1_pt1 | contig 14866 bp, 16 predicted proteins | sample 2556971 | NCBI WGS metagenome assembly CAAGKR01 (sample SAMEA5207829, study PRJEB30636) | soil metagenome | biome: forest; feature: boreal; material: soil | place: USA | collected 2011-09 | depth 1 m | reverse complement strand
TCGCCCAGTTGGTCAAGGCGACCGATGGATCGGTCGGTTACGTGGACTTCTCCGATGCTGTGGCTGGTGAGCTCACCTACGCATCGGTCAAGAATTCGACCGGCAAGTACATCAAGCCGACCACCGCGTCGGCGTCGGCGGCGCTCGAGGGGATGACGGTCAACGCTGACCTCACGTTCGACCCGATCAACGCCACGGGCGCGACCGCCTACCCGATCACGGCGCCGACCTGGATCATGGTGTACGCGACCCAGACCGACGCCAAGAAGGGGGCAGCGCTGAAGGCGTTCCTGGGCTTCATCTACGGGACTGGGGCGAACCGGGGCCAGGCATTGGCGACCACCGTCGATTACGCACCGCTCCCGAAGACCGTGCTCGCCAAGGCCAAGGCGCAGCTGCGCAAGATCGTCGTTCCCGCGACGTGACCATCAGTGTCTCTCGATGCGGGGCGGACACCGAAGGCGTCCACCCCGCACGGTTCACGAGCTGAGTAGAGTCCGCAGCGTCCGATGGCCGTCAGCGCTCCGCCGCGAACTGATCCCCCGTCGCCGGCCCCGTCGGAGGGCCTGAGCCGAGGCAGCCGTCCACCGGGTCTCATCACCGATCGGCTCTTCCGTTGGGTCGCGCTCGCGGCCGGGCTGTTGGTACTCGGGATCCTCGGGCTCATCATCTACTCGACCCTCGAGCACTCGTGGCCGTGGTTCGAGAAGGAAGGGCTCGGAATCTTCGCCGACAACTGGGACCCGGCGCACGGTGACTTCGGCGCCGGCGCGATGGTGTACGGCACGTTCCTGGTGGGATTCATCGCGCTGGTGATCTCGGTCCCCGTGAGCGTCGGCATCGCGCTGTTCGTCACCGAGGTCGCGCCCCGGCGGTTGCGGCGCCCGGTGGTCTACACCGTTGATCTGCTCGCCGCGATCCCATCGGTCGTGTACGGACTGTGGGCCTTCCTCGTGCTGAGCGCGCCGCTCGCCAGTGTCTACGAGGACGTCTCGTCGGCGACTGGTGACATCCCGGTGCTCAAGACGCTCTTCGCCGATCCCAGCAAGACGGGCCTCAGCTACATGACCGCCGGCATCGTCGTGGCAATCATGATCACGCCGATCATCACGTCGATCACACGCGAGGTGTTCGCAACGACGCCCGCTCCATTGCGCGAGGCCGCGTACGGCCTCGGCGCGACGCGTTGGGAGATGATCCGCGGCTCGGTGTTCCCGCACGGCCGCGGCGGGGTGGTGTCGGCAGTGATGATCGGCTTCGGGCGAGCGATTGGCGAGACGATCGCGGTCGCGCTCGTCATCGGCAGCAGCCAACAGATCAGCGCGCACCTGTTCGGTCCCGGAGAGACGCTGGCGAGCATCATTGCCAACCAATTCGGAGAGTCCACCGGCGTGTATCAGGCCGCGCTGATCGGCATGGGCGTCGTGTTGCTCGGGTTCACGATGATCGTCGGGATGTCGGCTCGCTTTGTGATCGCGCGCTACGAGCGACGCACCGGGGCCGTCGCATGACCTCCGCGCTCGGCGATCGCCGGTCCGTGCTCACGCCCCGTCCCGGTTCCCGCGCGCGCCAGATCCGCAACGTGGTGGCGACGGTGCTGATCGGGTTGGCGTTCCTCGCCGCGTTGATCCCGCTCGTGTTCATCGTGGTGTACGTCGTCCAGCGTGGCTCGGAGATCCTCGACTGGAGCTTCCTCACCGATCCACTCCCGTTCTCGGAACGCATCCCGGGCCCCGGCATGGGTCCCGCGATAGGAGGCACGCTGTTGATCACCGGTGCAGCCGCGGTCATGGCGATCCCGCTCGGCATCCTCGGCGGGATATACCTCAACGAGTACGGCGGCAAGAGCGTGCTCGCGCGCGTGGTGCGCTTCATGTCGGAGGTGATGACGGGTGTCCCGTCCATCGTGATGGGACTGTTCATCTACACGTTCGTCGTGCTGCACACCCACGAGAAGAACGCGTTCGCGGGTTCGCTCGCGCTGGCGTGCCTGATGCTGCCGATCGTCATCCGTACCACCGACCAGATGCTGTCACTCGTGCCGCACGAGCTCCGCGAAGGCAGCTACGCGCTTGGGAGTCGCCGCGCCCGCACCATCCGTACCGTGGTGCTGCCCAGCGCGGCACCGGGAATCGTGAGCGGGGCGCTGCTCGCGGTTGCCCGGGCGGCGGGCGAGACGGCTCCGTTGCTCTTCACGGTCGGGCTGGTCGAGGACCACACCAACTGGAGCCTGTTCCACGGCATCAACTCCTCGCTGTCGTTGGAGATCTTCACGAACGCACGGTCGCTGTTTCCAGCAGCGCAGGACCGAGCGTGGGGCGCCGCGCTCACCCTCATTCTCATCGTGTTCGTGTTCACGATCCTCGCTCGGGTCGTGACCGCGATCTTCGGCCGCCATCAGGCGGCGTGACCATTTGGACGACGACATGCGAACCGAAGAAGACCTTGCTACTAACGTCGCATCTGTGGCGACCGTGCCGGCCGACGAGATGGCCATGCAGTCGGTGGACGTGGAAGTCGTCGTGCCCGCCCCCGAGGAGCCCGAGGCGGAGGTGCCGTCCGAGCGCGACGATCCGGCGCGTGAGCTCGTCTTCGAGCTCAAGGACCTCGAGGTGCGCTACAGCGGCAATACCGCGATACGCGAGGTCAACCTCGACATCGCGGCCAAGGAGATCACTGCGTTCATCGGTCCGTCCGGATGTGGCAAGACCACCGTGCTGCGTTGCCTCAACCGCATGCACGACATCACTCCGGGTGCTCAGGTCATCGGGAGCGTTACCTATCACGGCGAGAATCTTTACGGGCCGAAGGTCGACGCTGCCGAGGTGCGTCGGCGCATCGGCATGGTTTTCCAGAAGGCGAACCCTTTCCCGAAGACCATCTTCGACAACGTCGCGTACGGCCCGAAGATCAACGGCCGGAAGCGCTCCGAGCTCGGCGACATCGTCGAGCACGCGTTGACGAGGGCCGCGCTGTGGGACGAGGTGAAAGACAAGCTCAAGCACAGCGGACTCTCGCTCTCCGGTGGGCAGCAGCAGCGTCTGTGCATCGCGCGCGCACTCGCGGTCGAGCCCGACGTCGTGCTGATGGACGAGCCGTGCTCCGCGCTCGACCCGATCGCCACTGCGCGGATCGAAGACCTCATGGACGAGCTCAAGCGCGATTTTACGATCGTGATCGTCACGCACAACATGCAGCAGGCGGCGCGCGTGTCGGACCGCACCGCGTTCTTCACCGCCGAAGTCGACGATGCGGGGCGGCGCGTCGGCAGGCTCGTGGAATTCGACGACACCGAGAAGCTCTTCACCGCACCGGGCGACCCCCGCACCGAGGGTTACATCACGGGACGGTTCGGCTGAGCCCGCTGCGGCGCGAACAGTCGCCCTCTTCGTCGCTCGAGCACGAGCTCGACGAGACCCGGGCTGCGGTCGAAGCTGCGGCCATGGCGCGTGATCGCCTCGCCGCCGCCCTCGGCGACCTCCGTGAGGGTGTGGTGGTTGTCGATGCCGAAGGGCAGGAGGTGTACCGCAACGCAGGGGCCGAGCGGTACCGCGAAGCCCGACACGCGGACGCGGTCGCGGCCGGTGCGATCGCGGAGCTCCTCGATCAGGCGCGATCGGGCGAGACGTGCGATCGAGAGCTGCAGCTGTTCGGGCCTCCGCCCGCAGTGCTGCAGCTCCAGGCGGTGCCGCTCCTCGCCGACGGCAAGCTCATCGGCGCGGCGGCGTTCGTGTACGACGTTTCCGAGATCCACCGAGTCGAGAGCGTGCGCCGCGACTTCGTCGCGAACGTCAGCCACGAGCTCAAGACGCCGATCGGCGCGCTCGAGTTGTTGGCGGAAACCCTCGCGTCGGAGACCGATCCCGCCGACACGCAGCGCCTCGCCGAGAGCCTCGTGAAGGAAGCGGAGCGTCTCGGGCAGATCGTCGACGACCTCCTCGACCTCAGCCTCATCGAGATCCAGGAATCACCTCGACGCGAGCCCGTGCCGCTGAGCGTGGTACTCGAAGACGCGTTGGACCGTGTTCGTCCGGTGGCAAAAGCCGCGAAGATCACGATCGAGCTCGACGATGGCGCGCCGGGAGCGATCCTGGCGTGTGACCGGCGCCAGCTCGTGAGCGCGATCGCGAATCTTCTCGACAACGCGGTGAAGTACTCCGAACCCGGCGGCGGCGTGTGTCTCGCGGCATCGGTCGTCGATGGGAAGCTCGCGATCTTGGTCGTCGATCAGGGCATCGGGATCCCGAGCCGCGACCTCGAGCGGATCTTCGAGCGCTTCTACCGCGTCGACTACGCGCGCAGCCGAGCCACCGGGGGAACCGGGCTCGGGCTCGCAATCGTGCGTCACGTCGTGCAGGCGCACGGGGGCGAGGTCACGGTGGAGTCCATGGAAGGCCAGGGCTCCACCTTCCGCGTCGTGTTGCCGCTCGATGAGGTCGACATCACGCTGCCCGGCAATCACGAGCGCGGCTAGTGACCGAAGCACCGTTGATCCTCGTGGTGGACGACGAGCAGTCGTACCGCGACGCGCTGCGGGTTGCGCTCGAGCGTGAGGGTTTCCGGGTGGAGGTCGCGGTCGACGGCGCCGACGCGCTGGAACGGTTCGATGCCGTACGCCCCGAACTGGTGCTACTCGACGTGATGCTCCCGCGCATCTCCGGCGTCGACGTGTGCCGGCAGATCCGGGCCAAGTCGCAGGTGCCGATCATCATGGTGACCGCGCGCAACGCGGAGATCGACGCGGTCGTGGGGCTGGAGGTCGGTGCCGACGACTACGTCACCAAGCCGTTCCGGCTCCGCGAGCTTGTCGCGCGGGTGCGGGCCGCCTTGCGGCGAGGGCGTCCCGACGACACCGGTGCCGAGGACTACGCCGAGGTCATCGAAGTGGGCGACGTGCGCCTCGATGCCGCGCGCCACGAGGTGGAGGTGCGGGGCGAGCGTGTCGCGCTCCCGTTGAAAGAGTTCGAGCTGCTCGAGCTCCTTCTCGCGAACGCGGGACGGGTGCTCACACGCGACGTGCTCATCGACCGCGTGTGGGGTCCCAACTACTACGGCGACACGAAGACGCTCGACGTGCACGTGAAGCGCCTCCGCTCAAAGGTCGAGAACGACCCCGCGCGGCCAGCGCGGATCGTCACCGTCCGCGGCGTCGGCTACCGCTACGAGAAGAGCTGAGGGGTCAGCCGACCTTCGCGAGGGCGGTGTCGTACTCCGCTTTGGCGCGGGGCGTGCCGAGGTCGGGGGAGGAGAAGGTGGAGCTCACGACCCCGTCCTTGTCGAGCACGAACGTGGCTCGGTTGGCGCACCCGAGAGCCTCGTTGAACACGCCGTAGGCCTTGCTCACCTCGCCGTGGGGCCAGAAATCGCTCAGCACCGGGAAGGTGAAGCCCTGCTGCTCGGCCCAGATCCGCTGGGCGTGGCGCGTGTCGCACGAGATTGCGAGTACCTGCGCGCCGGTGCGCTCGAACGCTGGCGGGTCGTCACGGATCTCGCAGAGCTCGCCTTGGCAGACACCGGTGAACGTGAACGGGTAGAAGACGATCACGACCGGTTGGCCGCGGAACGACGACAGCGTGACGTCGTTCCCGTTCTGGTCTTTCAGGGTGAAGTCGGGTGCAATGTCGCCGACTGCCGTCATCGCTGCTCCTCAGTGATCGTGGGGACCGCGAATCTAGTTCCTGCGGCGGGTTTGCCACTCCACGTGACCGGGAGCGCGCGCGTCGTCGTTTTCGTGCGGTTGCGAGCCGGCTGATCAACTCGTCGGCACGTCCAAGCTCGCGAGCAGCTCCCGCACGCGCACCCCGATCTCGTCGCGGATGGGCCGCACCGCGTCGACCCCCTGGCCGTCGGGATCGTCGAGCTCCCAGTCTTCGTAACGCTTGCCCGGGAACAAGGGGCACGCGTCACCGCAGCCCATTGTGACGACCACGTCGGCCGCGCGCACGATCTCGTCGGTCCAAGGCTTGGGGAACTCGCTGCCGATGTCGATCCCGACCTCGGCCATCGCTGCGATCGCGGCCGGATTCACCTCGTTGCCCGGTTCCGAGCCGCCGGACCATGCGACCGCGCGGTCACCCGCCAAGTGTTGGAACCATCCGAGTGCCATCTGGGAACGCCCCGCGTTGTGCACGCAGAGGAAGAGCACCGTGGGCAGGCCGTCGTTGGCCTTGCCCTCGACCCGTGCGAGAGCCTTCAGGCGTTGCCGCGCGAAGCGCTCGGCCATGATCGGGAGGAACGTCACCGCAGTGGCGCGGCCCGCGAACTGGTCGTAGCTCGACGTCAGGAACCGTTCGATCGTTTCGACCCCGAAGGTGCCCTCGAACTCCTCGGCGAGACGCTTCGAAGCCGAACGCAGCGGGAGATTCTGGTCGACCGTGAGCGCGCTGTCGGGCATGTCGGTCCTCCTTTGGGTGGAGCGAACGGCTGCGAGCCGGGGATCCCGGCTCGCAGTGAGCGACCCATGTCGTGGTCACGACTGTCCGTCGTGGGGCATGACGAGGTCTTCCGCGGGGATGTTCGGACGAAGGAAGCGTGCGACGGCGACGGCGAGGAGCGCGCCGGCGATCTGTGCGACGACGAACGCGGGCACGCTGCTCGGTGCAATGCCGGCGAACGTATTGCTGAGCGAACGCCCGATCGTGACCGCAGGGTTGGCGAAGCTCGTGGACGACGTGAACCAGTAGGCCGCAGCGATGTAGCCGCCCACCGCGAATGCCGCCACCTGGGCGCGCCCGGCACGCACGACGCCGAGGATCACGAGTAACAACCCGAACGTCGCGACCACCTCGCTCAACCAGAGCGCGCCCGATGATCGCGTGTGCGTGGAGACGGTGACCGCGGGAAGCTCGAACATCAGGTTCGCGACCATTGCGCCGACGCACGCGCCCACGACTTGTGCCGCCATGTACACGAGCGCGTCGCCGGTTTCGATGCCGCCCAGCACGCGGTCGGCCAGCGTGACGACCGGGTTGAAGTGCGCGCCCGACACCGGCCCGAGGGCGAGAATCAGCGCGACGAGCGCGGCACCGGTGGCGATCGAGTTCTCGAGGAGCTCGAGCCCGATGTCGTCAGGGGAGAGACGCTGCGCAGCGATGCCGGAGCCGACGACGACCGCGACCAGCAACGCAGTGCCGATCGCCTCCGCCGTCGCACGACGGGCGAGGTCGATGTTCAAGATTCGCCTGTTGAACTAGCAGCAGCGGTCGGCCGACTCGGGCGCGTCCGCGCAGCACAGCGCGTCGTTCCCAGGCTCTACTGTGCGCAGCTCACCGGGCGCCATTTCCACGTCGGACAGGACCGTGTAGATCTCCCACGGGCGTTCGTCGGGTCCGTCGACCCACACCTTGTCTTGGACCGCGTAGCAGCAGGCGACTCCGTCTTCGGTCGCGGTGGCCATGCCGTCGCCCTTCAAGCGCGCCTCGGTGGCCGCGACCTCCTCGGTGGACTCAACCTCGACGCCGAGGTGGTTGAGCGAGCCCGGCTCGCCGGTGCCTTCGATGAGCACAAGCTTCAGCGGCGGTTCGGCGATCGCGAAGTTGGCATACCCCGGACGGACCTTGGCGGGCTCGGTGGCGAAGAGCTTCGAATAGAAGGTGATCGCCTCATCGAGGTCGGACACGTTGAGGGCGAGCTGCACTCGGCTCATCGGGCGCTCCTGTACTTCCTGATACATTGGCGTCTGTCGATTGATCGAGTATGGCAGATATATCGATAGGTGTCAATGTCTCGACCTGAGGAAGCCGCCAGCTGTTGTGCCTCGGTGCTCGCCGCGCCGCTCGCGGAAGCCGACGCCGACGACCTTGCGAGGGTGTTCGCCGCGCTCGGCGACCCGGTGCGTCTCCGGCTCCTCAGCCTCGTGGCCGATGCGGGGGAGATCTGTTCGTGCGACCTCCTCGAGCCGCTCGGGAAGTCCCAGCCCACCGTGTCGCATCACACCAAGGTGCTCACCGAGGTCGGGCTCATCGTGGGCGAGAAGCGTGGCCGGTGGGTGTGGTGGCGAATCGTGCCCGAGCGGGTCGCCGCGGTTCGGGGTGCCCTCGAACGCGAACGCGCTTCAACCTGACGAAGGCTCGGGCAACGCCGACGCCACGGCCTCGGCCGCGCCGGGAAGCGGCGCGCGCACCACGCTCATGAGGGGTGTCACCGCCACGTAGCCATCGCGGATGAGCGCGACGTCGGTGCCCGGCGCGGCATCCGCGCGTCCCTGGAACTCGAGCTTGAGATCGCCTGAAGACGCGTCGGCCGAAGCGATCCACACCTCGCCGTGCGGCGCGAGCTCGGCCTCGCGTACGCCCTTCACTTCGTGCAAGGGCAGGTTCGGGACGTTGAGGTTGAGCACACGCGGCACCCCACCGTCGGCCTTGGCCACCCACTCGATCGCGGCGGCCGCGAACCGGGCGGCAGTTGCCCAGTGGTACTCGCTCTCCGTGCTCCACGGGAGGCTCACCGCGAGCCCCGGGATGTCGAGCCCCGCAGCGGTGAGCGCGGCGCCGACGGTGCCCGAGTGGATGACGAGGTGACCCGTGTTCGCGCCCGGATTGATGCCGGACGCGACGAGGTCCGGCGGGTCGCCGAACGCGCCGAGCGCCGCACCGAGCACCGCGGTGGCCGGTGGCGCGTCGAGCGCGTGCACCGCGACACCGGGAAGCTCGGGCCAAACGTGTCGCACGATCTCCGGTGGTTCCGTACCGAAGAGCTTGCCGATCGCGGCGCCGGATCCGCTGCGGTCACTGGTGGGCGCGACCACAACCACGTCGTGGCCGTCGGCCGCGAGCGCAACCGCGAGGGGTTTGATGCCGGGGGCGTCGACGCCGTCGTCGTTGGTGACGAGGATCCGCACCCGGTCACCGTAGCGGCGGAGAGGCGTGCGCTATCCGGGTGCCGGGAGGTAGCGCGCGCCGACGATCTCGCCGTCACGCGTGTCGAGCACCCACGTAGAGCCCTTCTCGAGGCGGTCGTCGTCGATCGTCACGCCCATGTGCGCGAGATGATGGATGACGTTGTCGGCGACGTCGCCGTGCGTGCACAGCACCGCTGTCTCTGCGGTCACCTTCTCCAGCAATCGGAGCGTGTCGGTGAGCGACGCACCCTCGGCGAGCGCGTCCGACAACTCCAGAGGAAGACGCAGTCGCTGGGCGAGCGGGTCAAGTGTCTGACGGCACCGCACGAAGGGGCTCGACACGATCCGCTTCGCGCCCACGTCGGCCAGAGCGTCAGCGATGCGCGTGGCCTGGCGCTGCCCGATCGGCGAGAGGGGTCGGAGGTCGTCGTCCGCCTGCCAGCCACGGCGACTGCCCGCCTTGGCGTGCCGGACGAGGTAGATGCTCATGGGCCCTCTCGCTTCACAGCACGTCTTTGGGGAGATTCGCCAGTAGCCGGCGGTCGTGAGGGTACGTCAACAGCTTGCCCGCCTCGCGCCGGGTGCACCAGCGGAGCTCGTCGACCTCCCGGTTGGGCGTGAACGTGTGGTCTCGCGTCGGCTCCATGACCCAGTACCGGACGACCTTCGGCCGTCCCTTCGAATCGTGGTACCGGGTCTCGCCCGCCGGCTCGCCGAGCGTGCAGCGGAAGCCCGTCTCCTCCTCGACCTCGCGGAGGGCGGCATCTTCGTCGCGCTCGCCCGGTTCGTTCTTCCCCTTGGGCAGGGTCCAGTCGTCGTAGCGCGGGCGGTGAACGAGGAGCACGTGTGGTTCCTCGCGTTCGCCCCGTACCACGACGCCTCCCGCGGCGCGAACGACGCGGGGGGCGTCTACATCCACCGCCGGAGCTTCTTGCTCTTCGCCTGCCTCCACACATCCGGCCAGCGGTCGCGAGCGACCTCGGCGGCGACGCGTTCCATCGCAGCAAGCTCACCGGCGACGAAGCCGGCGCCTGCACTGTTCTCGCGCAGCCACTCGCCCGCGATCACCGCGTCCTGGTGCTCGCCCAGCACGTCTTGGAGTTCCGTGACCGCCTTCGCGAAGGGCCGTACCTCCTTGCCCAGCGCAGGTGCGACGGCCTCGGCCGCATACCGGCAGCGCTTCGCGCGGATCCGCGCCAGATGGAGCTCGTGGTCGGTTGAGTTGGGTCCGAGCGCCTGCACTGCGCGGCGGAGCTTGCGCCACGGTCGGCGCACGAAGTCGGAGAGCTCGTCGTCGAGATCGTGGACGTCGTCGGCGAACTTCGGCGCGCGCGAGGCGTCGACGAGCTGGTCGAGCAGCGCGAGGTAGCGGTCGGACCGCATCTCGCGCAGCAGCTCGACGCGGTCTTGTTCGCGTCGCTCGGCGAGCTTGTGGAGAAGCTGCTTGCCCTCGTCGATGTCGGATGATGGCAGTTCCCCGAGCCGCGCTTCGAGCCGGTCCTGCAACACCTCGGTGTCGCGGACGGCGCCGAGAATCCCGCCGAGCCACTTCAGCTCGACACGAATCGGCTCGCTCCAGTCCTCGTCGAGCGCCTGCCGGAACGTGCGCAGGTCGGAACGCAAGCGACGGGTGGCCACCCTCGCCTGGTGCACGTGCTCGGGGTCGGTGCCGAGGCGCACGCCCGGGTCGTTGACGAGCAGCCGGAGGGTGGAGGTCGCGATCGCCGCCTGCACGACCTCGGCGGGCGTGGACGCGAAGTCGAGCGGCGGGGGTGCGGTGACGTCGGGTGGATCGGCGGCTCGGGGTCCGAGCGCGCGCACGATCTTCGGCACCGGATCGGGACGCCCGGCACCGGCGGCGCGCAGACGGGCGACGAGCGCGGGCTCGAGCGTGTCGGGGGCCGCCGCTTCGAGCTCTACCTCTAGCTCGCGGAATCGCGCCGCGAGGCGGATGCCGTCGAGCAACGAGACCTCGTCGTCGACGACTTCGCCGATCTTCGTGCCCTGGCCGTCGCGTAGCACCACGCCCTTCCGCACCGTGTTGAGCCGGGCGACGGGTCGGAGCGGCGCGCGGCGGACGAGGGCGCGCACCAGATCGACAGCTGCCTCGGGCGGATCGTCGCCGGGATCGCCGTCGACGTGCAGCTCTTGGCGCGTGAGCGCGCCTGCGACGCGTGCGTCGCGTGCGTCGCGTGCGACGGGCAGCTTCACCGTCCAACCTTCGACGTTGCGGTACCGCAAGCTCGCGCCCGCGCGCGCGAGGCGCAAGTCGTCGGTGTCGTAGTAAACGGCCTGAAGGCGCAGGGTGTCGACCGCGTCGGCGCGCAGACGGGGATGGAGGGTGTTGAGGTCAGGGACCCGAAAGAACGGTCCCGGCGAGAACTTGAGCTCGTGCTCGAGCATCAGGACGAGTGCGAACGAGCGATGGCGAGCTCCTCGAGCCGGCGCTGCGTCGACCGCCCGACCAACGTCGGCTGCTTGTGCCACGTACCGTCGGAGCTGAGCTCCCATGCCAGGGTGTCGTCGGCCAGGTTGGCATCGAGCAACTCGGCCAACCGGGCGCGAAGACGGGGATCGGTGACCGGCGTCAGTGCCTCGACCCGCCGGTCGAGGTTGCGCGGCATGAGGTCGGCGGAACCGATGAGGTATTCGGCCTCGGCGGGATCGGCACCGAACCGGTAGATGCGCGAGTGCTCGAGGAACCGCCCGACGATCGATCGCACACGGATCGTCTCCGACAAACCCGGTACCTGTGGGCGCAGGCAGCAGATCCCGCGCGCGATCAGATCGATCGGCACCCCGCGTTGCGACGCGGAGTACAGCGCGTCGATCATCCCGGCGTCGACGAGCGCGTTCATCTTCATCGTGATGCGACCGCTCGGCCCCTTCGACGCTTCGCGTTCGATGCGATCCTCGATCGCTTGCCGCACGTGTGACGGCGCGACGAGCAGCTTGCGGTAGAAGACCTGATGGCTGTATCCGGTCAGGTGGTTGAAGAGGTCGGTGAGGTCGGCGCCGAGGTCGGGGTCGGCTGTCAGCAACCCGAGGTCTTCGTAGCTGTTCGCGGTCTTGCTGTTGTAGTTGCCGGTTCCGATATGACAGTAACGCCGGATGCCGTCGGCCTCTTGGCGAACCACGAGCAATACCTTGGCGTGGGTCTTGAGCCCGACCAGCCCGTACACCACGTGCACGCCCGCTTCTTCGAGCACGCGGGCACGTTCGATGTTCGCCTGCTCGTCGAACCGCGCGGTGAGCTCGACGAGCGCGACCACCTGCTTGCCCTGCTCGGCGGCCTTGATGAGCGCGCGCACGATCTTGCTCTCGGGGCCGGCGGTGCGATAGATGGTCTGCTTGATCGCGAGGACCGCGCTGTCGCTCGCGGCCTGCTCGACGAACTCCTCGACCGACGTGGTGAACGAATCGTAGGGGTGGTGGACGAGCACGTCGGATGTCTGGAGCAGGCGGAAGAAGTCGGGTGGTGCGTCGCCGCCCGAGAGCGCTGCCTGAGTCTGCGGCACCCAGAGTTCGTCCTTGAGGTCGGGCCGGTCGAGTGAGTACAGCGCCCAGAGGGCGACGAGATCGAGCGGACCGTCGATCGTCGTGACATCGGCTTCCGAGAGTTCGAGCTCTCGACACAGCAACGCCAGGGTCTCGGGGCTCATGGAGCTGTCGACCTCGAGCCGCACGACGCGCCCGAACCGGCTGCGCCGACGCAAGACGGACTCGACCGCCTCGAGGAGATCCTCGGCTTCGTCTTCGAGCTCGAAGTCAGTGTCGCGCGTGACTCGGAACGGAGAGTGCGCGAGCACCTCCATCCCTGGGAACAGTGCGTCGAGCTTCGCCGCGATGAGTTGTTCGAGCAGCACGAAGCGCTGTGCGTCGGGGAGCTCGAGGAAGCGGGGGAGCAACGGCGGGACCTTGACGCGCGCGAAGCGTTCCTCGCCGGTCGCGGAGTCGCGCACCGTGACGGCCAGGTTCAGCGACAGGTTCGAGATGTACGGGAACGGGTGGGCGGGATCGACGGCGAGCGGCGTGAGCACGGGGAAGATGCGCTCCGTGAACAAGTCGTCGAGATAGGTGCGGTCCTCGGCGGACAGATCGCCCCATTGGGCGAAACCGACTCCACGTTCGTCGAGCGCGGGCACGAGCTCCTTCGAGAACACGTTGACCTCGCGCTCGCAGAGGTCGCTGACCCGGACGCGGATCTCGCGGAGCAGATCGGCGAGATCGAGGCTGTCGGGGATGGTCGTGCGGAGCCCGGCCGCGAGCTGCTCCATCATGCCGGCGACCCGCACCTGGAAGAACTCGTCGAGGTGCTCGCTCACGATGGCGAGGAACTTGGCGCGCTCGAGGAGCGGGACAGTCGAGTCCTCGGCGACGGTAAGGACGCGCGCGACGAAATCGAGGAACGAGAGCTCTCGGTTGAGGTACAGCACGCCGATTGCCGCAATGGCCTCGGTTTCGGCCTCCGCGCCGACGGCGACGTCGATGCCGGCCATCGAGCAACTGTACCGGGTGCTTCCCTGGCAGTTCTCGGGCGGCGTCGCCGTTCACCTGTCATTTACTTTGGTCGTCGGTCTCGAGCCGTTCCCCTCGAAGCATTTCCCCGAGGCGGCATTGATGCAGAGAGGTCGGGGGTATCGTGACCGTGGCGATGAGCACCGACCCTCGCTTCGCTGAGCCCACTCCGTTCGCGAGGCTCGTCTACGCCCACGCGATCAGCGTGGCGGGGGACGCCTGCCTCACGGTGTCGCTCGCGGGCTCGCTGTTCTTCCAGAACCCCACCGGTGCGGCGCGGGGAAAGGTGCTCCTCTATCTCGTCCTCACGATGGCGCCCTTTGCCATCGTGGCCCCGGTGCTGGGGCCCATCCTCGACCGAAGCCGCGGCGGGAGGCGCATGCTCGTGATCGTGTCGGCGGTGGGCCGAGCCGTGATCTGTCTCGCGATGGCCCAGTACGTCAGCAAGTCGGCACCCGAGGGGCTGCTCATCTACCCCCTCGCGTTCGGGGCGCTGGTGCTGGCGAAGGGCTACACGATTGCCAAGAGCGCGCTGGTGCCCGGCGTCGTCCGGGACAAGACCGAGCTCGTCAACGCCAACTCCCGGCTGGCGTTACTCAGCGTGATCGCAGCCACGGTGGGTGGTGTTCCCGCGGCTGGCATCCAGCACCTCTTCGGTGCGGACTGGTCGCTCCGGGTCGCCGCAGTCGTGTTCGCAGCGGCCGCCATCCTGGGGTTCCAGATACCGAAAGCGGCAGCCGGCGGTCCGGACGACAGTAAGGACGACGCACTCGCCGAAGCCGAGTTACACCAGCCGAGCATCCTGCTTGCCGGGAGCGCGATGGCCGTGCTGCGCAGCAGCGTCGGCTTCCTCGCGTTCTTCACCGCGTTCACGCTGAAGAACGATCTCTTCGGTCTGGGAGCGGCTCTCGCCGCGGGCGCGGTGGGCGGATTCGTCGGTGTGGTCGCGGCGCCGATCGCGCGCCGTGCCGAACGCGAGGAGGTGATCGTCGCCGCGTCACTCGTGCTGCCCGCTGCGCTCACCCTCTTCGGCGCGATCGTCGGTGGGACCTTCGGGTTCATGGCGGCCGCCTTCGCCGTCGGCGTGGGCGCCGCGGCGGGGCGTCTCGGCTTCGACAGCCTGCTGCAACGCGACGGTCCCGACGCCGTGCGCGGTCGGGCGTTCGCGCGCTTCGAAACGCGCTTCCAGCTTGTGTGGGTGATCGGCGGGATGCTCGGCGTGATTCCGCTCGCAGAGAAGTTCGGCCTCTTCGTGCTCGCGGTGGTACTCGCTTGCGCATCGGCGTCATACGTGGCCGCGCTGCGCGCCTCGCGACGCCGCGGCATGCGCACGAAGCTGATGCCGGACTCGGTCGATCGTGCGATCGCGCGCTCGCGCAGTCAGGCGCTCGACCGGGTCCGTCGCCGCTTCAAGAAAACCTGACAATTCGTCGCTCACTGCGAGCCGGGATACCCGGATCGCAGCCGTTCGCTCTGCGTGCTACTTAGCCCAGCCGCTGGTCGCGCCGC
>CAAGKR010221934.1_pt1 | contig 14866 bp, 13 predicted proteins | sample 2556971 | NCBI WGS metagenome assembly CAAGKR01 (sample SAMEA5207829, study PRJEB30636) | soil metagenome | biome: forest; feature: boreal; material: soil | place: USA | collected 2011-09 | depth 1 m | reverse complement strand
GGAAGAAGACGGCGCATCGGTCCAGTCTAGTCAGCACCCCGGCGGCCACGACCGCGGTCAACGGCGGCGGCCGCGAAGCTCTCGCGGAACGCGGGCGACACGGCGACCACAACCGCCACCACACCGACGATGACGGCTCCGAACCCGATCGCGTTGAACAGCCCCACATAGTGGCCCACGGCGGCGTACATCAGCGTGCCCAGCGGCTGGAGGCCGGCGAACAGCATCGCGTAGATGCCCAGCAGCCTTCCTCGCAGCGCCGGGTCCGCGTCGGTCTGGAGCAGCGTGGTCATCGACGTGTTCATCGCCAGGAACGCGAAGCTGATTCCCACCAGCGCCACCAGCGTGACCGCCACCACCGACGAGTGAGCGACCACGAAGAGGCTGACGGCGTACACCGCACCGCCCACGATCAGGAGCCGCCGCCGTCCCGCGGTGTTGCCGGTGATGGCGATGACGATGCCCCCGACGACGCCACCGATACCTCCGATCGAGTACAGCAGGCCCAGAACGGTCGCCCCGCCGTGGAGCTGTGTTTTAGCCAAGACTGGCAGATACGGCATGTAGGAGACGCCGAAGAAGGCCAGCGCCGCGCACACGATGACGATGCCGCGCACGAGGGCGTCGCGACGCACGGCCCGCACGCCCTCGAACAGCTGGCCGAACGCGGTCACCCCCACCGGCCGCGGCAGCGGCGGCACGTCGGGGATGACCGTGAGGAGCACCGCCAGAGGGGCGATGTACGCCATCGACAGGACCGCGAAGCACGCTCCCGGTCCGACGGTCGCGATCAGGATCCCGGCCAGCGACGGGCCGATGATGCGGGTCGCGCTCATCGCCGTCGAGCTCAAGGCCACGGCGTTGACGATGACCTCGCGGCTGACCAGGTCCGCCACCATGGCCTGCCGGGTGGGCAGGTCGAGGGAGTCGGCCGACCCGTAGACTACCGCGACGGCGATGATCGCCCAGAAGCCCGCGTGGCCGGTGAGCGCCAGAACGGCGAGCACGCCGGAGCTGATCCCGAGCACCGACTGCGTGAAGAGGAGGATCCGGCGCCTCGGCAGGCGGTCGGCGAGCAGGCCCCCGGCCAGGGACAGCACCACGGCAGGCAGCCCGTCGGCGGCGGCCACGGCCGCGACGGCCGTGCTGCTGTGGGTGCGGTCGTAGACCAGGAAGCCGAGCGCCACCACCTGCATCCAGGTACCGAGCAGCGTCGGCCACTGCGCGATCCAGTACCACCGGAAGGCGCGCACGGCGAGGGCCGGCGGAGGCCAGTGCCGCAGGCTGCCGGGCAGCGGCAGAGGGGTGGGACGTACCGCGACGACCACGGGCTCGCCCGGCTGGTCAGGCGTCCGCTCTTCCACCTGCGCATCATGGCCGCGGCGGTGGCAACGGGGCTCGGCGAGGAACCGCGCTGCTAGGCTGCGGCCACGTGAGCGCTGCCCTCGTCATCTTTCTGGCCGCTCTTCAGGGCGCCAGCGAGCTGTTCCCGGTCTCCTCTCTCGGCCACGCCGTGGTGGTGCCGGCGCTCTTCCATCTCAATGTGGACCCCGCCGCCCCCAGCTTCGTGCCGTTCCTGACCCTCCTCCACCTCGGCACGGCCGCCGCTCTGCTTCTCCTCTACCGCGAACAGTGGTGGCGGATCATCCGGGGCTTCGTCGCCGCGGCGCTGCGGGGGCGGATCGAGACCGGCGACGAGCGCCTCGCCATGCTGCTCCTGGTCGCCACCATCCCGGCGGGTGTCATCGGGTTCCTCCTCGAGACCCCGCTCAAGAACCTGTTCGCGCACCCGCGCACCGCGGCGCTCTTCCTCGTCGTCAACGGTGTGGTCCTCATCGGCGCCGAGGCGCTGCGGCGGCGCGAAGAGAGGCGCCGCGCGGCGCGACAAGGGCGTGAGCGTGAGGAGCGGTTCGGCACAGTCGAAGACCTGAGCTTCCTCCGTGCCGGCCTGGTTGGCATCTTCCAGGTGACCGCGCTGCTGCCCGGCATCTCGCGCTCGGGGGTGACCATGGCCGGCGGCCTGGTCGCCGGGCTGCGCCATGGCGAGGCGGTTCGCTTCGCGTTCCTGCTCGCCACTCCGATCATCCTCGCCGCCGGCTTGCTCGAGGTGCCTCAACTGCCCGGCAGCGGGGCCCCGGTCGGGCTCTACGCGGCCGGGGCGGTGATCGCCGGCGTGATCGCGTACGCCAGTGCGCGCCTGCTGATCAGGTACTTCGAGATCGGACGTCTCGACCCGTTCGCAGGGTACTGTGCAGCCCTCGGCATCACCGGCTTGATCGTCCTCCGCTGACCCATACTGGAGCTGCCATGAGCGCCCGAACCTCGCTGCCCGCGGTCCTCCTCGGTCTGCTCGGCGTCCTCTTCATCGCCTTCGCGATCTTCTATGCGACCACCGACACAGGGCTCCTGGCGAGCACGGTGACCCGGCACTACAAGCACGCCGTCGTGGCGGCGGTGCTGGGGGTCCTCTGCTTCATCGGAGCCAACTTCGCGCGGCGCCGCCAGATCTGATCGTGGCGGTCAGATGACCGCAGCTTCCGGGGTGCTCGACCCGCGCGCGAAGCGGTCGGGTGCGAACGGCGCGAGGTCGATCTCGCTTCCCGCACCCGTGATCTCGGCGGCGAGCAGACGTCCGATCGCGGGCGCTTGCATGAAGCCGTGGCCGCTGAATCCGCAGCACAGCCAGAAGCCGCCGAGCTCGGATTGGCCCACGATGGCCTGGTTGTCCGGCGAGACCTCGTAGAGGCCGGCCCAGCCGGTCTTGATGGCGGCGCGCTCGAGCACCGGCACCCGGTGCGTGGCGTGTTCGACGAGATGCTCGAGGAAGTCCCAATCGACGTTGGTGTCGAACGAGGACGGTTCCGCCGGGTCGCTCATGCCGAGAAGCAGGCCGTCACCCTCGGGGTGGAAGTAGAACGAGGTGCGCATGTCCACGGTCATCGGTGGGTCGCGGTCGAGCGAGAACGTCTCGGTGAGGAAGAGGTGGCGGCGGAACGGCTTGACCGGCACCTCGATCGACGCCAGCGAACCGACCGCCGCGGCGTACGGACCGGCGCAGTTGACCACCATCGGCGAGGAGATCCGACGGCCGCCGGCGCGCACGCCGGTCACCGTGTCGCCGCTGCGCTCGATGGCGTCGACGCCCGTTCCATCGACCACCGTGGCGCCGTGCCGGCGCGCAGCCCCGACGTAGCCGACGGTGACCTCGTTCGGACCGGCGAGGCCATCGCTGGGGCAGTAGGTGCCGCCGTGGACGTCGTCGATGTTGAGCTGCGGGACGAGCTCGGTGACCTCAGCACGGCTCAGCACCCGGACGTCCTCCAGCCCCGTCCTGTGCTGCATCTCGACGTTGCGCTCGAACTGCTCCAGCTCCGCCGCGTCGCTGGCGACGAAGAGGTATCCGATCTGGCGCAGGCCCGCGGTGGCTCCGACCTCGTCTTCGAAGCGCTCGAGCAGACGGCGGCTCAGCATGCCGATGCGCACGTTGATCTCCGTGGAGAACTGCTGTCGGACACCGCCGGCGCAGCGGGCCGTGGAGCCGGCGCCAAGCTCACCGCGTTCGAGCAGGAGCGGGCGCATCCCGTCGCGAGCCAGGTGGTAGGCGAGGCTGCAGCCGACCACACCCCCGCCGATGATGATGCAGTCCGCGGTTGGCGGCAGCTCCGTCATGGACGCTCAGGCAACCCGGGCGATGGCGGACGGATGCGGCAGCGGACGGTCCAGAAGGAATGCGGTCATCAGCTCCAGCTGCCGGCGTATGTACGATTCGGTCCAGCCGTGGCCGGCGTCGGCAACCTCGGCGAGCTGGACGGCGGCCATGCCCGCGACCATGCGGCTCAGGAGCGGGACGTCGACGATCCGGTCGTCGGACGCGACGATCAACAGGACCGGCCCGCTCGCCGCACGGAGCATCGCCACGTCGTCCCGTCCGAGGCCGTCGAGCAGCCACTCGCGCAGGGCGCGCGGGTCGGCGCGAAGCTGGTTGCGGAAGTTCATCTCCGCAGCCGCGCGGTCGACGTTGTCGCCCTCCACGAGCAGGCGCTTGTACAGGTCGCTGACCACCCGTCGCCGGCTCAGCCAGGTGATGGCCGGGAAGATCCCGGGCGCCATGAAGCCTCGCACCTGGAGGTGGAACCGCCGCCGCACCAGCGCGGGGGACAGCAACGGGGTGTGCAGCACGATGTGGTCGACGGCCTCCGGCCTCCGCTGCAGCAACGCCATGGCGACGGAGCCGCCGAGACAGAGACCGCCGATGTCGAAGCGATCGACGCCGGCGTCGGCGCACACCGTTTCGACTGCGGCGGCGAGCCGGCCCGTGGTGTGCCGCGCTCCGCGCAGCGGCCCCGAGGCACCGCAGCCGGGTAGGTCGGGGACGACGAGCGTGCGGATGCGACTCAGCTCGTCGAACCACGTCTCGAAGTTCTCGGCCGAGCCGAGGAAGCCGTGGCAGAGCACCAGCGGCGGACCCGAGCCACCGATCAGGTACCGGACGGTGCCACCGTCGTGGCGGACGAAGCGTTCCTCGAGCTGCGCCATGGCGAGGCTACTGCGCGTCGGTGTCGATCTGGGCGCGCTGCAGGCGTCCGCTGTAGTCGATGTAGATCGACTTCCATTCGCTGAACTCGTCGAGAACGTGGCCGCCGGCCTCGCGGTGACCGTTGCCGGTGTTCTTCGTGCCCCCGAACGGCAGCTGGATCTCGGCGCCGATCGTCGGCGCGTTGACGTACACGATCCCCGACTCCAGCTCGTGGACTGCGCGAAAGGCGTGGCGCAGGTCGTTGGTGTAGATGCTCGCGCTCAGGCCGAACTGGGTGGAGTTGGCGGCGCTGATGGCGGCGTCGAGCGAGTCGACGGCGATGATCGCGGTGGTGGGGCCGAAGATCTCCTCCTGGGCGATGCGCATCGCGGTCGACACACCCGCGAACACCGTCGGCTCATAGAAGAACCCCTCCGCGAGATCGCCGTCGCGGGCCGGCTGTCCGCCGGTGAGCAGCTTCGCCCCCTCCTCCATACCGATCTCCGTGTAGCCGTGGATGCGGTTGAGCTGCACCTCGTTGATGACGGGCCCCACCTCGACGCCGTCGACGAGCCCGTCGCCGATGCGCAGTGCCTGCGTCCGCGAAACCAGCGCATCGGTGAAGTGGCCGAGCACCCCGTGCTCGACGATCAGCCGCGATGACGCCGTGCAGCGCTGGCCGGCTGTCCCGAAAGCGCCCCAGAGAGCCCCTTCGACCGCTAAGTCGAGGTCGGCGTCGTTCATGACCACGATGCCGTTCTTGCCGCCGAGCTCGAGCGACACCTTCTTCAGCATCGAGCCGCACGTCGCGGCGATGAGGCGGCCCGTCTCCGCGCTTCCCGTGAAGAAGATGGCCGCCGTTCCCGGATGGCGCACCACGGCGTCGCCCGCCTCCTCGTCGCCGAACACCACGTTGACAACCCCGGGAGGCAGCCCGGCCTCCTCGAGGATCTCGACGAAGCGAAGTGCGCACAGGGGGGTGTCCTCGGCCGGCTTGAAGACGACAGTGTTGCCTGCCATCACCGCCGGGAAGATCTTCCAGGAGGGGATCGCGATCGGGAAGTTCCACGGGGTCACGCAGCCGATCACGCCGAGCGGCTGGCGCATGGTCATGGCCCACTTGTTGCGGAGCTCGCTCGGCACCGTGTCGCCAAAGGCCCGGCGGCCCTCGCCGGCGATGAACTTGCCCATGTCGATGGCTTCCTGGACGTCGCCCCTGGCCTCGGTGAGCACCTTGCCCATCTCGCGTGTCATCAGGCGGGCCAGGTCCTCCTTGCGTTCCTCCATGAGGGTGGCGGCGGCAAGGATCACGTCTCCGCGCCGCGGCCACGGTGTCGACCGCCATCCCGGCAGCGCGCGCTGCGCGGCGGCGACGGCCGCGTCGACGTCGGCAGCGGAGCTCTGCGCAAACACCCCGACGACCTCGGCGTGGTGGGCGGGATTGCGGGACTCGAAGGTGCGTCCGCTGGCGGCCTCGCGACTCTCGCCGGCGATCAGGTTGCCCGACTCCACCGCGTGCACGGCGCTCACTTGATCAGCTCGTCGCGCATGCACTCCTCGAGGATGTCGAGCCCACGGTCGAGGTCGGTCTCATCGATGGTCAGCGGCGGCAGGAGGCGGATGACGTTGTCGTCGATCCCGCACGTGAGAACGAGCAGGTCGCGCTCCACGCACCGCTTCTGGATGTGGTGCGCGAGGTCGGCCGCGGGTCTTCCGTCGCGCATGAACTCCATGCCGATCATGAGGCCGAGGCCGCGGACGTCCCCGATCTCCGAGGAGGCATCCTGCATGCTGCGCAGCCGTGCCATGACCCGCTTGCCCAGCCGTGCCGCTCTTTCCGGGAGCTTCTCGGCGCGCAGCGTCTCGATCACCGCGACCGCGGCGGCACAGGCCACAGGGTTGCCGCCGAAGGTGGATCCGTGCTCACCCGGCTGCCACCGCGACATCAGCTTCTGGGTGGCGACGATGGCGGCGATGGGCAGACCGTTACCGAACGCCTTGGCGACGCACATGATGTCGGGGCGCACGCCGGAGTGCTCGACGCAGAAGAAGCGACCGGTGCGGCCGAACCCGCTCTGCACCTCATCGCAGATGAGCAGGATGCCCTGCTCGTCGCAGATGTCTCGCAGGTGCGGCAGGAAGCTGCTCGGCGGAACGACGAACCCTCCCTCACCCTGCAGCGGCTCAACGATGATCGCCGCCACCGAATCGGGAGGAGCGGTGGTCGCGAAGAGGTGCTCGATGTCATCTCCCCGTGCGATCGGGCACGCCTGGTCGGGTCCGTGGTCGCAGTAGCGGAAGCAGTGCGGGTAGCGCACGTGATGGACGCCGGGAAGGAACGGCCCGACGCCCGCGCGGTACTTGGCCTTGCTCGCCGTCAGCGTGATGGCGCCGTACGTCCGGCCATGGAACGCACCGGTGAACGCGATGATCTCCGTGCGGCCGGTGGCGCGCCGGGCCAGCTTGATGCTCGCCTCCACCGCTTCGGCGCCGCTGTTGTTGAGGAAGACCTGGTCGAGCCCTTCAGGCGCGATGCTGACCAGCGCGGCCGCCGCCTCGATGGGCATCGGGCTCAGCGCGGTCACCGAGGTGTGCCAGAGACGGTCGACCTGGTCGTGGACGGCGCTGACCACCGCCGGATGGAGGTGGCCGAGGCTGGTGACCCCGATGCCGCAGCCGAAGTCGAGCACGTCGCGACCGTCGACGGTGAACAAGTGTGAGCCGAGAGCGCGCTCGACGACCAGGTCCGAGTACCGGCTGTAGGCCGGCGAGACCAGCTCCGCGTCACGCTCGCGCCAGACCCCAGCCGAGTGGGACCCCCGGATGGCAACGTCACTCACCGCGGGACCTCCTGATTGCGTTGGATGGGCGGCGCGCCCAACTCCCAGACGGGCGCGTTGCCGCGGCCAGCGTAGCGCGTCACAGATGCTGGCCGGGTTAGCCGATCGTCTGTGCAGGGGACATGAGACGTGGGCGGCGTCGGAGTGGCCTACGGATTCGGCCGCGCGGCTCCGACTCGGAGGCGGCCGAGCACGAGGAAGCCGGCGAACATGACGGTGATGCCGATCGCCTCGTAGACGCCGAGCGTGTCCAGCCCGGCGCCGGCGATCTTGGCGGCGCTGAAGCCGGCCGCGATGATCAGGGCTCCGGCGGTGAGAAGCAGGTTGCACACCACCCGGTCCAAGCCCGCGCGGTCGCGGAGGAGCCGGTACGCCGACCAACCCGATCCTCCGACGAGGATCACGGTGCCGAGGATGTTGAGCACCACCGCCCCCACCTGCAGGGGCGAGCCGCCCGCGATCGCGGTGCCCAGCACTCCGGCCGGTGTCTGCAGAAGCCTCACGTCCACATGCACCACCGCGGCGTCGACCGCGAGCACGGCGGTCAACGCGGCGAGCACGCCCACGGCAGTCCACGCCACCCGGCGCGGCGACAGCAGGAACAGCGTTCCCATCGACAGCCAGATGACCCCGAGGACGCCACCGAGAAGGTAGAACGCACGGAAGACGGGCGGGCTGAAGCCGGCATGCTCGCCGGCGGCTTGGAAGGAGGCGGCTCCGGCGAAGATCAGCAAGCCGAGGGTCCAGGCCCCAAACGCCGGGCGGCGGGAGCGCCGGAACCGCTGGAAGACGACCAGCGCGAAGAGGAAGCTCACCGCGGCGGCTATTGTCGCTGCCATGCAATCACCCCTCCCGGCTGTCAACAGGTCCCAACATCGGTTCGCATGTCTTGGCATCGGCGTTCCGTTTGACGCGAAGCGACCGTGACCCGCGGCTCTCGCGGTTTGACAGTTGAACCCTGTGGCGTGTAGATAAGCAGACCGCTCAATCGCTTTGTCCGTGGGAGAACTACATGAGTCTGTCCAAACGGTTGCTGCCGTTCGTCGGGGCTGTGGGAATCGCAGCCCTGTCAGCGTGCGGGACCACGACCACCACCACCTCGAGCAGCGGAGGCAGTGGAAACCTGTCGTCGTGCAAAGGCACCATCACGGTGGCGACCGATCTGCCCCTGACCGGCGGCGACTCGACTGACGGACCGCCTGTCCAGCAGGCGGCACAGCTCGCAGTCGAGCAGGCCAACAGCAAGAAGGTCCTCGGCGGATGCACTCTCAAGTTCGAGGCCAAGGACGACTCGACGGTCGCAGCCAACGGCCACGATCCGGTCCAGGGCAAGGCGAACCTCACAGCGCTGACCTCCGATCCGACCGTGGTCGGCGTGGTCGGGCCGTTCAACTCCAACGTCGCGGTGGCCGAGATCCCGGTTGCCAGCCAGAATCACCTCGCGCTCATCAGCCCGTCCAACACCAACCCGGGATTGACCCAGGTCGGCACCAACCCCTCCATCGACACGAACTCTCTGTACCCCGGTCCGCACACGTACTTCCGGACCATCGCGACGGACACCAACCAGGCCGAGATCCTCGCCTACGTGGCGACCAAGGAGCTCAACGCCACCAAGGCGTATGCCATCGACGACCAGCAGACCTACGGCCGCGGCCTGCGCCTGCTCTTCGAGAAGTTCTTCACCGCTGACGGCGGCACCATCCTCGACCCCGGTGCCAACAGCCTTCCCAGCACCACGCACGACTTCTCGACACAGATCTCCGACGCGCAGTCCAAGGGCGCCCAGGTGGTCTTCTTCGGGGGCACCTCGGGCACCGGTTGCGGCGTTCTCCGCAGCCAGATGGGCAAGCTGCCCGAGCTCGGTGGTGACGGCTGCCAGGACGGCAAGTTCCTCACCGACGCCGGCGCGAACGCCAACGGCGCCGAGGCGACCAGCGCACCAGACGTGAGCAAGGTGGCCAGCTCGCAGCAGTTCAACACCGACTACAAGCAGCGCTGGAGCACGGATGCCTACGCGCTCAGCCCGTACACGCCGTACGGCTACGACGCCATGAACATCCTCATCCAGGCGATCAAGGCTGTGATCGTCGGCAACGGCGGCCAGCCGCCCAGTGACCCGACGGCCTTCCGCGACGCGGTCGTCGCCCAGCTCCACAAGGTCAACTACAGCGGTGCCGTGGGCACCACGACGTTCGACCAGAACGGTGACACCACCAACACCGGCTTCACCCTCTACCAGGTCAACGGTGGGGCCTGGACCGCCAAGGAGAAGCTCGTCGTCAGCACGAGCGGCACGGTTTCCGTCGCGACCAGCTAGCGTCAATGGGTTCCAAGGGGAGAGCGCCGTAGTGCGCTCTCCCCTTTTTCTCTAACGAGGGGGCACCGTGAGCGATGACGTTGTGACGCCGGCCGCCGCCCGGGCTGGGCGTGGTGGAGCTCTCGTCGACCAGCGTGGACTCTCGGCGCGGACGCACGGTGGAGGCGCAACGAGTGCCGGGGCGGTGCGGGTGCTGGGCGGGCTGCGCCTTCTCTACACGTTCGTCCAGCGCTTCTTCCCGCAGATCCTGATGATCGCGATAGCGGTGTCGATCCTCCTGGTGTACACGACCGGCGGCCTCACCCTGATGGGTGAGCAGATCAGGAACGCGCTCGTGCTCGGCGCCATCTACGCGCTGGTGGCGATCGGCTACACGATGGTGTACGGCATCATCGAGCTGATCAACTTCGCCCACGGCGATGTGTTCGCACTGGCGGGGTTCTACGCCCTCATCATCGGAACCTCGTTCGGCGGCGCGGTTGACAGCCTCGCCACCGGCCACGGCGGGGCGGGCCTCATCCTGGGGCTGGCCATCGTCTTTGTGGCAACCATGCTGGTGGCAGGGCTGACGGGGATGGCGATCGAGCGCGTCGCCTACCGCCGGCTGCGCGACGCACCGCGGCTCGCCCCGCTGATCACGGCTATCGGCGTGTCGTTCCTCCTCGAGGGCTACATGCTCGTCAAGTTCGGCGCCGACAACGTTCCCACCAAGGATTCGACCTGGATCACCGGCAACGCGGTGACCATCGGATCGGTGACCATCGAGTGGAAGCAGGTCTTCGTGGTCGCCGTCGCCATCTTCCTCATGTTCGCGCTCGGCGCGTTCGTGCGAGTCACCCGCTTGGGCAAGGCGATGCGCGCCACCGCCCAGGACCGGAACGCCGCGCTGCTCTGTGGCATCAATGTCAACCGCACCATTTCCGCGACGTTCTTCATCGGCTCGGCGCTGGCCGCCGCCGGCGCCATCGTGTACAGCATCAACTACTCGCTCATCCAGTGGAACCTGGGGTACCGCCTGGGCATCATCGCCTTCACGGCCGCCGTGCTCGGCGGCATCGGCAACATCGTCGGCGCCGGCATTGGTGGATTCCTGATCGGGGTCATCTACGTCTTCGGCGGCCAGCTCGCCGGGGGACAGTGGAGCGAATCCTTGATCTTCGCGATCCTGGTCGTCATCCTCACCTTCCGGCCCGTCGGCCTCTTCGGCGTGGATGTGACCTCCCGTGCCTAGGCTCCGTCTCCCCTTCCCGCGCATCGCGAGAACGGGCAACGCGACCCCTTCACGGCGAGGCGCCAGCGCAAGCACGTTCTGGATCCTGGCGCTGGGAGCGGGAGTCCTGCTCTTCATGGGGTGGCTGCTGCCGTGGTTCGTCGAGCCGTTCTCCGCCGGTGCGGGGTTCAGCCCGATGGACGTCATCGCCGGTGGCCCGGTCAGCCTCGGCAGCATCCTTGTCTACCTTCTCGGCATCGCCATGCTGGTGGTGCTGCTCTCACCGGCTGCCGAGCTGTGGGCGCGCCGACGCGGGCAGCCCCTCGCACCCCGCTGGGATCGCATCCGTCTGTACGTTGCAGCCGCGGGGCTCCTGGTCACCGTCGCGATCTTCCTGCTCTACCGCGTGATCCAGGAGGAGCCGCTCTTCGGACCGGTCGACAACGCGACGATCACCGACTCGGCGGTGTGGCTGACGATGATCGGCTACATCATGGCGGGCGTCGCGTACGGAGCACGATCGTGGGTGACCAACCATCCCAACGTCGCCATGATCGCGGTGGGGTTGCCCTTCGCAGCGCTCGTCCCGCTCATCTTCCACCAGGCGACGGACTTCGTCTTCTGGGGAGCGTCGTCGCTGGCCATCTACACGCTCCTTGCCCTCGGCCTCAACGTTGTCGTCGGTTTCGCCGGACTGCTCGACCTCGGATATGCGGCCTTCTTCGCGATCGGCGCGTACACGTGCGGGGCTCTATCGTCCCCGAAGTACAGCATCCACCTGCCGCTGTGGGTGCTCATCTTCGTGGGCGCCGCGGTGGCGTCGATGTTCGGCGCTGTGCTGGGCGCCCCGACGCTGCGGTTGCGCGGAGACTACCTGGCCATCGTCACTCTCGGATTCGGCGAGATCATCCCGGACCTCGCCACCAACAACGTCGGCAACCTCACCAACGGGCCCGACGGTGTGTCGTCGATCGACCAGCCGCACTTCCATCTCTTCGGCCTGAACTTCGACTTCGCCACCACCTCGACCTGGTACTACCTGGCGCTGCTCGTTCTCGTGATCGTGGTGGTCATCCTCTTACGCAACCTCGAGCACTCCCGGGTGGGGCGAGCATGGATCGCCATTCGTGAGGATGAGGTGGCGGCCGCCGCCACCGGCATCAACACCACCTCGACCAAGCTGCTCGCGTTCGCCATCGGCGCCTCGGTGAGCGGACTCGCCGGCGCCTTCTACGCGTCGATGGTCGGGATCGTCTCGCCGGAGGCGTTCAGCTTCTCCGTCTCCGTGGCGGTGCTCAGCATCATCGTGCTCGGAGGCATCGGCAACATGACCGGCGTCATCGTGGGCAGCTTCGTCCTGACGTTCGTGATCTTCTGGGCGCTGCACTTCATGAACGAATGGTCGGCGACGCTCTCCAAGACCATCAACGTCCCGGCACTCGGCAACATCGACTTCAGCTCGTACACGTACATGGTCTACGGGGTGGCGCTCATCGGCATGATGCTGCTGAGACCTGGAGGCCTGCTCCCCAGCAGGGCACGCCGCGTCGAGCTGGAGTCGGGGACGGACATGGAGTCGCTGGCCGCCGTGCAGGGGCGCGCCTGATGGCACTCATCGAGATCGAGGCACTCACCAAGCGCTTCGGCGGACTCATGGCGGTCAGCGACGTCTCGTTCTCGGTGGATACAGGCGAGATCGTCTCCATGATCGGCCCCAACGGCGCGGGCAAGACCACCGCATTCAACTGCATCACCGGCCTCTACCCGACCACGAGCGGCGACATCGTGTTCGACGGTCGCAGCATCAAGGGTCAGCCGCCGCACCGCATCACCCGGCTGGGAATCTCGCGGACGTTTCAGAACATCCGCCTGTTCGCGTACATGACCGCGCTCGACAACGTCATGGTCGGAGCGCACTGGTGGATGACCTCGCACGTGTGGGACAGCGTCATCAAGACGCGCCGGGCCCGCACCGACGAACGGCGCGTCGAGGACCGAGCCCGCGACCTCCTCGAGCTGCTCGGCCTGACCCGCTACGCAGGGTCGTATGCACGCGAGCTGCCGTACGGCCTGCAGCGGCGACTCGAGATCGCGCGCGCGCTCGCCGCGATGCCCCGTGTGCTGCTCCTCGACGAGCCGGCGGCTGGCCTCAACCCGCAGGAGAAGAAGGAGCTGATGGCCCTCATCGGCCGGCTCCGCCAGGAGGGGCTCACCATCTTCCTGATCGAGCACGACATGAAGGTCGTCATGGAGATCAGCGACCGCATCGTGGTGCTGGACCACGGCGTGAAGATCACCGAGGGACTGCCCGTCGAGGTGCGTAACAACCCGCAGGTCATCGAGGCGTACCTCGGTCACGGCGCCGCCGAGCGGATGGCGGACGCATGACCGCGACGGCCCCGACGCCGGCTCCGGGCGGCAGCGCCACCGCGCAACCGATCCTCGAACTGCGCAACGTCGACGTCCTGTACGGCCGCGTCCAGGCGCTGCGCGGCGTCTCGCTGACCGTCGGCGACGGCGAGATCGTGGCGCTCATCGGCAGCAACGGCGCCGGCAAGACCACCACGCTGCGCACCATCAGCGGGCTGATCCGCCCCGCCAAGGGCGAGGTCCTGCTTCGCGGCGAGCCGATCAACCATATGGGCTCCGAGCAGATCGCCCGCCTCGGCGTCGGCCACGCACCCGAGGGCCGCCGCCTGTTCAGTCGCATGACGGTGCGCGAGAACCTCGACATGGGCGCGTACAGCCGTCGCGACCGCGCCGGCGTCAGGGCCGACTTCGAGCGCGTCTACCAGCTGTTCCCCCGCGTCAAGGAGCGTTCTCACCAGCTCGCCGGAAGCCTGTCGGGCGGTGAGCAGCAGATGGTGGCGATCGGACGCGCCCTGATGGCCCGCCCCACCGTGCTCCTGCTCGACGAGCCCTCACTCGGCCTCGCGCCGATCATCGTGGAGAACCTCTTCGCGGTCATCCGCGAGATCAATCAGGGCGGCACGACGGTGCTTCTCATCGAGCAGAACGCGCTCCTGGCGCTCAACACAGCTCGCCGCGGCTACGTTCTCGAGACCGGCGAGGTGGCCACCCACGGCATGGCCAAAGACCTGCTCGGATCTCCCGAGGTGCAGCGCGCCTACCTCGGCATGTAGCCCTTAGCGGCACGGAACTTCCGTTCGTGTCACCATTGCAACTCACGACAGTCATTGGGGGATACAGGTGCCGCGCCAGCTGAAGACCGCGGCAACCACGGGGCCCGCGGAGGGGATAGACCCTCAGGACGAATTGAGCCGGGAGGCGATCGCGGCCGCTCTGCCGGAGCTCTCCGACCCTACAGCCGAGCTCGTGGGCTGGGTCAGCGATGGGCAGGCCCACTCTCCAGCGCGGCTGCCGGTTCCACGCGCCCGTCGGGTCCTCGCCGCGGCCCTCGGCGTCCCCGACAACGCTCTGAGCCACATGCGCGACGAGGATGTCCGGCGCGCCGTCGACCGCCTGCACACGCTCGCCGACCAGTGCCGCAAGCTGTCGGCCCAGGTGACCGTTGACGAGCTCACCGGGGCGCTGCGCCGCGGTGCCGGGCTCGCCGCTCTCCAGCGCGAGATGGATCGGACCAGGCGGGTGCACGGCAAGGGGCTGGCGGTGATCTTCATCGACGTCGACGGCCTCAAAGAGGTCAACGACCGCGACGGCCACGCTGCGGGTGACGAGCGGCTTCGCGCGACCGTGACGGCGCTGCGCGAACGCCTGCGCTCCTACGACCTGCTCATCCGCTACGGCGGCGACGAGTTCGTCTGCGTCCTGACCGACAGCGGGATCGCCGATGCCGAGAGCACCTCGTGCGGCCTGCGCGAGCAGGTGAGGGCGAAGACGGGCGGCACGATCAGCGTCGGCATCGCCGAAATGGCCCCCGGCGATTCGGTCGACGCCGTGGTTGAGCGCGCCGACGCAGCGCTGTACGCGGGACGGCGGGGACGCGCTACCCGGCCGGT
>CAAGKR010210403.1_pt1 | contig 14872 bp, 17 predicted proteins | sample 2556971 | NCBI WGS metagenome assembly CAAGKR01 (sample SAMEA5207829, study PRJEB30636) | soil metagenome | biome: forest; feature: boreal; material: soil | place: USA | collected 2011-09 | depth 1 m | reverse complement strand
GTTGCACAGCTGACCGTCACCAGCGCGGACGTGACGTCTGGTGCCTTCCCTCGCGAACTGACCTGCGACGGCGCCGGTCGGAGACCGCCGATCTCGCTCGGCAGCCTCCCCGCCGGCACCCAGGCAATCGCCCTCGAGATGCTCGACCCGGACGCGCCCTCGGGCAACTTCACCCACTGGCTGGCATTTAGCGACGGCGCGGCGGCCGCAGCGCTCCCCTCCTTCCCCCCGAGCGCCGCGATCGAGGGCAAGAACGACGCCGGGACGATCGGCTACACCGGGCCGTGCCCCCCGGCGGGGCCGCCGCATCACTATCACGTGATGGTGTTCGCAATCGGGTTTGGGCTGGGGCACGGCGGCGCCGGGCTGACCAGCGGCTTCAGCCGCGCCCAGCTCGACTCGGCGGTGCGGTCCAACCGCGGCGCCGTGCTGGCGCGCGGCGACCTCGTCGCCACCTACTCGCGGGCCTAGCCCAGGTCCAGCTGCATCCCCTCGAAGGCCAGCACCGGCCCGACTTCCGGAATGACTGCCCCAGGAGCTTCTCCGCCGCCTCGTTGCGGGAGACCATCTTGCCCCAGACGTCGGTGATCAGGATCGGCGTGACGACGTTGGCGGCAAGCTCGCGCGCGAGGATCAAGATGACGCTCTTGTGCCCTGACTCTTGACTTCCACGGCCGCCAAAATCTAACACCCGCTCGCTGGCGGGGAATGCGCCGTTTTACCCTGAGATCCGGCTGACCAGCGCAGCGATACTGCGAAGCACCTGCTCCATCTCGTCGACCGCCTCCGAAACCTCCTTGGGCCCGACCCCGCTGCCCAGGAGCTCGCCGAGGGCGCGATTGAGCCGCGCCTCACTCAGGCGGCGCTGGCGCATCAGTGCGTCCAGCGCGATCTCGTCAGCTTCGTTCACGGAAGCCCTGGGTCGTCGTTCGACCTGGCGCGCCGGACGCGCCTCGAATCAGCTTCCGGCGTTGGTCGCCAGCGCCTGGAAGCGCATCAGGACGCGCTCCAAGATGCGGAACGTGACCTTGGGGAAGGCCTCCAGGAATGGCCGGAAGTTGCTGTCGGTCAGGCGAACCACCCACAGTGGCTCCTGGGTGGTGACCGAAGCCGTCCGGGGGCCGCCGTTGAGCGAGGTGACCTCGCCGAAGAAATCGCCCTGCTTGAGGGTGGCGACCTCCTTGCCGTGCTGGATCACCGTTGCGCTGCCGTCGAGCACCACGAAGAAGAAGCCCATGCCTTCCTCGCCTTCCTTGAGGATCTGGGTGTTGCCTGGAAAGTGGTCCTCGTCCATCTGGCCGGCGGCCGCGACCACTTCGGCCTTTGACAGGTCCTCGAACATCCGGCACTTGGCGAGGTTGGCTACCAGCTCCGCTCCTTCAGCCATGAACTCCCTCCTTGGCGTTGAGTCGAGTGATAGTAAACCGCATCCGCTAGTCTTTGTGGCGACTTGGACCAACGCAAACCTGCGGCTCGCTTCCCAACGGTACCGGCAAACACCAGCCAGCAGTCCCGCCGTCGCCCCCGGTCCAGACGCCGCGATTGGATGATCGCGATCGGGGTCAGCGTCCTCGTGGTCATCAGCGCCGGGATGGTGTTCGCGCTGCCGAGGCTCCGAGCAGCGTCGCCCAGCCCGGCGATTGCGCAGGCCAACGTGGCCGCAGCCGGGCCAAACGGAGCCACCGCCGCCGTGGCCGTGGCCTCCCCTTACTTCCACTGGGACTACGTCTGGGGCTTGAACCATCCCGCGCTGGATGCGCCCAAGAGCCAGGCCCGATCCGAGCTGCTGGTGGACCTCGACAGCCAGCACGTGCTGTACGCACGGAACCCGACCGCGCGAGTGGCCAACGCCAGCACCACCAAGCTCATGACGGCGATGGTGGCACTGGACAGCGCCTCCCCCGACACCGTGGTCACCGTGCCGGATGATGCCACCAAGGTCGAGCCCGACCACATGGGCCTGACGACGGGCGAACGGGTCAAGGTCGGCGACCTGCTCTACGGCCTCCTCCTCGACTCCGGCAACGATGCCGCCGAGACGCTGGCGATGACCACGCTGGGACGTGAGCCGTTCATCAAGGCGATGAACGACAAGGCGGCGTCGCTGGGACTCCAGGACACGCACTTCGGCAACCCCTCCGGCCTCGACGACCCCGAGCAGTACAGTAGCGCCCAGGACCTCGCCATCATCGCCGGATACATCTACCAACGATACCCCGCGATCGACACAGCGGTTACGACCCGGACCCAGAGCATCATTGGCACCTCCGAGCACAAGGCGTTCTTCCCGCAGAACTTCAACAAGCTGCTGTGGAGCTACCCCGGCGCCATCGGCTTCAAGACCGGGCAGACGGGCAACGCCGGCACCTGCCTCGTCAGCGGCGCGCGCCGGGGCGACCGAACGCTCCTGCTGGTCGAACTCAACGACCCGGTGATCTTCACCGACGCCACCACGATGCTGAACTTCGGGTTCTCCAGAGCTGGCTGAGCCGCCCCAACCCAACCACCCGACGGGCCGGGTCCTGGGCCCGTACACGCTCCTGCAGCTGCTCGAGACCGCGATTTTCTCCGTCGTCGCGGTCTTTGGCATCGTCGCCCACCACCCTTCGGTGTCGGCACTGGGCATCGGGCTCCTTGCCGGCAAGGCGATCATGAACATCCTGCCCCAGCGCTACTCAGTGATGGTGCGAAGCGTGGTGGGCTACGGCGTGGGTCTGATCCTGCTCGGCGGGATCACGGTCTTCCTGGTCCGCTACGTCGTCCGCTAGCCAACCAGAGCGTTCCTATACTCGATCCGACATGACCGTGGCCGACAGCATCCTCGACCGTGTCGGCAACACGCCGCTGATCCGCATCCACCTATTCGAGGAGAGCCACCCGGGGGTGGAGTTCTACGCCAAGGCGGAGTGGTTCAACCCGGGCGGCTCGGTCAAGGACCGGCCCGCGAAGCGAATGATCGAGGAGGCTGAGCGGTCGGGGGAGCTGACCCGCGACAAGATCATCCTCGACTCGACGTCGGGTAACACGGGCATCGGCTACGCGCTGGTGGCCTCGGCCAAGGGCTACAAGCTCCAGCTGGTGATGCCCGAGAACGTCAGCAGGGAGCGGGTGGAGACGGTTCGGGCATATGGGGCTGAGATCATCTTCTCGGACCCCGCCGAGGGCTCCGACGGCGCCATCCTGGTGGCCCACCAAATGCTGGAGGAGAACCCAGAGCGCTACTACATGCCCGACCAGTACAACAACCCCAACAACCCCCGGGCCCACTATGAGACCACCGGCCCCGAGATCATCGAGCAGAGTGGCGGCCGAATCACCCACTTCGTCGCGGGGCTGGGCACCAGCGGAACCATCGTCGGGACAGGGCGCCGCCTGCACGAGTACAACCCAAAGATCAAGGTGGTGGCGATACAGCCCTCCAGCGGGTGGCACGGCCTCGAGGGCCTCAAGCACATCCCCACCGCGATCCGTCCCGGGATCTACGACGAGTCCGTCCACGACGTGCTCCTCGATGTCGAGACGGAGGACGCTTATGAGCTCGCCCGCCGGCTGGCCCGCACCGAAGGCATCCTCGCCGGTCACAGTTCGGGCGCGGCGCTTTGGGGGGCGGCCCAGGTCACCCGCGACCTCGACCACGCGGTCGCGGTGATGATCTTCCCCGACGGCGGCGATCGGTACCTCTCCGGCGGCCTGTACGTCAGCCGGCTCTAGACCGTGCGGTTAGCGCCCCAGCTCCGCCAGGAGATGCAGGCGATGGGGGAGGCGGCCTATCCCAATGAGGGTTGCGGCATCTTCCTCGGTATCCCCGGCCATGATCCGGAGGTGTTCGAGGTGCGCCTGGCGACCAACCTGCGCGAGGACCGCGCCCGCGACCGCTACGTGATGGACCCCAGGGACATCATGCTGGCTGAGCGCGAGGCCGAGGCCCGCGGCCTCGAGGTCCTCGGCTTCTGGCACACCCACCCCGACCATCCCGCGCGCCCCTCCCAGTACGACGCCGACCACGCCTGGCCGGACTACGTCTACGTGATCATGTCGATCGAGGCGGGGAAGCTCGTTGAGGTCACCGCCTGGGTGCTTGAGTCCGAGACACCGCCCGTCTTCCGGGAGCAGGGGCTGGCCGAGTAGGCGCTGTGGCTACGCGACCGGCGCCGGGGATGCGGGCTGAGGGGGCGGTGGAGTAGGGGGCGGGGCGCCCTGGGGATCAAGCGAGTATTCGTAGTACCGCAGCACGCCGGCGTCTACGCCGTATGAATACACGAGAGTGAAGATGACGCCAACGCAGCACGCATACACGCCGAGGCCGCCTAGAAATCCAGCAACGTAGAACAAGAGGGCGGCAATGAGCGTGTTTCCCCAGTTCTGGCTGGCGATGCTAAGGACGTATCGGGGACTGATCCCACCCTTGACGCCGGCACGCTCGGTGGCGATGGTGATCGCGGGTTGCAGCAACTGTATGACCAGCGCGTAGATGATGCCCACAAAGATGGCCAGGTAGAAAAACAAGATTCCGCCAATTGCGCCGCCGGCAGCCACAGACGATGAGGCCGACTGGGAGGAAGAGGCCGCCGAGGAGGCAGCGATGGCTATGAAGAAGATCATGTAGGCCACGATGAATAAGACGATCACGGGTAGGGCCCAGAGCAGCAGCGCCAGGAACAGATTCGTACCGCGACCGATATAGGAGAACCCGGCGGGGGGCAGGTCCGTCCTGCCCTGACGGTAGTTGTCAAGCGTGGTCAACTCCCACCCAAGCAAGTTCATCTGGCCGACGATCGGAATCAGGGCGAGAAGGCCCATGATCGCGAAGGTGCCAAACCACCCCTGAGACTTGAACGGAAGCGAGAAAACCGCCCCGATGCCCGGCATGCGAACACAGTACAACAGCCGCAAGCGCGGTGAACTGAGGGAATTCGGCTAGCCTTCCCGAATGGGTGAGGACCGAGGCTCCGCGCCTCTGGTGGCGATCATCGGCCGCCCCAACGTGGGCAAATCGACGCTGTTCAACCGGCTGATCGGCCGAAGACAGTCGATCGTCGACGCCGAAGCGGGCCTGACCCGCGATCGCCTCTACGGCCAAACCGAATGGAACGGCCGCAGGTTCGCCATCGTCGACACCGCCGGTCTCGATAGCCAGGCACGGGGCGAGCTGCTCGAGAACACCCAGCAGGGCACCCGGGTGGCGCTGGAGGAGGCCGACGCCATCATCTTCGTGGTGGATGTGCGCGCCGGGCTCACCTCGATCGACACCGAGGTCGCAGAGATGCTCCGCCGCCACCGTCGCCCAATGGTCCTGGCGGCGAACAAGGCCGAGAGCACCCGCGACCCGGGCTACCTGCACGAGCTCTTCGAGATGGGCCTCGGCGAGCCACTGCCGATCTCGGCGATCCAGGGAAACGGCGTCGGCGACCTGCTCGACGAGCTGGTCAAGATCCTGCCGCCGGCAGCCGACGAGGATGACGATGAGGCCAGCGCCGACCGGCTCTCGATCTCCATCCTGGGGCGGCCCAACGTCGGCAAGTCATCGCTCCTCAACGGCATCCTCGGCGATGAGCGCAGCCTGGTCGCAAGCATCGCCGGGACCACCCGCGACCCGGTCGACACCGAGCTCGAGCTGGATGGCCAGAAGGTGCGCCTGGTCGACACCGCCGGCATCCGGCGCAAGGGCGTGACCAAGGGCGGGGTCGAGCACTACAGCATCCTCCGCGGCCTCCGCGCCCTGGAGCGCTCCGATGTCGCTCTGGTGGTCGTGGACGCCACCGAGGGCATCCTGGCCCAGGACCAGCACATCGCGGGCTATGCGGTCGAGGCGGGCAAGGGCGTCGTCGTGGTGGTAAACAAGTGGGACCTGCTGGCGGCCGAGGACCGCGACGACAAGGAATGGCGACACAAGGTGGACAACGCCTTCAAGTTCATCCCGGGGGCGCCGGTGGTGTACGCCTCGGCGCTCACCGGCCGGCGGGTGGCCGACGTGATCCCGGCGGCGGTCCGTGTGGCCGAGAACCGCAAGCGCCGGATCCCCACGCCCGAGCTCAACCGCCTGCTCCAGAGGGCGATGGAGAGCAACCCGCCGCCAACCCGCAAGGGCCGCCAGTTCCGGGTGCTCTACGCCGCCCAGGGCCGGGAGCGAACCCCAACCCTGGTGCTCTTCGTCAACGACCCCGACCTGACGCACTTCTCATATCGCCGCTACCTCGAGAACCAGGTTCGAGCGACATACGACTTCGCCGGCGTGCCGCTGCGGTTGCTTCTGCGCAAGCGGACCGAGGAGGACTGAAGCATGCCCAACCGGGTGGCGATCATCGGAGCCGGCAGCTGGGGCACGGCCCTCGCCTGTAACCTCGGTCGGGGAGGGGAGACCTTCCTGTGGTCGCGTGACCCCGACCAGGTCAAGTTCATGGACGCGAACCGCCACAACCCGCGCTACCTCAAGGAAGCCGAGTTCCCCAAGAAGGTGTTCTTCACCGGTGACCTCGCCGACGCCGTGTACAAGGTGCCACTGGTGATCATGGCGGTGCCGGCCAAGGCGATGGCGACCACCGCCAGGGCGCTGTCCGGGGTGCTGCGAACCCAGGCGCGCCGAGGCGCCGAGGGGCCGCTGGTCCTGAGCGCCGCCAAGGGGCTGGACCCCGACACCGGGCGGCTGATGTCGCAGGTGCTGACCGAGGCGCTCGGCGACCGGGCCGCGATTGGGGCGATCTCAGGGCCCAACATCGCGGCCGAGGTCGCGGTCGGGCAGCCCACCGCTACCGTGATCGCATCGGGGGACGGGCGCCGCGCCGAGGAGGCCCAGCGACGCCTCTCGGGCAGCCGCCTGCGCGCCTACACCAACGACGACGTCGTCGGCGTCGAAGTGGGCGGCGCGATCAAGAACGTGATCGCCATCGCCGCCGGCATCGCCGACGGCATGGAGGCGGGCGACAACGCCAAGGCCGCCCTGATGACCCGCGGCCTCAGCGAGATGACCCGGCTCGGAGTGGCGATGGGAGCGCGGGCGCGCACGTTCGCCGGCCTCACCGGGCTCGGCGACCTCATCGTCACGTGCGCGTCGCCCCACAGCCGCAACCGCCAGGTGGGTATCGCGATTGGCAAAGGGCAGAGCCTGGAGCAGGTCCTGGGCGGTATGACGATGGTCGCGGAGGGCGTCAACACCACCCGAGAGGCGCTGCGCCTCGGCGAGCGGCACAAGGTCGAGCTGCCCATCGCCGCGGCCGTGGCGGCGATCCTTTTCGAGGCGGCCGACCCGATAACCACCGCCGCCGCCCTGATGACTCGAACCGGCCGTAGCGAGATGGAGGGACTGGGTCTCGGATAGAATCGGGGCGGGCGGCGAGTGGCGCAGCTCGGTAGCGCACCAGTCTGGGGGACTGGGGGTCGCAGGTTCAAATCCTGTCTCGCCGACCACCACTCGCAGAACCGGAAACAGCAAGGAGGCTCATGAAGGTCTGGACCCTGACCAAGGACGGCCACGCGGTGGAGGTGACCGATACTGGTTGGATCAGCGGTCCCGACGCCCAGTTCCTGGAGGAGGTCAGGCGCCGATTTGAAGAGCCGCTGGACGAGACTGGCGCGTTTCCCCTGCCCGGCATGCGCGGATACCAGGAGAAGCGGGTCGAGCAGCTGACCAAGGACGGTTTCCAAGTCCTCGAGACCCACGAGGTCTAAGGGATGTCGACAGAAGCGGTTGACGAAGGCCCGGTGACGAGCTTCCGCGACAAGCTGGCGGCTTCGTGCAAGGCCCGGAGCTCGCATGTCTGCGTCGGCATCGACCCGGACATGAGCGCCCTGCCCGAGGGCTTCAACGCCGATCCCGACGACCTGCTGCGCTTCGTCACCGCGATCATTGAGGCCACTGCCGACGTGGCCGCCGCCTACAAGCCCAACTCGGCGTTCTTCGAGGTCCTGGGAGCGCCCGGGATGGAGGTGCTCCAGGCCGTGATCGCGGCGGTGCCGGCCGACATCCCCGTGATCCTCGACGCCAAGCGGGGCGACGTCGGCAACACCGCGATGCGCTACGCCCAGGCCGCCTTCGACGTCTTCGGCGCCTCTGCGGTGACCGTGAACCCCTACCTTGGGGCGGACAGCCTCCGGCCTTTCCTCAATCGCGCCGACCGCGGCGTCTTCATCCTCTGCCGGACGTCCAACCCGGGCGCCGCCGACCTGCAGGACCTCCACCTCGACGACGGCCGCCCCCTCTACCGCCGCGTCGCGCGCCTGGCCAAGCAGTGGAACATCCTCGGCAACATCGGGCTGGTGGCGGGCGCCACCTGGCCGGAGGAGCTGGCCGTCATCCGCGAGGACTGTCCCGGGATGCCGCTGCTGATTCCTGGAGTCGGCGCTCAGGGCGGTGACATTGCGGCCGCCATCAAGGCGGTGGGGGGCAAAGGGGCTGACCAGCCCTTCCTGCTGTCGTCCTCCCGGGCCATCGTCAACGCCAGCTCGGGACAGGATTTCCAGCACGCCGCCGCCAACAAGGCGTCCGAGCTCCGCGACCGCATCGCCGCTGCTCTCTAGAATTCGCTGATGCCGCGCGCTGTGGTGGCCCTCGAAGGCCACGTCATCGACAGCCTGGCGCTGCCCAAGGTCTGGGACATGATCATGGACCTGGGTGGCGACTTCGACGTGGAGGAGTTCCGCGTCGGCAAGCACAAGGACGAGACCTCCTACGTGCAGCTGTCGGTCGAGGCCGCCAGCGAGGAGCTACTTGACGAGATCGTGGCCGCGATCCAGCAGTATGGCGCCACGCCGATCGACCAGGCCGAAGCGCGGCTGGAGGCGGTGGAGGGGGAGGGTGTGTTCCCGCCCGACTTCTTCTCCACCAGCAACCAGCCCACCGACGTCCGGGTCGACGGACGGTGGCTCGAGGTCGAGAACATCGAGATGGACTGTGGTGTCGCGGTGGAGGACAGCCGGGCGTACTGCCTTCCGGTCGACGAAGCCAGGGTGGGGCAGAAGCTCGTCTGCGGCTACCAGGGCATCCGGATCCACCCCCTCGAGCGCGCCCGCGACCGCGAGCTGTTCGGCTTCATGCAGTCGCAGGTCTCGGCCGAGAAGCCGAAGAAGCTGGTCATCCGCGAGATCGCCAAGGCCATGCGGCAGATTCGCAAGGAGGGTGGCGACATCCTCTTCGTGGGGGGCCCGGCAATCGTGCACACTGGCGCCGCGCAGTACCTGTCGTCCATGATCCGTGGCGGTTACATCCAGGTGATCTTCGCCGGCAACGCGCTGGCGGCGCACGACATCGAGTCCTCAATCTACGGCACCTCGCTGGGCATCAACCTCGAGTCCGGCCTCGGCGCCGAGCATGGCCACGAGCACCACATCCACGCCATCAACGAGGTGCGGCGCGCGGGGTCGATCAAGGCCGCGGTGGACAACGGCGTGATCAAGCAGGGAATCATGTACGAAGCCGTCAAGGCGGGCCTGGACGTTGTCCTCGCCGGGTCCATCCGCGACGCCGGGCCGCTGCCCGACGTCATCACCGACATGGTCGTGGCGCAGAAGGCGATGCGCAAGGCGATCCACGACCGCGATGTCCGCCTGGCCCTGATGGTGAGCACGATGCTGCACAGCATCGCCACCGGCAACCTGCTGCCGGCGACCGTGCGCACCGTCTGCGTCGACATGGAGCCGTCGGTGGTGACCAAGCTGGCCGACCGGGGATCGTTCCAGACCATCGGCATCGTCACCGACGTCGAGTCGTTCTTGCGGGAGCTGGCCGCCGACCTGGAATCGGGATGACCCAGGGCAGCCGGGATCCGCTGCTGTTGACGCACCCGGCTTCGCTGTTGCACGACGCGCCGGGCCACCCCGAGAGCCCGCGCCGGATCGAGGCCATCGAGGAGGCGCTGGCGGAGGACCCCGAGCTCAGCGCCCTGCCACGGGCGCAACCGGACCCGGTGGACCTAGAGTTGGTGCGGAAGGTGCACGCGCCGGGCTACGTCGCGCGTATCGTCCACGCCGGCCGCGAGGCGGATGAGAAGCGCCTGGGCGGCTGGCTCGACGCGGACACCTGGATGGGCCCGGGATCGCTGGAGGCGGCGCTGACGTCGGCCGGGGCGGCGGTCGAGGCGGTGAGGCGCGTCCTGGCCGGCGACCACCTGCGCGCCTTCTGCCTGACCCGCCCACCCGGCCACCACGCCACCCGGGACACGGCGATGGGCTTCTGCCTGTTCGACAACATCGCCGTCGGCGCCCAGGCCGCGCTCGATTCCGGGCTGGAGCGGGTCGCCATCGTCGACTTCGACGTGCATCACGGGAACGGCACCCAGGACATCTTCTACGAGCGCGGCGACGTCTACTACATGTCTTGTCACCAGTGGCCGCTCTACCCCGGCACCGGTCTCCATACCGAGCGCGGGAGGGGAGATGGCGACGGGTTCACGATGAACGAGCCGATGGCGGCCGGGGGTGGCGAGGCCGAGTACCTCCAGGTCTTCGACGATCGCTTCGCGCCGGCTCTGCGCGAATACCGCCCGCAGTTGCTGATGCTCAGCGCCGGCTTCGACGCCCATGAGCGCGATCCCCTCGCCGACATGCGTCTGACCACGGAGAGCTTTGGGGTGCTGGCGGCGCGGATTCGAGGCTGGTCGGAGGCGCTGTGCGAGGGTCGATCAGTATGGTGCCTCGAGGGTGGATACAACCTCGAAGCCCTCTCCGGCAGCGTCGCCAGGGTGCTCTCGGAGCTTCGCGCAGCGGGTTAATAGCTGCCCAACCGGGTTGACACCCCGGGAAACCCCCTCAAGAATGGGTTCATCATGCGTTCTGGCACTAATGTTCGCTGCGCCCTGAAGAGGTTGGCGCTGGTCCTGGCTACGGTCACGATGGCGGCGCCACTGTCGGCACGTGCCGACTCACTCTCGGATCAGCTGCAGACGCTGCAGGCACAGGAGGCCAACCAGAAGGCCAGCCTGGGGCAGCTCAGCGGGCAGCAGGCCTCGGCCCAGGCGATCCTGGGACAGCTGCAGAGCGACCTCAGCTCGAAGCAGGCCGACTATGGCACGGTCCTGGCCGAGGCACAGAACCTCGATGACCGCATTAAGGGCTTCGAGGCCCAGGAGAACACGCTGCAAGTCGAGCACGACGCCCACGTCCGCTCGTACGCGTTCGAGGTGCGCAGCCTCTACAAGGCGGGGCCTGCCAACTGGCTGACGTTCTTGTTCAGCGCCAACAGCTTCTCCGACCTGCTGGACCGCATCGCCTACCTCACCCAATTGAGCCGCAGCGACTACGAGAGGGCACAGCAGCTGAAGCAGGAGCGCGAGGGGCTGGCGCTGCAGCGCGACCGGACGCTGCAGCTCCGCGACGCCCTGGCGCCGCTGCTGCAGGAGCTGGCGCAGAAACTCGCCGATTCCCAGGCATCTTTCAACGCCCAGGCAACGGTCGAATCCGGCCTCGAGGCGCAGCAGCGGGCCCAGCTGGCGGCGCTTCGCGGAACGCAGGACAAGGAGAAGCAGCTGGAGGATGCGCTCGCCGCCGCGAATGCCGCCGCCAACGCCGCCGGGCAAAAGGGCGCCGGTCGGGTCTACGGCGCTGTCTGCCCGGCTGCGCCGCCCGGGAAGGTCAGCATCTGCGGCCACGGCTGGGGCCATGGCGTGGGACTGGGGCAGTACGGGGCCCTGGGGATGGCCCAGGCGGGCATCGGCTGGCCCCAGATCCTCGGCAACTTCTACAGCGGCACCAACATCGGTGGAGTCCCCAACGAGACCGTGCGCGTCTTCCTGTCCGGGGCGGGTAACAGCGTGACCCCGCGATCCAGCTCGGCGACGATCCAGGACTCCGCCGGCCACAACTTCGGCACCGTGGGGCAGGACCAAACGGTCAACTTCTCCGGCAACCGCGACGGCAGCGTGAGCGCCAGCTGGCCGGGCGGCAGCGCCAGTGGCAGGCCGCTGCGACTGGTCCCCAACGGTGGCTTGTTCCAGGTCAGCGGCACCGGACGCCACTACCGCGGTGAGGCCTGGGTGGACAACTCCAGCGGCTTCCGGGTGGTCAACCACGTCGACACCGAGAGCTACCTGCAGGGGCTTTCCGAGGTGCCTTCCAGCTGGCCGCTCAACGCCATCGAGGCCCAGATCGTGGCCGCCCGCACCTACGCCCTGTACCACCTCGGCGGTGGCGTCTATGACCTCGACGACGGCACCAGCTCCCAGGTCTACGCCGGCTCCGACCGGGAGACGGCGTCGCAGAACACCGCCGTCAACAACACTCGCGGCCAGGCCATCTTCTCGGGCGGCAGCATCATCGACGCCGTCTTCTCGTCGAGCGACGGCGGTCACACCGAGTGCGCCAGCGCGGTCTGGGGGAACGGCGACAATCCCTGCTCTCCCTCGTACCTGCGCGGCGTGATCGACAACTACGACGTCTCGCCGCTGCACACCTGGTACACGCCGCCGCACACGTGGGGCGAGATCCAGGCCTACCTCGGTTCGACCTACAACCCCGGCGCCTGCGGGACCCTGACCGGCCTTGACCTGTCCAACCGCGACGCCTCCGACCGCCTCAACCAGGTGCGCATGGTTGGCACCAGCGGCACCTGCACGGTTTCCCCGGGCGCGTTCGAACGCGCCATCAACGCCGGGTCGCCGGCGGACTTTATCGTCTATGGCGACATGTTCGGCGCCAACCCGGGGAAGGGTGGCTGGCCTTACTGGTAAGCGCCTTCTCTCAGCCGTAGGCATAGGCTTCGCCGCCGGCCTGTCCAGCGGCCTGCTGGGTATCGGCGGGGGCATCATCCTGGTGCCCGGGATGGCCGCGCTCCTGGCGATGTCGCAGCGCCACGCGGTGGCCAACTCCCTGCTGGCTATCGTGCCGATCGCGGTGGCCGGCGTCGCTACCTACTACCTCGGCGGCACCCATCCCGCGATCAGCCTGCACTTTGGCCTGGTGCTGGCGATCGGCAGCATCGCGGGGGCGCCGATCGGGGTCGCGATCGCGTACCGAGTACCCGCGCGGGCACTGCAGGTGGCGCTCGGGCTCTTGGCGGTGATCGTCGCCGTCAGGCTGCTGCTGCCGTGAGCGTCGTCGAGATCGCCATCGCGCTGGTCATCGGGCTCGTCGCCGGCGCCGTGTCGGGCGCCCTCGGGGTCGGCGGAGGCGCCATCATGGTGCCCGCGATGGTTTTGATCCTGGGGGTGGACCAGGCGACCGCCCAGGGCACCTCGCTGCTGGTGATCCTGCCCACTGCGCTGGCCGGCGTCTACTCACACCTGCGGCGCGGATCGGTCGACTTCAGCCCGACCTGGGTTGTGGGCCTGGCCGGCGCCGCGGCCGCCGTCGCCGGGGGTCTGCTGGCGCTTCACATCGGCAGTTCGGCTCTACGAATCATCTTCGCGATCTTCCTCGTGGTAGTCGGGCTGAGGGAGATTTTCCGGCGCGTCGAGCCCGAGTCCTGACCGGCGGCGAGCACCCGTTCGCAACACTCTTGCGGCGATTTTGACCCGATCGGGCCTCCGAATTGCGCCCCGCGCGACGACGGGGTTATGGTAGGCGGATCGTCGGTCGCCGCCACGCGCGGCGACCACCTGCGGCTAATTAGGAGGACCGGTACGTCCATGGCTTTTGAGGACATTACGTTGCGCTGCCGCGATTGCTCGGCCGACTTCATCTGGACGTCCGGGGAGCAGAGCTTCTTCCAGGAGAAGGGCCTGCTCAACCAGCCCCAGCGGTGCCCGGAGTGCCGGTCGGCTAAGAAGATGCAGAGGCTTTGCGCGCGCCGAATGTTCGACGTGGTTTGTGCCGACTGCGGCACCTCCACCCAGGTTCCGTTCGAGCCCCGTGAAGGGCGTCCTGTGTACTGCAACGACTGCTTCGAGCGCCAGAGGGTCCACGTCCACTGATCGTGACCGCAGACCGCCGCGACTGACGGCGGGACCGGCAGCTCACCGCTGGTAACCAACCCAGGGGTTCTGACATGCCGATGAGGATCGGAGACACGCCTGAGGAACGGGCACCCGGCGCTGCCGATGCGCCCCCCTGGGCCCCCGCCGCCGAAGATCCCGAGGCAGCCAAGAAGACGAAAAAGGACGGCGTTGCCGATGACGCGGTCGCCGCCGCCGGCTGGGGATGCGCGATCCTCGAGTGCTTCGACTGCCTGTCGGCGCTGGCCACCAGCGCGGCCACGACCAAACGGTGGTGGTCCGTCGGACCCGGCGCCGGCGGAGGGCTGCCTCAGCCCTTTAGCGCGGCCGCGTCATTCTACGGTTGGCCGGCCACCGGGGCGGTTGCCGCTGTGGAACTCGCGGTGCACCCGGCGCAGCTGCGGGTTGGTCACGTGGGTGTACACCTGCGTCGTCGCCAGGTTGGCGTGGCCGAGCATCTCCTGGACAGAGCGCAGGTCGGCGCCATTGAACAGCAGGTCGGTGGCGAAGGAATGCCGCAGCGTGTGGGGTGTGGCCTTGATGCCGAGGCCGGCGAGACGCACGTACTTGGTGACCAGCCGCTCAACTGACCTTGGGCTGAGGCGCCACCCCGCGCCCTCCAGGGCGGCCCGCCCGCCAGCGGTCTCCTCGTTGGCGGCGTGGCCCCGGTAGCGGATAAAGAGAGGCTTGAAGCGATCCTTGCGCATCCCCAGGTAGGCCTTGAGGCTTACGGCTGCATTGTCGGTGAGGAAGACGACCCGGGTCTTGCGACCCTTGCCGATCACCGAGAACTCGCGGCTCTCGAAGTTGACCTGGTCGCGGTCTAGCGCCACCAGCTCGGAGACCCGTAGCCCGGTGGAGAACAGCAGCTCGAGGATCGCGCTATCGCGCATCCCTGGCTCGTCGGTCTTGTCCACCGCGGCCAGGAGCCGCGAGACCTGGCGGGAGTCGAGGAACTTGAGGCTCCGGCCGGAGCCCTTGCCCAGCTCGATGCGGTCCGCCGGGAGGGCGTT
>CAAGKR010039587.1_pt1 | contig 14872 bp, 12 predicted proteins | sample 2556971 | NCBI WGS metagenome assembly CAAGKR01 (sample SAMEA5207829, study PRJEB30636) | soil metagenome | biome: forest; feature: boreal; material: soil | place: USA | collected 2011-09 | depth 1 m | reverse complement strand
GGCGGAAGTTTTCTATCTTGCGGACGAAAACGAGCTAGCAGCCGCGGACGACGTCGAAAAGGCGATCCGCCTGCACCAGGAAATCATGGAGCTGGCCGGCGCTCAACCGGAAACAATTGCGGCGACTGAGACCGCACAACTGGCCTACCGTCTTGCCGGCTCTCTTCCCTTCGATCCCGACTTTCAGCAAGCTCTTCTGGAAATGAGTTCGGAAGCGGAACGCACTCGGGCCATGGTTTCGTTTTTTGAAGGCATCCTGCCCGTATTGCAGCGGAGTGCCAGCACCAAGCAGAAGGCCGGCGGTAATGGCCACGTCTGAGTACAGGCTTCGGGCTCTAGGCTTCAGGCTTCAGGCTTTGCAGTTGAGATCCAACACACAACCAGCCGCAGTCCGAGATCTTCACGCCTGACGCCCGGAGCCTGAAGCCTGCCTCAATGCGGGCGTATAATCGAAAACATTCGGCTGGGATGCTTCAGCTTTTCCTGACGGCTGATGGCTGACGGCTAATAGCTTTTCCGGAGTTGCTGCAATGACTGTCCCCCGAACCCTTGGCGAGTTGCGCCGAAGCCCCTTTTCTGAAGACAAACTGCGCACCCGCCGCGTGAAGGACGAGCTGCGCGAAAACCTGATGCTGAGGCTTCGCGACGACAGCCCAATTTTCCCGGGGATCGTTGGATATGACGACACGGTCATCCCGCAGATTGTGAACGCGATTCTCTCGCGGCACAATTTCATTCTGTTGGGACTGCGCGGACAAGCCAAAAGCCGCATCTTGCGCGCCCTGACGTCGCTGCTCGATCCGCAAATGCCTTACGTCGCCGGATGCGAGATTCACGACCACCCGTACTCACCAATCTGCCGGCGCTGCCGCGATCTGATTGCCGAATGCGGCGAGAGTACCGCGATTGCCTGGCTCACACCGGAAGACCGCTACGTGGAAAAGCTCGCGACCCCCGATGTCACCATCGCCGATCTGATCGGCGATATTGATCCCATCAAGGCCGCGCGCGGCGGGCATGAAATTTCCAGCGAGCTTACGGTGCATTACGGATTGCTGCCGCGGGCTAATCGCTGCATTTTCGCCATCAATGAATTACCTGATCTGGCGGGAAAAATCCAGGTTGGCCTTTTCAATATCATGCAGGAAGGCGATGTGCAGATTAAGGGCTACCCGGTGCGATTGCCTTTAGACGTTGCCCTGGTTTTTACTGCCAATCCTGAGGACTACACTGCCCGCGGAAAAATCATCACCCCGTTGAAAGACCGCATCGGATCGGAAATTCGCACGCACTATCCGGCGACGGTGGAGGAAGGCATCGCGATTACCACGCAGGAAGCCTGGGCGGCACGCAACGGCACCAAGCTCGTCATTCCAAAATACGTGCGCGAGGTGATCGAGCGAATCGCGTTTGCGGCGCGCGAAGACAAGAAGGTCGACAAGCGCTCGGGAGTAAGCCAGCGTCTTCCCATTTCAAGCCTGGAGAATGTGATTTCGAACGCCGAGCGGCGCGCGATCCGTCACAAGGAAAGTGTGGTCGTTCCCCGCACCGGTGATATCTACGCTGCGCTGCCGGCGATTACCGGCAAGCTGGAATTGGAATACGAAGGCGAAATGAAGGGTGCGGACCACGTCGGGCGCGAGCTGATTCGCAGCGCCATCGCCAGGACTTTCGATCAGTACTTTAGCGGCGTCAACATGCAGCAAGTCATTCAGTGGTTCGATCTCGGTGGAGAGATTCAACTGGCTGAAGGCGCGCCTGCAGCGGAGGTCTTGCAGTCGCTGCGCAACATTCAGGGGTTGATGGACAAGTTGACTCGGGTGAACGTCGGCCCGAAGGACAGTCCGGAGGCGCAGGTTTCCGCAGCCGAGTTCGCGCTGGAAGGCCTGCACGCCCACAAGCGCATCGGCCGCAACGAAGAACGAGTCTTCACCGCGGGGGAAAAACCGCCGAAGGTTGCAGAGAAGCCCTTTGAACGCGAAGAGGGGGCGTATCGTCCGAGGAGGCCGTTGAACTAGTGGTCAGTGGCTAGTGGCTAGTAAAACCAATAATCGCGGCCTCGGGTTTACTAGCCACTAACCACTAGCCACTAGCCATTTGTTTTTATGCGTCGCATCCGCTACAGCAAATACGTTCCCGACCCTGCGGGCGAAATGAGCATAGAAGACTTGCTCAGCGCACTTTCTGATTACCTTCTACAGAGCGGCTTTCAGGATTATTTTTCTTACTCCGATTCGCCCGACGGCGAGCACACTTTGGAAGAACTGCGCCGCGCCATGGAGCGTGCGCTGCTCGAAGGCGACTTACTGAATGACGAGCTACGCGAGCAGTTGCAGCAGATGCAAGGCGAAGGTTCGCTCGAGGAATTGATCGAACAGCTGATCGAGCGCATGCAGCAAGAGGACTACATCAGCGTCGACCAGCCGCATGATCCTGCGAAACGCTCCAGCGTCGGAGGCCAGGTCGGCGACGCGCAGCAACAAGCGCGATTTGAAATCACCGATAAGAGCCTAGACTTTCTCGGATACAAGACTCTGCGCGATCTGCTGGGGTCGCTTGGAAAATCCAGCTTCGGCCGGCACGATACCCGCGACATGGCGACCGGCATCGAAGCCAGCGGCGCTTCGCGGCAATACGAGTTCGGCGACACGCTGAACCTCGACATCACGGCGACGCTTTCGAGCGCCATCCAGCGCGAAGGCCTGTCGGTGCCGCTAAACATCGAATATTCCGATTTGCGGGTGCACCAGTGCGAGTACCAGTCTTCGTGCGCGACGGTACTGATGCTCGACTGCTCGCACTCCATGATTCTGTACGGCGAAGACCGTTTCACTCCGGCGAAAAAAGTTGCCATGGCGCTCTCACACCTGTTGCGAACCCAGTATCCCGGAGACTCGCTCTCGCTCGTCCTGTTTCACGATTCCGCCGAAGAGGTTCCGCTGCCACAGCTTGCGCGCGTCCAAGTCGGCCCTTACTACACCAATACGCGCGAAGGCTTGCGCCTGGCCCAACGCATCCTGCAACGGCAGCGCAAGGACATGAAGCAGATTGTGATGATCACCGACGGCAAGCCGTCGGCGCTGACTTTAGAAGACGGCCGCATTTACAAAAATGCTTTCGGATTGGACCCCCTGGTAGTCAGTCAGACGCTCGAAGAAGTTTCTAAATGCAAGCGCGCCGGAGTTCTGATCAACACTTTCATGCTGGCGTCGGATTACGGCCTGGTGCAGTTCGTGCAGAAAGTCACCGAAATGTGCCGCGGCAAAGCGTACTTCACAACGCCGTACACTCTCGGCCAATATCTTTTGATGGATTACATGTCGCGAAAGACCAAGACGATCCACTGAACAACCCAGGCTTCGGGATGCAAGGCCCATTCTTTTCCCTTCCCCAATTCTCCTGAGGCATGGCAAACTGCTGATGCTCTCCCGCTCTGACGATGGCTAAGTGTATCCAATGCGGCCGCGCACTCCCTGCGTTCTCCTTCGGTAAAAGGCTTTGCCAGTGGTGTGTGCAGCACGAGGCTGCCCAACGCGGCGAAATCTCTGAGAACGCAATCCAGACAGTTATGCCGGCACCCTGGGTCCGCCGCAGTTCTGCCCCTAGGGTCACGCAAGTACTTTTAGGAATCAACGTTGCCGTCTTCCTTGGAATGGCCTTGTCGGGAATTTCGATTACCGATCCCACCACTCAGGACCTTCTGCATTGGGGAGCAAACTCGGCTGGACTGACGCTCTCCGGCGATTGGTGGCGGCTCGTCACCAGCGTGTTCCTGCACATCGGCATCATTCACATCGCGCTCAACATGTGGTGCCTGTGGAGCCTGGGCACGGTGTGCGAAAGCCTCTACGGCTCCTGGACATTCGCCGCCGTGTACTTCATCTCTGGCGTGAGCGGCAGCCTGGCCAGCATCGCGTACCATCCGCACGTGGTGAGCGCGGGCGCTTCCGGAGCGATCTTCGGAATCGCGGGCGCACTGATTTCTTCGTATTACTTCGGCGAGTTCTCCACATCCCGAGGAGTAGTCGCGGGCAGTCTGCGGTCGGTGTTGGTGTTTGCGGGCTACAACCTGTTTTTCGGAGCAGTCTCCGGCATCACAGACAACGCCGCACACGTCGGCGGTCTGGCCGGAGGTCTGATTCTTGGGGCACTCATTGCGAAGGTTGCGCCGCAGAAGTACGTCTTCGCCCCACGCGTCGCCGTCATCCTTTTCGGAGCGCTCGTCGTTGCCGGAGCTGGGTTCTGGCTGCAACAGACGCGCGGATACGAAGCCCGGATGGCGCGGGCAGAGCAGCTCCTCAGAGAAAAGAAGACCTCACAGGCAATCGGCCAACTGCAAAGCGCGATCCGGCAGCATCCGGCGTTTGCTCCGGCACATTTTGCGCTGGCGCATGCTTACTTCAACCTGCGGCAGTACCCACAAGCCGAGGTGGAACTCAACCGGGTGCTGGAACTGCAGCCCCACGAGGAAGGGGCAAGCTATGAACTGGGCGTAGCGTATCTGAACGAAAAGCGCACCGGGGATGCAAAAAGTGAGTTTGCCCAGATGCTCGCACAAAACTCAAATGATGCGGATGCTCACTTCGGCATGGGACTGGCGCTCGCCGCGGAGGGAAACGATCCAGCGGCGATTGAAGAATATAGTACCGCGGCCCGGCTCGATCCGGACGAAGGCGTCAATTATGAGATGGGTATTTCGTACGCCAAACTGAAGAAATACGACGACGCCATTACCGTGCTTCTCAAAGACCGGCAGCAGAATGGCGATGACCAGTACATCGAATCCGCTCTAGCGGATGCGTATCAGGCCAAGGGAATGAAGGCTGAAGCTCAAGACGCGCAGCGCAAGGCTGAGCAATTGCAGAAGAGCGCTACCATCAACTAAGTCTGCAACTTAGATTCTCGCGATCTCCTGCACTGCTCTCCATGCCTGATCAATGGCGCCATCGGTGTAGGCGTAGGCCCCGGCGTCGGCATTCGCAATCGTGATTCGGCCGAAGGGTTGTCTGGCGACCTCGCAAGGAATCTCTCCGCCCTCGAGCCAGAACTTGTCGAACAGCGAGTTGTACTCATACGCGTAGCCGTGCGGCCAGCGGTTCACGGTGATGGCAGTAATGTCGCGTGCGGGATCGAATCCACCGGGCCCGAGCGCGCCGGCGAGCTGCTCGCGAATCTTGCGCTCGATGGTTTCAAAGTCAGTGGTGAACAACTCAATTCGCCCCATGCGGTGCTGATCGCGCGCGGGGAATCCGGGCCGGCACGGCGTTCTCAACATATGAATTACGATCGGCTGGTCGGGCGATGCGGAGCAATGATAGTCCCCGATGCTCACCGGCAGATCGAGTCGGAAGTAAGAGTGGTAGCCGCCCGGCGCGTACAGCGCGCTGGCCCCGAGTTTCTGAAACGAAGTCCAATTCCGAATTGCAACGTTGGTGTAGAGCAACGGAACCTTTGCACACGATTTCAATGCCGCCTTCTGCTTTTCCGGCAACTCGGAGCAGATGTAAGGAATCACCATGTTCCAGCAGGCAAGCACGGTGAAAGGCGCGCGCACCGTGTAAAGCTTGCCCAGCCGCGAGTATGTAAGCTCGACGCTCTTGGCGGTCGCGGGATTTCCTTCATGTCGGACTCGCACCACCGTGCTGCTCAAACGAATCCGAACCGGCGACGATGCGTCATCCAATTTGGCGTAGTTCGCTTTCGCGGTGATCAGGTCGGCCATTGAGCTCCCGGGAATCGCCTCTGGAATCAGGTTTCGCACCAGCAGCCGCGCGATCGATGCGCCTCCATCCGGGAAATGAAAAAAATACTTGTCGGCGTCGGCATTAGGGATGGCGTCGCGATTCATGCCTTTGCCGGGCCCGGGATCAAGATTTAATCCATCGAATCCGAGAAACCCGAATCCCCACGCGTCCTGGGCCGATACCGCATCAATTCCCACGCCGAACAAAGCCTGGGGCGCGGTTTGATAGAGTTTCACGACCTCCGGACCCACGCCGGCAACATCGGTAAGGAATTTCGCGTAACTCAGCCTCGCCAGGCGGGCTTTTTTTTCGTCGGAACTGAGCCCAGGAAAGTAATCCTTCGGTTTTCGGAGCCCCTGCAAGTCTTTTTTGGCCGCATCGGAAAGCGGGGCCTTGGCCAGAAAACGGTCCCAGACTTCATCCGTGTCAATCTCCTCGTCGAGCTCGTTTGCCGTGCCGCCGACCGGAATGGGATCTTCTACAACGACATCTGCACCGAAAGTTTTCTTGTCGAAATAAATGCTAGGGGTGAGACCCAGCGAAAGGTAGAGGTCCGTCGAAACATACTTCGGGTAATCCGACACATTGATTCCTAGTTCTTCGATCAAGCCTTTCGCCACCGCGCTGTAAGGCGCCGGACTCTCGATCGAGAATGTGCCGCCGTATCCGAGCAACATTCGCTTCCCGGCGGTGAACTCGTTGCGCTTGGCGTGGCCGCCAAAGTCGTCGTGATTTTCCAGAATCAGAATGCGGGCGTTGGGATTTGCCTTGCGGAAAAAGTGCGCCGTCGAGAGGCCGCTGATGCCTCCGCCAACAACCACCAGGTCAAAGCGCTCGCCGGTTTCGACCGGCTTGCCGGCTTTCTCCCAGAAATCGCCATCGCGGAGGCTGTGCGCAACTTCAAAACTTCCTACGTGGCTTCCGCGCAGGCCGGTCAGCGCGGGCGGATAGTAGCCGGGAGCTTTTTCGGGATCGAGATCGGGATCGAGGGTTGCAAGCAAGTGCTGCGGAAAAGCGGCAGCCCCAGCCGTGAGGGCCACTCCGTTCAGAAAGTCGCGGCGGGTGATGCCGCGATTCATTCCGAGATTTTTGTCTCGCTGTTCGTCTTTCAGGTCTGAGGTATTGTCTTTGGGTTCTGGCATTGCCGCCTCGCGCATTTCAAGGTAAAGTCTGGGAATCTAAACGCGCGAAACGGCTTCAGGAGCCGGATTTGGGACCACCCGCCTCTTCGGCTTTTACCGCGGCTTCAGCCGCCAGAAAGCCAATCTTGCTGTGGGTGCCGTCGCAGAATGGCTTATTCACCGATGCCCCGCAACGGCAGAGCGAGAACGCCGGCTTGCCCGTCAGATCGAACTTGTTGCCATCGGCGTCGAACATTTCAATTGAACCCTCCGGCGCCTCGACGCGATAAGGACCGTTCTTCCTGATTGTGATCTTGACTGCCGACATGATTCCTCCGGGGAAGCTCTCGCTCCATGAAGATATCAGTTTTGCGGGAAAGGCCGCCAGCGACGATCAGGCAGCCACAGAGACTTTCTGGGCCGCCACGCTGCGGTAGAGCTGAATGTAGTTGTCGGTCATGCGATGGGCGTTGAAGCATTCGCGCGCACGCTGGAAGGCGCGGTTGGCAAAATTGCGGCGCAGTTGCACGTCCGCGGTCAGGATGCGGACTACTTCGGCCAGGCTTTCGGATTCATTGGTCCGGAAATAGACCGCCGCCGGGCCCCAGAGTTCGCGCAGCGAGGGAATATCGTTCAGAATCAGGGCAGAGCGGGAAAGCGCCGCTTCGAGGATCGCCATCCCGGAGGGATCGTAGCGATAAGTTCCCGCGAACAAGGCCGCGCGGCTGTAGAGCAAGCGCATCTCAGCCTCGGATTGCGGACCCTTGAATGAAACGCCAGCATTCCCGTCGCGAAACTTGACCTCGGCGCGCACTGGAGTCTTGAAGACAGGTTCCGCTGCATCCTCGCTGTCGCCCACAATGCACACCGGCAACGGGTGGGTTTGCTGGGTGAGCAGGTTCACTTGCTTCGCGGGATCAAGCAGCCGACCAATAGCCAGAACCGAATCTTCCTTCGCCACGTACGGATTGAACAGGATCGGATTCCTGCCGTGGTGAATCACCATCTCTTTCGCGCATCCCGAATAGGTGGAACGAATCGTATTCAGCATCCACTCGGTAGGGGTCACAAGCGCCGACGCCTCGTCCACTCCTCGCGCGATGGTCTGCCGATACCAGCGCAACCAGGCGCTGTCTTTGGGTTCGCGCCCGTGCACCGCCTTCCACCACGTGACCAGATCGCCATGCGCAACCACCACCCGCGGAATCGCGACCGGTAAGGCGCCGTAGCACAGATGATTGGAGTGGAACACATCCGGACGGGCCTCCTTCACCAGCGAGCACAGATAGGCGGACGAATCGTCAAAGTGCTGCTGTCCTTCCTGCATCCAGTCGAGGCGAAAGGCTGTGGGGTGATAGGCAAGGCCGGGCAGGCGATCCATCCACGCCGTGTGCTCCGGCAACGGAATCTCCCCTAAGCTCACCAGCGTCACGCGCAGGCCGCGCGCGGTCAATCCGCTGACCAGTTCGCGCGTGTAGGTCCAGTTGCCGTTCAGGGTGTCGGATGTAATGAGGACATGCATAAACCCGCAACGCCGCGCTTACTCCTGTTCATTCTATTTTGGATGCGCCGCTTCTTGAATGTTTTTATACTACAACGCAAAAGATTGCATAGTTTCGGCGAAGCTCTGCATATTCGATACAATCAGCGCATGTTGCGCCTCCTGTGCATCACCGCGCATCCCGACGACGAAGCGGGGACCTTCGGCGGAACACTGCTGACCTACTGCGAGCGCGGATTTGAAACCTGCGTGATCTGCCTCACTCCCGGGCAGGCGGCGACGCATCGCGGCAGTGCGAAGTCCGACCAGGAACTTGCCACAATCCGCAAGCAGGAATTTGCCGCATCCTGCGAAATCCTGCAAGTCTCCCAGCCGGTGATTCTCGATTACCCGGACGGACAGCTCTATCGGCAGGAGCTCAATCGCGTGGTCTATGACCTTACCCTGCACGTGCGGAGGTTTCGCCCGCATGTGATGCTCACGTTCGGCGCCGAAGGCGGACTCACCGGTCATCCCGACCATTCCATGTCCGGGGTTTTCGCGGCGCTTGCGTTTCACTGGGCAGGGCGCTCCAATCGATATTCAGATCAACTGCTGGGTGGCGTAACGGCACATCAGGCGCAGAAGCTTTATCATGCGACCGCTGACTTCGCTCTGCCTAATCGGCAATCTGTCACGTTCTCGCCGCATACTGCTGTCATTGATATTGGCAATCATCTGGAAACCAAGATCGCCGCTTTCAAGGCGCATAAGACCCAAGCGCCCCTCTGGCCTCTGTTCGAAGAGAATGTGCGCAAGCGCGGCAGTCGCGAATTGTTTCACCTGGCGGCTTCGATGAAAAGCGGCGCGGCCCAGCCAGAGACGGACTTGTTCGAGGGAGTATTGCCCGCCGCTTAAGTTTTTTCATTCCGAAGCGCCGCAGCCGCAGAGGAACCTGCTGTTCGCCGGCAGCGCCGTGACTCCACAGGAAAGCAGGTTCCTCTCCGGCTGCGCCGGTTCGGAATGACATCGCTTAAAGAGCAGAATAAGAAAATAAAAGCCTGATCAATGCGCACGAATAATATCAATGAGCATGTCCGGCTTGGACTGGTCGCGCGTTAGGTTCGGATACTTCTCTCCGCCGTGGTAATCGAGGCTGAATGTTCGGAAATAATCCGTGTTCTCAATCAGCAGCTGCAAAGGTTGAGCACTGCTCCTGCTCGCGGACAAGGCGTCGCGAAATACCTGAAAATTGAAGCGCCGGCCGTTCACCGCAACGATCTTCATTTCCGGCCCAATGCCCGCCCGGGCGGCGTCCATGCCTTCAATCGTGTCTTCAATCGTGCCGTCTTCTTTCACGATGAGGCCAATCGAGAAAGATGCGTTGATCTCGTTGTGGTCCTGTTCCCAGGCCTGCATCATCTCGGACCGGTTCTCATCGTAGGTAAGCTTCCACCCCGTGTTCTCGATGCCGCCGAGTGGAGCCCCGGGACCGTGGTTAGTAAGCCGCTCCGTCCAGAAGCCGCGCCAGTCGTAGGGGACCACCTGATTCAACGCGCTGACCACGTCATCGAAGGTGTAAGTCTTCACTTCTGGCGCGGTGCTGGGTGCACCATGGAAGATGTGGCAGAAATCATCGAGAGATTTCTTGCCGCCGCTCTGGGTGCGAATGATCGAGTCTACCCACAACCAGTCCAGTTCGCCTTCATCGTAGTAATCAACCTCGCGGCGCCACGACTCCCATTGTTTAGGCGAATAGTAGAGCTCCGCCGCGGCATCCGCCGTGTCCTGCAGGTCGCGCCACGATCTCCCCGGACGGTGGTCCATCTGCGCTGCAACCCGCGCCAGTTCCCCGCGAAACTGCTCTGGGGTCCACATACCGCTGCGTGCAGGAAGAATCTCGCCTAGATACTCGGTCAGCCCTTCGTAAACCCAAAGCAGATCGTCTTGCATGACTTGCTGATAATCCGAAGTAGTCAGATCGGCCGGGCGGCGGAATTTTCCGTTCCACGAATGCACGTACTCGTGGGACAGAAGCGAAGCATGGGCAATTCTGAGCCCGGGATCAACCAGAGTGCGTTCTTTGGTGCGGCTGTCGTTCGATTCGTGGTGCTCCAGGCCGAAGTGCGCCACATGGTCGCTCAGAGTGAACAGGAAATGATAGTCGCGGTAGTGGGTCGCGCCAAAAAGCAACGCCGCCTGCTTGACCAGATTGGTATAGCCGTCCCACACTTCCGGCGGCGCATCGAGGGCAGCGGGGCTGTCGGCTGCAATATCCATCTCAACGGGAGGATTCTGTTTAGGATTGAGAGGAACAATTTTCAGATATTCTCCGGTAATGACGGGTGAATCCACCAGCGTATAGAGCGAAACCGGGCTGAACTCAATTTCATCGCCAGACTGCGAAACGACAGGCAAGGGAGTTCCAAACTTCCATCCCGCAGGGAGTCTCAAGGAAGCAGAAAAAGTGATCTGATCGGCGGTCCAGCCCTTGGGATACAACAAGACCTGGTTCCAACTAATCAGAGCGAGTTTGTCGGTGGCCGAAGCTCCGGCTGAAAACAAGGCCTCGTCCCCGCTGACTGGGGAGAGAAAGTCGAGGCTGGCGTGAATTTCCTGGACCCCTGCCGGAACCTCGACCAGCACTGTCCAGTTGTCGTCGAGCGCGTGGCGCCATTTGAGTAGCTGACCATTTCCAGTAAATCGCAGCCCGGCCAAATCAATCACCGGTCCGCTGGGCGCATGTTCGCCGGGAATCCACTTGGGGTAGTAGAGGGTCATCGTCCCGGGACTCGCAGGGATCGTAAGCTGCGCGTGGAAGATTTTTCGCGGAGCGTTGGTTGCATCGAGCGCAATGGTAATCTGCGGCGCAGCACCGGCAGCACCGTGCAGAGCAACGGACATCATCGAAACGACGGTCAAGATGACCGCACAGCGCGGAATGCCCATGGATCCTCCTGCTGGAACGATTGAATATAGCAGCGGAACGGCTGCTTCGTCACGCAGTGAACCCTCCTGTATGATTTCCTGCGTGACTTCGCGGCGCGGCAAGTTCATCACTTTCGAAGGTCTTGACGGCTGCGGCAAGAGCACGCAGATGGAGCGCCTCGCCCTCAGCCTGCGGAAACAGGACCTTCCCGTGACCGTAACCCGCGAACCCGGCGGCACTGCAGCCGGAGAAAAAATTCGACACCTGCTACTGGATACCCGCACCGCCGGCCTCGTCCCCATGGCGGAACTGGCGCTGATGTTCGCCGCCCGCGCCCAGCACGCCGAGGAAGTCATTCTCCCTGCGCTCGCAGCCGGACAGATCGTGCTCTGCGACCGGTTCACCGATTCCAGTGAGGCTTACCAGGGCGGTGGACGCACACTCGGCAGCAAGGCAGTGCACGATCTTCATCGCTCTCTGGTTGGGGACTTGCAGCCCGACCTCACGATTCTGATGGACTCCGACCTGGCCGCCAGCGTGGACCGTGCCCGCCGCCGCAATCGCGCCCACAAAACCAATGCTTCCGACGAGAACCGCTTCGAGCGCGAAAACCGTGCGTTCTTCAGTCGCGTGCACGTTGCATACCTGGACATTGCGAAACGCGAACCGGGCCGAGTTGCCGTGGTGGACGCGCGCGGGACTCCCGACCAGACGCATGCGAAAATCCTTGAGATCGTGCGCCGCAAGCTGCACCTCCTAGCTGCGGGCGCGAAAAGCTGACTTCATGCCTTTCTCCGACTTCCACGGCAACTCGGAAACCGTCCGCCAGATTCGCGAAATGCTGGCTCGCGAGCGCTTTCCCCATGGAGTGATTCTCGCCGGCCCCGCCGGCTCGGGAAAGTACACCCTCTCAACCATGGTCGCCCGGGCCATGAATTGCCTGCAACAACCGAAGACCGATGGACTCCCGGACTACTGCGGCAAGTGCTCAAACTGCATCCGCATCGCGCAATTGGAAGACCTCGATTCACGGGTGGCCGAAGCCATCGAAGCGCGCGAAGGTCTGAAGGAAACGGAAAAAAAAGAGACTCGACTGTTCATTCAGACTCATCCTGACGTTCTCGTCATTCCACCTGATCCGCCGCAGATGATGATCAAGGTGGATCAGGTGCGCCGGGTCATCGAGAGCATCTACTTCCGCCCGTCCGAGGCAAGAGAGCGGGTTTTCATCTTCACCGATGCTGCCTTCATGAAGGAGGCGGCGAATTCGCTGCTCAAAGTGCTGGAAGAGCCACCGGACTTTGCCACAATTTTCCTGCTGGCCGAGAATGCCGGAGAGTTGCTGGCGACCATCCGCTCGCGCAGCATGCTTCTCCAGCTGCGCAGCCTTTCGGTCCCTGAGATTGAACAGTACCTTGCAAAACATCGCCCGGACTGGACGCCGCAGCAGCGCGCCTTGGTCGCCAGACTCTCCGAAGGCGCGGTCGGACGGGCGCGAACATTCGATCTGACGGCCTATGCCGCCGCTCGGGAGCATGCACTAACTATTTTAAGGACCGCTTTGCACACCGGCGAGCACACCGATCTATTTAAGATCACCGAAACTTACCGCGCCGGCGCCGAAGGCCGCCAGAAAACCGACCTTCTCTTGCGCTGCCTTTACTCTCTGCTGCAAGACCTGCTCTTTCTCGACTCCGGGGCGCCGGAACGGGTTCGCAACACAGACGTCCTTCCGGCGTTGCAAAAGCTGGCGCAAGCCGCCGATTTTGACTGGCTCTCTTCCGCTTCCGACCGTCTGGCGGAAGTCGAACGCGGCCTCCGGCGCAATCTTCTGCGCTCGCTGTCACTGGATGGATTCGAAGCGGCGTTGGAGAGAGGCTAGGAAGGGCAGAAGGTAGAAGTCAGAATGCAGAATTAAAGTCTTGAACCGAGCCCTCTTTTACTTCTCCATTCTTACTTCTGACTTCCGACTTTTTCACCCAACTTCCCACAAGCCGTTCTGGAGTATACTGCGCTTCAAGAGTTGATTCTTCTTCTCAGGGAACGGCAACCATGAGCTTGCGCGCGGTCGAAGAGGTATCCACACAGGTTCCGGCTGACGATTTTCAAGCGCTGGAAGACAAGGTTTATCGCACTATTGAGCTATACAAGTCCGCAAAGGAGGCGCGTTCCATCGCCGAGCGGGACGTGAAACGTCTGCGCGAGCAACTGGAAGAGCGCGAGGAAGAAGTTGAGAGCATGCGCCGCGAAATGGTCGGGCTGCGCAAAGAGCGTGAAGAGATTCGCTCGCGGGTAGAAAAGATGATGGTGCAGATTGATCGCATGGCGGAAGAACCGGCCGCAAGCTGAAGCCGGCGGCATGGGAGCAGAACATGGCAACAGCCACAAAACAGCCGCGGGTTGAAGACACCACCAACAACAGCGTCCGCGTGGAGATTTTCGACCAGGGCTACAATCTGCGCGGAACCGATCCCGATTACATTCTAAAGCTGGCGGAATACGTGGATTCCAAAATGCGCGCCGTTTCCGAACAGACGCATACCGTGGATAGCGCCCGCCTGGCGGTTCTCGCCGCCCTGAACATTGCCGACGAATTTCATCTACTCAAGCGCAGTGCCGAGGGCGGAACCTCAGAATCATCAAAACGGACCCGAAAGCTTTTGAATGCATTGGATGAAGTGTTGGCAGAGAATCGTCGCGCAGGCTGATGGTCTCGAATACTCCGCTAGCGGGAACGGCGCGAGAAAGAAGCTTCGCCGCCGCGTTTTGCGATTGAAGTAAGCAGCAACTCCGCTCTTAGGCCTTGTTCTCTCAGTCGCGCCTCCACTCTGGCCCTGGTTTTCTCCGTCCGCACATCGGGATCAAGAAACATCAGGACAGAAGGTCCAGCTCCGCTGAGCACTGCTCCCAAAACGCCATCCTTTGCCGGAAAATCCTGCAACGCGGGCAGCAGCGGACACAGCGGCGCCCGGTAAGGCTGATGAATGCGGTCTCTCAGGGAGGTCACAAGTAGTTTCTTGTCGCCTTGAAAGAAGGCGGCCAGCAGCAGCATAGAGTTCTGGATGTTCGCAACCGTATCAGCACGGGAATACTCATCGGGCAACACGGCCCGCGCATTCTCAGTCGGCAGGATCTCATCCGCAATTGCCAGCAGCAGCGGCCACTTTCCTTTCGGAGTCAAGCGCGCAACCTGCGCTTCGGCCTCGCCGAACATGCGTGCGACGGCTACCCCCCCCATCCAACACGCTGCGGCGTTGTCGGGATGATGCTCGCGCCGCGACGCCTCGCCGACAATGCGACTGCTGCTCCAGCGCAACTTGCCGAAGTAAACGGCCAGCGCAATTCCCGCCAGCCTCGCCGCCGCTGAAGATCCAAGACCTTTGCCGATGGGAAAGTCGTTCGCAATCGTCAATGCCAGCGGGAAAACCGGCTTCTTCTCCGATTCCAGAACTTCTTGATACGTATTCAGAATCAGGTGGTCCTGGAGCCGGCTGCAGATGGCCGAATCGCGTCCGGTTGCAACAACGGAAAATTTCTTCGCCTTTGTGGCCTGGACCTGTAGCGACAAGTCGAGCGCCAGCGCCGCGGCATCAAACGC
>CAAGKR010381192.1_pt1 | contig 14895 bp, 16 predicted proteins | sample 2556971 | NCBI WGS metagenome assembly CAAGKR01 (sample SAMEA5207829, study PRJEB30636) | soil metagenome | biome: forest; feature: boreal; material: soil | place: USA | collected 2011-09 | depth 1 m | reverse complement strand
TCCTCCCCGCACTGACTCGCCCGGCGGCGGGCCGTTCAACACCGCCCGTGCGCTCGCGCGACTCGGGATCCCAACGCAATTCCTTGGCCGACCGATGTGCAGGTACCGGCGCCGGTAGTCGAGGTGGTCGACACGATTGGCGCCGGAGACGCCTTCGGCGCCGCGCTGCTGGCCTGGCTCCACGACCACGGCGCGCTCCGCCGCGACCTGGCGTTGAGCACCGAGCAGCTGCGTTCGGCGCTCGAATTCGCGTGCCGGGTGGCGTCGCTTGCTTGCACCCGTGCCGGGGCCGAGCCACCCAGCCGGGCCGAGCTTGCCGGCTAGTACAGAGAACCTCCAACCGGAGTAAGGGGACTAGAGTCTTGCTTGCGGCCGGGCCGCGAGGGAGGGGAAACACCATGCTCAAGACGGACCTCTGCGACCAGCTTGCGATTGAGCATCCGATCCTATCGGCCGGCTTCGCCGCTGGTGCCGGTCCTGACGTCGTGGCGGCCGTGTCGAACGCCGGTGGTTGCGGGGTGCTGGGGGCTAGCGGGTTTTCGGTGCCCTATCTACGTGAACAGATTCGCCGGGTGCGGGCGAAGACCTCGAAGCCGTTCGGCGTGAACCTGATCCTCGATGAGATCGAAGAAGGTCCGATCGAAGCCTGTCTCGAGGAGCGGGTCCCGCTCCTCGTGTTCTTCTGGGGAGATCCGCGCCCCTACGTGCAGCCAGCCCACGCTCGCGGGGTCAAGGTGGCGGTGCAGGTAGGCTCCGTCGATGAGGCGCGGGCAGCGGGCCGCGCGGGCGTCGATTTCGTCATCGCCCAGGGCATCGAGGCGGGTGGCCATGTTCGAGGGACCATCGGGCTGGCGGTGCTGATCCCGGCTGTCGTCGACGCCATTGCGCCGGTCCCGGTGATTGCCTCCGGTGGCGTCGCGGACGGGCGGGGCCTTGTCGCTGTCCTCGCTCTCGGCGGACAGGGTGTGTCGATGGGAACTCGGTTTGTCGCGAGCGAAGAGGCCTTTGTGCCGCGGATGTACAAGGAACGAATCATTAGCAGTGGGGCTGACGACACCCTCTACAGCGAGGACCTCTTCGACGTCGGCTGGCCGAACGCGCCGCATCGTGTGTTGCGAAATCTCATCGTCCGCGAGTGGGAGGCCGCGGGGCGGCCGCCCAGCGGACAGCGACCCGGGACCGGGACCACCGTGGCCACGCGTACGCGAGACGGCAAGACGGCTGAAATCGAGCGATACCAGAGCGTAACCCCAACCCCAGAGCTCACCGGCGACCTCGAGTATCTCCCTCTCTGGGCCGGGCAATCCTGCGGTCTGGTCAACGACATCAAGCCGGCCGGACAGATCGTTGGCGATATCGTCAAGGAAGCCGAGGCAATCATCGACCGACTGGCCCGAGGCCGGCCTCAAGCCCGCTAGGAAGCACTTCGGAGTTGAGGCGCCAAGCCTTCCGCGTTGGACTCGAAACCCATGTCATCAACGGTCAGCGTCACGTCGACGTTGCCCTTGATGGCTCTCGAGTAGGGGCAGCGCCCGTGGGCGGCCAGCATGAGTGCCTCCGCCTCGGCTCGCGCCAGGTGCGGGGCATGCAGGTCGAGGGCGGCCGTTAACCCGAACCCGCCGTGTCCCGTGGGGCCGATTCCCACACGCGACCTGATGGTGGAGTCGGTGGCGTCGAGCTTCCTACTTCGGGCCACCCCCAGCAGGGCCGACTGAAAGCAGGCGGCATACCCAACCGCGAAGAGTTGTTCGGGATTGGTGCCTGGCCCGCCGTCGCCGTCCATCTCTTTGGGGACGGACAGGTCCACCCCAAGTCGGCCGTCGGAGCTCCGGCCGTGCCCCTGTCGCCCGCCTTCCACCGAGGCCTCCGCCGTATACAGGATCTTCATCGCTCGCACTCCTTTGAAATCGTCGAGTTCAGTCAGCATCTCGTTGAAGAGACAGGCCCCCAATCGTTGGGTGCCTGCCAGGGGGAAGGGAGCTAGTGGCTTGCCGCCGACCGGCCCATCGGATTTCCTTCCGAGAGTAGGGTCAACCCTGCGCTGATGAAGGCTAGGACCCCGACGATCCAGGCGCTCCAGGCCATCGCGGTGATGCCGCTGAAGCCCAGGACCCAGGGGGCCAGGAAGAGGAGGATCCCCTCGGTCAACGGCAGGTATTCAACGCTGGGGTTCCAGTGGAAGACCAGCGAGCCCGCGCCAAAGACGAAGAGCAAGACGCCGCCGACGTAGGCCGTCCAGGCAGCGGCCGTCTGGGAGATGTCTCCAAATACGAAGGGGGTGGGCGTCGTCGCCGACCTCGTCCAGGCGACGGTCTGGGTCTTCCTCGCGTTAACCCTCTATCGGCTGCTCCAGCACGTGAACAGGAGCATGGCGAGCGCGCTGGTCGTCCTCGTTGCAATCGGGGCCGGCATTGTGACGCTGAACGAGATTTTCGGGTTTGAGGCCTTACGAGTTGCAACGGGCGCCGTGAACCTCGCCTCCATTGGTCCTGCCGCTTCGAATGCCATGGCGCTGCTTTTGCTCGACGCGCAGCACTACGGGCTCCTCATCGCCCAGATCTTCTTCGGCCTGTGGCTGGTGCCGCTGGGCTATCTCGCCTACAAGTCAGAGTGGTTCCCGAGGGCGCTCGGCGTGGTACTCATCCTGGGGGCCGTCTGCTACATCGTGGACATGCTCGCGCTGTTCCTGGTCCCCGACGTTGGCAAGGCGATTCATGGCTTCGTGACCATCCCATCAGCAATCGCGGAAGTCTCGATGGTCCTCTACCTGCTCGTGATCGGCGTGAAGACCAAAAAATCGGACGAGCGCCTCCTCGCCGCAGCGTGACCGCTACCGGCACCCGAAATTAGCGCGACATCCGGAGCGCGGGCACCTGCTAGCGTCGACAGGTGCCCGCGCCTCTAACCCCCGTCCTGCCTCGCGAGCCATCGGCGGCGGCAAGGACCGCCCTTCAGGACGTCTTCGGCCTGCCCGATTTCCGGCCCGGCCAAGGGGAGGTCGTTGCCGCGGCCGAGTCGGATGCGGACGTCCTGTTCGTCGCCCCGACCGGGTCCGGAAAGAGCATTGCCTACTGGGTGCCCGGCGTCGTCGCGGGCGATCTGACAATCGTGGTTTCGCCGCTGATCGCCCTTATGGTCGACCAGGTGGCCCGGCTGACCCTGCTAGGCATACCCTCCGCCTGCGTCCACAGCCAGATGACGGCCGACGAACGTCGCCAGGTCATGATGCGGGCCGCAGCCGGTGAGTTGCGCTTCCTCTACCTGGCACCAGAACGCATCGGCGCGAGTGGCTTTCTGGATGCGTTGGGGCGGCTAAAAGTCGCGCGCTTCGTCATCGACGAGGCCCACTGCATCTCCAGCTGGGGACATGACTTTCGACCCGACTACCGCCGCCTGGCTGACGCCATCGCGGCGTGCGGCCGGCCGCCGGTCGGTGCCTTCACGGCGACGGCGACGCCCCGGGTGCGGCTCGACATCATCGCCAGCCTGGGCCTGCGAAAGCCGGTTGGGAAAGTAACCGGCTTCGTTCGCGAGAACCTCATGATGTCGGTGGTGCGGTGCCGGGGCAAGGCGGAGAAGCGGGACAGTCTGCTGGCGCGCATCCGTCCGGGCGACGGCCGGTCGCTCGTCTACTGTGGCGCGCGGAAGACCGCGACTGAGATTTCGGCGTTGCTCTCGGATGCAGGCATCGCCACGGCCTCGTACCATGGCGCCCTCGATGGCGACGAGCGGCAGGATGTCTACGAGGAGTTCGCCGCCGGCCGTCTCAAAGTGATCGTCGCCACGTCGGCGTTCGGGATGGGCGTCGACTTCCCCGACATCCGCCAGGTCATCCACTACGACTTCCCGGGCAGCCTCGAGGAGTACTACCAGCAGGCGGGCCGCGCCGGCCGCGACGGCCGGCCGTCGGAATGCATCCTGCTGTACAGTGCCCAGGATCGGCAGCTCCAGGAGTTCTTCATCGAGCAGGCCTACCCCGATCGGGACACCGTGCGAGCCGTCTACCGGGAGATGCTCCGCGATGGCACCGGTTGGATTCCCAACTGGCAGGCGCGGCTGCCCGCCATCGATGGTGGCGCCATCCGCGCGGCCGTTGCCCTACTCGACCGGACCGGCGTCGTGGAACCGGACGGCGGGATCCGCAAGCTGACCGGCGCGCCCGTCGACTTCGAAGAGCAGGCGCAACTCAAGGAGCATGCCTACGCGCGCGTCAACCAGGTCATGGATTACGCCAGGTCGCGCGGCTGTCGCCACGCGCGGATCGCGGACTATTTCGGTGAGGAGGGCGTGCCACGCACCTGTCACAGCTGCGACAACTGTTTGAACCCGCGAAGCATCGAGACCTTGAGCGTCGCACCGGCGGACGTGGAAGCCGCGCTCGCGTGTGTCGCCCGCTTCACGGGGCATCTCGGCGCGGCGCGCATCGCCTTGATCCTGCACGGACAGGTCGACGCGTGGTCGACGTCGAAGCCGTGGGTCAAAGACCTGGCCTTTTTCGGGGCGCTGCGTGACTGGGAGGTGGAGCGCATCCGGGACCTCGTCTCCACGCTGGTGGAGCTAGGCCTGGTCGTCCGCGGGCACGGCGAGAAGCCCACGATGTCAGTCACGCAGACCGGCAAGGCCCTGCTAGCCGAGGAACAATCGTTGACGGTCGAGCTGGAGGTCGGGCCAGCTCGACCTGATACCAGGCGAAGCCGCGTGTCGAGAGAACTCCCCGCCAGTGACCTGACCGATGAGGCCTTGGCGCGCTTCGATGCCCTTCGTCAGTGGCGCCTCAACATCGCCAGGCAAGCGAAGTTGCCGCCATACGTGATCTTCCACGACAAGACCCTGGCCGACATTGCGCGGACCGGGCCGGCGTCGATCGCGGACCTTGCTCGCGTTTCCGGCGTCGGCCCTGTCAAGCTCGAGCGGTACGGCGCCGCGTTGCTGGCGGCCATCGGAAAAGGCTAAGGCTTCCTGAAAGTGGCTAGCGCGAGTGCCGGCTTGCTTCTGTATCGGCAACCGCAGGGGAAGCTCGAGGTGCTCCTGGTGCATCCCGGTGGTCCCTTCTGGCAGAAACGCGATGACGGCGCCTGGTCGATACCGAAGGGCGAGGTCGCCGAGAATGAAGTTGGCATGGACGCGGCGCGGCGCGAATTTCAAGAAGAGCTCGGGGAGGCGGCGCCCGACGGTGACCTCACCGCCCTGGGCACCGTGCGCCAAACGGGGGGCAAGATCGTCCATGCGTGGGCAGCGCGCGGGGACCTGGATGTGACGCGATCGACCAGCAACACGTTTGTGATCGAATGGCCGCCCCGCTCGGGGAAGATGCAGGAATTTCCCGAGGTCGACCGTGCTGCCTGGTACGACCCGGACACGGCGCGCCGCAAGCTGGTGTCCGCGCAGCGCGCATTCATTGATCGTCTGGAAGAGTTGCTGTGACCTTCTCGGAGCTCAGCGGCTACCTCGACCGACTGGAGTCGACCAGCAGTAGGAACGAGCTGGTGAAGACGCTCGCCGAGCTCTACGCGAAGACCTCGTCCGACGAGATTCAGCCGCTGACCTATCTGATCCAGGGCCGACTGGTTCCCTTCTTCGAGCCGGTCGAGATCGGCCTTGGCGAGAAGCTGGTCATGGCGGCCATCGCGCAGGCGTTCGCCACGCCGATCGATGAGGTCGCGAAGCTGTTCGGCCAGGTCGGTGATCTGGGCCTGCTGGCGGCGAAGCTCTCGGCGCACGGGTCGAGCGAGGCGCTACCGGTCACCGAAGTCCACGCGAGGTTGATGGAAATTGCCGTCTCGGCCGGCGCCGGATCGGTCGAAAAGAAGCGCTCGCTCTTCGCCGGATTGCTGAAAGAGGTCGATCCGGTTTCCGCCAAGCATCTGGTACGCATCGCACTTGGCCGCCTGCGGCTCGGCATCGGCGACCCCACTGTGCTCGATGCGCTCTCCTTTGCCAGAAAGGGTGACCGCTCGCTGCGGCCGGTGCTGGAAGGGGCGTACAACCGAGTCTCCGACCTGGGCCTGATCGCGAAAACCTTCTGGTCCGGCGCGGAAGAGGAGGTCAACGCCCTCAAGGTCACGGTCGGCAGGCCGATCCGGAGCCAGCTCGCGGAGCGTCTCCCCAACCCGGAAGCCGTGATCAAGAAGCTGGGCCTGGTCGCGGTCCAACCCAAATACGACGGAATCCGCGTGCAGATCCACAAGAACGGCTCAGAGGTACGGGTCTTTTCGCGCAACCTCGAGGACTACACCCTCATGTTCTCCGAGGTCACCGCGGCCGCCAAAGCCCTGAAGGACGAGACGTTGATTCTCGACGGCGAGGCAATCGCGTACAGCAAGGCACTGGACGAATACCTGCCGTTCCAGCTGACCGCGAGCCGGCGGCGCCAGCACGGCATCGAGCAAGCCGCGCTTGACCTGCCGCTGGTCGCCTTCGTCTTCGACATCCTCTTTCGAAACGGCCGCGACCTGACCGAGCTGCCTTACGAGGAGCGGCTCGCGATGGCCGATGAGGTGATTGCCGGCTCGACCGTTCTCCTCCCGGCTCCGATTATCAAAACCGACTCGGTCGAGGTCCTCACCAGGACGCTACTGGACTCCATCAGCCAGGGCCTGGAGGGCGTCGTGGTCAAGCGACCGGACTCGAAATACCAGGCCGGCGCGCGCAACTTCAACTGGGTCAAGCTGAAGCGCCACACCAGCGGCGAGCTCAGCGACACCGTCGACCTCGTCCTTCTCGGCTACTACTTTGGGAAAGGCAAGCGCGCCGAATTCGGCGTGGGCGCGCTGCTCGGCGGCGTGTACGACGCCGACCAGGACCGCTTTGCCACCATCACCAAGCTTGGGACGGGCTTGTCCGACGCGGAGTGGCGGCAGATCCACGAGCGCGCCGATAAGCTGCAGGTCGATCAGCGGCCGGCACGGGTGGACTCGATCCTGGTGCCGGATGTGTGGCTGAAGCCTGAGGTGGTGGTGGAGGTGATGGCCGATGAAATCACACCCAGCCCGAGACACACGGCCGGCATGGTTGGTGATGAGCCCGGGTTCGCCCTTCGGTTTCCCCGGGTGGTCTCCTTCCGAGGGGCAGACAAGAGGCCTGAGGATGCGACGACCGTGAAGGAGATCGCCGAGCTATTCCGCCAGCAGCACGTGCGCAAGCAACCCGCTTGAGGCGCGCTCCGCTCGCCAAGGCGCTCAGAGACGGCTCGCGCCTGCCGGTGCCTCTTCGCCAGGATCGAAAAAAAGCTGCGGCGTCCCGTTCCGAAAACGGTACTTGCACGAGCAACCATCAGAGGGTAAAGTATTTGCTAGTGCAAGTATTGCTTCCGGGGGGGCGGACGAAGGTGATCGGCTTCTAAATGCGTGGAAGCTACGTGTGGCAGGGACTCCGCGAAGTCGACGTCAGCCCGACCAATGCCTGAATCGAGGCTGCGTGTCGGGATCATCGGGGTCAGCCCCGTGAGGGGCTGGGCGGCCACAGCCCACATCCCGGCACTGCGAGCGCTGCCGAACTACGAAATCCGGGCACTCAGCGCGCACAGCGCGGAATCCGCGCGCGCAGCAGGCGAGGTGTTCGGGGTCAGCGCGGTGTTCTCAGACCACGAGCAGCTGGTGAGGCAACAAGACATCGACATGGTCGCGGTTACGGTCAAGGTCCCGCACCATCGAGAGCTCGTCTCCGCGGCCCTTGCCGCCGGTAAGGCCGTCTACTGCGAGTGGCCACTTGGCCGCGACCTCGACGACGCGCGAGCGATGACCGCGCTCGCCGCCGAAAAGGGGGTGCGCACGGTCGTCGGGTTGCAGGCCCGCCAGGCCCCGGCGATCGAGTTCGTCCAAGAGCTGCTCAACAATGGATACGTCGGCGAGGTCCTGTCCACGACCGTGGTCGGGCTGTCGGTCCCGGGCGACATGGTCGTGCAGCCCAACGCCTACATGCTCGACAAGAGAAACGGGGCCAACCTGCTCACGATCGCTGTCGGCCACAGCCTCGACATCCTCAACTACGTGCTGGGCGAGTTTGCCGAGTTGTCCGCAGTGTCAGATCTTCGCAGGCCGCTGATCACCATTGAAGAGACTGGGGAGCAGATCGTGAAAACGGCGGACGACCAAATCGCGGTGATCGGCACACTCAGGTCCGGGGCGACTGCCAGTATCCACGTCCGTGAGGCTGTGGCCGGCGGTACCGGGTTCCTGTGGGAAATCAACGGAACCGACGGAACGCTCCGCATTACGGCTGACGCCGCAGTACCCGGAATCTACCCGCTGACCGTCGCTGGAGCACGCGGGCGGAACGAGCCCGCCGTGCTTGCTACCCCGGCGGCCCTGACACAGAAATGGCCGGCGCTCACCAGCCTGGAAGGAGCGCCCGCCTTCAACGTCGGGCGTGTCTACGCCGCGTTCGCGGCAGACATTGACAACGGGACTCATACCGTACCGGACTTCGCCGACGCCGTCCGGCGCCACGAGGTCATCGCGGCCATCGAGGGGTCCGCGGCATCAGGGGAACGCGTAAAGGCCTAGCTGACTGCGCCGAGCCGAGCGTGAGAGCGGCGAGTGGTGCCGGCTGACGACCATTACGAATGGAGGTCAGCATAAGGAAGGCTCAGAGGGACTCCGTAGTCAAAAATGTTGAGCCGACGACAGGATTCGAACCCGCGCCCCGCTGTTTACAAATCAGGCGGCAATTGAATTCAGCTCCCAATTTTCGCTTTCCATCTATTCGTAACCAGTCCTTTGAGTACTGTCTGTTCCATCGGGTTGGCTACAGAATTGGCTACAGAGAATCAGGCCTTAAAGGACTGCGCAGGCTGCGGTTGATGAACCCTGACGAACTATAAGCAGAGTCCGGCAAAAACCTCCTCGCGGGTTCGAATCCCGCACTCGCCGGTAGTTTTCGAATGTGAACTGACGCCTCCTTCGCCATTCGCATCGCGGTTGACACCAACGGTGACGGGAGCGCTGGTGAACTTTGGCGAAGGGCTGAACTCTGAGGCGAAGCGGCGACAGAGCCATGTCTGCCAGGACGCCGTGTCGACGGCTCTCAGACGACTCCCGTGAACCGGCGAGTCAGCCCGCCGGAGGTGCGGGGGGCAAAGGCCGAGGCTCGCGGCTCCCCGCGATCATCCGGCCCCGTGCCGCGTCAGCCCGGCGATCGTCATGCTTCCCGGGGCTTGCACCAGGCGGAGCGATCCGCACTTGGATGGCCCGGCGCCTTCTCTTGGTAGCTTCCCATGGTCGTCGGTATTCGAAGACGAGGGTGAGTTCGCCAGGGGCCACTGCGTTGAACCGGAAGCCTTGTGTGGCAGACCCGCCGATAACTCCTGGCTGCACCTGCTGCCACTCCGTACCCACGAAGTCGACCAGGTCAACTGGTCCGGTGGCGAATAACAGTTCCCACCGAAAGCCAGCGGTCGGAGTTGCTTGCAGAGGAATCTCGAAGGCCTTTCCAACTTTCGTGTTTATCAGCTCTGCCATCTAAACGTATCCGCGGTGTGCGCAGGACGCACTACACGAGCCAGCAGTCCCGCTCCGGCGGGGACTTTTGTCCCTACGGCGGAGATCACCAGGAGGAAGCGCGGGCCTCGAGGATTGCTCGCGCCACCTCCCGCGAGACGGTTTCGGGCTGCACGGTCACCAGGTTCTTCAGTCCCTTGATACCGGGGACGCTCTGCACGGCCCGTTCGATGGCGTCCCGCTGAGACCAACGCTCGACCTCGCCCTCCAACGTCACGTGACTGGCGGCGACGATTGCCCAGACTGTATCCGCTGGCACGAGCCTGCTCCGCAACAAGAGCTCAGCGATGGCTGTGGCCGTCGCAGCGTCTTCCAGCTGGCCTGAAGTAGGAACCCGCACCTGAGGCTCGTTGGCGATCATCCCGCTGCTGTCCAGCGTCTTCGCCGCTTGCTCGACTGGCATCTTCGTCACGTCCTTCTACGTTTTCGCGCACCCTGGAAAACCTAGCTCTACCCTAGACCCGATGCTAACGATGAAATAGGGCCAGAAGTCCCGCTGACGACCGCGAAATCGACGCCGGCCTGGCTGAGCGCCTCCACGCGCGACCGCGCCGCGCCGGCATCGGCGATGCGGTCAGGAACCGCGGTGCCGTCCCAATCGAAGATGATCGCCTCGACAGTGCGGTCCGGAAACGCAGGCATGACGAACTAGGGCTTCTTTAGTCTCTTGATCGCCGACCTGCTAGCGCCGCCAACTTGCCAGTAGCCAAAACGAGGACCGCGCGTCCCGCGAGTTTCCTCACGGTGACCGGGCCTCATGTCCTTCACCGGCTGATCCTTTGCGTCCTCCTCGATCTGCTGGTCAGGTTGAAGCACCGACGGACTGTCCGCCGTCTCACGATCCTTGCGCCTTCGTGCCATGTCGACACCTCCTGTAAGTCGTTCCCGAAAGTCCGGACGGTAGCCCAGCGGGACCGGACCCTCCGGTCACACGCGTGTTAGTCGTCGTTCATTACCTTTCGCGGCAGCTAGCTCTTTTCCCGCAGAAACCTTCCCGCCCGAGACCACGAGCACCGGCCGCTTGCAGTGGTGAGACAGCTCGTGGCTGACGCTGCCCAGCAATAGCTCGGCCACACCACCGCGGCCCCGCCGGCCCACGACGACCAGGTCGGCGTCGACTGCATCGGCCACTTGGGCGACGACAGAGGCCGGCCTGCCCTCCTGCATCTCCATCCGGTAGCGGAGGCCAGACTCACGGAGTGGCTTGCACCATTCCTCTTCGAAAGCTTTCTTCATTGCGGCCCGCCACTCGGGGTTAAACTCGAGCGGATACGCGATGGCATACTCGTCAAAAGGATATGCCGGTACATGAAGGGCGGACACCGCTACGATCTCAGCACCGATCGGCCTCGCGGCGTTGATCGCCCAGTCGAGAGCGGCCGCGGCATGGTCTGAGCCGTCAAGGCCAACCACGATTCGCTTGATGCCCTCGGTTGGTGTTGTCATGATGATCGTCTCCTTTGGGAACTGTGGTCCACAACGCAGTGTCTGCGCGATCCGGGGCTTGACGATAGGGCCAAACGCCTCCTCGGAGAAGGGACCATCTGCTCAGAGCGAGTACCTGGAGGAGAACGAGATCGCTCCGATCCTCGGGCCAAGGGTCAAATGCCGTTGGCTTGTTGCTTCCGATCGACAGGGAGGGGCCGTTCGGCCCCGCCTCCATCGAAGTCATCGGGTCTGGGGCCTTTGGGTCGCGGGCCACCTCACTTGCGCGGCCCGGATTATGGGGGACTTTCGCCCCTAGAACGAAAGGACAAGATCGTCCACAGTCAACCCATGCAAATAGCTTCCGAAACAACACGCGAGCCTAGGATCAGCGCCGTGAGCTTGCTTGCCGGCCTGAGACCGGTCTGGTTCACCGAGCTGGCGCTCAGCCTTTACCTCCCCGCGGGTCCTTCCCTGGATCAAAGCTATCACCATGCCCTGCTAAAGAACCTCCACCGCGATTACGAGCGGACCGGTAGTGCGGTCGAACAAAATGCGCTCGGTCGAGAGCTGAAGGCCGTCCAACAATTCCTTGATGAGCACCCGCAGGGTGGGAAGCCACTGGCAATCTTTTCCTGCGCGCTTGCCGGCTTCTTCGAGGTTCGGCGCCTTCCAGGGGACGTGCGGGCTCAACTCTGGACTGACCACTCGCTCCATTTGGAGCCGCTGCTCGAGGCCTTTGTCGCGTACCCTCCGGCGCTCCTGGTGGGTGTGGATAAGGAGCGAGCTCGGGTCTTTCGGCTGGTCCTCGATGAAACGGAAGAGTTGGCCGACATGCGAGGTGAATCGATCCACCGGCAGCAACAAGGCGGCTGGGCGCAGTCCCGATTTCAGCATCATGAAGACCTGCACGCTGACTGGAACATCCGTCGGATCGTCCGATGGATCGTCCGGCTAGCCCCCCTGTCCCTCAGTTGCATCGCGGTCGCCGGACCGCCCGAGGCCCGGGCGAGCTTCATCCATCAATTGCCCGAGCGCCTGCGCAAGGCCGTCATGGAGCTCTCGGCTCCCCTGTACCTCGAGTCCCCGAGCCTTGCCGAACACTTGCGGGACGCTTACCTTCGGGTGCGTGCGGCGGAGAATCGCGGGCGCGTTGCCCGATGACATCCACGGTTGTCTCGCCGCCATCCGCCGGTGTCGCCGAGACACACTCCGCCCTGGTGTTTTTCGTCGGGGACCGTGCGTACAAGCTCAAGAAGCCGGTCTCGCTTGGGTTTCTCGACTTCTCTCGGCTCGAGACACGCGAGGCTGTCTGCCGACGCGAGGTCGAATTGAATCGCCGCTTCGCCCCTGACGTCTATCTCGACGTGGCCACGATCTCGGACTCGGCAGGGAAGCCGTGTGACTATCTCGTCGTCATGCGCCGTATGCCGGACGAACGGCGCCTGGCGACCATGGTCGCCCATCGCGCCAACGTCGACCGGCACGTTCGGCAGATCGCGCGCCTCGTCGCCAGCGTTCACGCCCAGGCGCCCACCTCGACGGAGATGGCCTTGGTGGCGACTCGCGACGCCGTCCAGGCGCACTGGGAGGCGAGTTTCGAACAGATGCGGCCATTCGTCGGGCCGGTCCTCGATCCAGTGGTGAACGCGAGGGTCGAGTCCCTTGCCCACCAATATCTTGCCGGGCGGTCTGCGCTCTTCGATCACCGGATTGCTCAGGGTCGTGTCCGAGACGGACACGGCGATCTCCTTGCGGAGGACATCTTTTGCCTCGATGATGGCCCACGGATCCTCGATTGCCTGGAGTTCGACGACCGGCTGCGCTGGGGCGATGTGCTCGCGGACGTTGCCTTTCTGGCCATGGACCTCGAACGCCTAGGGGCGCTTCAGCTCTCCGTGCGCTTCCTCAGCTGGTACCGCGAGTTCTCCGGGGAGACTTATCCGGGCTCGCTCGCGGAGCATTACATCGCTTATCGTGCACATGTCCGGTCCAAGGTGGCGTGCCTGCGGCACGCCCAGGGTGACGCGGCCGCTGCCGTGGAGGCGGACAGTTTCCTCCACCAGGCTTATCGTCACCTGCAGCAGGGGCGGGTGGTGCTGACCCTTGTCGGCGGCCTGCCTGGTTCCGGCAAGTCGACGCTGGCCACAGGCATCAGTGATGCGCTGAGCTTCGTCCTCCTTCGCTCGGATGAGGTGCGCAAGGACCTGGCCGCCATCCCGCATGATGCCCACGTCCACGATCGCATACGAGAGGGCCTGTATAACCCCGCCGTCACCGCTGCCACCTACCGTGAGCTGCTGGCCAGAGCGCGACGCGCCATGGAATTGGGCGAATCCGTGGTGCTCGACGCCACGTTCTCGGACGGCGCCTGGCGCGAGGCGGCGGCCGAGCTCGCGAAGACCACATCCAGCCATCTCATCGAGTTCCGGTGTGAGCTCGGGCTGGCGGAGGCAGCGGCTCGAATCGCCGCTCGAACCCCCAGCACGGCGTATGCATCGGACGCGACAGTTGAGGTGGCGACCGCGATGTCGGTCTCGGCCGATCCCTGGCCCTCGGCCATCGCCATCGACACCGCGGGACCGCCGGCCACGTCTCTCGCCGCTGCTCTTCGGGCGCTTATTCCGGACCTGGCAACGTCGCGTCAGCCGATCAACTGCGCACGCATAAGCAAATAGGGCAACGCCAGGTCTTTGGTCCTGTTCATAGGAGGTCAAGGGACACTATCGGGCTGTCCCGTTGGGCCCTAGCCTGACATCAGATCCAGTTCGTGCACAGGAGGAACTAGGCATGAAGAATGACAAGGACTTGCAGCACGACGTGATGGCGGAGCTCCGATGGGACCCCATGGTCGACCCCGCCGACATCGGCGTCAGCGTTGAGCACAGTGCGGTGACCCTCGGCGGCCACGTGAAGAGCTACACGGAGAAGATCGCTGCGGAGCGGGCGGCCAAGCGGGTGTTCGGCGTCAACGCGGTGGCCGATGAGATCGAGGTCAAGGTGCCCGGGACGGAGAGTCGCGACGATTCGTCGATCGCCGAGGCGATCGCCGTCGCCCTGTCCTGGAACGTGATGGTGCCGGCCGACAAGATCAAGGCTGTCGTGTCGGGCGGTTGGGTGACGCTCGACGGAGAGGCACCGTGGGCATATCAGCGAGCGGCGGTGGAGCGGGCCGTGCGGGATATCAAGGGAATCCGCGGCGTAAGCAACCGGGTCACCGTGAGACCACAGGTCATGCCGCGCGACGTGGAGAAGAAGATCCTCGAGTCGTTTCACCGAAGCGCCGACGTGGATGCACGGGGCATCCGGATTGAAACTAGCGACGGAACCGTGACCCTGCACGGGCGGGTACGGTCATGGGGTGAGGTCGAAGCTGCTAAGCGCGCTTCGTGGGCGGCCCCGGGTGTCTCAATGGTGCTCAGCGAGCTCGTCGTGTCGACCGAAGCCAGCGTGATGGCCGAGGTGCGCGGCTAAACGCCGACGCCTTCGACGATGGCGGAGAAGCCAGCGCCGCACGGCGGCGCTGGTTTCTGATCGCAGGACCGGCTTCGTGGCTGCGCTATTCGGCGCGCGCCGGCCACGGTCCCGGTAGCGTAGCAAGGAGGAAACCCATGCGATTATCCCGGAGCGCCGCGAGCCGTCGGTACCCGCCCGGGTCCGGCGCGCCCTGGCCAACCCCGATGGTGCCCCTTCTCGGTTTTCGCCGGCATCCGCCTCGGTCCAGAACGCCGCGATCGTGGCGGTGGCGGCGGGTGCCCATCCCCTGGCTTGGGCGTCGTGCTCGAGATGTGGTCGGAGCATGCGCTCGAAGGCCTCCGGTGCTGACGGCCCCGGCCGTTGACGAGTCCTCCTGACCCGGCGAGGCCCTCCGAGCCTCCCCTCGACCCCCCTCCCGATAGGACCTATTGCCCTAGTGCGATTGTTCGCGAAGGGGCACGCTGGGCGCGGAGGTAATCTCAATGACCAAAGTTAG
>CAAGKR010025788.1_pt1 | contig 14900 bp, 12 predicted proteins | sample 2556971 | NCBI WGS metagenome assembly CAAGKR01 (sample SAMEA5207829, study PRJEB30636) | soil metagenome | biome: forest; feature: boreal; material: soil | place: USA | collected 2011-09 | depth 1 m | reverse complement strand
TCTTCTTCCAGACCACCACCGTCCTCGACCCCGCCGGCGGCGACGGCGCCTTCGACATCTACGACGCCAGGATCGGCGGCGGCTTCCCCTTCTCCGCCGCGACTCCGAGCTGCTCCGGCGAAGCCTGCCAGGGCGCCTTGGCGGCAACCCCCAACGCGGCGACCCCCGGCACCGCCGGCTTCTCCGAAGAAGGCAACGCCAAGGTGGGCAAGCCCAAGCCGCACAAGCCAAAGCACCACAAGGGCAAGAAGAAGCCGAAGGCAAAGGCCAAACGTGGGGGAGGGCGCCGCCACTGACTTCAGCCTTCAGCCGCTCCCAAGATCTCTATCCCTCCTGGGATCGGCTGAAGAGAGTGAAAGGTTCAGTTCACCGCTAGCCATTTCTCGCCCTGCGTCGTGTGGCGGTGGTGGTTCGGTTTTGGCAATAGAGTGAGCGCGTGACTTCTCGCCCGTCGCCGATGACCCCGAAGCTGCCGTGAGTCTGAGCGCCATACTCGCACTCTCGATCTCCGCCGCGGGCGTCGCAGTCGCGCTGGCGACCTTGGTCAAGGCCTACACGGAGTACGTCCAGCAGGGTGAGCAGCGACGCGCCGAGATGTTCTTTTCTTTGCGCGGCCGGCTGAAGGATGAGAGCCTTTCCCGCATCGCTGAACTGGTCGACCAGGTGGTGACGGGGGAGGGCTCCGAGGAAGAGGCCGCCGTACGTGCCTTGGCCGACATACCCCTACGCGATAAGCGCGACTACGTCGGCCTCTTCGAGGAGGTCGCGATCTTCATGGACAAGGGCCAGATCGAGCCGCAGCTCGCCCACTACATGTTCGGCTACTACGCGCTTCTCTGCGAGGAATGTCTGCCCTTTTGGAACAACATCAACTACGACAGCGTCTACTGGACGATCTTCCACGACTTTTGCGCTGAGATGAGGACGTTGCGCGATGAGTTCTCCGCCCAGCTCCAGAAGACCGGCGAAGGTGAGGGTCTGCTCTACATCGACGATGACGGAGGCCTGTCCCCTGCCCAGGGTCACGGTTAAGATTCCGACCCAGCTGCGGGCTCCTGTGGGCGGCAGCGCCGCCGTCTCCGTCCGTGGCGATACGGTCGCTGCCGTATTTGCCGCGGTCGATAAGCACTTTCCTGACTTCATAGACCGGATCTGCCTGCGCGGGGAGGGGGGCGTCGGTCTGCAGCTCAGCCGCTTTGTCCATATCTACGTCAACGGCGAGGACATTCGCTTCCAGGACGGCTTGCAGACTCGCCTCAGTGAGGGCGACGAGGTCACGGTTCTTCCCACGAATGCCGGCGGCTGACGGCTTCGTCGGAGCCCATTAGGAGGATGGGCTCTGTGGCTTGACCGCCTCAGTACAGTTCGCGACGAGGCCGCGACATCATGGCTTGGTATGACCACAACTGGCTGATCGCGCTCGCGACGCTGCTGGGCGCGGCGGTCTTCTACCGCCAGCTGCGCTCGATGACCAGGCAAAACGAGCTGGACGCGCTCCGTCGGGTCAAAGAGCTCTTCCCCACTCGCTTCCAGGGCACCGAGAGTCGCGAGCGCTTCTTTGACCTTCGCCACCGTTTCCTCCCAGCGCCATCAGGGCAGGGCAAGGTGGGGTGGGGGCCGGCCGCCTACCGGCGCGGTTTGATCGGGCGCGTGGCGATCGTCGCCGCTCTCGAGCCGGCGCTGCGCGAGGAGGACTTCGCCGCCGTCACTCCGTATGTCAACGCGCTCAACGACTTCGCCGACCTGATCGACTTCGGCATTATCGATCCCCAGCGCGTGCTCGGCAAATACCACCTTGCGCTCGCCCGCGAGCTCTTCATCGCCGAGCCCTACATCCACTACAAAGTCCTCTTCGAAAACAGCGGGCGCTGGGGATATCGCGTCCTGCGGCTGGGCGAGATGGCGCGTCGCTACAACGACATCAACCCTGTCCATCGCCGCCCGATCTATCTTCGCGATGTCGATCGCACCGACGGCGACGCGATCCTCATCTATCCGGCGCCGACCTCGGGTCGTCTCGTGCTGCTGAGGCCTTTCTGGGCAATCAGGCGCCGCTTCGGCTACCCCACGATCAGCGAGCGCTCCAAGCGCCGCCAAAATAGGCAGATGAAGCGAGCCCGTCGGCAGACCAAGGACCTCCCCCAGGGCGGGAAACCGTGAGCGCGGCACCTCCCCTCTGGCTCTGCCCACCGCCTGGTCCACACCGCCGCGAGGCCCTGCGCGACCAGCTCGGGGCATGGACCGCCTCCAGCGCACTGGCGGAGCTGGTCGAGATGTTCGACGCCTCCTTGCCGCAGACGGGCTCGTTGAGCGAGCGGCTGGCTTGGCTGGAGGAGTTCAGCGCTCGCTGGGACTTTCGCCGCCTGGCCCGAGAACGAGCCCAGGGGGAAGCCTCCACTTCCCAGGACGCCGGCGGGGCGGCACGGTGGGAGTTGCTGCAAAGCGGCCTCGACGCCGCGCAGGAGCGCCGGGTCCTCGAGTTGGCGAGTGCCTTGGGGCTTGTCGACAACCACCGGCCCGAGCGCCCCCACGTTGACTTCCTGCTCATCCTCGGTGGCGCCCGCCTCTCTAACCTGCTGCGGCCCCGCTATGCCTCCGAGTTGACTGCGGCGAGCCTCGTGAAGCCCGCTCACATCGTCCTTCTGGGCGGTTCCCGCGCGGTGATGGACAGCGAGCGCGATGCCACTGACTCTTACGCTCCAGGTGCCGAGAGTGAGTTTGACCTGCTGACGACGGCGGCTGCTGCGGAGTTCGGCTGCGATCCCGAGGCTCGGGAGGAGCAGGCCCACCGCGATCCGCACAACGCCAACGCCAACTGGCGGGTCTGGAGCGTGCCGGCCGCGGCGACGACTGCCGGGGTCGCCGTGATCGCAGTCGAGGCACCATCCCCGAAGCCCGATGCACGGCGCGCGAATACGGCCGACTCCTATGCTTTTTTTGCCGATCGGTTCCGCTTGGAGCCCGGCGTCGCGTGCCTGCTGATCACCAGCCAGATCTACGTTCCCTACCAACACCTGGAGGGGGTGCGCTCGCTTGCGCTTCCCTTCGAGTTGGAGCTGGAGACCGCCGGCTTCCCCGCCGACTGGGAGGCGGAGCTGCAGGGCATGCAGGGGCCGGTCAACTACCTGCAGGAGACGCGCTCGACGATCCAGGCGGCCCGGCGCCTCGACGACGCTCTGAACGGCTGATCGGCCCACCCTCACCCGGCGGACATTGCCTGCTTCTGGTTTGCGCGCCGGCGCGCCGGGTCTTGGCCGATGAACGGCAAGGGGAGGGGGGAGAATTCACCCCCCTTGCCGTCTTGTTTCATCGATGACTCTTTTCAAGGGACGCATCCTCATAAACCTGCGGACGGGCGCCGCTGCCGCGACCGCGTCAACTTCGTCAGCCGTCACGGCGTCGTACCGTCCCGGCTCGCAGCGCGGAGTTTGTCCACGCTGGCAGATGCTGAATTTCCCGGTCACCTCGCTCTTCCCGAAGCGCGGGCCGGGGCCGAGCAGCCCGCAGATCGCCGCCATCGTCATGGCCGGAGCCACGATATTGAGGGCCAACCGCCGTCCGCGCCGCAATTCAGACTACGATTCCGACGTGTCTTCTCTCACCGCTGTCGATCTGTTTTCGGGGGCTGGCGGTACCACTCAGGGCCTTCGCGATGCGGGCTATCGGGTGCTGGCGGCAGTCGAGAAAGACTCCGACGCGGCGCAGACGTTCGCTGCAAATCATCCCGACACCGAGCTCTTCGATCGGGAGATTCGCCATGTGCAGGCGCCCGCCCTGGCGCGCCAACTGCGTGTTTCCGAAGAGCGCCTCGGCTTGCTGACCGCTTGTCCGCCCTGTCAGCCGTTCTCCACCCTTGGGAGCGGGGATGCCGCCGATCCCCGCAATGCCCTCGTCTCATCCATCTCACGATTCGTCGAGCACCTGAGGCCGCGTGCCGTCGTCCTTGAGAATGTGCCCGGGCTGCGCGACGAGCCGCGCTTTTTGAGCCTGGTCGCCGAGCTCGAAGACAAGTTCGATGTCGCCGAGTATGTGGTGCAGGCCACTGATTTCGGCGTCCCCCAGAGCCGCCGTCGAGTCATCGTGATCGGCATTGAGCGCAGCGCTGAAGTCACCTTGCCCGATGATCTGCCCGCGGCGCTTCCCGACGATTTCGACGCCTCGCCACAGGTCGCATCCGATGCTCTGGCCCTTGCCGAGGCCGTCGATCCAGCCGAAGACACCGTCCATCGCTCCCGCACCCCACAGCCGATGACCCTGCGGCGGATTCGGGCGGTAAGGCAAGGGGGCGGCAGGTTGCAGCTGCCTAAGGAACTTGAACTGGCCTGCCACGCCCGACTTGGGAAAAGCAACGCGACCTCGATCTACGGGCGGATCGATCCCGCCAGGCCGGCGCCGACGATGACCACTCGCTGCACCACGCCCTCTTGTGGGCGCTTCGTCCACCCGACCGAGGATCGCGGCTTGACCTTGCGCGAGGCGGCTCTGCTGCAGACCTTCCCCCTCACCTACCGCTTCCACGGAACCTACGGCGCGATCGAGCGCCAGATCGGCAACGCCGTCCCGGTACGCCTTGCCCATGGCCTCGGCGTCCTCGTCAGGGATCTACTCGCCCAAGGCGACATCTCGGCCCGGCAGGATGGCGTGCAGGCCTCAGCTGGCACGATCGTGCCAGCGGCGGCATAGCATTCTTTCGGCGATGAGCGCCTCGCAGACACAGCCGGCCGAGCAGCCGCTGGTTCTCAAATTCGCCGGCAGCCTCGTCGAGCAACTCGGCGCCCAGCTCTACCCGAGCGTCACCGCCACCGTCGCCGAGCTCGTTTCCAACGCCTGGGATGCCGACGCGGCTACCGTTTGGATCAAGATTCCATTTGACGAATGGAGTCCCGAGGCGACGATCGAGGTGCTCGACGACGGTCACGGGATGAGCCGCGCGGAGGCTCAGTTCCGCTACCTGGTGGTCGGGCGCAATCGACGGCGCGAACCACCGGGAGAGAAGACTGCGGGGGGCCGCGATCTACACGGTCGCAAGGGGATCGGGAAGCTCGCAGCGTTCGGGACTGCCGGATGGCTGGAGTGTGTGACCGAGGACGGGGAGGAGACGACCGCGTTCGCGATCTCTTATGACGAGCTGAGAAAACACGAGCCGACCGAGGATTACGTCACCGAGGGCGTTGGTGACCCCGATCCCCTGATGAATCCCGAGACCGGCGAGCGACTCACGCATGGGACCCGGATTCGCCTGACGGAGCTGCGCACCAAAAGGCGGCCCAGCGAGGGTGTATTCCGCCGCTCGATGGCCCGTCGCTTTGCGATCTCCGCGAACGAGATGAGGGTCATGATCAACGGCGACCCGCTTGCCCGTTATGACCACGAGGTCGAGATCCGCTTTCCGCGCGACGGAGTCCCGTCAGCGCGGGAGATCGAGATCACCGACGACGGTTGGGCAACGCAGCTGATCGACTACCACGGAGAGCGCTTGCCGGTCCGCTGGTGGATCGGCTTCACCAAGACCCCGATCGCCGAGGAGGACATGCGAGGAATCTCGGTGCTCGCCCGCGGCAAGCAGGCCCAGCGTCCCTTCACTTTCGGCTCCTCGCTCGGAACCGAGGGACAACTGGGTCAGGAGTATCTGGTCGGCGAGGTGCAGGCCGACTGGCTCGACCGGGGCATATCGGCAGAGCAAGACCTGATTCAGTCCAACCGCGATCAGCTCCAGCTCGACAACGAGGAGCTGAAACCGTTTCTCGAATGGGGCCGGGGGCTGCTTCGCTGGGCGCTCGCCGAGCGCAACCGGCTTCGGCGGAAGCGTCGGGTCGGCCGCGGCGCCTTCGGACCACGAGTCGAAGAGCTTCTCGACTCGACGCCCGCGCCGACGGAGCGCCGACTGCGGACGCTTGCGGGACGCCTCTCGGAGATGACCGACGAGCGTGGGCTCGAGACGGCGTTGGGGGCGATCATCGAGAGCCGCGACGCGAACGTCGGTCGCGACACCGCGGCTGAGCTCTCGCTCGATGGGGATCCCGACGACGAGCACACCTGGGATCTGATCCACGATTCGGAGGGAAGCGCCCACGAGGTCATCGCAAACCAGATCACGGCACGGATCGCCGCCTTGGAGCGGTTCGCCGTCGCCGTCGGCGAACCGCCGGTCAGGGGTCTACACGGGCACCTTGCCGAGGCGCCTTGGATTGTCGCCCCGTGGCTCGAGCTGACTTCGAGGACGGTCGTTCGCTCAGACCAGACCGTGGCGGCGATCGACTTCGAGGCGATCCCGGAACTGCTCGGTGCGCTGCGCATCGTGGCCTTCCTGCCGGGTGAGCAAGTCGATCTCGGTGGCTACCTCGCCGAGCTCAATCCCGGCGAGCGGGCCGAGCTGCGGATCATCGGGGACACCGCGGGCGAGGGCTTCGCGGTCAGCGGTTGGAACGAGATCCTGGAGCAGAGCATCGCCGCCCACCGGCTCTGGCGAAGTGCCCTCGCCGAGCGAAGACTCCCGTGACGCTGACAGCCACCGCCGAGACGGTCCTCAAGGCCGCCGTCGAGGAGCCGCTGCGAGATGTCTGGTTGCAGGGTGCCTCCGGTACCGGGAAGACCACCCTCGCCCTCGCAATCGAGGAGGCGGCATCCGAACAGGGGATGACGCCGGTGCTCGTCCGCCCGCCCGCGGGGGCTCCGGAGTCCGGCCCGATCGCAGTGGGCGGAGCGATTGCCGTTCTCGACGACGGTGACTTCGCCGCCCGTCCTCGGCGCTACTTGGAAGGGCTCACGAAGCTGCGCTTCGAGCTCCATCAAAATAAGGATCGCGTCGTGGTGATCGCCGATGAGCCGAGCGCCTGGTCCCGCGGGGACGCCTACTTCTCCGGTCTTGCCCGTGAGGCCACCGGCGTCCTCCTCCGAGACCATGCCTGGCCGACGATCGTCCTCGACCAGGCCTCCCAACCCGCGCCCCTGCGTCGACTCGAAACCAATCCGCTCGAGATCGACTTCAGCGATTGGGGAGAGCTCAGGGATGCCGCCGAGCAACTATCCGGCCGCCTCCCGCACCAGCGGCCTCGAAATCCTCTGGAGCTGGCGATCTCCAGCGCGCTTTTGGCCTGGGGGCACGCGGTCCCCGAGATCCCGACATCGGCTTCGCGACTCGCCGAGATCCTGGTCGAGGTGCTCGCCGCGAGGAGGGCCGGGCCGCGCCTCTGGGCGGTCTGGCAGCGGGTGGCGCTGGCGAGGACCGAGCTTCCGGACTCCGTGCTCGACGAGCTCGGCCGGGAACGACTCGATGCCCTGAGCCGCGACACCCTGCGCCACGCTCTCCTCGACGGCGGTGGCCGCCTCCACGAAGCGGCCCGGGTGACGGTCGGGTCAGAAAATGCACTCGGCACGCTGTCCTCCACCGAGAGGACGACGGCACACCGTCGGCTCTTCGAATATCACCGTGAGCAGAGCGCAACGGCAGCCGACGCCGCAGCGGCGACCCGCCACGGCGGCGAGGCGCTCTTTCACCTCGGGGAGATCGGCGACGAGGCTCTGGTCGATACCGTCCCGCCGCTGTTCGTCGATCAGCTGAACGCCCTGGGACGGACGCTCTCACTGAAGCACGGTGACCATTTCTCCGCTGCCGCCGTCTTTGCCCGCGCGATCGATCTCGATCAGGAAAACGGCTATGCCCAGCATTTCCGCGGCTTCAATCTCGACTTCCAGGGAGAGCGCCGCGACGAGGTCGCCGAGCGCTACGAGACCGCGATCGCGATCGACCCCAGCAATCCTTGGTGGCACGCGAGGCAAGTCACCTTCCTCGCCGACACCGGCAAGCTGCGGGCTGCCCATACCGCTTGGGATCGAGCTCAGAGCCAGGCCGCCGCGATCGACACCGCCGGCTTCGCCGGGCTTCATGCCCGCGTCGCGGGCGCGCTCCTGCACCAGGGTGAGTTGAGCTTTGCCGAGGAGGTCCTCTCGGCCGTCCCGCAGTGGGTCGCCACCGAGGAGACGCGACAGTTGCGGCTGGCGCTCGACGCTCGCTTCCAGGCGCAGGACACGGGGGCGGTGGTTCCTGCTCCACGCTCGTCGGAGCGCTGGTGGGAGAAGCCGCCTCGCGCGCTCGCCCAGATCGACACCGACGGTCGGCACCTCGCCGGTTGGATCGCCGGTCGGGTCGAGATGGTCGATGGTGAGGGCCTCCATCTGCGGGTCGCGATCGTCGACAGCGACACTGGCGCCCCACCTCGCCTCGGACACACGGTGATCGATCGCGAGCGCTGGTCGGCCAGCTGCCTCGACGGCGCGGCTGTCGAGTCGCTCGCGCCCGGGCAGTTCGTGGAGATCGGCACCTACACCGACGAGGAGAATGGTGAGCGGCTGGCCATCCGTCTCGTCACCCCTGACCCCTACCGGCAACCCGCCCCACCGCTCATGCCTCTCGACCGCTGGCTTCGCCGCGATGCCACTGCCTTCGCTAGACCTGCTTGAGGCGGCGCCGGTGAGCCTGCTCGTCTGCGGGCCCGGTTTCGGCGAGTCGATCCTGCTGCGCACCCCGGAAGGTTGCTGGGCGGCGATCGATTCGGCGCGTCGGGCACGCCGCGGCTCGAGACCCGTGAACCCCCTTCTCACACTTTTAGAAGAGCTCGATATCGCGCTTGACCTGCTGGTTCTTACCCATCCCCACGCCGATCACGTCTCGGGCTTCCGCGATCTCCTCGAGCTGACCCAGCCCGATTGTGTGGTGGCCGCCGTCGAGCCACTGATGCGCGAGCCGAGCCCGCACGCGATCGCGAGCAATCCCGACGACCTGGGTTCCGAAAAACAGGGGATCGCCGTCGCGACGCACGTCGCGATCGACATCGCATGGAGTGAGGGCCACCCGAAATGGGATCTCCGCGCGGGCTCCACGCTCGACCTCGGGGGTTGTCGATTCGAGGTCCTGGTTCCCGGGCCGGTCGAGCTGCAGGCGTTCGCCGAAGAAGTCCTCACCGATCTGAACGAGCTCTCGGCGGCGATGCGAGTCACCTGGGACGGCGGCGGTGACCTGGTGCTCGGCGCCGATGCGGCCGGCGTGGCCTGGGCGGCGGTCGCCGATCGCCTACATCCGGAGGACCTACTCGGATGCGTACCGGTGAAGGTTCCCCATCACGGTTCCAAAGACGCGATTCATCCCTCGTTGCTCGGCACGGTCGAACCGCCGTCCTCGCGGCCGCTCGTCCTGACGCCATGGAACATGGGCAATCGTCGCCTGCCGCGGTTCGATCCAGGGCAGGGCGCCGAGCTCCTCCTTCGCGGGAGCGATGCGCTCGAGCTGACCGCCTTCCCTTTCGGCAAAGTCGCGAGCAGCCCGATCGCGGTCGCGGATGTCTTCTCGGCCCTCGAGTTGACACAGATCGATGACGACACGGACTCTGGCTCGATCGTTGTCCAGATGAACCAACCGAGCCTGGTCGATGCCGACCCTGACGTGCTCGAGGCCTGGGTACTGATCCAGGTATCGGAAGACGGACAGATCGAGATCGAGCGTGGCACCAGCGCAGTTCAGGTGGTCCGCTGAGCCTTCGCCGACCGCCGAGGCGACGCGCTTGATCTTGATCTTGTTCGGCACCATCGGCACTCGCATGGGCGCGTCACCTTTCACGCCACCAATGCATTACCTCAATGCCTCCCGCCTGATTCCGTAGCGCTTTGGCGCTGGCCCTTTCCCTTCACACGCCACCTACGTCTTCGCCTGTGGTTAGAGCGCCACCGCCCACGATCGTCTGCGGGTGCCGGGTGCAAGGAGCGCCGGTGCCCTAACCGAGCTCGATCTTGCCCGTGCAGGGGGGCGAATCCGCCCCCGCTACCGTCTTGTTCACCTATGACTCTTCTCAAAGAACGCGATCCTCAGCCCTCTATGGACGGGCGCCGCTGTCGCGACCATGAGCTGATCCGCTTCGTCGGCCGCCACGGCGTCGTCTCGATTGCCCACGTAATGACAGCGATGGGGGCGGGGAGGACCGCCACCTATCGCCGTGTCGCCGCCTGCGTCGATGCCGGCCTGCTCGAACGCCTCGAGCTGGTGCGATCCGAGCCCGGTCTTTTGCGCGCGACCCGCGACGGCCTGCGCTACGCCGGCCTCGGCCTTCCCGTCGCCGTGGTCTCGCCCGGCGCCGTCGACCACTGGCTGCGCTGCGCTTCCACGGCGCAGATGCTCGGCGAGCACTTCGGCCACGATCGCGTCCTCACCGAGCGCGAGATTGTCCTCGCCGAGCAGATCGAGGAACGGCCGGTCGCCAGCGCTGAAGTCGGAACCCTGCCTAGCAGGGCGCCGCGAATGCACCGTGCCGACCTCGCCGTTCTCACCGAGGCGGGAACGATTGCCGTCGAGGTCGAGTTGACTCCGAAGGCTCCCAACCGGCTGCAGGCCCTGCTGCGCGCCTGGCGCCACGCGGTGGGGCGAGGCGTGGTGGCGGAGGTCCACTACCACTGTGCGCCGGGCCAGACCCGTAGGGCGGTGGAGCGAGCTGTCGCCAAAACGCACACCGAGCAGTTCATCGCAATCGGCGAGGCGGTGTCGCGATGACCCATAAGCAGGGCGCCGTCGCCCTCGATATTGGCGGCTTCCTCTGGGTGATCGCCTGGCCCATCCTCGCCGGCCTGCTGCTCGGCTTCCTCACCGTCCGCTACCTGCAGCGCCACCGCCTGCGCTGGAGCTGGGCCTTCCTCGGGTTCCCGCTGGCCTACCTCCTCTGGTTCGTCGAGTGGCACGTCGGGCTTGTTCTCGCGATCGCCACGATCGATGCCGTCTGGCTCGGCTTCCGGGTCCACGCCGACGCGATCCACCACGGCGGCGAGGAGGCGCGCGAGAAGCGCGACTCGCTCAGCCCGTTGCGCTTCGCCCACTCCAAGCTGACCACTCGCCGCGCCCGCGGTGGGCGCCTCTCGCCGACCGGCCTGGCGATCGGCAGCGCCCGCCGCGGTGGCGTCTGCCGCGTCCCCTTCGGCTATCGCCACGGCGTCCACGCCCTGATCGCCGGCGCCACCGGCGCCGGCAAGACCGTCACCCAGGCGGCGATTGCCGCCGCCTACGTCGATGCCGGCATGGCCGCGATCGTGATCGATCCCAAGGGCGACCCGCACCTGCGCGGCACCCTCTACGAAGCCGCCGAGCGCAACGACGTCACCTTCCGCGCCTGGACTCCCACCGGCCCCAACGTCTACAACCCGCTCGCCCGCGGCGGCCCGACCGAGATCGTCGACAAGGCGCTCGCCGCCCACCGCTGGTCTGAGCCCCACTACGAGCTGGCCACCCAGCGCCTGCTCGGCCACGTCCTCACCACGATGAAGGCGGCCGACCTCTGGCCGCCGACCCTCTCCCAGGTCGTCGCCCATATGGACCCCGAGCGCCTCGACGCCCTCGCCGCCAAGGTCGGCGGGGATACCGCCGAGCGCGTCTCCTCTTATGTAGACGGGCTCTCCGCCCGCGGTAGCGCCGACCTCGGCGGCGGTCGCGACCGCCTCGCCGTCCTCGCCGAGGGCGAGCTCGGCCCCTGGCTCGACCCGGCGCTCGGGGCGGGGGAGACCCTCGACCTCGGCGCCTCGATGCGCCGCGGTGAGGTCCTCTACTTCCACCTCGACGCCGACCGCTACCCGGCCGCCTCGAAGCTGCTGGCGGCGGCGCTGCTGATCGACCTCGTCGGTCTCACCGCCGCCGGCCAGGGTGGCGAGCTCGGCGGCCTGCTGGTCATCGACGAGTTCGCCGCCCTCGCCGCCGAGCAGGTCTCCCGACTCTTCGCCAGGGCGCGCTCGGCCGGGCTCAGCTTGCTGCTCGGCACCCAGAGCCTCGCCGACCTCCGCGGCGCCCGCCCCGACGATGCCTCCGACACCCTCACCGAGCAGGTGCTCTCCAACATCGAGTTCGCCGTCATCCACCGCATCGGCGACCCCGACTCGGCGGAGCGCCTCGCCCGCCTCGCCGGCACGACGCCCGCCTGGTCGACGACGCAGCGAGTCAGCGGCAACGTCATGGCCTACGGGACCGGCGAGGGGACCCGAACCCGCGAGCGCGAGTTCCTGATCGGCCCCGATCAGTTCAAGCGCCTGCAGACCGGCGAGGCGGTGGTGATCGATCCCAAGGCCCGCCACCAGGCCCAGATCGTGCGGATCTGGCCGCCGCAGGGGGGAGAGAAGTGAGTGCCCAGGCCTTGACCTGCGGGCGGACCAGCACTCCGAAGCGGTCGCTGGCTTCCACTTGGCCGATTGTGGCGCCGGCGTCGCGCCCTTGCAAGCCCCGGCTGCGCCGGGGCTCCTGGCGGCCCTGCGGGTGCCGGGCGCGCCGTCCGGCGCGGTTTGGCGGCCATGGAAGCCGGCGAGGAAATGTCAGCGCACTACATAAGGGCTCGGGTGTCTGAGATGGCGTCGACGGAGCTTCGGCCCGATGCGGAGATCGTCGAGGCGATCGCCCTGCGCGTCGTCGAGCTGCTCGCCGGCGGCGCTGGGGCTTCGCCCTCCGGCTTGGTCGACGCCACCGCCGTCGCCCGCGATCTGGAAGTGGAGCGCGATTGGGTCTACGCCCACGCCAACCAGCTCGGCGCGATTCGCCTCGGCGGCCCGCGCGGTCGCCTACGGTTTGACCTGCAGGTGGTCAGAGAGCGCCTCGGCGGTGCCGATGCCGCCTCCTGGCATCCGCCAAGACGAGCTCCGAGGCGGTCCAACGCCAGAAAAAAGGCCGGCCGGTTGCCGCTCCAGCGTCAGGTAAAATCCAACTCACTGCAAAAAGCGGCCGGGGCGCGCGCGAACGCCCCCGGCCTGACACCGGGAGGTCCCCCGATGCAGCACAACGATAACCGCGTGGGGCGAGCCTGATGGCCCGCGAGACGCAGGGCAGCTGCAAGCCACGGCTCCTCGCTGACGGCACCTACACCTTCGATCTGCGCTTCCAGGTCCACGGGGAGCGCGAATCCCTCGTCCTGCACGAACGGCCCGGCTGCACCTGCGGCTGCGGCGGCGGTTGGGATGAGACTGCGGCGCGCTCCCACCTGGGCAACGTCCTGGCCGAAGTGCGGTTGGGGATCTGGGAGCGCCCGCAGCCGCCGGCCGCAATTGCCGAGTTCGGCGCTGGCGACGACGTTCCGATCTACCGCGAGTACGGCGAGTGGTGGCTCGAGCAGAAAATCGCTGGGGTGATCGGCGATCGTCCGCTCGCCGACAACACGGCCAACCACTACCGCACCTGCCTGCGCCACCTCACCGCCTTCTTCGGCGCCTACCCCTTGGACGAGATCGACGCCGATCTGAACCTGTCCTTCAAGGCCCGCCTGCTGAAGACCGCACGCGACCAGCGCGACGCCCTCGCCGCGGGCGCCGATCTGCGCGACCGCTGGGGTCGGCGCCTGCGACCGCTAGGACCGGCCCAGATCTCCAACATCCTCGCGGTCCACCGGGCGATCCTCGAGGCGGCGCTGGAAGATCGTCACGTCGACTACAACAGCGCCCGCGGCAAGCGCCTGCGGGTGAAGGTGCCCAAGCCCAAGCGCACCTTCTTGGAGATGGACGAGTTGAGCGCGCTCTTGGACGCCGCCGAGCAGCAGGACGCCGCGATGCTGGTCAGCGCTCCGGCAAGCGCCACCGCCACCGCCACCGCGGTTGCCGGCCTCGCCAGCAAGGGGCTCGCGCCCGGCCAGATCGCCGAGGAGATCGGCCGCGCCCGCTCCACGGTCACCTACCACCTGCGCCGCCTCGGCGCCGACATCGGCCGCGGCTACATCGGGCGGCGGGCGATCTGCGAGGTGCTCGGCCGCTCCGGTCCCCGGGTCGGCGAGCTGATCGAGCTGCGGATCGGCCAGGTGCGCCTGCACGATCCCGAAGGAGCCCGCTTCCGCGTTCCCGACGCGAAGACCGAAACCGGCGTGCGCGACGTCGAGATCAGCCCCGTCCTGGTCGAGGTCCTGATCGCCCACATCGACCGCCTGCGACGGCTGGGGCTGCCGACCGGACCCGACGCCTACCTGTTCCCCAACCTGCGTGGCGGGCCGATGACACGCAAGCGGGTCGGGCAGATCGTTCGCGAAGCCGCCGAGCACGCCGGCCAACGGCTGATCGCAAAAGGCCTGCCGCCGCTGCCCCACACGACCGCCCACACGCTGCGCCGCACCTATATCTCGATCGCCCTGATCGCGAACAATTGGGACGTCAAGTTCGTCATGGACCAGGTCGGCCACGCCGATTCGACGATGACGATGGATGTCTACGCGCAGATGGAGAAGCGCTACAAGCGCTCCCACGGCGTCAACTTCGATCGCCTTGTCTCCGAGGCGCGCGAGCAGGTCAAGGCGCTGCCGCTCGCCGAGGCCGCGAGCGGCGAGCTGGCGCCGGCGCGTCGCTAAGCCAAACAGAGCGACCTCGGTTTCAAAACGCTGTGCCGGGGCCGCTCAGGCCTTGCCGCTCGGGGCGAACTTGCTGCCTTCGCTGGTCGGGACGAGTCCGGTCGGCCCGCGGGATTCACCGCGCGGGAGCAGACATCAGGCGCCAGCCCGAGCTATAGAATGCCTCGATCCCAGGGTCGGGGTTTCCGCTATCTACCGCGGCTTCCGGTTCATGGCGAGGTAGCTCAGTTGGTAGAGCACTCGACTGAAAATCGAGGTGTCGCCGGTTCAAGTCCGGCTCTCGCCACTTTTCTCGAAGTGGCAATGAGGTCCCGTCTCATTGCCACTATCCGCCCGAAACAACCCCAAACCACCCGACTCGAGGTCCCGAAGACGCCGTCCAAACGCGCCCCACGACAGCCTAGATTTGGCTTTCCGACAGGGTTTGCGGGCAAGCCCGGCGAGGAAATCCGAAGCCTCGGAAAGGCGCCTGAAAATCGTGGTGTCGCCGGTTCGATTCCGGCCCTCGCCATCGCACTAGCAAGCGGAATGCGGCTCCCGAGAGGGGGTCGTTTTCCGTAG
>CAAGKR010375443.1_pt1 | contig 14903 bp, 21 predicted proteins | sample 2556971 | NCBI WGS metagenome assembly CAAGKR01 (sample SAMEA5207829, study PRJEB30636) | soil metagenome | biome: forest; feature: boreal; material: soil | place: USA | collected 2011-09 | depth 1 m | reverse complement strand
CTAGCCGCCGCACGGGCAGCATGCGCGTCCGTCGTGGGTGATCAGGGGAACGCGGCAGAGGGGGCAGAAGCCTTCGGCGACATCGGCGATGGCGTCGGTCAGTTCTGGACTTCCCATTTCTGCTTGGCACAGAATGCCTCAGATGGCGATGCGATCGGCTGACCCGGCACCGAGTTCCTCCACAAGGCTAACCGTCCTGGAATGGGTTATCGGCGCGGTTGCATTCCTCGCCATAACCTCGGGAGCACTGCTGTTTCTGCTGACCTATGCCTTGGCTCGTGGCTGGGTTCCCGACATACCCGCTCCCAGCTTTCGGGAGGGAGTCACTCTTGCCGACCTAGGAAGTCTTGTTGTTGCAGCAGCGACCGTGTTGTTGGCGGGATTCACGGCTCTACTCGCGCTGGTCACCAGTCGGAGCATCGCGGCGACCCGGCGAGAAGCCGGAATCGCAGAAGCAGCGTTGGCGATTGCCAAACGCGACGCTGACATTTCGGAGCAAGCGCTAGAAGCCTCGTGGCGACCTCGTCTAGTCGATGTGCCCTGGGGGCAGTACCGAGTTCCAGACAGTATCCGGGGGCACTACGATCTCGCCACAGTCATCGTTCATAAGCTGGATCAGACTTCAGCGACTCGTGTCGAGATGCCCCTGCGAAACATTGGCACTGGCCCTGCCATCATCAAAGGTGCAGGACTTTCGGTTGACTCAGATGTCGGATGGTCAGGCGCTTCTATCAGTCGGACCATCGTGGCTCCCGACGAACTGACTCGCATTCGTTTCGACGTTCCGCATGATCGTGCCGAACTCCAACCCATGCTCGACACTCTCGACCAAGGCAACCGAACAGTGCTGATCGATGTGGCGTACACGGATCAGGGGGGAACGCGAACCTATCGTTCACAAGCTCACCTTCACCACACCGCAACAAGCGGATGGAGGGTGCGACAGGTAGCTCTATTTGATGGCGATGCAAAGACACCGTTTGCCATGAGCGGCCCCTCGGACTGGGACGCTTAGCTCTTCGTATCCCCGAGTAACCTCTCCACTTCGCTCGCCAGCACCATCGTCGTCCACCCAGCCACCACCGACCTCACCGTCCCCCGCTTGACCATCGCCTCCATCTCGCCCGTGCTGATCCCGAGCCGGGTCGCCGCCTCTTTCAAAGTGAGGACTCCGATCGCTTCGCTGTTCGGCTGAGGTGGCTCCGATGCCTTCGTTGTCGGCACGAACTTCATTACCTGAGGTGCGTCTCGCCGCGCCGCGTCGCCGAGCGCCTGGGCCACGACGGCACGGGCTTGCTCGACCTTTCGGTGCTGGCCGGAACTGCTGCGCCGCATCGCCGTGAGTTTAGGGCCGTTCGTCAGACCCCAAAAATAGATGGCGCGATTCGACCAATAGAGGTCTAGGCTGCCCCCGTGAGCGCCGAGCCGCCCCCGCCGACCGACGCTCCTGCACCTAGCAGCGATGACTTCGACCCCCAGCAGCATCTTTGGGACGGCACCAACTGGTGGTCGCTGGACAAGCAACGATGGTGGGACGGGTCGCAATGGCGCTCAGTAGCCGCCCCCGTAGTCGCGAGCGCAGCGCCATCCCCGCCGCCGCAGGTGTCCCCTGACGGGAAGTTCTACTGGGACGGACAGCGCTGGGTGCCGATGCAAGCAGCCCTTGCCCCAGAACCGCCCCAGCCGCGCCAACTATCGCCGGATGGCAAGTACTACTGGGATGGTGAACGCTGGGTGCCAGTGGCGCTTATGGATGAGGAGGGAATCGCGCGTCCCCCGAAGAAAGGCCACGCCTTACGCAACGTGTCGCTCGGTTGCCTCGGACTCATCGTGTTGCTGTTCGTCATCGGCCTCGCCGCCAATGGGGCCAACAACACGACCTCAACATCTAACTCGACGACCACGAGTGAGCCAACCTCGGCTTCGGCTGCGCCATCTGCATCGAAGTTCGTCACCTTCGGGAGCGGCACAAAGGTGGTCAGCAAGGACATCCAGGCCGGTACTTACCGAACGCGACATGACAGTTCAGGCTGCTACTTCGCCCGACTCAAAGGGTTCGGCGGAGCATTGGCCGACATAATCGCCAACGGCAACACGGATGCTCGTGTAGTCGTCACGATCTTGCCAACAGATGCTGGCTTTCAGTCGTCCAATTGTGATACCTGGTCGTCGGACTTGTCCGCTATCACCACGAGCAATGCGTCCTTCGGTGACGGGGACTTCATCGTTGGCACTGACATGATGCCGGGGACATACCGAAACGCAGGTTCGAGCGGATGCTACTGGGCGCGGTTGAGCGGATTCGGTCACACCCTCGGCGACATCATTGCGAATGACAACACAGACGCTCAGGCGGTCGTCACGATTGACGCCAGCGACAAGGGTTTCGAGTCGTCCAACTGCGGGACGTGGAACAAAGTCTGACCTGTAACCGGCATCTGGTTCATCGTCACTGCCCGACCTCGAATCCAGCGCCCCGCATCAACGCAATCGCCTCATCGGCTGCATGGTGAGTCGGAAAATCGCAGAAGAAGTCGACACGGAATCCATCGCTGAAGTCCTGGCCGGGGACGTCCATGCCGTGGCCGTCGTAATCGCCACCGACCTTCTCGCAAATCGCTTCGATCGCGTCGTCGTCCGCTCTCAGAGCAGCACCGAACGCTGTGCGTTTCGTGCAAGTCACCGAGATCATCTCGACGGCTCCTCACTGAGCCACTCTTCGACATCGTCAAGGCTCAGCCCGTAGTCGCCTTGTCCATACGCGACGACGGTGTTGTAGGCAGGGTCAACGATCCGATAGCCCCCATAGTCGGGAAGCTCGACCGTTCGACTTCGACACTTCTGGAGCGCGAAGCCTTGGCAGCGAAGACGTCCACGCAACCGGCTCTCGCGCCGACGCTCATCGATTTCAGTGACTTCAGTGATGGTCATCACCCCGTCTCCCCCATGAACTCTGCCCGGAACGCTTTGTCCTCCTCGACACACTCAGGGCAGCACTGATAAAGCTCGTCGCCGTCGCCGAAGCTCAACCCGAACTTGTCCATGGTTTCCCTGACCTCGATTTCCTTTCTCTCGGTGAATGTCGTTCGGATCTTTTCGTCCATCGTCATCCGCTCAGCAGGCTCGCCAGTCCGTAGGGTGTTGCATTCATCGCAAATGTATTTGTCGGCTTCGAGCCAAGCCTCAACTTCGTCGAGGCTCATCCGCTCGCCACACTCGTTTTGGTTGGCGGAAATCCTGATCTCATAAGTGCGGCGCTTCGGGAATCGCGCACCCTCGACATCCATGACGCAATCGAGTTCTGCTAGGCGCACCCGGAGTGCATCCTCGCGTTGGCGCAACTTGACACGTTCGTTCACCTCGCGCCAGTCGCGCTCGCTCATTGTCCTCATCTCGGTACTCCTCTGAATAGTTCCCAAACGGGAACAATTTCCTCTTATAAATGGCTCAGGAGATCGAGCACTTTGCCCGATCTCCTGGTGAAAAGCTCTATTACCTTTTTTGTGAAAGTGCCGGTCACCTTGACGGCAGGGGACGAGCGGGACTATACGTCAAACCAAACCTAAGTGTTACGGCCCGTCTCTATTCCGACGGTTACAGGTTTGGCGCGCCTCCTGGAAGACACGCGAGTAGCTGAACCGGACGTGCTGCCGCCCCCCACCGACGCATCTGGGAGAGCTTGATATCGCTGAGGTCGTGCTCTTCAGGGACGCGATGAAGTTCGACGAGTCCACGCTGATTCAGCGAGTACAGGGCGCGGCGCACAGAGACTCGGCGGCTGTCTGTTGCGCCGCCTAGGGCGCTAGCTAGTTCCTCAGTCGTCCACAGCGGATTGCGGCGTCGGCGCTTGAGGATGGCGAGGATCGATTCCTGTTGCTGGCTCAGGCCGTGGCCCATCAGGTCTTCTCTGGCAAGAGCTTCTTCAATATCGCAGGGAGTTCCTCTTCAAGCTTCGTCCGCGCTGCCTTGATCGCGTCCGAGTCCTTCTGCATTTGGTCGAAGTTATCCTTGGAGTCCCCTTCGTGCTCGCCCATTAGGTAGAGGCGGCGACGGAAGTCGAAGAACTTCCCCACCATGTCGTTGATCGTTTCGACTTGCTCCGTCATCCCTTCAACTGTGAGACTGGACGCCGCATCCGCGAACGTCTGCATGATCCCGTCCAGAGTCTCCTTGTACGCCTCTAGCTCTTTCTCTGACTTGTGTTTATCGGCTTTCCATTGCATTGGGCCGACCATCGCCTCAAGCGTGTTGGCGGCGAAGATGATCCCAGCAAAGTGAGCGTGGATCCGGTCATGTTTTGCTGCTGCGCGTTTCCATTCTTCCGCCCGTTTCTCTGAGGCATCACGGGCATTGCGATCCTTCCAGGTGACAAAGATCGTCACTAAGTTGGCAACCACTGCGACGGCAATGGCGATCAGATCACCTGCGCTGAAAAGTCCGACCACGGGCGTTGAGTCAGCTAGGAGCATCGGGTCGGAGAATTGTCGCAGTTCACCACCATGCCGCCATCAGCACCACAACCACCGCGAGCACCGCCACCAGGGCGAGCAACGTCGCGCCGCCGAGGGCGACCACGAGCAGGAATTCGACGCAGCGCCAGGACTCCGCGTCTCGCGCAGCACCCGCCGCGCCTGCGCCCGAGTCCAGAACGGTGGCTTGCCCTCGTGCTCGCGGCAGATGGCGGGTGTGGTGATGACCATCGCCATGTCTAGCTCGTCGACGCTCGCAGCCGACCCTGACGCCGCAGCCTGAGCTTGACCTCTTTAGGCAACGCGCCACCTATGAAAAAGAAGCCGCAGTCGCTGCACTTGTAGACCTGTAACGCGGAACTGGCTCGCCCGACGGCGATCATCCTCTTCATGGTCAATCGCGCCTCAGGCCTCGACTCGTAAGCCAGCTTGCCGCGATGGGTTCCGCAGACGGCGACCTCAGCCTCGCTCACCGCCACGGTGCCGCCTCCAATGCGCTAGCCACGCTGCTGCATCCGGTACTCGGCGTACAGATCGGGGCGCGACTCAGCAGCTTTGACGATCGCCATCTCATGGCTCAGCGTGGGGTCTGACTTGATCAGACCTTCGGCCATCCGCTCGATGGCGAGATAGGCGTCGCTCTTGGTGATCGGCTGGGGGGTGCTATGGCGCGTAGCACCTGACGGCTCACGCGGAGCCGACATCTGCGCCCTGGCCTTAGCCTCAGCGTCCATCGCCTCGCGATACTCGCGATAGAGGTCAGGGTTCTCTGACGCGGCTTTGGCGACTCCCTGCGCGAGCGTCTTGACCGTGCCAGCGCTGAGCATGGTCTTTGCGATCGCGCGGATCCGCTCAAACGGGACGTCGGCTTTGCTGACCGTCACCTCTGGTTTGACGGGAGCGACGACCCCGAGCATGACTTGGTAGGGCTTCTGGCCCTCTTCGCTCTTGACGACGATGTCGGTCGCTTGCGGCTCACCGATGTGCTTCTCGTCCATCACTCGGGCGATCTCGTTGCGGAGCCAGCGATGGGCCTCGACCTTGGCGCGGTCGACGTCGACTGGGATGGCGTTCGCGGCTTTGAGCGTTGCTTCGCGACCATCGCGATACTCGGCCATCAGCTTTCGACCTTCTTTGCCTTCAGTGACGCGGACGAGCGCCGCTTCCTTGGTCAAGCTGGGGTCGATTCCCATCTCCTTTCGCACGGCCTCTTCGATCCGGCGCTCGGCTGTGGCCTGCGTTGCCGATTTCGCGATCGGTGCCGGTGATTCGGCGTCGCGGTAGTTGCGGAAGAGGTCGGGCCTTTGGCTGGCCACGCGAGTGGTGGCCTGCTCAATCGTCTCGCCCTCGCGTTGGTCGGCGGCTGCGGCTTTGCGGATGTCTTCATAGGCGTTGGACATGGGTGGAGCCTCCTCCTTGCGGATTTGAGCGCTAATTGCGGTGCCGACAGATGCGTCGGGAGTGAACATGGGCTGAAAGGAAAGCTCGCCACTTCGCGCTTGGCGAAGCAGGCTGGCGTCGTCGGTCTTCACTCCGACCACCCAAGCGCCTTTGGCGACCGCGTGGGTCTGACCTTGCTCGTCGACCATCGACATGTCGGTCATCGCGCACATCGACGAGACGACTCGTCCACCGGATGCTGATTTGGCGACGCTCGATGCGTCGAGCATCCAAGCGTGAGCCGCTTTCTCGACGTCGGCGGCTGAGATGTTCTTACCATCCACGACCACACCGGGACTCAGCGCGATGCCATAGATGACGGGCGAATCATCAGCGGTTTTTGCGACCCAGGCAGCGGCGCTCATTTCGCGCCCAGAGGCTTTTCGCCCAGGCCATAGCTGCTCGACGACCGGACGTCGGACAAGCCAGCTTCGCGATTCAAGAGATGGGTTGCGCGGTCAGTGATCGCCGAAGCGGTGCCGTCTGGCGCATGCATGCGCTCGTCGCCGTCGAGGGTGCGGAGCCTGGACTGAGCGACTGCACGATCGCCGCTGAGGGCGAGAGCCTTTTTGATGGCGACGACCCCGGACTGGAATGCGGTTTCGACGTCGGCGAGTGCGCGTGGCAGGGCGGCGTCAAGCTTCGCGATCTTGCTCTGCTCGTCCTGCCGCTGGCGCTCACGCTCGCGCTCTTGAGCTTCGGCGGCTCGGCGTCCGCGCTCCTGCTCAGCCAGCGCTTGGCGCTCGACGGTGGCGTTGACCTCGCGGATGCGATCCTCGATTGCCGCGAGTCGGGCAGCGGCTCCTGGAACGCCCTCTTCGACGTCGAGGCTCTCGTGTGCTCGCTGGAGCACGAGTGCGGCGAGTTCTTCTGCTGGGGTGGTGGTGTTGGTTGCCATCTTTGACTCCTCTCTTTTGATTTCTCTGCCGAATGTTCGGGCGATCTCTGCTTGGTCCTTTTGCAGCCTGCGACTCATGGTCGAGCGATGAATTCCGACCAGACGCGAGGCGTTAGTCAGCGTCGTGCCATTCGAGAGCAGCTTGAGAACGCGGTCGACGTGATGCTGCTCAACGTCGATACGGGGCCGACCTCGTCCGCGCTTTGTTTCTGAAGTGCTCATCGCTTCTGTCTTCAAATTTACGCGGCTCGCGGTGCAATATTCGGTTTTTGGTTTTTGGTTTGTTTGTGGGATGGCGGAAAAGAATTCTTGACTTGCTCTCGGTGTCTAAGTGAGCCGCTTGAACCCGGACTGAAGTGAGATGAAGTCGTGGAGATTGTGGGCAGCGAAGCGCGTTTCGCGTAAAGCGGCTTCGATGACATGCGACTTGCGGGTCGATCGTCTTACGACTCGAATGGATGGACGCGACAACATGACAATGAACATGAAGACGATCGACATCGACATCATCATCGACATCCCAAGAGACTCAAGAGAAAGGCCGTAGAGAAAGCCCCTGATTCACGCACCCTGGCTGCACTGCGCCAGTGCAGGCATCGACGCAATCGAATCGTGCCATCCACGCAAGCTGCACTGGGGCGTCCTGACGCGAGAGCATGCACACGAGAGTCCTAGCACTGGCTTTGTAGCCTTGGGCACCACAGAGCGTTGAGGCCTGAAGAAAGCCGCATGCGAGAAAGCGCCTAGTGGGAGGTGATCCGGCTCTGACACTGCGGCACTACGCCTGCGCGACCACGCCTCAGAAAAGAGACTGCCCCCTCGAACGACCTGCCCCCAAATTCGACATCGCCTCTGAGGAGACTGCCCCTCATCTCGCCGTCCTTCGATTTCAGGCACTGGTAGGGGTCAGGGGTTGGGGTCAAACATTGCGCGAGGCCCGATTCTGAATACGAATCGACCCTCGGGGAGACGGGTCAGCAACCCGTCGCCTCAAAAACAAAAGGGCCGCAACAGGGGGAGATCTACCCCATCACGGCCCCGACACACACGAAAACCCAAGCCAATGTTACGAGGGGAAAGGTGGGGCCGCTGGCCCAGCAACGAAACCAGCAGCCCCGGAGGCACGCGAACTAAGAATCTGATCCGCTGCCGTTGCGATCGATGACGTCGGCGTCGATGACCGGCAGGCGACGCACCATGAGGGCATCAGTAGGCGCAGGCGATGACGGGTCGACGCGGAGCGCTTCAATCCGATCGATGACACGCTGACGCGTGGCCGCGAGATCGATGCCGACATGGACGTCGCCTGAGTGTTTGACCTCGACCGTCTTGCCAGCGAGCAGGCCAGATGACTGAAGAACCTGGAGCGCTTCGTGTTCGCCTCGGCCCAGATCCCACGACCTCAACAGAGCTTTGAGCGCGGCGGGGATCAACTGACTGACGTGACGCCGAGCCGCAGCCGTGAAGACATCATCCCATCGCGGGTCTTGACGCCATCGGTGCGTAGTGCGACGGGTAACGCCGAGCCGCTCGCCGATTTGGATCCAGCTTGCGGCGGGATCATTGAACCGCTCTTCGGCCAATTGCACGAGCCGCTCGATGCCGACCCGTCTCACGTTTAGACCATTCTGAGATCGATCGGGGTTTGAAGGTGGGACTGTGAAGGAAGGGCTGGCCATTACTCATTAGTACCAGAGGCCCAGGTGAAAGTGCATCCACGTCCACATTCGGAGCTTCGACGCTGGGCCGTCCCCCGCCACTCCATTCGAGGTTTGATGTCAGACCTTCTCCTCGCTTGCCGGTCGACGCTTCCGTTTGGGCTTGGGCTTGACCACTGGAGCTTCTGAGTCCTCCAATGCCAGCGGTGCCGTTTCCAAAGGCGGCTGCTGCGCGGGGCTGGCCTTCGGACAATTCCCACTAGACAGGGTCATCTGGTGAGTGTCACAAGACCAACTGCCGTTTTCGTTTTCGACGAGGCGACAGCCATCCCCGTCCCCTTTATTCAAAACACCGACATGCTTCGACACACTTCCTAAACTCTCTCTACTACTTGAAATAGTAGAAGTAGGGGGGTCGTTTTGATCGGAAGTGTGTCGAAGTGTGTCGGTGCCATCGACACGGTTCAAAACCTGTTGACCCTGATCGGAAGTGTGTCGGTCGATGGGAGGCCCGTACTGATCCGGCAACGCCCAATACCAAGCCCCGTGAAGATGCTTTGCGGCCCTGATGTGTAGCTGATCCTTGGCCTCCCAAATGCTGCGCTTACCGATACTCTTGGCCGCCGCCGCCTCGAAGATCCCGTCGGAGTATTGGGTGCCGTCGGCGAGGTAGTCGAGCAAGAAATCTGCTGCCCGGTCAGCCGCGCCACCCTTCTTCTCTGGCCCCAACAGTTCATCCGCTGTCATCTCGATGCTGCGATCCCAGACAACGCGGCCAATGTCCTCTTTCAGGTCTTCGTTGAGCACCGCCTCGATGTGAAATGTCAGCGAGGAGGCGCGAGCCGAGACGTTGCCCTTCGCCCAGGCCAGCACTCGTAGGTCGGGGGTGTTGGGGTGGGCCGCGATCAGAAACACGAAACGGGCGGCGGCGACGTTGGCGATGTTGCCCTGAAAGCGATACAGCGCCTTGTTGTTGCCCGGTGCCTTGGTCAGGTGAGCCACGATCAGGATGGCCACGCGAGCACGTTGCGCTGCTTCCGAGAGAGGATCGAGCACCCGGCGCATGTCGGTGTCGCGGAACGAGTTGACGTTACCGCCGACATAGCTGGAAAGCGGGTCGATGATCAGGATCTCTGCTCCAGCCGCCCTCACCTGACTGATCAGCAATTCGGCATCAGTGTCCAGGCTGACCCGCCGCTTCTGCCCCGTCTTGGGGTCTTCGATCCGACCGATCACGGCGACCTTTGTTCGATCCGCTCCAGCCATCTCCAGGCGCGGGTTGATGGTGTCTGCTGGATCGTCCTCACCAGTGAGCAGAGCCACCTTCACGGTCGGACATTCAGCACCATCCGGCCAACGAGTGCCTGTGGACAGGTGGGCCGCGATGTCGATGCCAACCATGCCCTTGCCGATACCCGGGTCACCGCCGATCACGGTCAGCTTGCCGCGAGCGAGTCGTCTCTTCCACAGGTAGTCGATGGGCTTGGAGGTGATCGTCGAAGTCCATGTGATCTCCACCTGGGAACCGCTGCCTGATGGCGATGCCACGGTCTTTTGCCCACTCCCCGCCGTTCCATTTGGAGGCTCGAAGTTCGACGTGTGACGGCTGCCAAGGATCTCGCCCTTGGTGCTCTCTTCGACCGGCTCGCGAGGATGCACGATGCCGTCCTCCAATCCGCTGAGGATGGTTCTTGACACCTCTGGCTCTTCGAGCCCGATCGCGAACGCTGCGGCTCGCAACTCTGCTTCTGCTCTCACTCTGGTGATCCACTCAGCGCCGACCATCGTGCCGAGCGCATAAGACGCCCGATTGAGCGTGTCGTTGCGAATGCCGGGTGTCGCTCTCCTCAAGGTTTCGATCTCTCGGTCGACGGCTGCGTCGATATAGCTGCTCGGGGCTGTGCTGGTCTGGGCAGTCGATACGGCGACGCTGCTCGCGACCTGCGCCGTCGCACCCTTCTCTGGTTCGCTCTTCTCGACCATCTCGAACAGCCACGGCGGCGCTGAAATCATCATGCCGTCACCGGAGTCAGCGGAGCACTGAGACGCAGGATCCACTCGTAGGGCTCCCCATTTGGATGTATGGATGGCGGGAGCAGGACGTACCCTCCAGCGCCTCTCCAGTCGACTCCAGGGATCAGGCCAGCCCGGTTGCCGAATCCTGTCTTCTCGAAGTAGATGTGTCTGCCGCCGCCGCCCGTCTTGACTCTGACCAGCGTGAGCAGGTCAAGTTCGTGCTCTGCTGCTAGAGCCTGGAAGGCCACCATGCCCTCCTCGTCGACGTCGCAGACATCGAAGCTCAGTCCGGTACGCGCCCCGATGTTGGCGAGCGGCTCAGCCGTCCACCAGCGTGTGATGGTGATCGGGTCGGTGGTCGCGTCATTCAAGCCGTGGGTAGCCATCCAGACCCCGCCGCTGCTCCTGGCGAGCGGCTGCTTGCCTCGAACCTTCACCGGGAAGACCAGGAAGCCGTCACGGGCGTACTCCAGCGCGGATTCCAGCATCGTTGGCTCCCTCATCCCGTCCCCAGCCACAACCAGTTGAGCAATTGCCTCCACGCCTGCTCGCCTTCGAGCTTGTTGCGAAGGTGATCGCGCCAGTCACTCCAATCGCCGACCAAGTCGTCGATGGCAATCCAGTACCCCGCCGGATCGTGGCGTCCACAGGCTGGCTGGATCTGCATGGCAGGCTCGAATGAAGGCAGCAGGTGAAGGTCAGTGGCCTGCCTCCCGCACCGGCAGCGAATTTGTGCGCGGGTAGTGATCAGGCGCTCAAGAATTTGCTTCTCGGCCTCGGCCCAAGACTGTGGCCGACGCCTAGGTGGTCGTGTAAGCTTGCGACGGGGTTCCATCAGACCCTCCTGGTCGTGCAAGCCGTCGCTGGTGACCTGCCTGGGTCGGCGACGGCTTTCTTTTTGGACTGGATCGTCCCCGCATCAAGTCCACGCTCGACGTGTGTTTTTCTAGGCCTGCCCCCGCATCAATCGCTCGACGACAAATGCTTCCAGGTCAACGACCCTGATCCGACGGCTGCGACGGATAAGTAGTGATGGCAACTCGCCGCTGTACACAAGGTTCTGAACTGCCCTCGGACTGAGGTTCAGCCGCTGGGCGGCACCAACGACGTCGACCAGGATCTGGTCATCGACCTTCTCGCTGGTCTTGGTGGCCGTCGTCACGCCAGCACCTCACGCAACTGGTTCAGCAGGTCGGAGTACTTCTTCTTGTTCATGCTGCGCGGGTGGCGACCGCCGTCCTCCCATCGCGCGACGGTGACCCGGCTGACTCCGAGTTCGTCGGCGAGCCGCTGCTGAGAGATGCCAGCCAGCACCCTGATCCTCTTCGCTGTCATCGGGTCAGGCAGGGATTTTCCGGCTCTGACCTCTTCGACCAATGCACTCATGTAGGCATCTTGTAACGGGATGGCCGCCCATGAAAAGAGTGCGCGATATATTGGGCAGGTCAACAAAGGGTGCGCGATTTGTTGAGCGGGTCGTGGCTCTGATTACCCTGTGCCACAGCATTGGCTACAATATCGTGCGTGACCTCAAATCTCGGCCCCTACACGATCAGCGCCGAACGCCGATGGCAGCGGAAGCTCTTCGCCAAGCTCGGCGAAGGCCCAGCTTGGTTTGAACTGACCTTCGACAGGTTGCCCGAGAACGATCCGGCTCGACATGTGATGGTGAAGCTCGGTCGGAGCGAGGCGGGTGGGCTGGCCTGTACTGGTCTGCTCATGGGTGCAGAGACTGAGATCGAGATCACGGCTCGCAGCCTCCGCACGGTGCCGATGGGAGCGTTCCTCAAGGCTGTCGCTGATTGGAAATTCGGAAAGGCGTTGTCGGGCGTCAAGGGAACACGGCCAGCACGGGGTCGCCGGGGCGCATCAATCGAGTTCTATGAGCAGTTGGTGGCTGATTACCGCAAGGCGATGCTCGCTGCGCCACAAGCGTCAGTCATGGAGCTAGCCCGACAACGGGGCCAGCCCGGTAAGCCCAGGTCTGTCTCCACCGTTCGTCGCTGGCTCCAAGAGGCTCGGCGTCGGGGGTTGCTCGGGCCAGCGGTACACGGTCGGGGCGGTGAACTATCCAAGCCAACACAAATATCGAAGAAGGGGAAGAAGCGATGAGCAAGAAGCAAGGCAACGGAGACGGCAACATTCGACAGAGGCCCGATGGCCGCTGGGAGGGCAGGTATCACCTTGAGATCGACGGCGTGGTCAAGCGCCGCTCGGTCTTCGGCAAGACCCGGCAGGAGGCGTCTCAGGCGCTCCGCGTGGCGCTCAAGTCTCGCGACGACGGCGGGATCCCGCTGGCGACCGGCAGGCAGACGATCTCGACCTTCCTGGCTTACTGGCTGACCACCGTCAAGCCGAACGTCCGCGTCCGCACCCTGGTCAGCTATGACCAGATCGTTCGCACCCACATCGACCCCAAACTCGGGCCGATCACGCTCAAGCGCCTCCAGCCCATCCAGGTTCAGAAGTTCTACGCGGGGCTTTCGGAGTCGGGTAGCTCGGCCAAGACGGTCAGGAACGTCCACGGCGTGTTGCACCGCGCTCTCGATCAAGCCGTGCGCTGGCGGCTGATCCCGTTCAACGTCGCCGACATGGTCGACCCACCTCGACGCCAGCAGCACGAGATGAAGTCTCTAAACGCTGAAGAGGCGCAGCGTGTGCTGGCAGCAGCCCAGGAAGATGACCTCGAAGCTCTGTGGTGGCTCGCACTCACTGCTGGCATGCGTCAAGGCGAACTGCTCGCGCTGCGCTGGCCGAACGTCGACCTCGACGACGCCACCGTGCAGGTCGTGGCGTCCTCTGTCCGTCTAGGCAAGCAAGCTCGCTCCCTGGTCGGCTGGGCTGAGGATGGTGATCACCAGCGGCTCGGCGAGCCTAAGTCGCGACGCTCGCGGCGGAAGATCGAGTTGTCGCGGCCAGCGGTCGAGGCATTGCGCCGTCAACGCCAGAAGGTGATGGAGGCCGCTCTCGCTGCTGGTCGCCCCTTCGACCGCAACGGCTACGTCTTCTCTCGCGTGGATGGTCAAGCGCTCGCGGTTACGACGACCTGGAAGCTCTGGGGCCGACTGCTAAAGAAGGCTGAGGTTCCTTACGTCCGCTTCCACGACGCTCGGCACACGGCAGCGACGCTGCTCCTCAGCAAGGGCGTCCATCCCAAGGTCGTGAGCGAGATGCTCGGCCACTCGACGGTCGCCATCACGCTCGACGTCTACTCGCACGTCACGGCCAGCATGCACAAAGAGGCGGCGAAGGTGATGGACGGGATCTTCGGCTAGTGGTCTGTTCGTAGTCTCGTCAGGTCGCGGCGGACATGGTCGACCCGATTCACGTCCGACCACGTGCATCGTGTGCCGCAACGAGAACGAGGATGGAACTGGCCGCGAGGTTGACGGCGAAATCCGCGACGTACGGAGCCAGTGGTTGCGAATCGGCTCCTTGACCGTGAGCGCCCCGCCTGTTCCTGATCGCGACGACGCCCATGAGCCCCTTCTCCATCCAGTCCGCGATCAGGCCGCGATCGACCAGCAACTGGAAAAGCGGCTGCGCTGTGACGGTCTCCGGATAAGTCCAGCCCCGCGCATCGCAGATGCACTTCATGGTGCTTTCGAGAGCCTTCGTGGCCTCGGTGGCCGCCTCCTTACTCCTCCCGGCCCGAGCATGGTCGAGAGCCGTCTTGAACTCTTCGAGCGCACCCTCGAATCCATCCCGCGCAAGTGCGTCCAGCGCTGGACGAACCATCTCTTGATGGACATAGCCGGAAGTGACATGTACCCATCGGGCTCGCTCGAATTGATAGGGGACGTCACCCTCCGTCAGGAATCGGTTGACTTCCGCGATCGCGTCTTTCGCCGCCATCACGACCCCGGCATCACTCCTTTGCCCACTGCTGACATGGCCCTCAGACCACTGAGCAACTAGCAGTGCCAGCGCGATCAGGTCGAGCACGCCGATTCCATATGCGTGGCGGATGAAGTAATCGGCGACCTCCTCTGCCGGTACTCCTCCACCGAGGTTGAGATTGGAGGTACCCATCTCGTAGTCGTATCGCCCTACCACCACATGCCAGAACTCGTCGGCGAAGTCGCCCGTACCAAGCGCCCTCCTCAGGACATGAAGCACCTGGCCACTGGTCTGATCTGGCAGCACCGGGCCCGGGGGCGTATAGAACTCGCCCGGCACCGCGCCGCTCACGGGGGGATTCTTTGCTAGGAAGACATATCCCTGCCAGTCCATCGCCGACGATCGTACGGCCCGTCGGTTGACGCAGACACTGATTGCGTCCCGGTAGGGGTCACGGTAGGGGTCAAAACGGCCTTTTGAGGCTGATCGTGAGATCAAAAGGTGGAGCGGGAGACGGGCTTCGAACCCGCTACCTCGACCTTGGCAAGGTCGCGCTCTACCAAGTGAGCTACTCCCGCTCGG
>CAAGKR010059040.1_pt1 | contig 14906 bp, 18 predicted proteins | sample 2556971 | NCBI WGS metagenome assembly CAAGKR01 (sample SAMEA5207829, study PRJEB30636) | soil metagenome | biome: forest; feature: boreal; material: soil | place: USA | collected 2011-09 | depth 1 m | reverse complement strand
TCGCTGTGCTCGCTTCGCTCGCCGCTCGCAGCTCTCGCTGCGCTCGCCGCTCCGGACGCGTGACGGGAATCGGCGTGGTCGCTACGCTCGCTTCGCTCGCCGCTCGCAGCTCTCGCTGCGCTCGCCGCTCCGGACGCGTGACGGGAGCGAGGTCGGTCGCTGTGCTCGCTGCGCTCGCCGCTCGGATGTCTGCTCGCACCCGCGGCTACGTATCCGCGCCGGGGAGATCGAACAACGCGGCGAGGGTCTCGGCGTACGCCGAGCCGAGGTCGGTCCCCGCGGCGGCCTTGAGCCGAACGGTCGGTTCGTGCAACAACTTGTTGACGAGTCCGCGCGTCAACGCCTCGATGTCGGCTCGCGTCGCTTCGTCGAGGTCGGCGAAGCGGGAACCGAACCGTTCGAGCTCGCGCGCGCGGATGTCGTCGCCCATCTCGCGCAACGCGACGACGAGCGGCACCGCTTGCAGGGCTTCTCGGGCGCTGCGGTACCGGTCGAGCTCCTCGTTGAGGATCTCGCGGGCCCTGCCGATCTCGGCCCGGCGGCGGTCCGACGAGCGGCGGGCGAAATCCTTGAGGTCGTCGATGTCGAGCAGCGTGACCGAAGGGATCGCTCCGACACCCGGATCGATGTCGCGCGGCATCGCGACGTCGACGACCAACAGCGGACGATCGGGCCGGCCGGCGACGGCGGCTTCGACCGCGCTGCGCTCGACGAGAACGTCGCTCGACCCCGTCGACGCGAGCACCAGATCGGCCTGCGCGAGCTCGGCCGGCAATGCGTCGAGCTCGACGGCGCGCCCACCGACACGGCGGGCGAGATCGCTGCCGTGCCCGAGCGTACGGTTCGCGACGCAGATCTCCGCGACGCCCCGGTTGGCGAGCGCGACGGCCATCCCGTCGGCCATCTCGCCGGCGCCGATGACGAGCACGCGGCAACCTTCGAGGCCACCGAGGTGTTCGGCGGCGACGGCGACCGCCGCCGATGAGATCGACACGGGATGGCGCCCGATCTGTGTCTCGGTCCGCACGCGCTTGCCCGACTCGACTGCGTGACGGAAGACACCACCGAGGAGGTGGCCGGACGTCGATTCCTTCTCGGCCGCGAGCCACGCGCTGCGCACCTGGCCGAGGATCTCGCTCTCGCCCACGATCATCGAGTCGAGGCCGGCAGCCACCGAGAAGAGGTGCGCGGTCGCGGCGTCGTCGACGTAGGTGTAGAGGTGGTCGGAAAGCTCGTCGGGATCGGCGCCCGAGAGCTCGGCGAGGAAGTCGCGTACGTCACCGACGGCGGGGTGGAACCGAGTGCAGCGCGCGTAGACCTCCGTGCGATTGCACGTGGAGAGCACGACCGATTCGGCGAGGTGCTCGCGCGCGGCGACGTCGTGCAGGGCCTTCGAGAGACGCGACGACGGGACGCTCACCCGTTCGAGCACCTCGATCGGCACGGTTCGATGGTTGAGGCCGACGACGATCAAAGACACGTGCGGAGCAACTCCTTCGCCTCGTCGATTCGTCCCGCCCGGACAAGATCGAGGATGCCGGAATCGAAGGCGCGTTGCCAATCGGCGTCCTCCGAGCTGGCCCCACCGGAACGCAGCCCCTCGCGGGCCTCGGAGAGGAGATCGAGGAGCGTCTCGTACTCCGGCCCCAGCTCGGCCCGGGCCCGGCGTTTGAGCCAGGTCGCGAGCGCGGGGCTGCGACCCCCTGTCCCGATCGCCACGACGAGGTCGGCTCGGCGTACCACTGACAACAGCGTAAAGGAACAGTTGGCCGGATCGTCGGCGGAGTTCACGAACAGCCGGCGTTCTTCGCCGGCGCGGCTCACCGCCGCGTTCACGCTCGGGTCGGGGGTGGCCGTCACCGCGAGCCATGCGCCGTCGAGATCGGGGGGAAGGAACTCGCGCTCGTGCAGCGCCAGGCGGCCCGCGTCGTGCCAGGCGCGCACCTCCGCGCCGACCTCGGGCGCGACGACGGTGACCCGAGCGCCCAGCTCGAGGAGCGGCCCGATCTTGCGGGCCGCGATGCGCCCTGCTCCGACCACGACGACGAGCCGGTCACGCACGAGCAGGTTGACCGGCCAGCCCGCGAGGCCGGCCCGGCCCAGCGGTGGGTCGGGAGGCACCGAGCTCACCGCCGGTCCTCGGCACCGTCGGGGCTCACGACCGCCGCGCCGGGCGCGATCGCCGTGAGGCGGCGTTGGTAGAACGACAGGATCTGCAGCTCGGTCGCCAGGTCGACCTTGCGCAGCGAGACGTGGCTCGGCACGGTGATGACCGCGGGCGCGAAGTTGAGGATCGAGCGCACGCCGGCGCCGACGAGGCGGTCGGCGACCTCCTGCGCGGCAAGCGCCGGCGTCGCGACGATGCCGATGGCGATCGCGCGCTCCTCGACGAGCCGCGCGAGGTCGTCGAGGTCCTCGACGACGAGGTCGCCGATGCGGCGCCCGACCTTCTCCGCGTCGGAGTCGACGAGGGCGGTCACGCGGAAGCCGCGAGCGCCGAACCCGCGGTAGTTGGCAAGGGCCGCGCCCAGGTTCCCGACCCCGACGATCACCACGGGCCAGTCCTCCGTCAGCCCGAGCTCACGCGAGATCTCGTGCAGGAGGAACTCGACCTCGTAGCCGACGCCCCGGGTGCCGTAGGAGCCGAGATAGCTCAGATCCTTGCGGACCTTGGCCGCGTTCACCCCGGCCAGCTCCGCGAGCCGCTCGGAGGAGACGGTTCCGACGTCGGTGTCTGCGACCTCGAGCAGCGCCCGGTAGTAGAGCGGCAAACGGGCGACCGTTGCCTCGGGGATGCGCCGCCGGGAGGGAACGGCCAACGAAGTGCTCCCTGGTCGAGGTCCGAAGAGGCTGTTCCGCACGGAGCGTAGGACCTTGTGACCGGATTCTCAAAGTCGGGGCGGTAGCGTTGACACCGATGGTCGCCGGCCTCGCCTTCCTCGCGACCGCGATCGCGACCCTGTTCGCCCAGGCCACCGGCGTGCGCTTCACGCGGCACCGGAAACCTCACGAGCGGGCCTGGACGATCGCCCTGGTCCTGTTCGCCCTCGCCTCGGCCGCCCTGGCCACGGGCGCGTCGACCGGGTGGGACCGCGGGACGTTTCGCGCCTTCTATCTCCTCGGCGCGGTGCTGTGCGTGCCCTGGCTGGCGCTCGGCACCGTCTACCTCCTCGCCGGCACGACGGCCGGACGCCGCGCCGAGACCGCGCTGATCCTCTTCTCGGGGTTCGCCATCGGCGTCATGCTCAGCGCCCCGGTCCACGGTGGCATCGCACCCGACGGCATCCCCGTCGGAAAGGACCACTTCGGCGTGTTGCCGCGCGTCCTCGCCGCGTCGGCGAGCGGGCTCGGCGCGACCGTCGTTCTCGTCGGCGCGGTCTGGTCGGCGGTGCGGTTCGCGCGATCGCGCGCCGAGGGCACCTCACGGCTCGCGGCCGGGAACGCGCTGATCGCCCTGGGCACGCTCGTGCTCTCGAGCGGCGGGCTCGTGCAGGGCGCGGTCGGCAAGGACGAGGCGTTCGCGATGACCCTCGCCGCGGGGATCGCGGTGATCTACGCGGGGTTCGCGGTCGCGTCGTCGGTGGCGCGACCGGCGAGCGTGCGCAGCGCGCGCCGCGGCACCTTGCCCGCGAAGTTGTGAGGAAGCTCCTCGACGAACTCGATTCGAGTCGGCAGCTTGTAGCGAGCGAGGCGGCGGCGCAGGTGCGCGATCAGCTCGGTCCAGGTCGGCGTCGCGCCCTCGCACGGTACGACGAACGCGACGACGGCTTCGCCCGACTTGGCGTCGGCGACCCCGACCACGGTGGCTTCGGCGACGTCGGGATGCTCGACGAGCGCGTCCTCCACCTCTGCGGGATACACGTTGAAGCCCGACACGATGATGAGGTCCTTGGCCCGGTCGACGAGGTGAAGCCACCCGTCGTCGTCGGTGATCGCGAGATCGCCCGTGTGCAGCCAGCCGTCGGTGTCGATCACGCGCGCGGTGGTTTCGGGGTCTTGCCAGTAGCCCGCGAAGACGTTGGGGCCCCGTACCCAGATCTCGCCGGGGTCTCCGATGAGCACGGCCGCGCCGTCGCCGTCTCGGAGCGCGACCTCGACCCCCGGCAGCGGCGGTCCGATCGACCCCGGCCGAGCCGTCCCGCCGATCGCGGCGGTCGTGACGATCGGTGACGCCTCGGTGAGGCCGTAGCCCTCGCGGACATCGACACCGAATCGCTCGAGCATCGCCGCAGCGGTCGCGGCCGGGAGCGCCGCGGCACCGGAGACGGCCAACCGCACCCGGGCGAAGGAGTCGCGCGGCGCGCGTACCTCGGGCAGGTCGAGCCAGGCCGAGAACACCGCGGGCACCCCGGCGATCACGGTGACGCCCGCGTCGCGCACCCGGGCCAACGATCCCGCCGGATCGAAGCGCTCGACGAGCGCGACCGACGCTCCCGCGGCGAGCGGCAGACCCAGCGCGACGTTGAGCCCGAAGATGTGGAAGAACGGGAGCAGGCCGAGACCGACGTCGTCGCGGCGAAGCGCGAGGCCCGGGTGCCGTTGGACCTGGTCGAGGTTGGCGGCGAGCGATCCGTGGGTCAGGACCGCGGGCTTCGGAGCCCCGGCAGTGCCCGACGTGAAGAGGAGCACCGCGGGGTCGGCGGGCTCGACGGCCGCGATCGGGTGGGTCGCCGGCTCGCCCGGAGCCCCCGCGACGGTTCCGTCGGCGCTCAACACGACGACCTCGTGACCCTCGAGGCCGCCATGGCCGTGGTGAACCTCGGACGCCACTACCAACCCGGCTCCCACCGTCGCGAGGTTTCGCCCCAGCTCCGCAGCCGGTGCCGTCGGGTCGAGCGGCACCGCGACCATCCCGGCCCGCAGCGCAGCGAGGTAGGCGACGACGAAGGCCGGCCCGTTGCCGGCGACCACGCCGACCCGGGTGCCCGGTGCCAGCCGCGCGAGCCGCGCGTGCGCCAGCGAGCCCGACCGCTCGTCGAGCTCGCCGTAGGTGAGGCTCCGCGCCTCGCCGACCAGGGCGACTGCTTCCGGCTCGCTCCTTGCGCGCGCCAGCAGCACCGAGGCGAGATTCATGTCCGGATCGTACCGGCGCCACGATCTGATCGAGATGGGTGACGCGCGCCGTCACCTCGATCGATCAGTTCGCCAGCACGGTTCCCACTCCCACGCGGCCGAAGCGGAGCGAGCGCCAGCGAGGCTCGCCAGCGAACGAACAAGCCTCCCAACCGTGAGGTCAGGAGGCGAGGTGAAGCGGGAGGCGCAGGAGTGAGCGAGAAGGAAAGGGAAGCCGGGGCTCCGGCCGCGGGTGCGGACGTTTCTGGGGCGGGCTGGGAGGCATTGCACGAACATCGACGGATACTGGTGCATCGCGCCGATCTGCCGTGCCGCCCACGCCCACGAACCGGAACCCCGGATCTGTGACCCCTCAAGGGGGTGTGCCCACATTTACGGCGCGCGGAACGCGCGACTTGAGCGATCATCACCACTATCCGTGGCAATTTGGGGCTCAGCGGGCTCGGACGAAGAACTGCAGCAGCGAGGCCAGCAGGATCAGCACCAGGAGCGCGACGAGCACCAGGCTCGTCCCCCGTCTCACCGAGCCGCTCCGGGATCAGGATCGGGAACGGTCGCCCCGGCCGGAACCAGGGTGACCGCGGTGCCGACGCGCAGTTTGTGGCGTACCGCGGCATTTTGCCGGTCGAGCGCCAACGTCAGCAGCCCGTAGGAATCGACGAGCACGACGAGCTCCGACGGCTTGGCCTCCGAGAAGGTGTCCACCCACCGGACGCGTCCGGACACGTCACCGATGCGGATCTCGAAGCCCGCTCCCGGGCCGAGGTCACGGGCCCGGAGCATGTCGGCATCGAGGTTGAGCTGGCAGTTCCCGAAGTGGTCGACCCAGAGCACCTCGCCGGCCAGCACGCCGTCGTCGGAAACGGTGGGCAGCGGGAGCAAGCCGGGCACCAGGGTCACCGGGTCGACCTCCTCGCCGAGCTCGGCGAGCGGGGTGCCCTCGGCCAGGTACGCGGCTGCCGGCGCCATCACGTCGCGGCCGGCGAACGTGGCGCTCGGAGCGTCGAGCCGGTGCTCCGCGCTCGAGAGGGCAACGGTGCGCAACGGCCCACCGAGCATCGCGACGGCGGGCGCGAGGAGCCCGTTGTCGGGACCGACCAGGTAGCCGTTCTCGACCTCGATCGCGACACAGCGCCGCGCGGTGCCGACGCCGGGATCGACGATCGCGAGCACGACCCCGGCCGGGAGGTACTGCACCGCCCGCGACAGCGTGAGCCCGCCGGCCCGCACGTCGAACGCGGGGACGTCGTGGGTGACGTCGACGATCGTGACGTGCGGTGCGATCCCGAGCATCACACCCTTGCAGACGCCGACGAACTCGTCGCTGTGCCCGTAGTCGGAGAGGAACGAGACGAACTGCAGCTGCTCAGGCAATGCCATCCAATGCGATGCGATCCAAGTGCGATACGATCAAAATGCGATGCGACCCCCGGCGGGAACGTAGCGCGATCAGGTCACCGGCGACGGAGCCGGCGGCTGCGGCCGCGCACACCGTGTCGCCGGCGGTCAGGCGTGGGTCGTCAGCCGGCCTGGGTGTAGCGGGAGGCGAGGTAGGTGTCGACATCGAGCTCCGACACCCGGAACGATCGCCCGACGCGTACGGCCGGCAGATCGCCCGCCTTGATCAGCCGGTACACCGTCATCGACGAGACCCGCATCAAATCCGCGACTTCCTGTACCGTCAGAAAGCGCGCCTTGCTCAGCCCCTGCGCCACGCGGAATCTCCCTACTCCGACCGCTGGCAGAACCATACGCCGGGTTGCCCGTGTTGTCGAGTGTGGCCAGGGTCATACCGCTTTGGCGGGGTTTCAGACCCGCTTTTCTTCCGAGGTGTCCGCGCCCAGCTCGGTCGAGCGGCGAGTGGCCGCGACGACCGCGTCGATGAAGGCGCTCCGTACGCCGGCCGCCTCGAGGCTGCGCAATCCGGCGGCCGTCGTCCCGCCGGGAGAGGTGACGGCGGCCCGCAGCGCCTCGGGCCCCTCGTCTCCCTGCGCCAGCATCGTCGACGCGCCGAGCAGGGTCTGGTTCACGAGCTTCGTCGCGATCGGGCGAGTCAGCCCGACGAGCCCCCCCGCCTCGACGAGCGCCTCGGCAACGAGGAAGACGTAGGCGGGTCCCGAGCCCGAGAGCCCGGTGACCGCGTCGAGCAACCGCTCGGGCAGCCGCACGACGAGCCCGACGCCGCCCAGCAGCTGCTCGGCGAGGTCGAGATGACCGTCGTGGGCGTGGGTTCCGGCGGCGATGGCGGCCGCTCCGAGCCCGATCGTCGCGGGCGTGTTCGGCATCGCGCGCACGACCGGGCGGCCCGGCGCCGCGGCTTCGAGGGTCGCGATCGTGACCCCCGCCGCGATCGAGAGCACGAGCGCCTCCGCGCCCAGCGCCGCGCCCGCCGACTCGAGGGCTTCGGGAACGTCGCCGGGCTTCAGGCACACGACGACGACGTCGGCGTCGGCCACCGCCCAGGCGACGCTCGGCACGACCCGCACCTCGGGGAAGCGAGCTTCGAGGTCGCGACGGCGATCGGCGTCGATCTCCGCGACGGCGAGGTCGGACGGTTCGAACGCCGCGTCGAGGAGGCCACCGACGAGCGCGGCCCCCATCTTCCCGCCGCCGAGCAGCGCCACGCGTGTCACGGCCCGAGGCTAACAACTGGTCTCAGGCGGTCGCGCTCCGGCAGAGCCGCGGGCGGCGCACACCGAGCACACCTCCGCGAGGCAGCAGTGGGCCCGAGGAACCTCGGACTCCCCGCCGTACTTCCCCGAACGACGGGGGGCCGTTGCACCTCGGGCCCGCTCGCACCGTATCGGGCCATGAAATAGGATGCAAGCCAGTCAGAGGCAATACCCGACATTGTGACATGAGCGGCGAACGGTCGCGAATCCAGGCGCGTGGCTACCCCGGGCCCGAGCGGGTGCGACCAAGAAACACCGGCGTCAGCCGCGGCGGAACGCGATTCGCAACACCGGCTGGAACCACTGCTCCACCAGCTCGTAGAGCACCCCGATGATGCGGTCGAGCTCCTCGACGTCGAGGTGCTCGAGCAGGGTGCGCCCGGTGAGGTAGACGTCGCCGTCGGGACCGATCGAGAACCGGGCCCCGTACAGCGAATGGTTGCGCTGGAGGAGGAACCGGTAGAGGGCTTCGTGATCTCCGGGTGGATCGGGCACGAAGTAGAGCTCGTAGCGCAGGGTGCGCTGGTGAAGGTCGAAGTAGATCGTCGCGGCGTCGCGGCCGTCGCAGCCGAACCGCACGTACCAGCGCGGGATCGACGGGTCGTATTCGACGGCCTGCACCCACGACTCGCGCGCGACCTCGCCCTCGAGGTGCGCCGCGAGCAACGCATGCGCCGCTCTGAAGAGCCCCGGATCGGGCGCCGGACCGGGCGGGGCACTCTCGGTCAGCGGCACTGCACGAGGCTGCGCGCGACGAGGTCGCCGTACAGGCGTCGCAACCGCGCCGCGGTGATGCTCCACGAATAGCGACCCGAGCGAGCGACCGCGGCCTCGCCCATCTCGGCCGCGCGCAGGGGATCGCCGAGCAGGAGGGAGAGCGGCGTCACGTAGTCGGCGGGCTCGTGCCCGTCGACGAGGAACCCGGTGACCCCGTCGTCGACGAGCGAACGCAGACCGCCGACCGCGGCGGCGACGACCGGCGTCCCGCACGCGGCCGCCTCCAGCGCGACGAGTCCGAACGACTCGCTGCGCGACGGAACGACGCAGACGTCGGCGGCCCGGTAGAAGTCGGCGAGGGCGTCGTGGGGCTGCGGCGGGAGGAACATCACGCGCTCCGCGAGGCCGAGCTCGGCGACGAGATCGTGAAGGCGCTCCTCCTCGGCCGCGCCCGACGGACCGCTCGGGCCTCCGACGACGACGAGCGTGGTCGACGAGTCTTCGAGCGCGGCCACGGCACGGATGGCGACGTCGACGCCTTTGAGCGGCTGGATGCGGCCGACGAACAACAGGAGCGGCCGGCCGTCGAGGCCGAGGCGCTCGCGCAGGAACGCCCCCTCGCGCCGGCTCGGGCGGAACACCGAGTGGTCGACGCCGGGAGGCACGATCTCGACGCGCGACGGCTCGGCGCCGTAGAGGTCGGCGAGCTGCAAGCGCTCCTCGGCCGTCGAGGCGAGCATCAGATCTGCGCAGTCGACGACCTCGTGCTCGAGGAGGGCGCGGTGCTCGGGCTCGTCGTCGAAGCCGGCCTCGGCCTTCACGCGTGCGAGCGTGTGGAACGTCGCGACGAGTGGCCGGTCGATCGCGTGCTTGAGGCGGTGCCCGACCGCGCCCGAGATCCAGTAGTTGGCGTGAAGGACGTCGTAGTCGTCGCCGGTGCGGCGCATCCGGTCGAGGATCGCATCGGCGAACGGGTCGATGAGCGTCGTCAGGTCGTGCAGGGCCATCGGGCCGCTCGGCCCGACGTCGACGTGCACGACACGAAATCCCTCCTCGACCTGCGCCACCGTCGGTGCGCCCGGCTCCTCGCGTCGCGTGAAGACGTCACACTCGACACCCGCGTGCGCGAGCCCCGCTGCGAGGGCGCGCACGTAGACGTTCATGCCGCCACCGTCGCCTGCACCCGGCTGCGCGAGAGGCGATGTGTGGACGCTGAGGACGGCAACCCGGCGGACCGGCATCCTCGGATGCTACCCGGGGACCCCTCGCTCGGAAGCTGCCACCTCGCGGGCACGCTCGGCCGCCGTCTCGGCCTGGAACGACCGGTAGATCTCGACCAGAGCCTGCTTCTGACGCTCGGTGACGCTGTGGTCGCCGAGGATCTCACCCACCAGGTCGGGCCCTTCGCCGCGTTCGTCGAGGATCCCGGCGCGCACGTACAGCGTCTCGGCCGAGATGCGCAGGCCCTTCGCGATCGCCTGGAGTATCTCGGCCGAGGGCTTGCGCAAGCCGCGCTCGACCTGGCTCAGATACGGGTTGGAGATGCCCGCCAGCTCGCTCAGCTTGCGCAGCGAGAGCCGCGCGGTACGGCGCTGATCACGGATGAAGTCGCCGACATCGTGACGGCGGCTGGCGGCGCCCGCGGGGCCGGCCGTGCTCATCCCACGTCGGCCGCGGCGCGGGTGGCTATCTCGAGCTCGATCGCGTCGAGCACCCGGTGGAGGTCGCGGCGGAGCTCCGAGAGCTCCCGCTCGAAATCGCTCAGTGCGCCGACCAGGCTGACGAGCTCGTCGTCCCCGAGGCCGTCGAGGTTGACGAGCGAGTCGTCGGCGATCAAGCGACCCCGCGGGCCCCAGTCGATCTCGACGACGGGCTCGTCGGCCTCGGTGAGACGCGCGTTCGGCGCCGACGAGCGGCCGCGCTCGTCGCCGAGGATCCGGGGCAGATCCGCCACGAGGTCGCGAACCGAGCCTCCCTGCTCACGGCGGTCCCGCTCCGCGGACAGGATCTCGAAACGGCCCTGCGCCAACCGGCGCGTATACGACACGGCGTGCTCGACGGCACCGCATTCGGCGCGCATCTCCCGCAGAGCTTCGAGATCGCGGCCACCGAGATCGGCCGAGAACTCGGGGGCGACCAGGCGCTCGATGCGTTGCGTGGCACTCACCTCTGTCTGAGTGATTCGGTCGAGAACGAGCCGGGTTTCAGGCTAGCGCGGGCGGGGCCCGTGGTCGCCGCCGCTCACCGGGGGCAGGACGGCGACCTCGTCGCCGTCGGAGAGCGGAGTCGCGCCTCCGGCCACGGGCTCGTCACCGTTGATCCAGACGCGCGATGAACCGAGCACGTCGGCGAATCCGGGCCCGTAGCGATCGCGCGCGATGCCGAGCAGCTCGCCGAGTGTCGCGGCCTCGACGACGTCGTCACGACGACCCGCCGCCTCTCGGGCGCGAGCGAAGAGCAAGACGCGAACCGTCGGCATTCGCGTCTCAGTCGCGGCGCGTGTCGACGTTGGTGCGGGCTTCGGGGAGGGCGCCGAGCCGCGCCGGATCGATGCGTTCGCCCGTCACCTCGTCGATGCCGTACGTGCCGTCGTCGAGCCGGCGCAACGCGGCCTCCACCTCGACCAGCTCGAGCTCGAGACCCTCGAGGATCGAGAGATCCTTCTCGCGCTCGAACGTCTCGCTCGCGAGGTCGGCGGGATGCTGGTCGTAGGCGCTGAGCTCGCCGACCTGGTCGGTCTCACCCTGGCTCATCTCGGTGCGCAGGCCCTCGACCAGGCCCTGCAACTTCGTGCGCTCCGCGTCGAGCCGGCTCCGGGCCGTGCCTTCGTCCATCGGGGTGTCGTCCATACCTCGGAGGCTACCTACCCGCGAATGGTTGCCGTCACGCCTCGCCGGAGTTGTCCGAGTCGCCGGAGTCGGCGAGGCGCACGCGCAACACCGCGGCCGCGTCGGACAGGTGCTCGAGGAGGGCACGCAGGCGCGCGCTCGTGTCGGGGAGCTCGAGCATCCGTTGCGCGTCGAGCGGGCCGAGGGCCGCGAGCGCCGCCACCTCGAACGCGGCCTGCTCGGGATCGGGGGACACTCGAACGACCGGCGCATTCGCGAGCCCCTGCAACCGAGCGAAGAGCGCCCGCACTTCCCCGAGCGCGGCCACGACCGTCTCCACCGTCGCACCCGCCTCCGCCGGCACCATCGGTTCGACGAGCTCGACGATCTCGGCACGCGGATACGGCCGGTCGGGCAGGAAGCGAACGACTCGGAACCGCTGGACTCCCACCACCGCCAGCGCGAACCGTCCGTCGGGAAGCTCCGAAGCCTGGACGATGTGCGCCATCGTGCCGACGTCGAAGCGAACGTCGCCTCCGCCGACTTCGCTGCCCCGCTCGATCAGCACGACGCCGAACTCCTGATCGCCGTCGAGAACGTCGCGCGTCAGCGCGCGGTAGCGGGGCTCGAACACGTGCAGCGGCAACACGGCGTGCGGGAAGAGCACTGTTCCCAGCGGGAACATCGCGACCGTTCTCGCCCTCATCGGGGCTCTCTCACCCCACCGACGCCATCGCCGGTGCTCAGTTGAACCGGGCGCGCAGCGCGCGGGCTTCGTCGCGCAGCCGAACGCCCCCTTCGTCGGAGACGAGCTCGGCGAGCGCGTCGAGCTCGTTCGCCGCGACCGCGATCTGCCCGAGGTATCCGAGCCGGCGGGCGAGGACGACGCGCTCCACGACCGGCAGACCGACGATCGAGGAGTGGAGCGTCGCCATCCACGTCGCGTGAACCGGATCGCCCGCGAGAGACGAGCGCTCGAGGTTCGCCAGCATTCGGGCGATGATCGCACGTGAGCTCACCGGCGCGAGCATGCTCGGTTCGAAGGCGCGAGCCGGACCGACCGCGCGCCGGAAGATCGCCGCGCATTCCTCCTCGTTCAGCAGCACACCGGCCGAGAACACATCGCAGAACCGACCCGGCCGGTCGGGATCGCCGACGAGGAAGTGTCCGGGCATGCCGACGCCGACCGCCGCGACGCCCGCGCGGCGTGCGACCTCGAGCATCACCACCGCCAACGTGATCGGGATGCCCAACCTGCGCCCCAGGACCTCGTCGAGGAGCGAGTTGGCCGGATCGTCGTAGCGCGCGACGTTGCCGCGGAACCCCTCGACCACGAAGAGCTCGTGGCGGACCGCGTCGAAGCTCGGCTCCTCGCACACCCCCGCGAGGTCGTCGAGACGACCGGTCCAGAAGCTCAGATCGAGACCGGGATGCACGTGCTGCGCGATGAGGAGGGCGGCCTCGTCGAGCGGCGGTTCGACGGTGCTGTCGCCGACGAGCGACGCGAATCGAGCCGTCGGGTCCACCGGGCAACGGTATAGCGCTGTTCACAGCGAAGGGCGAGCGGGGCGCCGGTACACTCCACTCATGGCCGCCCCGCCGACCGACGACTGGCGCGGAGCAGCAACTGCGCACCTGGCGCGCCTCGGTCAGCGGCTGACGCAGAAGCGGGCTTCGATCGTCGAGTTGCTCGCGTCGAGCGAGCGGCCGCTCACCATGCCCGAGATCCGCGAGCAACGACCCGACCTCGCGCAGAGCTCGCTGTACCGCAATCTCGTCGTGCTCGAGCAGGCGGAAGTCGTGCGCCGGGTCGTCACCCACGACGAGTTCGCCCGCTACGAGCTCGGCGAGGCCCTCACCGGGCACCACCACCATCTCGTGTGCTCCCGATGCGGTCTCGTCGAGGACGTGCCGGCGTCACCCGGGCTCGAGCGGTCGGTCGCCGCGGCGATGGCCGGAGCGGCCGAAGCGACAGGCTTCCGGATCGACCACCACCGCCTCGACCTCATCGGCGTCTGCCGGCGCTGCGCCTAGCCGCCGGGGCGCGTCGTGACTTCGGCGGCGATGCGGTGCGCGAGGTACGCCGAGAAATGGCCGGCGTAGCGGGCCTGCAGCTCCGGTCGCTTCCAGTCGGCTCCGGTGACGAGGCGTCGCGGAGCTCGGCCCGGGGCGTCAACCACGACGTGTGACTCACTTCGCCTCCTCACGGTGGGGACCGGGGACCGGCCAAGTTAGTTCGGGGCGTAGCCTGGCTCGGCACGCGAGCCACCTCGACCCGAGCCGTCGATGTCGGGAGCCCGCGGTGAAGGAACCGCAGCCGTGACGAAACGCCAGCAGAAGCGCCGACTCGATCGCCGCCGCGACGCGGCCGGCCCGGCGGTGCCCGCTGCACCGACGACCGCCGGAGCGCGGTCGCGCGTGCGCGCCGGTCGGCTGTCACCCGAGCGCCCGGTGCCATCCCACATCCCCCGGCCCCCATACCTCCACGGGCCCGGCGGGTTCGTGCCGTCGTTCCCTCCGGGTCAGCTCGTGGAACGGATGCGCGCGGCGGGGCGCGCGGCCCGCGAGGTGCTCCTCGAAATCGCGCCCGCGGTCGTCCCCGGTGTCACGACCGATGAGCTCGACGCGATCGCGCACGAAGCCTGCATCGCGCGCGGTGGCTACCCCAGCCCGCTCAATTACCGCGGCTACCCGAAGTCGCTGTGCACCTCGATCAACGAGGTCATCTGCCACGGGATCCCCGACGACCGTCCCCTCGATGTCGGCGACATCGTCAACTGCGACGTGACGATCTACCTCGACGGTGTCCACGGCGACCACAGCGAGACGTTCCTCGTCGGCGAATGCGAGCCGGAGGCCGTACGGCTGGTGCGGGTCACCCGTGAGTGCCTGTGGCACGGGATTGCCGCGGTGCGACCCGGCGGCCGGGTCAACGAGATCGGCCGCGCGATCCAGGATCACGCGGAGGCCGCGGGCTTCGGCGTGGTGCGGATGTTCGTCGGCCATGGCGTCGGGCGCGAGTTCCACACCACGCCGACCATTCCCCACTACTACGACCCCGACGCCGACGGCATCCTCGAACCCGGCGTCACCTTCACGATCGAGCCGATGATCACCGCGGGTTCCTACGAGGTCGGGCGCATCTGGCCAGACGGGTGGACCGCCGTCACCGCGGACGCGTCGCTCACCGCGCAGTTCGAGCACACGCTGCTCGTCACGGCTTCGGGCGTCGAGGTGCTCACGCTGCTCCCCGGTGAATCATGGGAGCTACCCCTCCGCGACGCTTCCGCGCGCCGGTAGCGGAGCCGGACGTGCGGCTGGCGGGCGAACGAGCGCTCATCACCGGATCGACCGCGGGAATCGGACGCGCGATCGCGCGCCGCTTCGCCACGGAGGGCGCGGCGGTGTGCGTCACCGGACGCGACCGGGCTCGTGGCGACGAGGTCGTCGCAGCCATCGAGAGCGCCGGTGGTCGCGCCTGCTTCATCGCGGCCGAGCTCCGTGACGAGGAAGCGTGCGCAGCGCTCGTCGCCGAGGCGGCCGAAGCGCTCGGCGGGCTCACCGTCCTCGTGAACAACGCGGCGGGGGGGGGGGGGGGGGGGGGGGCGGGTGGGGG
>CAAGKR010372075.1_pt1 | contig 14910 bp, 14 predicted proteins | sample 2556971 | NCBI WGS metagenome assembly CAAGKR01 (sample SAMEA5207829, study PRJEB30636) | soil metagenome | biome: forest; feature: boreal; material: soil | place: USA | collected 2011-09 | depth 1 m | reverse complement strand
AATGGTACACAATAATGACTCCTAAAGATTTTGGAGATGCAGAAATAGGTACAACACCTGCAAGAGATCCTGAACTTCTGGTTAGAAGAACAGTTGAATCCTCACTTCGTGAACTCACTGGAGACTTCAGTAAACAGTACATTAAACTTTTCTTCCAGATTAGGAATGTTGCTGGAACCACAGCAAACACAGAATTTGTTGGGCATCAGGTTACAACCGACTATGTCAGAAGTATGATAAGAAGGGGAACAAGCCGTATAGACGCAATAGTCAATGTCACATCTAAAGATGGTATAAAACTAAAGATTCATGTGCTTGCTATTACAATTAAAAGGGCTAAATCTTCCCAACAGAAATTTATAAGGGAAACCATGGAAAAAATGGTCCAAAATGCAGCTAAGGATAAAAACTTCCAAGAACTCATTGAAGATGTTCTAGGCGGAAAAATGGCATCACACATTTACCACGAGTCTAAAAAGATTTATCCTCTAAAACGTGTTGAAACCATTAAAACTCGTGTAATTGAAGAAAAATAATAACGCAGGAGTTAAATGATTAATCCTCTGGAATATGTGTTCCTTATTGTGGTCATTGGGCTTATTACCTACTGGAGAAAGGCCCTTGATCTCTTCGGATCCATTTTCATGATTATAATGGGTATTGTAATTATTTTTACAGCTGGTGCAAACTGGCTTATTTTAATATTTCTTTTCCTGATTCTTGGACTTGTTTCAACCAAATACAAACACCAATATAAAAAAGATATCGGTGTTTATGAAGGTACAAGAACACTCAAAAATGTAATTTCTAATGGGATAGTACCTTTTATAATGGCTGCCTTTGGAAACTATGGAGGATTCATAGGTTCAATTGCAACTGCTACTGCAGATACGCTTGCTAGTGAAGTTGGTGTTACTGTACAGCCAAGATTAATAACGACATTTAAAAAAGTACCTCCAGGAACAGACGGTGGTATTTCCATAGTTGGAACTGCCGCAGGAATTATTGGTGCGGGGATCATAGGAGTAGCAGCCTATTTATTAGGAATATTCCCTGATCCATTCGTAACTTTAAAGATTTCTATAATAGCAGGTACCGTTGGCTGCTTTGTAGACAGTATACTTGGAGCAGTATTAGAACGAAGAAATTATATTTCCAACGAGTACGTAAATCTAATAGCTACAATTACAGGAGCTGCCTTAGGCATCATCATGGTTTAGGTGATAAAATGAAAGGAATCATAATGATCATAGACGGGATGGGAGATCGTCCCCTAAAAGAGCTAGGATATAAAACACCCTTAGAAGCTGCACTAACACCCAATATGGATAAAATGGCTGAAAACGGAATATGTGGAATTATGGATCCTATAAAACCAGGTATACGGCCTGGAAGTGATACTTCACATATATCAATACTTGGATATGACCCTTACGAAGTTTATACGGGTAGAGGTCCTTTTGAAGCTGCAGGAATTGGGGTGGATGTTCTCCCTGGAGATATAGCATTCAGATGTAACTTTTCTACAGCAGATGAGGATGGTATTATTACTGACAGACGTGCGGGAAGGATAAGAGAAGGAACTGAAGAGCTGGCCAGATCTATAAATGGCATTAATATTGATCAAGATGTTGAGGTCATATTTAAAGAATCAACAGGTCACAGAGCGGTTCTAGTTCTTAGGGGCAATGGTCTTTCAGACCAGGTTTCTGATGCAGATCCAAAGCATGAGGGAAAAGCTCCAAAGATGGTTGTTGCCATAGATGGATCCCAAGAAGCAAATAAAACTGCAAACATTCTGAACAAGATCGTTAAAAAATCCTATGAAGTACTCAAAAACCATCCTCTAAATTTGAAACGAATAGATGCAGGTAAACCTCCCGCTAACATAATTATTCCAAGAGGTGCTGGTGCTGTTCCTAATGTACAACCATTTGGTGAAAAATATGGTTTGAAACCGGTTTGTATAGCCGAAACAGGACTAATCAAAGGAATTGCCAAAATCGCTGGTATGGAACTAGTTGATATTAAAGGTGCTACAGGCGGTATCGACACAAACTTAGAGAATATCAAAAATGGCATCATAGAAACTGCTTCAAAGGACTATGATTTCATGTTGATTAACGTAGATGGTGCTGATGAAGCGGGTCACGATGGTCAAATGGATGAAAAAATCAAGTTTATTGAAAAAGTTGATGTAGTTATTGGAGAACTAATGAGAATAGAAGATATTTACTTCATATTGACTGCAGATCACTCCACACCAATATCTACAATGGACCACACAGGAGACCCTGTTCCTATAGTTATTTGTGGACCAGAAGTAAGGGTCGATGATGTGAAAAATTTCAACGAAAGAAGCGTGACAAAGGGTGGGTTGTGTAGGATCAGGGGAAATAATATCATGGACATCCTTATGGATCTCATGAACTTATCAACCAAATTCGGAGCATAGTGAGGTTACAATAATGGCATCTGAAATTCCTAAACTCTTTGGTACATCAGGCATCAGAGGGAAAATAGGTTCTGATATTACACTTGAGGTAGCAGTTAATGTGGGTATGGCAATTGCAACATACGCCGGTGGTAAAGGGTCTAAAATAGTCTTAGGCTATGATTCAAGAACATCTAATGTGATGATTGAAAATGCTGTTACTGCAGGAATACTACAGTGCGGCTGTACAGTCCTTAAGATGGGAATGGCACCAACACCACTTGTTGGTTACGCAACTATGAAACTTAAAGCAGATGCAGGTGTAATGATTACTGCATCCCATAACCCTCCAGAATATAATGGAATAAAATTATGGAATCCCGATGGAATGGCATATAGACAGGATCAGGAGAGAGTTATAGAGGAAATTATCCACAATAAAAACTTTAAAATGGTATCATGGGAAGATATAGGCAAGATTGAGGAAGTACAATTTGTTGTATCAGAATATATTAAAGACCTCCTAAATCAATCCACGGTAAAGCCTGGTATTAAAGTTGTAGTTGATTGTGCAAATGGAGCAGCATCATATTTATCCCCATTAATTCTCAGAATGGCAGGTTGTTCAGTTTTAGCTATTAACTCACAGCCTGATGGATTCTTCCCTGGAAGACTACCTGAACCCTCTGAAAAAAACTTGCAAGAACTTATGAAAGTTGTTAAAGCTACCAAAGCAGATATTGGAATTGCACACGACGGCGATGCTGATAGGATGATAGCCATAGATGAAACAGGCCGTATGGCTGATTTTGACAAATTATTAGCGATTGTATCCCGTGAAATTGGGGGTAAAGTTGTTACCACAGTTGATGCATCTCTCTGTACAGATAAATGTATGGATGAAGTTGGAGGAATTGTTATAAGGACTAAAGTCGGGGATGTCCACGTTGCAGAATCAATTGAAGAACATGATGCACAATTTGGCGGTGAACCTTCCGGAACATGGATCCATCCAAATTTCTGCATGTGTCCAGATGGTATACTATCTGCAATAAGAGTTATTGAATTAGTACAAAAATATGGCCCATTGTCCAAACAGCTTGATGAAGTTCCTAGTTATCCCACCATAAGGGATAAGGTGAACTGTGAAGATCATCAAAAAGAACTTATTATGAAGGGTGTTGAAGAAAAACTGCATATTATTCTTGATGATGTTGTCGATGCAAATCGCATTGATGGTGTCAGAATTTCAATGGAAGATGGAAGTTGGGTACTTATAAGACCCTCTGGTACAGAATCATACATTCGGATCACTCTCGAAGCAACAAGTGATAAGAAGGCCCATATAATAAGGGACCAATGTGCAAAGTTCATTGAAGGGTTACTATAAATTATTTTAATAACAATTTCTTAAATCAATATAATTTTTTTTCCAGAATATCCCCTCAAAAATTCAGCAATTATTATTTTTTTAATAATCTAATTTTATTAGAGTCAAAATTTATTAGAAGGATTGATACAACATTATACATATCTATTAGAAATTATGCTAACAGAATTAGATTTATGGAGTAAACGGGATTTTGAGAGGTATTTAATATGAAGGCAATTATATTGACAGCAGGTGAAGGAACAAGAATGAGACCACTGACCGTGACGAAACCAAAAACAATGCTTCAAGTTGGCGGAAAACCAATTTTACAGTATAATGTTGAATCACTCCGGGATGCAGGTATTAAAGATATTACCTTGGTTGTTGGATATCGTGAAGAAGTTATTAAAGATCATTTCAGAAATGGTGCCGATTTCGGTGTTAATATAAATTATGTAACACAAAAAGAACGTCTTGGAACTGCTCATGCAATTGGATCGACAAGGGGTATTGTTAAAGGGAGTTTCATAATATTAAACGGCGATATTATTGTAGATCCTATATTAATCGAGGATCTTATAACTAAATATCAAACAGAAAACGCTAGATCAGTACTTGTATTAACGGAAGTTGATGATCCATCGTCTTTTGGTGTAGTGGAAATTGATGAAGATAGAATAACCAACATAATTGAAAAACCAGAACCAGGAAAAGCTCCAAGTAATCTAATAAATGCAGGGATATATCTTTTTGATGACCAAATATTCGAAGCCATAGAAAAGACTGAAAAGTCACAACGTGGTGAGTATGAAATAACAGACTCACTTCTAATTCAGATGAAAAATGGTGAGAAGGTTCTAGGTTTAAGATCTAAAAACAACTGGATAGATATTGGAAGACCATGGGAACTACTCGATGTGAATGAACATTTTCTAAAAGATTTAAAAACAGATATCCAAGGAGAATTAGAAGAAGGTGTCATAATACATGGACCGGTTTTTATTGGGAAAAATACCATAGTTAGATCAGGTACATATATAATGGGACCCGTATATATCGGAGAAAATTGTGACATAGGTCCAAACACATTATTAAGAAAATATACAAGTTTAGGCAATAATGTTAGCTCTGGAAATGCAGTTGAAATTAAAAATTCTATCATAATGGACCATACTAATATAAATCATCTTACCTATGTTGGAGATTCCATAATTGGATCTAAATGCAATATTGCTGCAGGAACTAATATTGCAAATCTACGATTTGATGATGGAAACGTTAAAATTAGAGTTAAAGGTGACAAAATAGATTCTGGACGCCGTAAAATGGGAGTTGTCTTTGGAGATGGAGTAAAAACTGGTATAAACTCTAGTTTCAATCCGGGAGTGAAAATAGGAGTTAACTCAAGGATTGGTGCAGGAGCAATTGTTAGCAAAGATCTAGAGTCAAACAAGGTTTTGATACCTCTACAAGAACACCAAATTATTGATAATAACAGATAAAAGCAACACAGATTACAAAGTATTGAGTAAATAGATTTATGATTACAAAAAGGAAGATAACATGAACAATGAAAGCGTTGTTGTATTTAAAGGTGCAGTTATAGATGGAAAGGTTAGCATTGATAATAAATCATCAGTATGGTTTAATGCAGTTTTAAGAGGAGATATTGAACCTTTAAAGATCGGCAAATGTTCAAATGTTCAGGATAATTGTGTTTTACATTCATCAAAAGGTTATCCATTGAAGATCGGGAATTATGTATCTGTTGGACACGCAGCTGTTCTTCATGGTTGCAAGATCGAAGATAACTGTATAATCGGGATGAATGCTACTGTTCTTAATGGTGCAACCGTAAAGAAAAATAGCATAGTTGGTGCGGGAGCAGTAGTAACAGAGGGGCATGAATTTCCTGAAAATAGTTTAATACTAGGTGTTCCTGCAAAAGCTGCTAGAACACTTAACGAAGATCAAATTAAGAGTATAAAAGATAATGCAATCACATATGTTGAAATGGCAAGAATGAAGAGTGAATTCAATGATTAACCCTAGTAAAGTTGTGAAAAAACTTGATCCTTATGTTCCTGGCAGATCTATCGAGGAAATAGCTGCTAATTATGATCTAGAACCTAAAAAAATAATAAAACTCGGCTCAAATGAGAATCCAATTGGACCATCTCCCATGGCAGTAGAAGCTTTAACAAAGAATCTTAAACTCATAAGTCAATATCCCGAAACAAATTTAGATAGTTTAATCAAAGATATTGCATCATATTCTGGTGTTTCCACATCAAATGTCATTTTAGGTGGAGATGGTGCTGATGAGATACTAGATGTGCTTGGAAAAGCTTTTATAGAACCTGGAGATGAATTTATAGTCCCAATTCCCAGTTACATGTACTATGAATACACACTCACAATCCAAGATGCTATTCCAGTATACGCTAAGTGGGATGTGCCATCTAATACTCTAGATGTTAACTCTGTGATTCAAGCCATAAATACTAAAACAAAGCTTATATTTCTTTGTACACCAAACAACCCCACAGGTGGGTTAATAAGTAAAGAAGCTATCAAGAAGGTACTAGAAAGTACAGATGCAGTTGTAGTTGTAGATGAAGCATATTATGAATTTTCAGGGGTTAACAATGTTGATCTTTTAGATGAATACAAAAACCTGTTCATTCTAAGAACATTTTCAAAAGTTTTAGGTCTTGCAGGTATGAGAATAGGTTATGGATTATCAAATCCAGAGATTATTGAATATATGTACCGTGTTAAACCAGTTTTTAGCTTAACGAAACTTTCAGAGGTAGCAGCATCAGCCACACTCAAGGACCATGAATACATTAAAAAATCAACTGAGGTAAGTATCGAAAGCAGGGAATTTCTTTACAGATCAATGTCAACATTCAAGAATCTTAAGGTTTATAAATCACAAGCCAATTATATGCTGGTCGATATTCGACAAACAGGATTAACTGCGAAGGATTTAAGTGAAAAACTCATGCAAAGGGGAGTAATAGTTAGAGACTGCACTTCTTTTAAGGGGCTTGATGAATACTGGATAAGGGTCAGTGTAGGAACACTTGAAAACGATGCAAAATTTATAAAAATTCTTAATGGTATAATTGGATGAAATAAATCATAAAATGTAGGGGACAACTATATGACCTTATTAAATCCAAAAAAGAGCACAGATACAATCGACATTGGTGGAATTCTTGTTTCAACAATTGAGTATACTGGTAAAATTTCACTTGTTATATTTACAGCAGGATGCATGTTAAGATGTCCTTACTGCCATAATCCGGGGTTAATTGAGGGTGGAAATCAAAGAAAAATAAGTGAAATTTATAATAAGATAGATGATTCCATTGATTTCATTGATAGTGTTGTTTTAACTGGCGGAGAACCATCATTCCAATACGAAGAAGTAGCTAAAATTTTAAGATACTGTAAAAAATTAGGACTCAATACTAAACTGGATACCAATGGATATTATCCCGAAAAATTAGAAGAGTTATTGGATATTGTTGATTATGTTGCATTCGATGTTAAAGCCCCTTTTAAGAAGTATAAAAAAGTTATAGGTGTAGATATAGGTGAAAATGTACGAAAAAGTATTCAAGTATGTTTAAAATCTAATGTTTATTTAGAATGTAGAACAACTTACGTTCCTGGACTTTTGGTTCCTGAAGATATCATGGATATAGCAAAAAATATTGAATGTGATGTTTACACAATTCAACAGTTTAATAACAAAACAGTACTGGATGAAAAACTCAAAAAGATCCAAAGTCCTTCCAGAAAAGAACTTTTTGATATTGCTGAATCAATTAAACCATATCAAAACAATATAAAAATAAAAACCTCTGAATTTGGGGATGAAACAATTAAATAACATTTAAGATGATATCAATGATAATATAGTTAATCTAAATTGAATTTAGGGGGGATTCCTATACCAATCTTACTCTTTGGAAGCCGTCACGTCGAACTTATAACTGGTAAAAAGACAGCAACTATCAGAAAACTCTGGAAAAAACCATTGTCTCCAGGTGATAGATTACATTGTTACTGGAACCTTGTTTCAAAGGAGCGGAAAAAGCTTTTTGAATCTAGAGTTACTGATGTAGAGGTCATTAAATTTGGAGATCTCATCAAAAATGATTCTTTAGCATGCGAAGAAGGATATAGAAATGCAAAAGAGCTTGAAGTCGATTTCAAAAAAATCTATCCTGAGGATACTGCCGATTCCTCTTTATTCCAAGTTATAAGGTTTAAAAAGTTGCCGATTGAAGATTGGGAAGGAAAGAAAATAGATGAAAAATCTATGATAACAAAACGTGCAGATATTCTTTTTGATGTGGGTAAATTCAATAAATCGGTTATATGTTATAGTGCGGCTCTAAAATTCGATCCAAATGATGTTTATTTATTAAATAAAAAGGGAGATAACCTATCACGTTTAGGAAAGTTTGAGGAAGCCATTGAATGTTATGATAAGGCTATTAAACTCGATGACCATAATGAGTATATTTATAATAACAAAGCGATAGCACTTCTTAACTCAAACCAGCCACAAAAAGCCCTTAAATGTAGCAATGAAGCTATGGAAATTAATAATAAGAATGAATTTGTTTTTTACTGGCGGGGTTTTATCTTGGAAATGCTTGGAAAATTTGATTCCGCTCTGCAATGTTATAATGATATTTTAGAAATGAATCCTGAAGATCCGGATGTATGGAATGCAAAGGGAAATATACTATCAGAACTTGAAAGAACAGAAGAAGCTCTTTTTTGTTATGAAAAGGCTCTAGAACTTTGTCTTGAAGAACCTCCAGATGCGGCTATGTGGAATCGTAAAGGTAATGCATTAATGGAACTTGGTAGATTTGAAGAAGCTCTTCATTGCTATGATGAAGCATTAAATATGGAAAATGAAAATGATGCATTTATATGTAATAAAGGAGTTGCTTTTTTAGAATTAGGCAAATATAACGATGCAATTGAATGTTTTAGAAAAGCCCTAGTTATAAATCCTTCTAATGAAGATGCTAGAATACTCAAAGATGAATGTTTAGAGAACCTATAATAAAAGTTAATATTACGTTATTTAATAATCATATTCAAGAATTAAAAAGATAAAAAAAGTTTGTAATCTTTGTTATTTGAATAATTTAGGAATATAATGTTGGACAAATTAGAAATGGCTCGTGATTGGTTTTTAAACCAATCCAATCCAGTTAAACTGGGAATTGTTATCTCTATAAGCGTGCTTATTATCTTAATAATCTTTATGCTTTTAAGTTTTATTTTGCCAAATGATACACCCTTAACCGGTGATGCACTTGTTAAATATGAAGCTTCGTGTAATGTTATTAGTTTTCAAGATTTAAACAGTAATTTAAATAAATATAATGGCCAACATTTCAAGTTTACAGGACAGATAGTTCAGATAAATGAAAATTATGGTTTGACCGATATAGTTCTTGCAGTTACACAAGTAAATGGAGGATGGTCCCCTTCTGATCTAATATTTGTTACTTACAATGCAAAAACAACATTTAATGTGGGAGATGTAATCAATGTTTATGGGGAGGTTTCTGGTAGTTATAATTACATATCAGCATCACTTGGAGAGTTAAATATTCCAAAAATCACAGCTAGATATATTGAATTAGAACCTATTACCGGATCAACAATTGTTCCTGTTCCATTTACAGGTATACCAACTAACAACTCAAATAATACAACAAATACCTCTGGATCCGGAACTGTTACTCCTACAACTCCTATAAACAATAACACTTCACATTCCACAAAACCCATTTAATTGAGATTTGGTTTATAAAATTAGTTGATAATTAAAATTGGGTGTAAAATATGAATGATTTTGGATACTACATCAAACAAAATACGGTGAAGTTTGTTTACTTTGGATCAGTGAAAAAGGAAGTTCGTGTGTTTGGAAATTTTATGGGATGGTCAGAAAATAATCCAGAATGGAAAATGCATTATAATCTTGAAAATGATGATTGGGAATTAGAAGTATTGATCAGTAAGATCAAAAGTGGAAAAACAGATGATTTTTATGAATTCACATTTATTGTTGATGGTGATTGGATAAATGCTGATAAAAATGCTCCAAATCTTAATTTTTGTCCCGGCTATGGTTACAGGTATTTTTTAAACATTTAAATGTTTTTCTTAAAATTAATATAATTAGATATATTTCTATATCTTTAAAAATCCCCAGGGTGCCAAAGAAGTTGCAAGCATAACAGTATTTATATCTCGATGTTCTATCCAATTTCTTGTTTTCCTGTTGTTTTCATCTAACCAGAATTTTTCTATGGTTTCTCCAAGATCACTATATTTATCCAATTCATTTAATATGTTTTCTAAAGATTCTCTTGAAAATTTAGAATTGTTCCTTATTAAATCTCTGATGATTACCAATCCCTTCAAACCTATTGAAAGACCTAATTCTCTAAATGCTAGACGGTAGTTTGCTGATAATCCCATGGGATTATCTGAAATGTAAGATCTGAGCCCCATAAGAGACGAATCTAAAACTGTTTCAAGGAGTTCAAATAGGTTAGATCCACGATCTATTAATTGTGTTATCAGAGTAGCATCGGTTAAAAGTCCTCCTATACCCAATGGATCATCTGTTACCATAGACATGCCCATGCATATATTTTTCATGTCCTTCAATTCATAATTTAGGGGATTTTCAATTTTGTCTATCAAATCCAAATTATCCATTTCACTTTGAATTTCATTATAGGTTATATATCCATCTAAGGGATCATGTTGCCCCATGGATGGTACTAATGCACGATTTAGATCTATACTCATTTTCCAATACATCCTCTTTCTTATGCTTTGGTTGGGCAAATAAGTAAAGTGTTTGTGTGCTGTTTTTGCAAGTTCCATGCCCCATTTAAGGTATTTTATATTTCCAGTAACTAATGAAGTCTTGTTTAAGGCATGCATCCACTTTGTTAGGTAATGATAATATTGTCCGTCCATATCCCACTCAAGACGTTCGTTAAATGGTTCATTCGGATTACGTTCATTTATTTCTTTACCTATCCGTAATCCACCTTGTGTTGGATGATTTTCACCTTCTACAATATCCAGACCGCTTATCCAACCATGTTTTTTATTATCTGTACGATATTGTCCAAGTATGTGATGTACTTGGTAAATGAGTCTTAGTGCCAAATTTAAATATTTTTTTTCACTAGTACGATTATAAAGTTCTAAAAAGTTACAAACAGCAAATGCATCAGTCCATAAATAACGTTTAGGATGATTACTTCCAGGTTCAAGTCCCGTATTACTTGAAAATTCAGTCATGAAATCCTTTAATATTGTTGTTGAATTTTGTTTCATTTTTTTACTTCTATTCTTCTAAAACCAACATTGTTGATATTATAATTTATAATCAAAAATTAATAATTCTTTCGAGATTTTTAAAATATTTGCATAATAGAAAAGTATATAAGCATATACGTATATACCTATGAAACATGATGTTGGGGATGAATTCTGAACATGGCGATGAAGATCTTTCAGAAGAATTGGAAGAGCTATTCAAGGCACTAGGCAATATTAACAGACTAATATTGATCTACAACCTCGCATCTGGTGAAAAGGAAAAGTTTAGTGTTACTGAAATGGCTAAAATGATGGGTTGTACACAACCTGCAGCATCACAACATCTTAAAGTACTAAAAACTGTTAAGATCCTCAACGCAAAAAAGCAAGGCAATTACATCTATTACACCTTTAACCAGAACGCCTTATTAAAACACAAAGAAAAGATTGATTTTTTATTTAAATGTGTTTTAACAAAATGCAAAAAATTAGAAGAATAAAATTCAAATGGCCAATATTAAAGCCTTATAATCAAATTTACACATTCCGAGTGATACCATGAATGAAATGAACATTAATAAACAATTATCAGTATTAGTTATACCAGATAAGGTCTTATTGCATGAGACAAAAATGACCTTAAAGATAGGTAAAGAAGTTGGTAGTAATATCTACAACAAAGTTGCAAAGGATGATTTCTACGCAATAGCTGTAGCTGTAAAAGAAGATAATATAGAAGGACTATACTCTGAATCAGATTTATATAACATAGGAACATTAATCAAAATTGATAGTATCAAAGCAATGAGAGATTTCTATCAAATAATGGTCGAGATCGTAGAAAGAGTTGAAATAGAGGATATTACTACTGAAGGTTCTAGTTTCAATGCTTCTTACAGATTAATACCTGATATCGTTGATTTAGACAAACAAAATCAAGAGGAGATTCTTGAACATATCAAGGACTTAGTCAGTGAGATAAGTAGGAACTTTAAGGGTTCAAAGAACTATGTGGAACAAGTTAATCAATTAAATGATCTAACAAAGGTTATTGGTTATGTATATCCTTACATGAGATTATCTGTATATGAACAACAGGAACTATTAGAAATACGCTCTTTAAAGGAAAAAAGTCTTAAATTCCTTGATATATTAATCGAACAAAAAGAATCAATAAAATTCCAGATGGAAATGGCTGCTAAGTTCAATGAAGAAATGAACAAAAACCACAGAGCAAATATGCTCAAAGAACAATTAAAAGCTATCCAAGAAGAATTAAATGATACTGAAGGTACTGGTAGCAAAAAAGATTATAGAGAACTCATAGAAGGAGCAAATATGCCTGAAGAAGTTAAAGAAGTGGCATTGGAAGAAGTTCTAAAACTTGAAAGACAGGGCCCTCACAGTTCAGAAGAGAATGTAATTCGAAATTATCTTGACTTGTTAACCACATTACCATGGGGCAAAAGCAAAATAAAAGATATTGACATAGGGGCTGCAAGGAAGTTGCTGGATGATGAACATTACGGCCTTGAAAAAGTTAAAGATCGTATAATACAGCACCTAACTGTGATGAAACTAAAACAAAATAAACAAGGGTCAATCCTTTTATTAGTTGGTCCACCTGGAACAGGTAAAACCAGTTTAGGAAAAAGTATTGCAGAAGTTTTAGGTAGAGAATATGTTAGGATAAGTCTTGGTGGGGTAAAAGATGAAGCCGAAATCAGAGGCCATAGAAGAACCTATCTCGGAGCATTACCCGGTAGAATCATACAAGGTATGAAACGGGCAGGAGAAAAAAATCCCGTTTTCATCTTAGATGAAGTGGATAAACTAATGGCAGCCTACAACGGTGATCCCGCAAGTGCACTCCTAGAAGTATTGGATCCTGAACAAAACGACAGCTTTTCAGACCATTACCTTGATGTGCCTTATGATCTGTCTGATGTGTTCTTCATTGCAACTGCCAACTCATTGCGAGATATTCCAGGCCCTCTCAGGGATCGTATGGAAATTATAGAAATAGGCAGTTATACAAGTCATGAGAAATTCCGTATTGCAAAGGACCATCTAATATCAATAGTCCTTGAAGAACATGGATTAGATGAAACCCAACTTCAAATAGATGATGAAGCACTCAAAACCATTATTGAAAAATACACCAGAGAAGCTGGAGTAAGAGGAATCAAACGTCAACTATCTGCAGTTGCAAGAGTTGTATCTGAGAAGATTGTGGTTGGGAAAGTTGAAACCCCATACTTAGTTAAAGGTGATATGCTTTATGATATTCTCGGTCATGAACTAACTCAGTATGATTTAGCAGGCAAAAATAACCCTCCAGGAGTTGTTACAGGGTTAGCATGGACACCTGTAGGTGGAGATATCCTATTCATTGAAGGTGCATTCATGCCAGGAAGCGGTAAATTGACCTTGACAGGACAATTAGGTGATGTAATGAAAGAATCAGCCAAGATTTCCCAAAGTTTGATCCGTTCTAGACTTGCATTCAATTTGAAGAGTCTAGAATTTGATAAGAAAGATCTACATATACACGTTCCTTCAGGAGCAATTCCTAAAGACGGACCATCTGCAGGTGCTGCTCTCTTAACGACCATTGCATCATTAGTAACTGGTCATGAAGTAGATCCTAAACTAGCCATGACTGGAGAAATTTCACTTAGAGGTGCGGTACTGCCAGTAGGTGGAATTAAAGAGAAGGTTATAGCTGCCCATCGTGCCGGAATAGAACGTATTATCCTTCCTAGAGAAAATTTAAAAGACCTTGATGATGTTCCAAAGGATGTAAAGGATGAAATAGAATTCATACCAGCAGATACTGTGGAAGATGTTATAAAAGAGACCATTGGAATTGAACTACCAAAACCAATGATGCTTGAAATGACAAATGACCATGTACCTGGCGGTGCAGGATTATAATCTAGAATAGATTGAGTAACAGTTCCATCGTTCAATATGGTGGTAGTTACTCATTTTTTTATTTTTATTTAAATCATATAATTATTAAATTTTTTACTTGTTAGATGCAATATCAACAATATTATTAACAGTTCTCCAATTTCGGGTTATGGCAGATATATCTAATTTTTTTTCGAAAAAATTATTGTTTAATTTAGTTCTTCCATATCCATTTGGTAAGAAAAGATAGATCTCTTTTTTGGAAATAATATATTTATCTGATTTATTTACCATATCAACAGTAATAATACGATTTAAATCCTTAATTAACATTTCAGATGGAATATCTGAAAGAAAAGTTACATAAATATGATTAAGGTCCTCTTGTTTGAATGGATTTCCACTTAGAACTTGTTCCATTTCATTTTTAGTTCTTAAAAAAAACTTTTACTTCAAACTCAAATATTTTCGCTATTCTTTTTTCAATTATACGACTCAATTTTGTTGGATCAGATTCTTTACTTTCGAATATAACATTTCCACTTTGTATGTAAGTCTTTACGTTTTTAAAGTCTAAAGATCTGTAAATTTCCTTCAATCTATCCATTTTAACCTTCTTTACACCGATATTTATTCCACGAACCATTGAAGCATATGTTATCATATTCATTATTATTTAGAAGTAGTGTAAAATTTTTTTCTATTAATATTGAGGCTGTCTCTTAAATTTTTTATTTTTTCAATGTTTTTTTAAGATTTTATGTATTTGACTGATAATTTGGGCCTGATTTGTTTT
>CAAGKR010537965.1_pt1 | contig 14911 bp, 12 predicted proteins | sample 2556971 | NCBI WGS metagenome assembly CAAGKR01 (sample SAMEA5207829, study PRJEB30636) | soil metagenome | biome: forest; feature: boreal; material: soil | place: USA | collected 2011-09 | depth 1 m | reverse complement strand
TAGGAGCGAACGTCCGCGAGCCGGGTATCCCGGCTCGCAGGGAGCGACCTATGTCAGGTCCCTCGCGTCGGCCGCGAGCGCGGCGCCGAGTTGGTCGGTGATGGCGACGGCTGCGCGCCGTTCTTCGATCGACACGCCCGCGTCGATGTCGGGCATGAGCGTGATCCGGCCGAACGCGCGCCCGCGCCCGAGCACCGCGATCTGAGCCCCTTCGGCAGGGAGGGAGAGCTCCGGACCGACCCAGCGCCGTCGGCCATATTCGAGGGAGCCGTTGCGGCCGAGGGTCGGCAGGTCAGACGATCCGGGCTCCGCTTCGTAGTGGCATTCGCGCAGCGTGAGGAGACCCGCCAACTCGGTCTCGACCGCGGTGATGAGGTCGTCGATTGCCATCCCTTGCGCGGCGAGCTCGGAAACCTGGTGTACCCGCAGCAGTTCGTCGTGCGTGCGCTGAGATCGTCGGCGGCTCTGGTGAGCGAAGATGGTGAGCTGAGCCGCGAGGAGGCCGATCGCGAGGAGGAGCACCGCGGTGCCGATGTCTTCGGACTGTTCGATCTTGAGTGATTGGTAGGGGAGGGTGAAGAAGAAGTCGTACGCCATCGTCGAGACCACGGCCGCGATGGCACCGGCCGAGCGCCCGCCGGCCGCCGCCGCCAGGATCACCACGATCACGAACGCGAGCGCAATGTTCGCCGCCACCACGTCGTTGTCACGGAACGCCACGAACACTCCGGTGACGACGAACGGTCCGAAGCCCGCGACCGCGAGGCCGAGTGCTTTGAACCGATCTTCTGGGACGTAGCCACGCTCTTTGTCCTGTGCCATGACTCAGGTATACCGACGCAGTCCGGTTGACGGAAGGGTGCAACCCGTCAAGCTTCGACCCGCGCGCGTGAAGAACGCGTCAAGACGGTTGTGAGCCGCCGTCGTCGGTGATATCACGGCCTGCATGGCTGATTTCCTGGTTGTCGTCACCATCGTCGCGTTCTTCGCGCTCTGCGTTGCCTTTGTGTACGGGTGCGACCGCATCATCGGATCGGACGAGGAGGCGTGAACGGCGAGAACATCGCCGGGCTCGTGCTCGCGGTGCTGCTTTCGGTGTACCTCGTCGCGGCCCTTCTGTTCCCGGAGCGCTTCTGATGACGCTGGCGGGCTGGGCGCAGCTCGTCGCGCTGATCATCGCGATCGGTGTGACCGCGCCACTCCTCGGTCGCTATATGGCGAACGTGTACGAAGGCGGACCGTCACGCCTCGACCGGGTCTTCGGGCCGGTCGAGCGGTTCATCTACCGGGCGTGCCGCATCGACCCTGACCGCGAACAGCGCTGGAACGTCTACGCGCTCTCGGTGCTCGCGTTCAGCCTCGTCGGGTTCTTCCTGCTCTACCTGATGCAACGCGTCCAGAGCGACCTGCCGTTCAACCCGACCGACATGACCAACGTCGCGCCGGCTCTCTCGCTCAACACCGCGGTCAGCTTCATCACCAACACGAACTGGCAGAGCTACGCGGGCGAGACGACGCTCAGCCATCTCACCCAGATGGTGGGCCTGACCGTCCAGCAGTTCGTCTCCGCCGCCGCGGGCATGGCGGTGATGGCGGCGCTGATCCGCGGGCTCTCGCGTGCCGGTCAGCAAACGATCGGCAACTTCTGGGTCGACCTCGTGCGCACGACGTTCCGCATCTTGCTCCCGCTCGCCTTCGTGTTCGCCATCGTGTTGCTCGCCACCGGCGTGATCGACAACACGCATGGATTCACCGAAGTGCACACGATTGCGGGTGCCACGCAGAAGATCCCCGGCGGTCCGAACGCGAGCATGGAGTCGATCAAGCAGCTGGGAACGAACGGCGGCGACTTCTTCAACGTCAACTCGGCACACCCGTTCTCGAACCCCACCGGGCCGAGCGACTTCCTCGAGCTCTACGCGATCCTGATTATTCCGTTCGCGCTCGCGTTCGCCTTCGGGCGGATGGTGAAAGACAAGCGGCAGGGCTACGCCGTGTTCGCGATCATGTTCGTGATCTGGCTGTCGTTCAGCTTCGTCGCCATCTTCGCCGAGGTGGGCGGGAACTCCGAGCTCGATGCCCGCGGGGTGTCTCAGACGGTGACCGCGACGTCACCGGGGGGCAACGCCGAGGGCAAGGAAGTGCGCTTCGGACCCACTGCGTCCGGGCTGTGGTGCGCGTCCACCACCGGTACGTCGAACGGATCCGTCAACTCGATGCACGACAGCTACACGCCATTGGGTGGCATGACGTGCCTGGTGCACATGAAGCTGGGCGAGATCAGCCCCGGCGGAGTCGGCGTCGGCCTGAACGGCCTGCTGGTCTTGGTGATCCTGTCGGTGTTCATCGCCGGACTCATGGTCGGGCGAACACCGGAGTACCTCGGCAAGAAGATTCAGGCCGCCGAGGTGAAGCTCGTCGTGCTCTACATCCTTGTGATGCCCGCGATCGTGCTCATCCTCATCGCCATCTCGACGTTCGTGAGATCGGTGTCGAACGTCTCGATCTTCAATCCGGGCACGCACGGCTTCACGGAGCTGATCTACGCCTTCACGTCCGCCGCCAACAACAACGGGTCGGCGTTCGGGGGTCTCACCGCCAACACCGCCTACATGAACACCGCGCTGACGGTCGCGATGCTCGTCGGCCGGTTCTTCCTGATCATCCCGACGTTGGCGATCGCCGGCGTCCTGGTTCGCAAGCGCCGAGTGCCGGCTTCGGTGGGAACGTTCCCCACCGACACGCCGCTCTTCGTGGTGCTGGTGATCGGTGTGATCCTCATCGTCGCCGCGCTCACGTTCCTACCCATCCTTGCGCTCGGCCCCATCGTCGAGCAGCTCAGTCTGTAGCCGGGAGACTTTGATGGCGCGCGATACCAAACTCGTCGAACCGGAGATCGTGCGCCGGGCGATCGGCGACAGCTTCGTCAAGCTCAACCCCCGCACGCTGATGCGGAACCCGGTGATGTTCGTCGTCGCGGTCGGGTCGGTGCTCACCACGATCTTGTTCTTCAAGGACCTCAGCTCGTCGTCGACCGATCAGAACGTGTTCACCGGCCTGGTCGCGTTGTTCTTGTGGTTTACGGTGCTGTTCGCGAACTTCGCCGAAGCGATTGCCGAAGGTCGTGGCAAGGCGCAGGCCGAGACGCTGCGCAAGACGCGCTCGGAGACAGTCGCCCACCGGCGTCGTGCCGACGGCACGATCGAAGACTGTCCCAGCACCGCGCTCGACCTCGACGACGAGTGCGTGGTCAGCGCGGGCGAGGTGATCCCGAGCGACGGCGAGGTCACCGAGGGGATCGCCAGCGTCGACGAGTCAGCGATCACGGGCGAGTCCGCTCCGGTGATCCGCGAGTCGGGTGGTGACCGCTCCGCGGTCACCGGCGGCACGCGTGTCCTCTCCGACGAGATCGTGGTGAGGATCACGGCGCGGCCCGGTGAGACCTTCATCGACCGGATGATCGCGTTGGTGGAAGGCTCGTCTCGACAGAAGACACCCAACGAGATCGCGCTCAACATCCTCCTTGCGGGGCTCACGATCGTCTTCCTGCTCGCGACCGTCACGCTCCAGCCGTTCGCGATGTTCTCCCACGCCGAGCAGCCGGTCGTGATCCTCGTCGCGCTCCTCGTGTGCCTGATCCCGACGACCATCGGCGCCCTCCTCTCCGCGATCGGCATCGCCGGGATGGACCGGCTCGTGCGGCGCAACGTGCTCGCGATGAGCGGACGGGCAGTGGAGGCAGCAGGTGACTGCGCCACGCTCCTGCTCGACAAGACCGGCACGATTACGTTCGGTAACCGGCAAGCGGACGCGTTCGTCCCGGCGAGCGGGGTCAGTGAACAGGAACTTGCCGACGCCGCGCAGCTCTCCAGCCTCGCCGACGAGACGCCGGAGGGTCGCTCGATCGTGGTGCTCGCCAAGGAGCGCTACGCAATACGCGAGCGCGAGCTGGTGGGTGCCACGCTGGTGGCGTTCACCGCGCAGACCCGCATGAGCGGCGTCGACTTCGAGGACCGGCGGGTGCGGAAAGGCGCGGCCGACTCCGTGCGCCGGTGGATCGAAGACCAGGGCGGCGAGTTCCCCGCGCAGCTGGGGGACGCGGTCGATTCGATCGCCGCCCAGGGTGGTACGCCGCTCGTGGTGGCCGAGTCGGGCGCGGAGGGTTCCCCCCTCTCTCCGCGCGCGCTCGGTGTGATCTACCTGAAGGACATCGTCAAGCCCGGTATCGCGGAGCGGTTCGCCGATCTCCGCCGCATGGGCATCCGCACCGTGATGATCACCGGCGACAACCCGCGCACCGCCGCGGTGATCGCGCAGGAAGCCGGCGTCGACGACTTCCTTGCCGAAGCCACCCCCGAAGACAAGATGAACCTCATCCGCGAGGAGCAGCGCGGTGGCCGGCTGGTCGCGATGACCGGCGACGGCACCAACGACGCGCCCGCGCTCGCGCAAGCGGACGTGGGCGTCGCCATGAACACCGGCACCCAGGCGGCAAAGGAAGCCGGGAACATGGTCGACCTCGACTCCGACCCGACAAAGCTCATCGACATCGTAGAGATCGGCAAGCAGCTCCTGATCACGCGAGGCTCGCTCACGACGTTCTCGATCGCAAACGACGTCGCGAAGTACTTCGCCATCATCCCCGCGATGTTCGCCGGGTTCGCGAGCCTCAAGGTGCTGGACAAGCTGAACGTCATGGATCTCCAGACCCCGCGCTCGGCGATCCTCTCTGCCGTGATCTTCAACGCGTTGATCATCGTGGCGTTGATCCCCCTCGCGCTGCGGGGCGTGAAGTTCGTTCCCGTCGGCGCCGCGCAGTTGTTGCGCCGCAACCTGCTGATCTACGGCGCGGGCGGCGTGATCGCGCCGTTCATCGGCATCAAGTTGATCGACATCATCGTCACCGCGCTGGGAGTCAAGTGATGCGACGTCAACTCATCCCGTCGATCGTCTCGATGGTCATCTTCACCGTGATCCTCGGGATCGGTTTTCCGCTCGTAATTCTCGGCATCGGCCAGCTCGCCTTTCACGACAAGGCGAACGGCTCGATCATCGAGCGCAACGGCAAGTCGGTCGGATCCGAGCTCATCGGACAGGCGTTCACGGACAAGTTGGGCAACGCGCTGCCCGAGTATTTCCAGTCCCGGCCCTCGGCAGCCGCCGGGGCCAGCGGGTCGACCGTGGCCGGTTACGACCCGACGCTGAGCAGCGGCTCGAACCTCGGCCCGACCAACCCCGACTTTCTGAAGCTCGTCGATCAACGGGTGAAGGCGTACCGCAAGCTCAACCGTCTCTCGCACGACGCCAAGGTGCCGGTCGACGCGGTCACCGCGTCGGGCTCGGGCCTCGACCCGGACATCTCAATCGCCAACGCGCGACTGCAGGCGCCACGAGTGGCCGACGAGCGTGGCCTCTCCGCGAAGACGGTGAACAAGCTCGTCGACGACAACACGTCGGACCGCGTGCTCGGAATCCTCGGCGAGAAGACGGTCAACGTTCTGGAACTCGACCTCGCACTCGACAAGCTCTCCAAGTCGAACTCGTAAGCTTCCGGTATGGCGCGCGGCAGCCTCCGCATCTACTTGGGTGCCGCGCCGGGCGTCGGCAAGACATTCGCGATGCTCAACGAAGGTCAGCGCGCGCACGAACGCGGCACCGACATCGTGATCGGGTTCGTCGAAACCCACAACCGCCCGAATACCGCCGCGCAGATCCGCGACCTCGAGGTCGTGCCGTGCAAGAAGATGGAGTACCGCGGGTCGAGCTTCGAAGAGATGGACGTCGACGCCGTCCTCGCGCGGAAGCCGGAGCGGGTCCTCGTCGACGAGCTCGCGCACACGAACGTCCCGGGCTCCCGCAACGAGAAACGCTGGCAGGACGTCAACGAGCTGCTCGACGCCGGGATCGACGTGATCTCCACCGTCAACGTCCAGCACCTCGAATCGATGAACGACGTCGTCGAGCAGATCACGGGCATCAAGCAGCACGAGACGATCCCCGACGCGATCGTGCGCGAGGCCGACGCCATCGAGCTCGTCGACATGTCACCCGAAGCGTTGCGCCGGCGCATGGCCCACGGCAACATCTACCCGCCCGAGAAGGTCGACGCGTCGCTCGCCAACTTCTTCCGGCAGGGGAACCTGGGCGCGCTGCGTGAGCTCGCGCTGATGTGGCTCGCCGATCGGGTGGACGAGGCACTCGAGGAGTACCGCGAGACCCATGGCATCGCCAGCCCGTGGGAGACGCGGGAACGGGTCGTGGTCGCGATCACCGGCGCACCCAGCGGCGACGACGTGATCCGGCGGGCAGCCCGCATGGCGGCCCGCACCCACGGGGAGCTCATCGGCGTGCACGTACGGTCCTCTGACGGGTTGCGCGGACCGCAGGGGAGCGAGCTGGAAGACCAACGACGGCTGCTCGACGAGCTCGGCGGCGAGTACCGCGAGATCGCGGGCGCCGATACGTCCGCGGCCCTGGTTCGGTTCGCCCACGTAGAGAACGCCACCCAGATCGTGCTCGGCGCGAGTCAGCAGTCGCGCTGGACGAATCTGATCAGGGGATCGGTGATCACCAACGTGATCCGCGCATCGGGCGACATCGACGTGCACGTGATCTCCGCGCCGGCGGAAGAGCGCGACGATGCTCCGCGAGGGCGGCATCATCCGCGACGGATCCTCGCGGTGTCGCCGCGCCGACGCGCGCTGGCGTGGGCGCTTGCGCTTGCCGGGCCGCCGTTGGTCACGCTCGTCCTCGGACAGCTCCGCGATGCCCTGACGTTGCCGAGCGATCTCCTCGTCCTGCTCCTGCTCGTGGTGGTTGTCGCCGCCCTCGGCGGTTTCGTTCCCGCGTTCGTCTGCGCGATCTCCGGCTTCATGTTCGCGAACTGGTTCTTCACGCCACCCTTCTACGAGTTCACCGTCTCCGAGGGTGAGAACCTCCTTGCGTTGGTGATCTTCGTGCTCGTGGGCGGCGTCGTCAGCTTCCTCGTCTCGACTGCTTCACGCCGCACGGTCGAGGCCGCGCACGCGCGAGCCGAGGCCGAGACCCTGGCGGCGCTCAGCGGCACGCTGGTGGCTGCGGCGGATCCATTGCCCCAGCTCGTCGCCCAGGTACAGGCGGCGTTCGAGGCCGAGTCGGTCGGAGTGCTCTCGCGTTCGGGGAGTTCTCAGTGGGTCGTCGTCGCCGGCGTCGGTCCGTCGGTCCCCGACGCTCCCGACACCGCCGATCTCGCGGTGCCGCTCTCGGGCCACGACGTCCTGGTCGTCCGCGGCGCCGACCTGGGCCCCGACGACTTCGACGTGCTCCAGGCGTTTGCCGGGCAGGTGGCGATTGCCGTGCAACAACGCGCGCTCCGGGCCGACGCTGCCCGCGCGGGAGATCTCGAAGAGGCGAACGAGCTGCGGACCGCACTGCTCGCCGCGGTGTCGCACGATCTGCGGACCCCGCTCTCGTCGATCAAGGCGTCGGTGAGCAGCCTGCTGCAACGCGACGTGGATTTCACGCCGACGGCGACTCGGGAGCTGCTCGAGACCATCGACGACGGTGCCGACCGGCTCAATCACCTGATCGGCAACCTGCTCGACATGAGCCGCCTCCAGACCGGTGCGGTGCAACTGGTCATGCGGGCGGTGGCGCTCGAGGAGATCATTCCGGCCGCGCTCGCCGGTCTCAGCCAAGCCGAGCGCGTCGACGCCGACGTGCCCGAGACCCTCCCACGCGTCCGAGCCGATGCCGCGCTCCTCGAACGCGCCGTCGCCAATGTGATCGAGAATGCGCTGAAGTGGTCGCCGTCCGACACGCGTGTGCGTGTCGAAGCATGCGTGGCCGACGGTCGGGTCGACTTGCGCGTCGTCGACCGCGGGGCCGGGATACCACCTGCGCAGCGCGATCAGGTGTTTCAGCCGTTCCAACGCCTTGGCGACAGTTCGAACGACACCGGCGTGGGGCTCGGGCTCGCGGTCGCGCGCGGTTTCGTGGAGGCGATGGGCGGCACGATCATGGTCGACGACACGCCCGGTGGAGGTGTCACCATCGACATCGGCCTCGAGGTGGCGTCGTCGTGACGCGCGTCTTGGTGGTCGACGACGAGCCGCAGATCCTCCGCGCGCTCGGCATCAACCTGCGCGCGCGCGGGTACGACGTCGACCTCGCGCCCGACGGCGAGCAAGCGCTCGACCTCGCGGCGCGGCACCATCCTGATGTCGTCGTGCTCGACCTCGGGCTTCCCGGTATCGACGGTGTGGATGTCATCCGCGGGCTGCGGGGATGGAGTTCGGTACCGATTGTCGTGCTCTCCGTGCGCGACGCCGAGACCGACAAGGTGGCGGCGCTCGACGCCGGTGCCGACGACTACGTCACCAAACCGTTCGGGATGGACGAGTTACTGGCGCGATTGCGCGCGGCGCTGCGTCGCGCCACGCCGTCTGAGGAGGAACCGATCGTCGCGACCCCGGACTTCTCGATCGATCTCGCGGCGAAGCAGGTACACCGCGGCGGCGCAGAGATCCGGTTGACGCCTACCGAATGGCATCTCGTGGAGGTGCTCGTGCGGAACCCTGGGAAGCTCGTGTCGCAGCAACAACTCCTGCACGAAGTGTGGGGCCCCGAGTACCACGACGAGAGCGCGTACCTGCGCGTGCACATGGCCAACCTGCGCCGAAAGCTCGAACCCGAACCGAGCCGTCCCCGCTACTTTCTCACCGAGCCCGGGATGGGCTACCGCTTCGAGCCCGCTGCCTGAGTCTGGCCTGAGCGTCCCGAAATCCAATCGCGTTCGGGCGACGTAGAATCCCGAAGACTCTTGCCCCCTTCCCGAGGAGCGCAGTGTCTCCCGAGCCCGCCGATTCGACCACCGTCGCCCAAGCCTCCGCTCTGCTCGAGCGCACGCTGTTCGAGGTCAAGCGCATCATCGTCGGGCAGGACCGAATGGTCGAGCGGCTCATGGTGTGCCTGCTCGCGCGGGGCCACTGTCTCATCGAGGGCGTCCCGGGCCTCGCGAAGACGCTCGCAGCGGAGACGCTTGCCGCCACTGTCCAGGGCACGTTCGCGCGTATCCAGTTCACCCCCGACCTCATGCCGTCCGACCTCGTCGGGACGCGCATCTACCGCCCGTCGAGCGAGCGCTTCGACGTCGAGCTCGGCCCGGTATTCGCCAACTTCGTACTCGCCGACGAGATCAACCGTGCGCCCGCCAAGGTGCAGTCGGCGCTCCTCGAAGTGATGGGCGAGCACCAGGTTTCGATCGCCGGCGTCACGCATCTCGTCCCCGACCCGTTCCTCGTGCTTGCCACGCAGAACCCGATCGAGTCGGAGGGCGTGTACCTGCTCCCCGAGGCGCAGCGCGACCGCTTCCTCATGAAGATCGTCGTCGGGTACCCAACGCCCAGCGAAGAGCTCGAGATCGTCACCCGGATGGGTGTCGACCCGCCGACGCCGGAACCGGTGCTCGACGCCGACACGCTGCGCGAGCTCCAGCGGGCCGTCGACGGCATCTACGTCGACCCTGCCGTGATCTGGTACGCGGTGAGCCTCGTCTTCGCGACGCGGGCTCCCAAGGACCAGGGGTTCGTCGACCTCGAACCGATGATCGCGTACGGCGCGAGCCCGCGGGCCACGCTCGGGTTGGTCGCCGCCGGTCGCGCGCTGGCGCTGATCCGCGGCCGCACCTATGTCCTCCCCCAAGACGTGTACGACATTGCTCCGGAGGTACTGCGCCACCGGATCGTGCTGTCCTACGAGGCGCTGGCCGACGGGGTCGAGGCCGATCACCTCGTCACCCGCATCGTCACCGCGATCCAGCTCCCACGGATCGCCCCGAGCCAGGAGCGGGTCCCGGGATCTCGTCCCCCCGGCCTCACCGGTGGCGACATGCCCGGGTCCGGGACCGTCCCGGACGAGCGCTCTGCATGAACGACGGCGCCGCGTCGGCACCGCGGGTCGAGTCCACGCTCCGGCGCCTCGAGCTCGACGTGTTCCGTCGTCTCGATGGCCTGCTCCAGGGAGATCATCTCGGGCTCGTGCCCGCGCCGGGGTCCGAGGCGGGTGAGAGCCGTGAGTACCAGGTAGGCGACGACGTCCGGCGCATGGACTGGGCGGTCACTGCGCGCACCATGGTCCCGCATGTCCGCGACACGATCGCCGACCGTGAGCTCGAGACGTGGATCGTGGTCGATCGCTCGGCCAGCCTCGACTTCGGTACCGCGCAGTTCGAAAAGCGTGACCTCGCCCTCGCGATGGTCGCTGCGGTCGGCTTTCTCACCAGCCGGGCCGGGAACCGCGTCGGCGCGCTCGTTCTCGGGAACGACCGCACGTTCTTCGTGCCGGCGCGAGCCGGTCGCGAAGCGATGCTCGCGCTGTTGCACCAGGTCGACTCGGTGCCGCGTCCCGAGCAGGCTCGGCCACCGGCGGGTGATCTGCGCAGCGCGCTGCGAACCGTCGCGAAGCTCGCGCGTCGCCGCGGCCTCGTGGTCGTCATCTCCGACTTCCTGACCGACTCCGACTGGCAGCCCGCGTTACGCGCGCTGTCGGTCCGTCACGACGTGCTCGCGGCCGAGATCCTCGACCCGCGCGAAATCGAGCTTCCACCCATCGGGCTCGTGACGCTCGTCGACACCGAGACTGGTCGCCGCGTGGAAGTCCAAACTGCGAGCGAGCGTGTCCGCGCTCGCTTCGCCGAGGCCGCCGCACGCCAGCGCGCGGGTATCGCGCAAGACATCCGCGTCGCGGGCGCGGAGCACGTCGTGCTGCGCACTGATCGCGACTGGCTGCTCGATCTGGCCAAGTACGTCATCACGCGCAAGCGCCGGCGCACTGCACGGGTGGTACCGGCGCGATGAGTTTCCTCGCGGCACCCCGGCTCTTGTTGCTCCTGTTCGTCGTGGCGCTCGGGATCGCGTACGTGCTCGTGCAGCGCCAGCGCCGCCAGTACGCGGTGCGCTTCACCAATGTCGACCTGCTCGCATCCGTCGCACCGCACCGGCCGGGATGGCGACGCCACCTTGCGGCCGCGTGCCTGTTGCTCGCGTTGGTGCTCATCGTCATGGCGTTCGCGCGACCCGCGCGCGCCGTCCAGGTGCCGCGCGAGACGGCCACCGTGATGCTCGCGGTCGATGTTTCGCAGTCGATGCGCGCGACCGACGTCAACCCCACGCGCATCCGCGCCGCGCAGCGCGCCGTTCGTACCTTCGTCGATTCGCTGCCCAAGCGGTTCCGGCTCGGGCTCGTGGCGTTCGCCGGCAATGCGCAAGTCCTCGTTCCGCCGACCCACCAGCGGGCGCTCGTGCGGGGCGCGGTCGCCAACCTCCAGCTCCAGCAGCAGACCGCGATCGGTGAGGCGATCTTCGCGTCGATCGGCGCGATCGAGAACTCACCCCTCGACAAGGGCAGGCGCCCGCCCGCTCGTATCGTGCTCCTGTCCGACGGCGCCACGAACGCGGGGCGGCCGAACGTGGAGGCCGTGGCCGCCGCGAAGAAGAAGGGTGTCAAGGTGTCGACGATCGCCTTCGGCACCGATTCGGGCACCGTGGTGGTCCAGGACCAAGTGGTCCCGGTTCCCGCGGACCGCGATGCCTTGCGGAAGATCGCCGACGACACGGGCGGCCGCTTCGCATCGGCGGCAACCGAGAAGGACCTCCGCAAGACCTACGAAGACCTGGGGAGCCGCCTCGCGGAGGAGACCCGGAAACGCGAAGTCACGCCCTGGTTCATCGGCGCCGCGCTCCTGTTCGCCTTCGCCGCCGCCGGCGCCTCGCTCGTCTGGACTTCGCGCTTGCCGTAGTTCGGACACGTCCGGGCCAGACGCACAAAGGCGCTCGTTACTTCGGTCACACGGATTGGGCTCCGCGCGATTTTCCGTCAAGTCCGGACGTTGAAGAGTCGTTGCAGTTCACCGCGGGTGTCCGAAGCCCGCCAAGACAGAGGGGGCCCGATGTCTTCCGGGGACTCACCTATTCGTTCCTACATGCCGGCTCGTTCCTACCAGCCGGTTCTCCAACCGGTCTTCCAGCGGGCAGCTGTGCAGCCAACGCATGCGCACTCGGCGGCTCTACAGTCGCCGCCTCCGCATTCCTCGGTGTTCTCGTGCTCGATCTCACGCGCAAACGGTCGGGCGGCGATCGACATCATCGGCGAGATCGACCGGACGTCCGCCGGCCAGTTCCGCAATCAGCTCCTGAATCTGGCGAAGGAGCACCCGGTCTCGATCGCCATCGACATGAAGCACGTCGCGCTGCCCGACGAGGCGGGCGTGGCGGTCCTGGTCGAGGCCTGGCGCTTCGCCCAGGAGCACGGCATCGAGCTGGCGGTGACCTCGCCGTCGCCCGCGGTCACGCGGACCTTCGACGTCGCTCCCTCGGGCCGGCTCCTCACACTCCGCAGCTGAGGTTGACGGGGAACTCCGGGCGGCTCCCGAACGACTAGGAGCGAACGGTCGCGAGCCGGGTACCCGGCTCGCCGTGAGCGACCCATGGAGTGGAGCCATGCAGCGAACGATCCGAATCCTGGTGTTGGCAGCGGTCATGGTTGTCACCATCCTGATCTCCGTGGGTGTGGCCACGGCGCACGTGACGGTGACGCCGTCGTCCCTGCCGAAGGGTGGCGAGGGGGTCTTCAGCTTCTCGGTGCCGAACGAGAGGGACGACGCGAACACGGTCGCGGTCGAGGTCACGTTCCCGACCAAGTTCCCGATCGCGTCGGTGCTCGTGAAACCCATGACGGGATGGACGATCACCAGTGAGACGACGAAACTCGCCAAGCCGATCACGACCGACGACGGCACCGTGACGGAGGCGGTGTCGAAGGTCACGTGGACCGCGACGGCTGGCGGCCTCGCGCCGGGGCAGTTCGATCTCTTCACCGTGTCGGCCGGTCCGCTGCCCACGAAGACGAGCAAGCTCGAGTTCAAGGTCCTCCAGACCTACAGCGACGGCGACATCGTGCGCTGGATCGATCCGACGGTGAAGGGCACGCCCGAACCGGACCACCCGGCACCGACGGTCACGCTGACCAAGGCAACGAGCGAGCACTAGTCTCCCCGGCGCATGCCGGGCGACATCACCGAGTTTCGCGTCGAGATCGGGTCTGACGCGATCACCGACCTGCGGGATCGCCTGGCACGCACGCGCTGGGCGGAAGCGGAGACCGTCGACGACTGGTCGCAGGGTCTCCCGCTCGCGTACACACAAGAGCTCTGCGCGTACTGGGCCGACCGGTACGACTTCGCCGCCGCGGAGCAGCGCCTCAACGCCTTCCCACAGTTCCGGATCGACGTAGAGGGTCTTGGTATCCACTTCATCCACGCGCGTTCACCGCACGCCGACGCACTGCCACTGGTGATGACCCACGGCTGGCCCGGCTCGGTGGTCGAGTTCCAGAAGGTCATCGGCCCGCTCTCGGATCCCACCGCGTACGGCGGCGACGCGGCCGATGCGTTCCACGTGGTGTGCCCGTCCCTTCCGGGCTACGGGTTCAGCGACAAGCCGTCGTCTCCCGGGTGGAAGGTCGAGCGGATCGCAGGCGCGTGGGCCGAGCTGATGGCGCGCCTCGGCTACGACCGCTACGGCGCGCAGGGTGGCGACTGGGGCTCCTTCGTCACCACGAGCATCGGCCAGCAGGACCCCGAGCACGTCGCGGGAGTGCATGTCCAGCTGCCGCTCGTGGCGCTCGACGCGTCGATGATGACCGACCTTACGGAGCGAGAACTTGCATCGCTCGCATCGACCGCCCACTACTCGCGGTGGGGGTCCGGGTACTCCACCCAGCAAGCGTCCCGACCGCAGACCCTCGGCTACGGGCTCGACGACTCTCCCGCGTTCCAATGCGCGTGGGTGGTCGAGAAGTTCTGGGACTGGACGGATTGCGACGGTCATCCCGAGAACGCTCTCTCGCGCGACGAGCTACTCGACAACGTGATGCTCTATTGGCTTCCCGCCAACGGGGCATCGTCGGCCCGCCTCTACTGGGAGAGTTTCCACGAGACCAACACCGAGCCCGTCACGGTTCCGTCGGGTTGCTCCATCTTCCCGAAGGAGATCTTCCGGCCGTCGCGCCGCTGGGTCGAGACCCGCTTCACCGACCTCCGGTACTTCAACGAGGTCGAGCGCGGCGGACACTTCGCTGCGTTCGAGCAGCCGGAGATCTTCGTCGACGAGGTCCGTTCCTTCTTCCGTCTTGTGAGAGGTGCGTGATGTCTCCAAACGTGTGGGCTGACGGCGACGAATGGACGGTGGCGCAGCTGATCCAGGCCCGCCTCGAATCGGACCCCGACAGCGAGCTGTTCGACGTCAACGGCGAGCAGTGGACCGGGCGCACGCTGTTCAGCGCCGCCGATCGGTTCGCGAACGCGATGCGGGCGTATGGCCTCGAGAAGGGTGACCGCGTCGCGACCCTCGTCGAGAACTCCTCGGAAGCCGTCATCAGTCAGTTCGGCGCGGTGCAGCTCGGCGGCGTCGGCGTTCCGATCAACACCGCCTACAAGGGTGAGTACCTCCGGCACCAGCTTGCCGACTCGGGTGCCAAGGCGCTCGTGATCGACGGCGAGGTCTCCGACCGCGCTCGGGCAATTGCGGATTCCATCGACACCCTCGATCACGTTGTCGTGCTCGGCGGCGACGTCGGCGAGACCACTCGGGGCACGAACTGGCACTCGTGGGGTGAGGTGATGTCGGCCGACGACACACCGAGCAAGCCCGACATGTCGCCCACCGACCTCCACGTGTTCGTCTACACCGGCGGCACCACCGGCCTGTCGAAGGGCTGCGTGATCAACAACAACTACTGCGTCACGCTCGCGAAGCAGATCGCGACCATGTGGGAACGCGGTCCGGACGACGTCGTGTGGACGCCGCTACCGCTGTTCCACTTCAACGCGGTGTCGGTCGTGCTCGTCGGGACGTTGCTCACCGGCGGGCGGGGC
>CAAGKR010367221.1_pt1 | contig 14920 bp, 13 predicted proteins | sample 2556971 | NCBI WGS metagenome assembly CAAGKR01 (sample SAMEA5207829, study PRJEB30636) | soil metagenome | biome: forest; feature: boreal; material: soil | place: USA | collected 2011-09 | depth 1 m | reverse complement strand
GTGTGCATCCTTGGCCGCAGTGGCGTGGGCAAATCGGTCACCTTGCAAAGCATTATGGGCTTTCTGAAACCGGATTCGGGGCGGGTCATTGTGGATCACCTGGATATCACCGACTTTACGGAAGCTGAGTTGGAGCAGATACGGAAAAAAGTGACCATGGTTTTCCAGAATGGCGCCCTCTTTGATTCGCTTACCATCCGGGAAAATATCGCATTTCCGCTCAGAGAGCGAAAAGGCGTAACCGAAGAACAGATTTTTCAAATCGTCGACGGATTGTTAGAGATGGTTGGGGTGAAAGATATGGGCGAACTTCTTCCATCCGACTTGTCCACTGGAATGAAGCGTTCCGTCGCGATCGCCCGGGCCCTTGCCGCGCAGCCGGAATGTGTTCTGTACGACGAGCCTACAACCATGGTGGACCCGCTGATGGCACAATTGTTAGGCGACCTTATCAAGAGACTAAAGACTCAATTACGCCTCACCAGCGTAGTGGTGACTCATGACATGCGTTTGGCGAAGAAGCTGGCGAATCGGATCGTCTTTTTGCATGAAGCCAAAGTGCTTTTCTTCGGGACTTATCCCGAGATGGAGAAATGCGAAGAGCCTATCGTGCAAGAGTTTTTGCAGATGGATGAGCTGAAAATAGAGCCGTAATCGCCCAGTCGGCAACCGACGCAAATCTCTCTCGTCAAAATCCCTCCCGCACAAGTTTCTCCAAAGTGATTGCGCCGCTTGGCGATTCCCGATGCAACATCTTCTCCACGTACTTTGCAATCATGTCCGTTTCAAGATTTACCGGATCGCCCGGCTTCAAAGACTTTAGGTTTGTCATTTGAACGGTGTGGGGAATGACTGCCAGCGAAATACGTCTCGCTTCTAATTTTGCGACCGTGAGGCTGATGCCTTCGATGCAGATCGAACCCTTCAAAACTACGTAGCGGATTAGTTCGCTGGGAATTTCAATGGTCAACCAGTAATCCTCCGCATCAGGGTTCTTTTCAAGTGCGAGCAATGTTCCAACGCCGTCCCCGTGACCCTGGACAAAGTGCCCGCCGAAACGTCCATCAGCGCGCAGCGGAAGCTCGAGATTTACATCCGATCCCGGCTGAATGTGAGAAAAAGACGTGCGCGCCCATGTTTCCTGAGCGAGATCGGCGCTAAAAGACGTCGGCGTAATTTCGACAGCAGTGAGGCAAATGCCGCTAACGGCGATGCTATCGCCCTTCTTGAGTTCCTTGACCAGTCGCGAAGAGGCAACCGTCAGGCGGCGATTTTGTTTCTGTTGCACAATGCCGACGACACTACCGACCTCTTCAATGATTCCGGTGAACAATGCTTCCTCCGTTGGCTATCTGAGACGGATATGAGCGATTTAAAGAAGTCAGTCCACGTAGGGGTCTCGCAGATATCCTTCGAGAGCAAAATCTTCTCCAATACGATGCAGGCAAAAAGATTTTACGTGGGCAGCGTCCCGCAGACTGCGAAATCCCGGTCCGTCAGCTAATGGAATGGACTCTCCCCCCGCGAGTATATGGGGCGCATAGTACAGGAAAACTTTATCCACGATACCCGAAGCGAGCGCGGCCCAATTCACATGTGATCCGCCCTCGATCAGGACGCCTGTAATTTCCAGCTCACCCAAAAAACTCATAATGGCCGTCATCTCAGGTCGCCCATCGGTTGCGCCGACGGGTATTTGCTCCACCCGCACTCCGAGCTTCTGAAGCTTCTTCTTCTTTTTTTCTTCGGCGAGTGAGCAAAGAACAATAACGTCGTCTTGGGCGGTTTGGACCACTCGAGCCTCCAGAGGCAACCGAAGCCGGGAGTCGAGGATCACGCGCAACAGAGGGCGCCGGCGCCCGAGACCGGTGCGATCGGTAAGCAATGGGTCGTCCGCCAGCACAGTGCCAACTCCAACCATGATCGCGTCGTTCTGATGGCGCAGTTGTTGGACGTGAGCGCGGCCCTCGTCTCCTGTAATCCAATTGCCAGCCGGGTGGGCACTGCCGGAAGAAGCGGTTTGGCGCGGAGGGGGTGCGATCTTACCGTCCAGCGTCATGGCGGCTTTCAGCGTTACCAGAGGCGTGCGATGCCGTATGTACTTCGCGAAACACTCATTCAACAATCCAGCCTCATTCTCCAGCGCGCCAATTTCAACTGTAACGCCGGCGGCACGGAGAAGCTCAAAACCTTTGCCACTCACAAGAGGATTTGGATCTTGCATGCATGATACGACGCGGCGGATTTTGGCTTTGATGACGGCCTCGGCGCACGGACCCGTCCTTCCCGCGTGCGAACAAGGCTCGAGGTTGACGTACAAAGTCGCGCCGCGAGCCTTTTTCCCAGCCCGTTCCAGTGCAATAATTTCCGCGTGCCGCATCCCGTCGTAGGTGTGGAAGCCCTCGCCGACGATCTCACCCTCGCCGTTCACCACGACCGCACCAACGCACGGATTGGGAGAGGTTAACCCTATGCCCTTGCGCGCGAGAGCAAGCGCATGGCGAAGAAACTGCGCGTCAGTGTTAGGTTCAGACATTCAGTCGTTTAACGATGACGTAAGGCGGTGGCCCGCTCAGGCGAACAGCGAGTCTACAAAATCTTTGGGATTGAACCGGAGCAGATCGCCCGCTTTTTCTCCAACTCCAACGTAACGAACCGGAAGGCCAAGTTCGCGGCAAATTGCGACTACGACTCCGCCTTTTGCCGTGCCGTCAAGCTTGGTCAGTACAATTCCCGTCACCCCTGCCGACTCGGTGAACAATCGAGCTTGCTGCAAACCATTTTGTCCGGTAGTGGCGTCCATGACCAGCAGTGTTTCATGAGGAGCCCCTGGGATAATTCGTTGCGCCGTCCGCCGCATTTTTTCGAGTTCAGCCATTAAGTTGGTCTTGGTATGCAGGCGGCCCGCCGTGTCCACGATCAAATAATCACTGTGACGGGCGGATGCAGCTTGCAGGGCATCAAATAATGCCGCTGACGGATCACCACCGGCCTTGGTGCTGATCACTTCCGTGCCCGTACGGCTTCCCCAGACCTCGAGCTGTTCGATGGCCGCAGCGCGAAAAGTATCTGCCGCGCACAACAGGACGGTTTTTCCATCCGCGCGCAATACATGCGCCAGCTTTCCAATGGTCGTCGTCTTTCCGGTCCCATTGACCCCGACCACTAGAATTACTTCCGGTGTGCCCTCAACCCGCTCCACCGGCTGCGTGTTCGCAGAATTGATAATCGCGAGCAGTTCTTCCTTCAAGAGCCGTTTTAGTTCATCTACATTTTTGATCTGCTTCCGGTCCACTTTTTCCCGGAGTTTCGCCAGGACCTCTTGAGTGGTCTTATTTCCTAGGTCCGCCCCAAGCAGGATGCCTTCCAGATTATCCAACGTGCTGCGGTCAATCTCTTTGTTGAACGAAACCACTTCCTCAATGCGCTCGCTCAGGTTTTCGCGAGTGCGAGTGACCGCTTCTTTCATGCGGTCGAACAGTCCAGGCGTCGGCTCGGTGCTTCCAAAAAGGGTTTGAATCATAATGAGGACAGCACGCTATAGGTTGGTTAACTCGTAATTATAGCGGTCCCATTGACACCGCTGAACCTAGTTTGCGGTCTTTTCGACCGCCGATGGCACTTCAGGAATCATGGCCCTGAGTTGCGTCTTCCACAGCACTGGCTCAACTGGACCGACCACGAAGATCCATTGCAGCGCTCCGATCCCCGCAATCGCCGATGCGATCAGGAAGGGCCAATAAAATTGTCCGGTCCGGCCAAGTAGAAATCCAGTTAGTGCCGGTGCCACCACGCCGGCCAGATTTGCCACGAAGTTCTGTGTTCCCATCCATCGGCCCGCAGCGTGAGGGCCGGCGAGCGTTTGCGATACCGCGAATAAGTTCGAGCTGGTCATACCCATGGATGCCCCTGCGAGCAACAGCAGCGCCACCAAAAGACCCTTGGGCGCCACCGCACAACCGGCCAGGAAGAGCCCAGTGCAAGTCAGACCTAGAACCACGAAAGTTGTGCGGACGCGCGTGGGAGTCGCACCAGCGGAAATCCAGCGGTCTGACAGGCGGCCGCAGATTACGCACGACAATGCTGACATCACAAACGTCGCCCCACCGATCCGCGACATGCCTTCCAAAGAAACATGGCGATCACTCACCAGGTAGAACGGAAGCCAGGTGAGGAGAAAGTACAGAGGATAATTCATGCAGAAATGGCCGATCCATGTCCCCAGTGAGGATCGGTGTCTGACAATTTCGGAAAGGCCAGGGCCCTGCTTCATGTGAACCGCCCCGAAGTTTGGCGTGCGCGGCATCCATTTGAACCAAGGCGGCAGCCACAAGAGGCCGACCAGGCCGAGGCCAATGAAGAAAGGCCTCCACCCGAAATGCGCCATTAGGGTCCCGCCGAAGAAAATGCCAAGCGCAGGTCCCAGAGATTGTCCCGCTCCGATCGCGGAATTAGCGATGCCACGCTGGCGCTCCACGAAATGACTGGCAAAGATCTTCGCGTATGAAGGATAGGCCACCGATTCTCCGATACCCAGAACCACGCGCATCGAGAGCAACATGGCAAAGGTATGTACCATTCCCGTGAAAGCGGTGGCAGCCGACCAAAGAAAGAAGCCGAGGGCGAAAACCCACTTCACCTCGAAGCGATCCACCAGCCATCCCACAGGGATTTGCAAGCAGGCGTAGGTCCAGAAGAAAGCCGAAAGTAAGATTCCCAGTTGCGCGGGCGAAAGACCCAGCTCGCCCTTCAGAAGCGGTGCTGCGACCGAAAGGTTGGAGCGATCAATATAGTTGATGAAAATGGAAAGACCGAGCAATACCAGCACGCGAATCAACGCTGGCGGAACTCGCTCCCTACTCGATGTGGGATTGGCGCTCATAGGATTTGGCGCACTATCATAAACCCTGGCCGGGTGCTGTAGCTCGTTGGGGCTTTTTTGGGTGACGGCGGGGAGTGTTGAGAAGAATTTCTTTTCTATGTGCGAGTGACGTGAACCAGCGCCATAGTGTCAACTGGAGTTCCGCCTGTGGAAGCGGCAGCCGCAGCGGCGACGCTTGCAGCCGGCGCTTTTCGTTGTACGCGAATTTCACCCCGGCTGTATATGGCGTCAAGTGCGATGACCGCCGCCGGATCCAGGCGCTTACCCGAGAGCGAGTGAATGATCTTCAATGCCTCATGTGGTTCGTGAGCCTGTTGATAAGGACGATTAGTAGTCAGCGCATCGAAGGTATCAGCCACAGCGATGATGCGAGGCAGTAGCGGAATCTCATCGCCCTTCAAGGCTCGAGGATACCCGCGCCCATCCAGCGATTCGTGATGCAGCTCGATTCCCGGAATCATGTCCTTTAGCTGCGCAACCGGCCGCAGGATGTTGGCGCCCTTGGTCGTGTGTGTCTTCATGATGTCGAATTCTTCCGGAGTGAGCGCGCCGGGTTTTTTCAGGATGCGGTCTTCAATTCCGATTTTACCCACGTCATGCAACTGGGCGGCAATGCGCACAATCTCGATAAAGTCGTCAGGCTGCCCCATCTCTTTTGCAATCAGGATGGAGTAACGGGTGACCCGGTCAGAATGGCCGCGAGTATACGGATCCTTTTCGTCGACCGCGCCCGCCAGCATCTGGATTGATCCCATGAAGAGCTCTAGGTTTTCATTGGCCGCGCGTTTCAGGTCCAACACAAAGTGCTCGAGCTCCTCCGACATCGTATTGAAGGTGGTCGCCAACTCGCCGATTTCCGTCCGGCTCTTAAGCCGGACGCGCTGGCTGAAATCGCCGCGGGCGATTGCCCGGCTGGATTCCGTCAAAATTTCCAGGGGATTCGTGATCCTGCGCGCGGCGATCGTGCTTACTCCGATGCTTAATGCAACTGCCATCAGTGCCAACAATCGGCCGGTACGCTGCATTTCGTACACGCCACGGTAGGCCTCATCGCGGGGCTTCTGTACGACGACCGCCCAATCCAGGTTCGAGACCGGGCTGTATGTGCCAAGCATCTTGACGCCGTTTTTGTCACCCATGGAGAATTCCCGGGTGGCGGCGACCATTTGTGCTTTGCTTCCCTGGTCCACGAAATTGCGGACGATCTCCAGATTGGTCATATCCTGGCCGGTAGCGTAGTTGGACGTAGCTCCGGCGACCAGGCGCCCCTGACTGTCGACTACATAAGGGGTAAGCCCCCCGCGGTTTACCTCCTGCAATCGGCGAATCAGAAACTGCAAATCCAAAACTGAGGCAATCATTCCCAGGAAACGCCCGCCGTACATCACTGGTGTACTGACGAGCATGACGGTGCGGGCAGATTTTCCCGTACCCACGACCAAAGCCTGCCCGTTATAGGCGCGTCCGTCTCTGGAGGCAATGAACGCGCGTTCGAGTTCCTTTTGCAAAAAAACATCGGGCGCGATTCGTCCTGCCGATATTCCCTTGGCATCCGAATTCAAGAGTGTGGCATATGCCAGGTCGTCCGACGAGGAAACGAAATTTTCCAGCAATGCGCGCAGTTCGGGCGCTTCGACATGTTCGGCCGTAACGTCCCCTCCGCTTGCGACCTGAAGCGCGGATGACAAGTTTGCCAGCATCATGCGGAGCGAGTCCTGATGCTGCGAAATATCGTCCGCCAGAGAACGGGTTACTGTGTTCTGAAGGAGTCTCTCATTGGTGATGAGGCGCTCGCGATTGATGTCCTCCATTTGCACCGAGTAAAAATACACCGGCACGACGCTAATGAGCGTAAGAACGCCCAAGATCACGTACAGAATAGGAATCCGGGTTGGAAGATATGAGCGCAAAGTAGTCCGCTGGGCCGCAAACCAATCAAGCGGCGTTTCAATAGGATCACTCAAATCTTACTTTGAAACCTTGAGGGAGAAAGAAAGATGAGAGCGCGGGGCGATTACGAAAGTACCGCTGCAATAGCACTGCTAGAAGGCCGGAGTCGACATTCCCGTTTCACTTTTGGCGGTGCGGGTCATCAGATCGTGAATGGCCGTTGTGGGCGACTTTCCATGATGCAGAATGGCGTGCATCTGGTCCGTGATTGGCATCTCGACCGAATGGGCGCGGGCGAGGCCCACTGCGCCTTGGGTTGTAGAAATACCTTCGGCCACCATGCCATGCATAGCGGCAATAATATCGGGCAGCTTGCGTCCGCGACCCAGTTCCACTCCAACGCTGCGGTTTCGGGAGAGTGTGCCGGTGCAAGTGAGCACAAGATCCCCCAGGCCTGCAAGTCCAGCCATGGTTTCTCTTCGTCCGCCGCAGGCAATCACTAAACGAGTGATCTCGGCAAGCCCTCGCGTAATCAAAGCCGCAACGGAATTGTGCCCAAATCCGAGCCCGCTGCACACGCCGGCCGCAAGGGCAATAATGTTTTTCAAGGCGCCCCCAAGCTCTACGCCGATAACATCGTCATTGGTATATAAGCGAAATCGGGCATCGCTGAATTCCTTTTGGATTGTCGTGGCCAGATCGCCGTCGCTCGACGCGATGGTAAGAGCCGTGGGATCTCCGCGCGCAGCCTCCAGCGCGAAAGACGGTCCGCTGAGAGCGCCGACGCGAGGAGTAAAACCACCGTCGGAAGCGACCGCCGCGCTGATCACCTCGGTCATTCTAAGAAGCGTCTCCTGTTCCAAACCCTTCGCGGCGCTGACAAACAACATGCGCCGGTCCAGACACGGTCGCATTGCCAGCAACGAAGAACGGCTATGTTGCGATGGCACGACGCTGATCACAATTTCGGCGTCGTGCAGAGCCAGCTTCAGGCTGCTCGTGGCAGTCACGCACTGAGGGATTGGCTGCTGGGGAAGAAATCGCGGGTTAGTCCGCGTGGCGGAAATGGAATCGCAAACTTCCTGTTCGTGCGCCCAAAGTTGAATCTGGTGAGAACCCTGGCGCCCGAGGATGATCGAGAGTCCAGTTCCCCAGGCCCCCGCGCCGATGATTGCGATTCTGCTCATCCGCGCTTCCACCCGAAACGGGGTTCCGTACCGGCAATCAGTCGTCGAATGTTCGCGTGATGCCTGAGAACAATGAGAAGGGAAGCGGTTGCTATCAGCGCAAGTGCGGGATTACAGAGATTCCGATCAATCAGTATAACCAACAGAGGAAATAGGAACACCGCGACGATTGAGCCCAGAGAGACGTAGCGGAAAACGAGAATAATCAGTGCGAATATTACTGCCGCCAGTAAAACCGCTTTTGGCGCGAGAAGGATGAATGACCCTAACCCGGTTGCGACTCCCTTACCGCCTCGAAAATGAAGCCAGACAGGAAACATATGGCCGGCAATCGCGAACAATCCGACAGTTGCAGCCAGCACAGGCCTCCCTGGGAATAGGAACAGGGTCAAGGCGACCGCCGCGAACCCCTTAGCCGCGTCGAGAGCCAACGTGAAAATGCCCAGCAGCGGGGACGACCGTGCCACGTTCGTAGCGCCAATGTTTCCGCTGCCAACCTGCCGGATGTCTTCGCCTCGAAATGAGCGCACCAGGATGAATCCAAACGGAATCGATCCGAGAAGATATCCGACGGCGATGGTGGTAAGGATTGCCGGCACAAGTTAATTCGTCAACTTGCTAATCGAAACTTACTAACCCACGGGTGAATCACTGCAATTCGAATCGCGCGATCTTCGTGTACTGTGATCCCCCGGCCGAAAGCCTGCTCTCATAGAGGAAGAACTCATGGGCCGTCATCGTACCAAATTCCGGAGTGGGCAGCGCCGCCAATTTTTCCCGAAGACGCTCGAACCGGCTGTTGGGGCAGTCTTTTTCCTGGCGCTGCGGTGGGCCCGGGCCGGTGCGTGCTAGCGTGATATGCGGGCTGAATGCGTGCTTTTCTTTGGCCACTTCGAGCGGGATCACAGTCTGGTCCACGGCGGCAGCGAGAGAAGCAAGCTCTGGGCTTGCTGTTATACCAATCCAAAAGATGCGGGAGAACGTTGGAGACGGAAAGAATCCATAGTCCCGGAGACTGATCTGTAGCGGGTTGAACCTAACCGATTGGAGTGCAGCCTTAATTTGCTCGGTGGAATCGTCCGACTTCTCTCCAATGAATTTCAGGGTAATGTGGAGCGACTCAGGACGAACCCAGCGCGCCTCCGGTGCAAAGCCGGATATCCCCTCGACAAAGCGCTGGATGCGAGCGCGGATAGGCTCGGCAATGTCGATGGCAACAAACAGGCGCATGGGTTTACGGCTTCTGGCTGCCAGCTTCTAGCTTAAACTTTTGGGGTATGTGGGGCGGACACTCTTGTCCGCCGCCGTTGCTGTTGATCTGTGGGCAAAGGCAAAAACTTGAGTCAAAATCCGCGGACAGAGCCTGCCCTGAGCTTGTCGAAGGGAGTGTCCGCGCCACATAATCAAAATCTGGACTAATTGGTCGAGATCGTAAAGTTCACCGTGATTCGAGCTTCGGTCTCGACTGCCTGGCCATCCTGATAGTAGGGCTTGAAGTGCCACTGTGTGACTGCCTGCCGTGCCGCCGCGGAAAGAATCTCGGGGCCACTGATCACTCGCAGGCTCTGGATAGTGCCCTCTTTGCCGATCAGCGCTTCCAGAACCACCGCACCTTCAACTTTCATCTGCCGCGCCAATAGCGGGTAATTTGGCCGGACCGGGTGAGCGATGACTTCCGCCGCGCTGGGTGAGATCCGAACCCGGTCAGCCGCGATTACCGTGGCCTGTCGCGCGTTCTGTTCCGCCGTAGTGGCGGGTGGCGCAGGTATAGAAGCGGTGCTGGGCTGCAATTCGACTTTGACGGCATTGCTTCCCGAATGAACCGTCTGATGATGATCTCCGGCAACCACTTCGACCTGGAGCGGAGGCAGAACAGCGCGGTTAGTGGTAACAGTAGGGCCTGCGGCGACTTCAACATTCGCGGTCGCCACCGGTGCTCCCTTGCGCGGCTTCGCTTTGGCTTTTAACGAGCTGGGCGGAACCGTCGGAGGTGCTTTTGGCACGGCTTCCGTGGTGATTTCAGCGGAGCTGTCGTCAGACGTGTCGGACTGGGATACAGCATCCGGCGGAAACAGGTACGGTGACCAGAACGCCCAATCTTTGGCGGCCACGACTATCAGCGACGCGAGTAAAAGCACGAGCGCAATCAGCATTCGCCGTCGTTGTTTGGGCTTAAAATCTTCAGGGGCAGGATGATTTACTTCGGCTTCGACCTTCTGGTCCAGCACTGGCATCTTGGAGACTCCCCGGCCACGGGGGATCGGGCCTGCTGTTTAGTATGCCTTGGAATTCGCCCAAAGGCCAGTAAGAATTTAGGATCGAAAAAATCTCGAGTAACCCCAAACCTGAGCTGTGAGCAATCGAAGGTAACTCTTCGTCCGGGCTGTTGACTGCTATTTCAAACTGTTATCTCGTCGAGAGACGAAACCTCAACCTGACCATTTACTAATCACGCGAGACTAACGAATTCGCGTTCAGGCTCGCAATCACGCACAAATCTCGAAACACACGTGCGTTAAACGGAGATACCTGGCCCGCCCGTGCCAAAACTTCAGCGAGACTGCGTCTTAAAATCCGGTAAATAGCCATCATCTCCTGCACCGTAGGCTGGCGGCTGTTTCTCACGAATATGCTTCCGAATTCGCGGAATATACCCCGAACAGTGCCATCATGAACGTAGATGTCGGTCCCATTCAGATCGCTAAGAGATTTCTGGATTCGATGTGCTTCTGATTCGCAAACGACCCAAACATGCTTATTCCGCATTGCCCTCTCCAACCCAATTGTCAGCCCCAGTTCAAACGGCATATTGAAACGCGGCGTCCTAGGGCGCGCCCGATCAAGCTGCACGCGGGAGAGATCATGAACTGAATACCGACAGTCCTCGATAAGTTGGAGGATTCGTTCCAGTCGTCTCTGGCTGGACGGAATTTCAAGCGTGGCGCGGGGAATGAACCCGAAAGCGCTGATTGCAGCGATATACGCCAAAAATAAATTTTGAAAGTGAGAATCGTACGGAATATTGAGAAATACTGATTCGGCGCTAGCGGGCTGTTTTTGAACCGTTTGCTTTAGTCTTCGGGATCGCGAATTCGGCATGTTTGCTGCCAGCCTTCTTTTTGGCAGCAACTACTATACCCGCGCGGTTCGCTCTTCGATAGCGCGAGACCGAGTCCGCATCGTCACGCGTATGACGCTTCAGGACATCAACCAGCGCGCGCACTCGCGATTGCGAGACGCCCAGAGCTTCGGCCGTATCGCGGACGGTCGCGAAACGTCCCCGGATTTTAATTGGCTGCGGCATCAACTTGATTATAACCGAACGGGAAGTACCCCCACTCTCCCCCAACCTAAACTAAGTCCGAAGTGCCGCGTCGCATTGGTCCCGTAACCGGCTCACGCCCGCGCCAGCCTCACATCTGTCCGCGAGAAGTCTTGCCCTTTAAACAAGAACGGCTCCCCTTTGGATTTCGCCAGCGCATACGAGAAGCAATCTCCAAAATTCAGTTTGGCGGGATGGCCGCTCGTTTTTCGAAGTCGCGATAGGCCAGGCGTGCAATGCGAGCCTGCGCTTCCGTGGCCGGCTCAATCGCGATTTGCGCCGCCTCGATCAATTCATCAAAGCGGCGGCTGGCAATTGGATCTTTGCTGCCATCAATCACCGCTCCAGCATCATTTCGGCAGCCCTTTCTTGTCATAGAGAAGGTCGCCATGATGAGCCGATCTAAAGGGCTCCTTCAAGCGCGTGACGCAGTCCCGGCCAATTTCCAGCAGACGATCGGAGAGCCTGGCAGTGTGTTTGTCTTTGTCCTTCACTTTTTTGGCGCTATTAGCAGGCCAACTGTTCCCGGGTTAGCTTCAGCCCATTTAGGTTTCCGAGGACGGTTACGGCTATCGAATCTGTGTGGAAGAACTGGTTCGCCAATTCCTTTACCTCTTCTGCGGTAACGCTTTCGATCTTCTGGATTAGCTCATCTAGGCCGTAGAAATGGTCAAAGTACATCTCCTGGCGGGCCAGATTCGACATGCGCGCCGTCGAAGACTCAAGCGAAAGCATGAGGCTGCCCTTTAACTGATCTTTTGCGCGCCTGAGTTCCTCGGGAGGCACTTCCTCTATCTTCAGCTTGCGAAATTCCGAAACGATGGACTGCACAACCTTCGGGGCTGATCCGCGAGAGGTCCCGGCATACACCGATAGGCAGCCAGTATCGCGATACGGGGTAAGGTCGCTGTAGATGGCGTAAGCCAGACCCTGGCGCTCGCGAATGTTCTGAAAGAGGCGGGAACTCATTCCTCCTCCCAGCAAAGTGTTCAAAATATACGACGCGTGGCGGCGTTCGTGGGTGATGGGATGAGAAGGCACACCCACACAAATTTGCACTTGCTCCAAAGCTTTCTTGTTCCGCATGATAATTCGCGGAACAATCTTGGGCTGTGGGCTATGAAAGCCGTTCTTCATCGGCTTCATCTGCTCAAAGTGCTTGGCGACCAGATCCACAAAATGCTGGTGCTTTAAATGGCCTGCGGCGCAAATGATGAGATTGCCGGGCGCGAATCGCTGGCTGTAAAAATCCATGACTGGGTCGCGCTCGAATTTCCTGACCGTATCCTTGGTGCCTAAAATAGGTTTGCCGAGAGGATGGTCTTTCCAGAAATTCTGGGTGAAAATCTCGTGAACGAGGTAATCCGGGCTGTCTTCGTCCATCTTGATTTCTTCCAGGATCACGCCGCGTTCCCGACCAATGTCATTGGGATCAAAAACCGGATGCAGGACGAGGTCGCTCAGGACGTCCATGGCGATGGGGAGATGCTCGTCAAGCACCTTTACGTTGAAGCTGATACATTCCTTGGCGGTGAAAGCGTCCATATTTCCGCCGATGGAGTCGACTTGCCGGGCGATGTCTTCCGCAGTGCGGTGCTTTGTTCCTTTGAAGACCATGTGTTCCACGAAATGGGATATTCCATTCCATTGCATGTCTTCGTCCCGCGAGCCGGTCTTGATCCATATTCCGATGGAAACGGACCGAATGTGCTCCATCTCCTCGGTGATGATGGAGAGCCCGTTGGGCAGGATTTCACGGCGTATGTTTCGCACTTCTTCGACCATTTAAGCTTTCACCGGAGGACGCCCGCAGAATCGCCGGGGGCCAAAACCCGCTAATATTGTTACACACCGTGACGGTGAGTGCGAATATCTATCTAATGGCTTATAATCAGTAACTTACAATGAATATCTGCGGAAATACATGTGATTCCATAGGAATCACGCAAGAGGTTTAAGCTTTCGCATGCTACCCGATTAGAAACATGAGCATACGGGTTATTTCGGAAATATGGCCTGGTTTCACAAAAACAATCGGTTTTCCGGTGTATTTCCTGCTACTAAATTAGATGCATGAGCACTGCGAAACAGACCGTTATTTTAGGGTTGGAACTCGCCGAATTGGCCCAGCTTGCGGAAGAATGGGGTGAGCCGGCCTTCCGCGCCCGCCAGATTTTTGAGTCGGTCTATCGTCAGCGGCTGACTTCCATTGATTCGATCTCAACCCTGCCGGCAAGATTACGTGCCCGGTTGAACGAATCCGGCTTCGAGGTCGGCTCGCCTTCAATCGAGAAGAAGTTCGTCTCCAGCGACGGCACGGTTCGTTACTTAATTAAACTGAGCGATGGCCAGACTGTCGAAACGGTTTGGATGCCTGAAGGGGACGACGGCGAAACCGGGGACGGCACAGCTGCCGGGGAAAGTGGGAATCGACCGCGTGCGGATCGTGCGACTATTTGCGTTTCCAGCCAGGTTGGCTGCGCCGTAGCATGTCATTTCTGTTTGACCGCCATGCTCGGAGTCAAGCGCAATCTAACCGCTGGGGAAATTGTTGGACAAGCGTGCGCCGTGCTTAGTGACCAGCACGCTTCGCCGCCCAACGATCGCGTAAACCTCGTTTTTATGGGTATGGGCGAGCCATTCCTGAATTATGACAACTTTATAAAGGCTGTTCGGCTCTTGCAAGACGGTGTCGGAATTCCAGAATCCAGAATGACGGTTTCGACCGCTGGGATCGTCCCGCGCATTTACGATCTTGGAGCGGAACCGGTACGCCCTAAATTAGCTATCTCGCTGAATGCTTCCAATGACGATCTGCGGACAAAGCTGATGCCGATCAATCGCAAATGGAATCTGGAGAAGCTGATTGCGGCGGCAAAGGATTTTCCGCTGCGCCCACGCGAAAAACTCACCTTTGAGTACGTTTTATTGGACGAAGTCAACGACTCCGAAGTAAACGCGCGCGAGGTAGTCGAATTGATTCGGGGCGTACGGGCGAAAGTGAATTTGATCGCACTGAATCCGGGACCGGGGATTGATTTCGAAACTCCCTCACCAGATCGCGTGCTGCGGTTTCAGGAGATTCTCGTCGCGGGCGGGATTCCCACGTTCATTCGCCGTCCGAGAGGACGCGACATCTACGCCGCCTGCGGACAATTGAAAAGAACAACAGAGATGTTGCCGGCATAACGGCCCGCCATGAATCCCCGACAAGTTGACCGGCCTCACGCATGGTGTCAATATATGGCCGGTTTACAGAGCCGCGCGTTTTCCGGATTGCGAAGCGGGAGGGATTACTTGATGACGAGAATTAAGATGATCAGGGTCGATAAGAAAGCCATGAAGTGGGCATCAACGATTGCCCTGATCTTCTTTTTATCCGCATGCTCAGCCATCGCTCAGTCTTCGGCCGGCTCACCACCGGCAATCGCCGCGACTGGACAAGGGTCGCCGCATAAAGAGGTCCCCAAATCCTCCAGCAGGAGTGCTGGCGCGGGCGCCGCTTCCGATTCCGAAATTGCCGCCGCCAAGGCCAGCGGCAAGGTGTGGGTAAACACTGACAGCGGCGTTTATCACAAAAGCGGCCGCTGGTACGGAAAGACTAAGGCCGGGAAGTTCATGACCGAGAGTGAGGCCAAG
>CAAGKR010526077.1_pt1 | contig 14922 bp, 12 predicted proteins | sample 2556971 | NCBI WGS metagenome assembly CAAGKR01 (sample SAMEA5207829, study PRJEB30636) | soil metagenome | biome: forest; feature: boreal; material: soil | place: USA | collected 2011-09 | depth 1 m | reverse complement strand
GGCTTCGTCATCCTGCTACGGCCTGGCGGAGGAGCTTCCCACGACCGAGAACGCCCCGATAAACTGCGAGTATCCCTACGCGCTCAGCAAGTACCAGGGCGAGCAGGCCGTCCTCCATTGGGGCCGAGTGTACCGCCTCCCGGTGAATTCGATACGGATCTTCAACGCCTATGGGACAAGATCGAAGACAACCGGCGCCTACGGCGCCGTATTCGGGGTCTTCCTCGCCCAGAAACTCAAGGGGAAGCCCCTGACCGTGGTCGGGGACGGGACCCAGCGCCGGGACTTCCTCTACGTGACCGATGTGGCCCGGGCTTTCTACCTCGCGGCCACGTCGCATGTCGTCGGCGAGATATTCAACCTGGGTGCGGGAAAGCCGCAAACCGTCAACCGGCTGGTCGAGCTGCTCGGGGGCGAGCGGATCGACCTTCCCAAGAGGCCGGGCGAGCCCGAATGCACATGGGCGGATATCTCAAAGATCGAGCGCGTGCTGGGCTGGAAGCAGAAAGTATCATTTGAGGAGGGCGTGTCCCGGATGCTTGCCGTCATCGACTACTGGCGCGAGGCGCCGGTCTGGGATCCGGAGTCGATAGAGAAGGCCACCGAGAACTGGTTCGGTTTCCTGAAGTCAAAGGGCGGCGCATGAGCCCGGGTTCGGAGACTTCCACCGAAGAGAAGATCGTCAGCTGGCTCAGGTGCCCTGACAGCCATGGGGCGCTTTCGGTGTCGAACGGCGCAATCACGTGTGCCGCCTCGGGGTTCAAAGGCTCTGTCCGCGACGATGTGGCCGTCATGCTTCCGGAGACCTCGGGATCGTTCTTTGACGACAAGTTTCATGTGATGGTGCATGGAAAGGAGAATCAAGGGGAGTGGGATATCTGCTATGCCAGGCAGACCGACTTCATAATGCGGTCGCTGAAGGCGGGCATGCGGGTTGTCGATATCGGCTGCGGCCCCGTGCTGCCCTACGAAAAGCCGGACGGTGTAAGCATCGTCGGCCTGGAGCCGTCCTTTCATTCCATTCGCGTCAATCGGCAGGTGGACCTGCGCGTCTTCGGAACCGCTTATTCAATGCCCTTCGCGGACGCCTCAATCGACGCGATCATATGCCTCTATGCCGTGCACCACATGGTCGGGCAGACCGTGGCTGAGGGCATTTCCAACGTGAAGCGTGCCTTCTCAGAATTCGGGCGCGTCCTTAAGCCCGGCGGAATGCTGCTCGTCTTTGAGATGACGCCCGTGCCTGCATTCGGGATCGCCCAGGGACTGCTTTGGAACGGCGTCAAGAGGCTCATTCGAGATAAGCTCGACATGCGTTTTTATGGAGAGCGGGAGCTCAGGGACATTGGAAGTGCCACCTTCCCTCGCGGCGCGTCGTTTGAGACGATGGCCTTCGAGACATCTCCCTTCACGCGGTTCGCCCCCATCTTCAGTTTGCCCAAGTTCAGGGTTCCAAGGTTTGTATACCCCTTGGGATCGTATCTTTACAAATGGCAGATGCCGCGATGATTGGGGGCAGCGAAACGATGCGGCCCGCAATGAGACGCCCGATAACGAGTCATTCGCAATGCCGAGCCGTGCCCGCGGTTTCCGCGCCTCCAGTGGAATGGTACGAGGGATGCAGGCGGCCAAGCAGACGCGCGGCACGGTGGCTTAGGCCCTTTTCTCCATACGTTCAGGGCCATTCGCGGTTCACCGGCCGCGGCTCCGCCCAGGACAGGGTTCCGATTGGCAAACCCGCGGACAAGGCGACGCCGTCAAATGCTCTTTTCACACGAGCGATACTTGAACAGCATAGACGCTGCGGCGGAGCCCTGTCCTCCCACGGACACTCAGGAAACCCCCAATAAAACGACATATCATGACTGGCCTGACGGAAGCCGAGACGGTGACATACAAGCGCAAGATCAAGACTCGCGAGGAGCTGCGCGAGATCATCGGTCCGCGTCCCAGGGAGAAGAAGGTGATAATGTGCCACGGCACGTTTGACCTCGTCCACCCCGGTCACATTCGCCACCTGATATATGCCAAGAGCAAGGCGGACATTCTCGTGACGAGCCTCACGACGGACCAGCATATCGCCAAGTCCAATTTCCGGCCATTCGTCCCGGAGGCCCTGAGGGCCATGAATCTCGCGGCGCTTGAGATTGTGGACTATGTCGTCATCGACGAGAACCCCACTCCCATCGAGAACATTGCCTTCCTCCAGCCCGACTACTTCGCGAAGGGCTATGAGTACAACAAGGACGGCGTCCACCCGAAGACCCGCGAGGAGATTGCGACTCTCGAGGCCTACGGCGGCGAGGTGCTCTTCACCCCGGGCGACATCGTTTATTCCTCATCGCGCATCATCGAGGGCGCACCGCCCGACCTGGCGACGGACAAGCTCCATGCGCTCATGGAGGCGGAGGGACTGACGTTTGACGGCCTTCGGGAGACGCTCCTCAGGTTCAAGGGCGTGAAGGTCCACGTGGTGGGCGACACGATCGTCGACTCCTACACGTACTGCACCCTTATCGGCGGCAACACGAAGACCCCTACGTTTAGTCTCAAGTACGAGCGGCAGGTCGATTTCGTCGGGGGCGCCGGGATTGTCGCCAAGCACCTCAAGATGGCCGGCGCCGACGTCAGGTTCACGACGGTGCTCGGCGACGACCCCCTGAAGGAGTACGTCCTGAAGGACCTGCAGGACTACGGAATCGATTGCGATGCGATCATCGACCGGACGCGCCCGACGACGCAGAAGAACCTGTTCACTGCCGGCGGCTACCGGATGCTGAAGGTCGACAAGGTCGACAATCGCCCGGTCTCGGACAGGACCCTCGACCAGTTTACGAAGTCCATCTCCGCCACGACGTCGGACATCGTGGTCTTTAGCGACTTCCGCCACGGGATATTCAATGCAAGGACGATCCCGGCGCTGATCGCGGCCATACCGAAGGGCCCCATCCGGGTCGCCGACAGCCAGGTCGCCAGCAGGTGGGGCAATATCCTCGAGTTCCAGGGATTCGACCTCATCACGCCCAATGAGCGCGAGGCGCGTTTCTCGATGGGCGACCAGGACTCCACGATTCGCCCGCTGGCCCTCGAGCTCTACCGCAAGGCAAACTGCCGGTACCTTATCCTGAAGATGGGCGAGCGCGGAATCATCACCTACCGTGCCCCCGACCCGAACGTGCGCTCCTTCCTGACGGTGGACAGCCTCACCGATGACGTGGTTGACGCCGTCGGCGCCGGCGACGCGCTCCTCGCCTACGCCTCCCTGACCCTTGCCAGGGGCGGATGCCCGGTGACAGCGTCGATCCTCGGTTCGGTGGCCGCAGCCATCGCCTGCGAGCGCGATGGCAACGAGCCGATATCCCCGGAGGAGGTCCTGAAGAAATTGGCCAAGGTCCAGAAGCAAACCCAATACGAATGAGAGTGGCGATCGTCGGCCTGGGCGTCCAGGGCAGGAAGCGGCTCGCCATCGCCGGGAGTGATGCGGTGGCGACGGTCGACCCCGTTTCCCCCGATGCCAGGTACCGGAGGATAGAGGATGTTCCCCTCGATGCCTACGACGCGGCGCTCGTGTGCACCCCCGATGGCGCGAAGGTAGGGCTCCTCACGTACCTTCTCGGGCACGGAAAGCATGTGCTCGTTGAGAAGCCCCTCGTCGCGGACTCGGACGAGGATCTTCTGCGGCTTAAGGCGCTTTCGCGGGCTATGAATGCCGCCTGCTACACGGCCTACAACCACCGCTTTGAGCCGCATGTCATGCGGCTGAAGCAGACGCTCGATTCCGGGATCCTCGGCAAGGTGTACCTCGCGAAGTTCTTCTACGGAAACGGAACTGCGCGCGATGTGCGCAACTCGGAATGGCGCGACAAGGGCATGGGCGTCTTTCCCGACCTAGGCTCGCACCTGCTCGACTGGACGCTTTTCCTCTTCGGGCGTCCGAGCGTCGGCGCCGAGGTCTGGCGAAACAGCCGGTTCGAGAACCGGGCGAGCGATTATTTCCAGTTCGGGTTCCGGGGCAACTCACCCGAGCTGGACTTCGAGGTGACGCTCGTCTCATGGAGAAACACATTCCGCTGCGACGTATATGCCGAGAAGGGCTCGGCCCATATCGACTGCCTGTGCAAGTGGGGCCCGAGCACCTTCACGCTGAGGAAGCGCCTCCTGCCGAGCGGCCGCCCGGATGAGGAGTCGGATACCCTCGAGTGCGACGATCCGACGTGGAAGGCGGAATACGCCCATTTTCTGGGCCTGTGCGGGAAGCCGTCGACCAACATCGAGAACGATCTCTGGATCAACGGGGTCCTGAATGCCGTGCGAAAAACCCAGCTTTCCTGATGCTTAACCATCTGCTAACAGGATCCCGAAAGCCGCCGAGGAACGGCGTCGCATCGACCTGCAGGCAACATCCAAGGAGCAGCGCGGCATGATTGGATTCATCGGACTTTCCCATCTGGGCCTCAACACCAGCCTGGCGACGGCAGCCAAGGGATTTGACGTCGTCTGCTATGATCCGGACCCAAAGCGGGTCGAGGGCCTGAGGAACGCCGTCTTCCCCATAGAGGAGCCGGGATTCAGGGAGCTCTACCTGGAATGCCGGTCAAGGATTCGCTACACATCTGACCTCGTAGAAATCAGCGGGTGCGGCCTTGTCTTCTACGCGCTGGATGTCAGCACAAACGAGCGGAACGAAAGCGACCTTGGGCCGCTCACCACCTTGATCGAGAGCACGGCCTCATCGCTGACAAAGGGAGCGACCGCGGTTGTCATGAGCCAGGTGCGGCCAGGATACATGAGGAGCCTTGCGCCCCGAATGCCAATGGAAGGCGGCCAGTGGTACTACCAGGTGGAGACGCTGATCTTCGGCGCCGCCGTGCAGCGCGCATTGGAGCCTGAGCGCTACATTATCGGGGCAGCGGACCCCAAAGCGCCCCTGCCGGCCCCCTATCGCTCGTGGCTGGAGGCCTTCAAGTGCCCAGTCCTCGTCATGCGCTACGAGAGCGCAGAATTGGCAAAGATCGCCATCAACTTCTTTCTGGTATCAACGGTCAGCACCACGAACTTGCTCGCCGAGGTCTGCGAGGCAATCGGGGCGGACTGGTCGGAGATCGCACCGGCGCTCAGGCTGGACAGGAGGATCGGTCCCCATGCCTACCTTAAGCCTGGCCTCGGGATCGCCGGCGGAAACCTTGAGCGGGATCTGGTGACAATCCAGGGACTTGCGGCCGAGCACGGCACGGATGCCGCGATTGTCGAGGCGTGGCAGCGGGGCAGCGCGCGCGCCAAGTTCTGGGCGCTTAGGGTCCTGGATCGGGAGATCCTGCACTCGAAGCCCGCGGCTCGAATCGCGGTCTGGGGATTGGCCTACAAGCAGGACACGCACTCCATAAAGAATTCCGCCGCGATCGAGCTCATCCGAACGCTGACGGGCTGTGAGATCCACGCCTACGATCCCTCCGCCGTCCTCGATGCGGGGATGCTTCCAAACCTCACCCTGCATGGGAGTGCCATGGACGCCCTGGCGGGTGCCGATGCCCTGGCCGTAATGACGCCGTGGAAGGAGTTTTCCGCATTCAGCGGCGATGACATCAAGTCCCGCATGAAAGGGACGCTGGTCGTGGACCCCTATGGAGCTTTGGACGCCGGGGCCTGTGCGGCCGCTGGATTGCGCCACCTGCAGATCGGCCGCGCCTGATATCAACCGATGCTGGTCCACAAATACAGTCAACCTTCCTGGCCACCCAGGGTCGTGATCCTGGGGGCAAACGGATTTGTGGCTCGAGCGCTCGCCGCTCGCCTGAGGCTCTCGGGGGCAAAGGTCCTCTCGATAGGGAGTGCCGACATCGACCTGGCCGACGCGGCCTCGAGCGGCCAGCTTGGCGCCGCGCTCCAAGCCGGGGACGCCGTCGTGATGGCAGCTGCGCTGACGCCGGACAGGGGCCGGGACATTGCGACCCTCATCAGGAATATGAAGATGGCGGAGGCTATCGTCAATGCCATCAAGGATAAGGCGTTACGTCAGTTTGTGTATTTCAGCTCCGACGCGGTCTACGGTGGACCGCAGTCCACGTTTTCGGAAGCGACCCCGGCTTCGCCTGGAGATCTCTACGGCTTGATGCACCGTGGCCGCGAAATGGCGCTTCAGGAAGCGACAGGCAGGATCGGTATTCCGTTCTGTATCCTTCGACCGAGCGCAATATACGGACCGGGGGACACCCATAACAGCTATGGTCCCAACCGCTTCATTCGCACGTCGATTGGCGAGGGCAAGATCCAGCTCTTCGGCAGCGGCGAGGAAATCAGGGATCATGTGTTCATCGATGACGTGGTCAGCTTGACCGTCGATGCCATCGGCCGCTGCAGTGCGGGAATCCTCAACCTCGTGAGCGGAGAACCCGTCCCCTTCTCGAAGGTCGCCGAGCTGGTTTCCCGGATGATCCCCACGAGACCCAAGATTGAATCGCTTTCCCGCAGCGGCGCGGTGATCCACCGGACATTCGACACGGGGGAGATGAAGAAAAGCTTTCCTTATCACGTGCCCACCCCACTTGAGGACGGCCTCAGGAAATCCGTTGCCGAATTCCCAAATGCCTAGCGGGGAAGCAAATGCCTCTCGGAAGGGAAACTCCGTTGTGCGCTGGCTCGCTGCCGGCGTGGTGTTCATCGGCATCAACACCGCCTTTCTCTACGTCTTCGTTGAATGGATGGGCTTGAGACTCGCAATCGCCACCCTGCTCTCGGCGGAGATTTGCACGTTGCTCAGGTTCTTCATCAACGAGCACTGGGTCTTCAGGACGCAGATGCGAAGCTGGAAACGGTTGCTGCAGTTCCACATCGCCAATGGCGGCGCCTTCCTCGTCTGGTGGGCGGGCACGATCGTCCTCGCGCGCGGCGGGATCAATTACCTCCTCGCCTCGATACTTGCGGTGGGCCTTTCCACGGGATTCAGCTTTGCTTCCAGCTTCTTCTGGATATGGCGAAAGAAGCACCTGCACCCCGCGGCCTGATCCCGCCGGTATCGCCTGGGACACGAGGTATCGCGGCCGCGATAGTGGAGCTCCATAATCCACTCGCCATCTCCATCCCTATCTGTTCTTGGAATTTATGGAATTAAGCCACCGCACTCTGTCGCAGTCCGGTCCCTACCGCGACCTGGCGCTGACAGACGTTTCCCCGGCTATTTCCCTCACCCTTTACCGCCAGATGCTGCGGCTGCGCCGGACCGAGGAGGCCCTCCTAAAGGAGTATCACCCGGCTGAGGAAATGCGCTGTCCGATCCATTTTTGCATCGGGCAGGAGGCAATACCGGCAGCCTTGTCGGCGCTGGTGAAGGAGGATGACTACATGTTCAGCCACCACCGTTCCCATGGGTACTACTTCGCCAAAGGAGCGCCACTGCGGGAGCTGTTCGCAGAGATCTACGGACGCGAGACCGGGGCCAACGGCGGCCGAGCGGGCTCCCAGGACATCTCGTACTGCGGATCCCACTTCTATAGCGGCGCCATTCTTGCGGGCGCGGTCAGCATAGCCGTCGGCGCCGCCTTCGGTTTCAAGTTCAAGAAATCCTCGCAGATCGCGATTTCAGGGTTCGGCGAGGGGGCGACCGACGAGGGGGCGTTCTGGGAGGCCATGAACTACACGGGCAAGCAGAAGCTGCCGATTCTGTTCGTCATCGAGAACAACCGCTATGCGACCTTTTCCGACCAGCTCAAGCGCCAAGCTGACGACAACATCTGCGAGCGGGTGAGGCCGTTCGGTATCCGGGCCACGAAGATATTCGGCAATGACTCCCCCCTCGCCTATCGCACGCTGAAGGCCGAGATCGAGCGGCTTCGCGCCGGCGACGGGCCCGCGCTCGTCGAGGCCTACACGTACCGATGGAACAGCCATGTCGGACCGGAGGATGACGGCGCCAACAACTATCGCCCGCAGGCGGAAATCAAATTCTGGAAGGACAACTGCCCGATCGTCCTTCTTGAGGCGAAGCTGAGGGAATTTGGGATCCTGACCGACCCCGCCAAGGCACTGATGGAATCCGAGATCGCCGCGGAGATCGCCGGCAATTTCAAGTTTGCCAAGGAAAGTCCGTTTCCGAAGAAGCCGGACTGGAGGAGGATGAATTACGAGGATGCGAGCCCGATGGCCGACCGGCTCCTGGGAAGCGCGGAGCGCGGCGCATTCGACCATGACCAGGCCGAGGCCAAGCTGGGTCCCTACTGATCGCATGAGCCGCCAGATCTCATTCGCAAATGCCATTCTCGAGGCCACGGATCAGGCGATGGGGCTCTGCCCCGAGGTGATCGTGCTTGGGCAGCTCGTGGACACGAAGTCCGGCATCTTTGGCACGACCACAGGGCTGGCGGAGAAGTACGGTGCGGAACGCGTGCAGGATTTCCCGGTCTCCGAAAACCTGATGACGGCGACGGCGATGGGGGCCTCGCTGACAGGTCTGAGGCCCGTGATAGCCCACCAGCGGCTCGACTTCATGCTGTATTCGCTGGACGCGATCGCGAACTGGCTGGCCCTTTGGCGCTTCAAGTCGAATGGGAAATCCGCAATGCCGGTCACGATCAGGACTATCGTGGGCAAGGGCTGGGGCCAGGGACCGCAGCATTCAAAGAGCCTTCATGCCTGGTTCGCCCACCTGCCCGGCCTACGGGTAGCCGTTCCGGCCACGGCGTATGACGCTAAGGGACTCCTGCTTGAAAGCATCTTCAGCGAGACGCCTGCCATCTTTGTCGAGGGCCGCGGGCTTTACTCGATGACGGACGAGGTGCCCAAGGAACCCTACCGCGTGCGGTTTGGCCACGCGGTCGTCAGGCGCACCGGCAAAGACGTCACCCTCGTCGCCATCGGGTCCATGGTGCCGGTCGCGATGAGGGCTGCAGCGCTCCTCGAAAAGGACGGCGTCGACGTGGAGGTGGTTGACCCGAGGACATTGACGCCCCTCGACCGGAAGACGATCTGCGACTCTGCGTTCAAGACCAGGCGCCTCGTCGTAGCCGATCCGGCTTGGCATTCGTTTGGCGCCTCGGCCGAGATCATAACGACCGTCGTTGAGAACCTGGGCGACAAATTGAAGGCAAAGCCCGTGAGGGTCACCCTCCCCGACAGCCATACCCCAATGAGCATGGCGCTCGAGCCCGAGTACTACCCTGACGACGCCGATGTCGCTGGCGCCGTGAGGCAGACGCTCGCCTGAGGCGCGAATCTCGGCAAAACGCGCATGGCGTACATCGAATTCATCGAGGAGGTGCACCGGAGCACGAAGCGAGACTACCTGGCGCGGGTCCTCTCCGGCAACAAGGCCGAGTTTGCCGCCGCGGCCAAGAGGTTCGACGTTGAGTACTGGGATGGCAGCAGGAACACGGGATACGGCGGCTACACCTACGACGGCCGCTGGCTTGGCGTCGCGAAGCGCATGGCCAAGCATTACGGTCTCAAGAAGGGGGACCGGGTGCTCGATGTCGGCTGCGGGAAGGGGTTTCTCCTGTACGAACTCACCCAAGCAGTGCCGGGAATTGAAATCGCGGGCCTCGACATCTCCCGCTACGCGATCGAACACGCGAAGGCGGAGGTGGCCCCGTTCATTCGCGAGGGAAATGCGGCTTCGCTCCCCTATCCGGACAAGTCCTTCGACTTTGTCCTATCGATCAACACGCTTCACAACCTCCAGCTTCCCGAGCTTGAGCTTGCCCTGGGGGAGATCGGGCGGGTCGGCAGGCGCCACAGGTACGTGCTGATGGACAGCTACCGTAACGAGGCGGAGAAGGTAAATCTGACCTACTGGCAGCTGACGTGCGAATGCTTCTTCACGCCCCGCGAATGGGAGTGGATATTCGGGAAGACCGGGTACGCGGGGGACTACGGATGCATCTTTTTCGACTGACCGGCCTCGATTCGCCCGATAAACCTTCGCCATGACTAACGACCCCGCCACGCGCGAGACACAGTACCAGAGGTCGATCGACCTCCTGAGGGAGAAGGGGCTGACGCCCTTGGGTCTCATGGCGAACCAAGCCTGGCAGGACGACCCGAAGCACCTCCTTTTTACGCTCTCCCGCTACAAGTTCGTCGCCAAGATGCTGGCAGGGCGGGCGAATGTCCTTGAAGTCGGCTGCGCCGACGCGTTTGCGACCCGGATCGTGCGCCAAGCGGTCGGCAAACTGACTGCAATCGACTTTGACCCAGTTTTCGTCGCCGACGTCCTGGCGCGGATGGACCCAAGGTGGTCCTTTGATTGCAGGGTGCACGACATGCTGGCCGGTCCTGTGGCCGGCGGATTTGACGGCGCCTACGCGCTGGACGTGATAGAGCACATCAAGCCCGGCGATGAGCTCGCTTTTGTCGGCAACATAGCGAGATCGCTCTCGCCGCACGGGTCCCTCCTCCTCGGTTGCCCCTCCCCGCAGTCTCAGGCCTACGCGTCACCCCCGAGCAAGGCCGGGCATGTCAATTGCAAGGATGGCCCGGGGATGCAGGCCCTGCTGGCAAAATTCTTTTACAACGTGTTCGTCTTTTCGATGAATGACGAGGTCGTCCACACGGGCTTTTTTCCCATGGCGCATTATGTTATCGGCCTCGCGTGCGGCGTGACGGCGGCCTGAACCCAACAGTGATAACCAGCCCGGATGCGCGTGCAGGAATACGCGAGGAGATCGACCTGACCCTTTTCGTTCCGTGCCTCAACGAGGAGAAGCGGATCGTTCCCACCCTGGAGACAGTCCGGGATGCGTTGGCCGCACTGGGACATAGCTACGAGGTCATCGTGGTCGACGATGGATCCACGGACCGGACAGCCGACGTCATTGAGCAGTTTTGCCGGCAGAATCCGCTGATGCCCGTGTCCCTCCACAGGAACCCGAAGAACATGGGACTTTCCTACAGTTTCGTCGACGCGGCCTTCCGAGGACGCGGACGGTACTACCGGCTCGTCTGCGGCGACAACGTCGAACCAAAGGAGTCGATGATCAAGATACTGCAGCAGATGGGGAAGGCCGACATCATCATCCCCTATTACCCGTCGCTTCCCGGCAAGAGCCGGACGAGGAAGTCGATATCCAAGCTCTACACGCTGATCGTGGACGCGATTTCAGGGCAGCGGATCAAGTACTACAATGGATGCGCCCTCTACAGCCGCTTCCAGGTGATGCGCTGGTCCTCCTACAACTATGGATTCGGCTTCCAGGCCGACCTCATCACAAAGCTGCTGGACGAGGGTGCGACCTACCTCGAGGTCCCCATCGGCGGCATCCATCTCACACGGGAGCGCGGCTCAGCCATCAATTTTCGGAACTTCCTCTCTACCGGGCACACACTTCTCGAGATTTTCCTGCGGCGGCTGCGCAAGATCCTGTACAGGAATTGACCGGATCGATGCGAAGCGGGACGCAACGCCGGGTGTTTTCGCTGGCGGTCTTGATCATAGCTGCCGGAGTCGTCGCCCTTTACGCCTGGATTGCCGCGCAGAGCCCCGTCTATGGCGACTTTACCCGGGACTACACCGCGCGCGTTGCTTCCGGCCACGCGGACCTGTCGTCCAGGCCCGACCCGCGCCTCATGGAGGTCGCGGACCCCTACGACCCGCTGGGCCACCCGGGGATAAGTACACTCCTGGACGCCTCACTCTACCGCGGACGCTATTATGTCTATTTCGGGATCACGCCCTTCATCACGCTGCTGGTCCCTTGGTTTCTCCTTACGGGCCAGCACCTGAGCGAACCCGCGGCCGTCTGCCTCTACGCATGCGGCGGCTTCCTGCTCGCGGCGGCCGCGATACTTTCCGCTCGCAGGAGATATTTTCCGGACGGCGGACGACTCGCGGCGATCATGGCGATACTGCTGGTCGGCCTGGCGAGCCCGGTTGAACTGGTCGTCCGCCGGCCGGGGATCTACGAGCTGGTCATCATCTGCGCGTGGTTTTACCTGGCCTTGGCCCTGGTTTGCGCCTTTCAGGCCGTTCATGCGGAAAAGCGCCGCGGGGTATGGCTCCTGGCGGCCTCGATTTCCCTGGGCCTTGCGGTGGGGAGCCGGGCCAGCTACGTCCTGGGCGTCCCGCTTTTTCTCATATGGGCGTGGCTATTCACCATGCGCCGATTCCCACAGGTGCTCACCAGGCGCCAGTGGCTCCTGGGCGGCTTACTCCCGCTGACGCTCATTGGGGGAGCCTTGGCGTCCTTCAATTGGTTCAGGTTCGGGAGCCCGCTAGAATTTGGATTCAACTACCAGATCAATGAGCTCGATCGCTCCAAGGTCGCCTTTTGGGGCCTCGGCAATTTCGGCTTCAACCTTGAACAGTATCTTTTCCGTCCCTGGCGGCTCGGCAGTTATTTTCCATTCTTCCTGGGCGAGCGGGCGGGACCGATAAGCACGCTGAAGAACTACGGCCGAACGGAGTTTCTTTATGGCTTCCTGGCCACGGTCCCGTTACTTGCCCTGCTGGCGGGCGCGCCCTGGGTGCTCAGGCGCACGCCCAAGCTGGCGATGCTTGCTCTGCTGGCCGCAGGCATCTCGCTCCTCAATCTTTTCGCGCTCCTCGGGCTGATCAACGGCTCTTACCGGTACCAGGTTGATGTCGTCCCCGGCCTCCTCCTTGCCCTCGGCTGGACGCTAATCGTCCTTTTTGAAAGGCAAATTCAGGCCGGCAAGGCTAGGGCTTGCGCGCTGGCAGGGACGGCGCTCTTGGTGGCCTTTTCCTGCCTGGTCATGTTTTTTGCGCAGTTCGCGCTCCTCGATGTCTTTGAGGGCACCCATCCCGGCGCCTTTGTCCGGCTGAGCCGGATCTTCAACCGGCCCGTCTTTTGGGTGCAGTCCCTGGTGGGTTATCATTCCACTGTCCCGGCCGTGACGCTGCAACTGCCCGGCGACAAATTTGGCCATGTCGAACCGATCCTCGTGGTCGGAGAGAACACCCTCCAGGATTTCCTGTACTTCTACTACACGGCTCCCGGCATCCTGCAGATAGGGTTCGAATCGATTGGCCATGGAGGTCCGGTATCCTCTCCTATTCCTGTGGATTATGCCCGTCCGCACCTGATCCAGATTTTCTACGGAAGCATGGTCCCGCCAGATGGTCAGGCGCTGCTAAAGGGCCTCTCAACCGATGACGTGGGCGCGCTTCGCCGGACCCTCGTCGTCACTCTGGACGGCCGACTGGCGCTGGACGGATGGGGCGATTTCCACTCCACGAAGGACCTTTTTTATTGGGGCGAGAGCCCGGACAACCCGGCATTCGGAAGTCATTTCACCGGGAAGATCCTGTCGCGCTCCAGCGCCCCCCTGCCGGCCGATCCATCCCCGGAACGCAGCCGGGGCCGCAACTACGGCGCCCTGCGTTTCGCCGCGGATTTATCCGGGCTGGCGGTGGGATCCCGGGCGCCACTGGTCTCCGCCGGATATCGAAACCAAGGCGATTTGGTTTTCATCGAGCGCCTCGGCGCAGGTTCGTTTCGCGTCGGACTGATCGTGAATGGCGCCATGCCTGAAACCGGCCCCGCGCTCCAGATCGATCCTTCCCATCGCCACCCGGTCGAAGTGATCCTGGGCAGCCTGCTTCCTCTCTTGGGAAGCCCGGCATGGCCGGAAGGCACTGCACCCGCGAGGCAGGAGGAGCTCAAGCGCCGTGTGCAGGTGACAGTCGACGGCCGCACGGCGTTGAGGCTGGACCAGGACACCCCCGAGGCGGCGCCGTCCACCGTCGAGGGAGGGATAAACGGGATCGGAGCCGCGGGCGTCGAACTTGCGTTCGGGGCCGGTTTGGCGATGCAGGACCGCGAACCGCTCCGGTTGACCCTCGATCGATTGGGAAGCGCTCCCGATCCCTGAAAACGATGCCGCGGCCGATTACCCGATCCGCTTGGCGATCTCGTCTCCGATGGCGAGGGAGGCCGTCGCCGCGGGGCTCGGCGCATTGAGTACGTGAAGGGCGTTCGGACGTTCAATCAGCTCGAAGTCCTGGACCAGCTGCCCTCCCGGCGTCATTGCCTGCGCGCGCACGCCCGATTCTCCGGGGACGAGGTCGGATTCCTGCAGCGACGGAACCAGGCGCTGCAGCGAGGAGCAGAACCGCTTCTTGCTGAAGGATCGCATGACCTCATCCCGGCACATGCCGGCGTGGAGGCGCATGAAGCGCCAAAGGCCGGGAAATGTCAGGGCGTCCCACAGGTCGAGCAAGTTCACATCGCTCTTGCGGTACCCCTCACGCGATGTCGCCAGGATTGCGTTGGGCCCCGCTTCCATCCCGCCATGTATGAGGCGGGTGAAGTGGACCCCGAGGAAGGGAAACGTGGGATCGGGAACCGGGTACACGAGATTCCGAACCAAGTGCGCCCGCTCCGGCCTCAATTTGAAATATTCGCCCCTGAAGGGCACGATCCGCGTCGAACGGGCCTCCCCCGCGAGGGCGCTGACCCGGTCGCAGTGGAGGCCCGCGCAATTGACGATGAAGTCGGCGGGATATTCCCCGGTTGCGGTCAGCACCCGCCACCCCGCGCCGTCCCGGAGCAATCGGGTCACCCTGGAATTTCCATGGAGCGAGGCCCCGGCCTTGCGGGCGTCGGCAACCATGGCTTGAACGACGGCGCCGTAGTCCACAATTCCCTCCTCGGGAACCCTGAGAGCCGCCAATCCGGCCACGTTGGGCTCAACCTCCCGGATTGCGGCACCCTCAAGCCACTCGATCCCGAGGAGGCCATTCTGGCGGCCCCTTTCCTCAAGCGCCTTCAGGCGAGATACCTCCGTCTGATCTACGGCCACGACAAGCTTTCCGCAGATTTCATGGGCGATCCCGTGCTCCCGGCAAAACGCCGTCATCAGCCGTATCCCCTCGACGGCCATGCGGGCCTTCGCGGAGCCCGGCTTGTAGTAAAGGCCCGCATGGAGCACGCCGCTGTTGTGGGTGCTCTGGTGGCGTCCGAACTCGGCCTCCTT
>CAAGKR010231268.1_pt1 | contig 14927 bp, 14 predicted proteins | sample 2556971 | NCBI WGS metagenome assembly CAAGKR01 (sample SAMEA5207829, study PRJEB30636) | soil metagenome | biome: forest; feature: boreal; material: soil | place: USA | collected 2011-09 | depth 1 m | reverse complement strand
GTGAGCGGCCTCACGACGTCGTTCCGATCCCGATGGGAAGGTCCTCGCGCTCGACGCCGGTGATCTCGAGAATGAAGTCCGCGCCGAAGGCGAGCGATGGGGTCTGAAACCCGGCCGTCGTGCGGCCCGCCAGCACTTTTCGTGCGGCAGCGACTGCCGTCAGGGCGGTGAGGGTGTAGCCGTCCGGCGTGCGAAGCCGCGATCGCACGCGTTCTCCGGCGTCGTTCCACGCCTCGCCCCAGAGTCGCGCGACGGCCCCACGACGCTCGGCCTCGGTCGGACCGGGCGCGCCGGCGCGGATACGCCGTTTCAACAATCGCTGCGCCGGCGCGGTCGCCAGGAGCGGAGCGAAATAGCGCGCGATGATCATTCCGCGAATCGCCGAGCGCGGCGCAGCCGCGTACACCTCGATGTTCGGGATGCCGGTGCTGTGGTACGCCGTGGCGATGTCGCCCCACGGGATCGTCACGGAGCGGCGCACGCGATCGCCGTAGTCGATGTCGCGTCGGCGCCAGGCGGCGGGCACCGGTGTAATCCGCCCGCCACGGCGCACGGCGCCACCCCGGTTGATGTTTTCGATCATCGTCGTGGCCGTGCCGCGCGAGACCCCGGTGCCACCGTGAAACGCGAGCACGAGCCATGTGGCCGACGGCAGCCTGCGATGGAGGTGCGCCGCGAGACAGTCGCTCGGCACGACATCGAACCCGACCCCCGGGAGAAGCATCACGCCGGCGCGCTGTGCTTCCGCGGAGCGCGACGCGAGCATCTCGAACACCGCGATCTCACCCGTGATGTCGAGGTAATGCGTTCCCGCACGAAGACAGGCATCGGCCATCATCTTCGACGTGCGCGAGAAAGGCCCTGCGCAATGCAGCACGGCACGGCAGCCGGCGAGCGCCCGGTCGAGGGCAGGCGTGTCATCGAGCGCCGCGGGGCGTGCCTCCAGATCGTGCTCGCGCGCGAGCACCCTCACCGACTCCGCGTCGCGGCCCGAAAGGATCGGCCGCAGTCCCTGTTCCAGCGCCTGCTGCACGATCAGGCGCCCCGTGTAACCGTTCGCTCCGTAGATCAGCAGCGGCGTGGACGCCACGCTCACTCGCCGTGCTCGTCCGGCTTCGTGAAGCGCAGGACGCCCATGCGGAAATCCTCCGTCTGCCGCGCCTCGGCGTTCGCTTGCACGCCTTCGGCGATGCCGTCGCGGAACGAGAGCAGGTCGAGGCGATAGAAGAGCCGCTTCGTGAGTCCCATCGAGGTCGTCGGATGCGCGGCGAGGCCGAGCACATAGCGCTCGACTGCATCAGCGAAGCCCTTCGTGGCGAGCACACGGCTCACGAGCCCTATCCGCTCGGCCTCCGCCGCGTCGATCACGCGCCCCGACGCCACGAGGTCGAACGCATGCTTCTCGCCCACCGAACGACGGAGCATGTTCATCACCATCGCCGGCACGAATCCGAGCCGGACTTCGGTGTAGCCGAACTGTGCGTTGTCCCGCGCGAGCACGACGTCGCAAGCGGTCGCGAGGCCGCAGCCGCCACCGAGCGCACGTCCCTGCACCGCCGCGACGACGGGTTTCGTCATGCCACGAATGGTCGTGAACACGCGTCCAAGGTCCGCCGCGTCGCGTGTGTGTGCTTCGAGCGGGGCGTCGAGGAGCGCCGCGAGCGCCTCGAGATCCGCGCCGGTGCAGAAGTCATCGCCGTCCGCGGCGAGGAGCACTATGCGCACCTCGTCGTCGCCCTCGAACTCCATCAGCGCATCCACCAGCTCGTGCGCCGATTCCTGGTCGAGCGCGTTCTTCTTCTCGGGACGCGCCAGCGTCACGCGTCCGACGCCGCCCGCGATTTCGACACGCACGCGTGCCTTCGTCATGTGTCGCTCGCCCGCGGCAATCCAAGCGCGAGGGCCTCGTGGTCGGGGACGTCCAGCACCAGCCGCAGCAACGCCGTCGAGAAGACCTTGCCTTGCGCATCGGTCTTGAGCGAGAGCGTTCCGCCTCCGTCCAGCGCGCCATGCAGCAGGAAGTTGAGGGCGTAAAGATTGGGGAGCTCGTACCGTTCCACGCTGCCGGTGATGACTCGCTTGAAGTGCTCCGCGACGCGGTCGCGAGTCACGTGTTTCGTGAGCACCGGGTACCACGCCGGCTTCAGCGCGATGACTCCGACATTGGCCGTGTCGCCCTTGTCACCCGAGCGGGCGTGCGCGATGTCGAGGAGCAGGACCTTCACGCGATCACCTCCACGCGCGTCCGGACGACGTCCTTGTCGATGAGGGCGGGCCAATACGCGACGATCTCCTCCACCTTGGGCCGCCCTCCGGCGAATCCGGTCACGCTTGGCGGGCCGTTCAGCACGAGCGGGACAATCTCTCGCGTGAAGCGCTCGACCTTCTTCCTGTCGGCGTCGCGCACGCCGATGCGGTACTGCACCTCGGGCGCGTCCTTGCCGGCGTCCGGCCCCGCGAGGGGACCGTGCGTGGCGTTCGCGCCGACAAACTCCCCGAGCACCTGTTCGAAGCGCAGGCCGAGCCGTTCGAGGCGCTCCCGCAGCACACGGTCGGCGAGCTGCGCCTTCTCGAGGGCGTCCGGCCACGCGTAGACGAGCGAGCCGACCGCCTTGAAGCCGGCGCGATACGCGATCGACACCTTGAGCTTGTCGGTCGCCGCTCGCCCTTCGATGCCGAAGACACGCACCCGGTCCGTGCCCTGCTGTTCGAGACGGATCGAAGTGAAGTCGGCGACGACGTCCGGCGTGATGTACGAGTGCGGATCGCCCATCTCGTATACGAGCTGCTCGGTGACGGTCTGCACCGACACGCGGCCGCCGGTGTTCGGGTGTTTCGTGACGACGAACGTGCCGTCGGCGTGCCCCTCGACGATCGGATAGCCCACGTCGGCGAGATGCGGAATGGAGCGCCACTCGTACAGGCAGTTCCCGCCGGACGATTGTGCGCCGCACTCGATGATGTGCCCCGCGATGATCCCGGCGGCGAGCCGGTTCCAGTCGCCGGCGCGCCACGCGAACTCGTGGCGAAGCGGCGCCATCGTGAGCGCGGTATCGGTGGAGCGGCCGGTGATCACGACGTTCGCTCCCTTCGCCAGCGCCTCGACGATGGGCACGCTGCCGAGATACGCGTTCGCCGCCAGGACCCGTTCGCGCACGTCGGACAGGGGCGCGCCCGTGTCCATGTTCCGGAGCTCGTGACCGCCGGCGAGCAGTTCGTCGATGCGCGGCAGCAGGTCATCGCCGGTGACGACGCCAATCGTCAGCTTCCCTGCTGCGCCCTGCCGTGCGGCCATTGTCCGGACGGCATCCGCGCAGGCCTGCGGGTTCACGCCGCCCGCGTTCGCGATGACCTTCACGCCTCTGTTCGCGACCGCGTCGAGCACGCTTTCCATCGCGCCGACGAAGTCCTTCGCGTATCCCGTCGCGGGGTCGCGCTCCTTCTGCTTCTGCAGAATGGACATCGTGACTTCGGCGAGATAGTCGAGCATCAGGTAGTCCACCGGCCCACCCTCGACCTGCCGGCGCGGGGCCTCGAGCCAGTCGCCCCAGAAGCCCTGCCCGCTCGCGACGCGCACGACCTTGTCCGCGCCGGTCATTCGGCTCCTGCGCGGAGTGGGAGCACGAACGGCCCGAGATGCGGCCCAGGATTCTGAAGAGCGCTGCGCAGCGCGATGCCGAGCACGGTGCGCGTGTCCTCCGGGTACACGATCGCGTCGATGAACCCGCGCGCGCCTGCGTACCGGGCGTCGAGCCATTGCTCGTAGTCGTCGCGCATCTTCGCGGCCGCATCACCCACCGGCCGGCTCACGGCTTCGCCCGCCTTCTTCGCGGCATCGATCGCGGGCCCGTGCACCGCCTGAACGGCTGACTCGCCTTCCATCACCCCCATTCTTCCGGTGGGCCACGAAAAGATGAAGTCGGGATCGAATCCCTGGCCGGCCATGGCGTAGTAGCCCGCGCCGGATGCGTGATTGACGGTGAGCACGATCTTGGGCGACGTGCAGGTCGCCATCGCCTCGACGAACCTCGCGCCCGCGCGGATGATCCCCTCGTGTTCCGCCTCTGCACCCACCATGAAGCCCGAAACGTCCTGGATGAATACGATCGGAAGGCCCTCGCGGCTGCAACGGTCGATGTAATACGCCGCCTTTTCAGCGCTCTCCGCGTAGATGATGCCCCCGAAGCGCGGCCTTTCGCCCGAGCGAGGCTTGATGAGGCCGCGCTGGTTCGCGACGATGCCGACGGGGATGCCCTCGATGCGTGCGTCGGCGCAGATCAGCTCCTTGGCGAGGTTCTCCTGGAAGCCGTCGAGGGCGCCATCGTCGACGATGCACTTGAGCACGGCAAACATGTCGTACGACATGCGGTGGTCGGCGGGGAGCAAGTCGTACAGGGTGCCGGGGTCGGCTCCGGGTACCGGCGGTGAGTCACTGCCGTTCGGCGCAAGGCGTGCGGCGATCGTGAGGCGTGCGGCGTTCGGAAGGCGGCTTACCAGCTCGCGGATCTTCTTGAGGCACTCGGGATCGTTGTCGCACGCGTAGTGCGCCACTCCGCTGACCTCTGTATGGGTGATCGCGCCGCCGAGCGTTTCGGCGTCGATCGTCTGGCCGGTCGCGCCCTTCACGAGGTTCGGTCCGCCAAGGCCCATGAAGCTCGTGCCCTTGACCATGAGGATCACGTCGGAGAGCGCCGGGAGATACGCCCCTCCGGCCACACACTGGCCCATCACCGCGGCGATCTGCGGGATGCGGAGGAATCGCCGCATCAACGAGTTGTAGTAGAAGATTCGCGCGGCGCCGTACTGTCCGGGGAACACGCCACCCTGGTACGGCAAGTTCACACCCGCCGAATCCACCAGGTAGATGATCGGTATACGGCAGCGCATCGCGACTTCCTGCGCGCGCAGCATCTTCGTGATCGTCTCCGGCCACCAGGATCCAGCCTTGACCGTGGCGTCGTTCGCGACAACGACGCATTCCCGTCCCTCGACCATTCCGATGCCGGTAATGACGCCGGCGGCGGGCGCCTGGCCGTCATACCGGTCGTGTGCGACGAGAAGCCCGATCTCGAGGAAGTGCGCATCAGCGTCGGTCAGCTTCATGACGCGCTCGCGCGCGGTGAGTTTTCCCTGCTTGTGCTGTTTGGCGGCCTTCTCCTTGCCGCCGCCCTCCCGGAGTTTGGCTTCGAGCTCGCGCGTGGCGGCGCTCGTTTCGCGCAGGCGGGAGGTCACACGTCCTGCGGATGATGCTGCGCGAACCAGCCCCTGATGTACTCCACGAGCTCGGTCGTGGAAGTCCCCGGGCCAAAAAGCGTTCCGACTCCTTGTCGGTGGAGCGCATCCATGTCTTCCTTCGGTATGATGCCACCGCCGGTGATCAGGATGTCCTCACGCCCGTCCGCCTTGAGCAGAGCCCGGACGCGCGGAAAGAGCGTCATGTGCGCGCCCGAGAGGATGGAGAGGCCGACGACGTCGACATCCTCCTGGACGGCGGCGCTGGCGATCATCTCGGGCGTCTGGTGCAGGCCCGTGTAGATCACCTCCATCCCCGCGTCGCGGAGCGCGGCGGCCACGACCTTGGCGCCGCGGTCGTGGCCGTCGAGGCCGGGCTTGGCGACGAGGACGCGAATTGGGCGCGGCATGACAATCAATTAAAGCCGCGGGGCCGGGCCACGTCCACTCGCTGTCTCAGCACTTCGTTGACGGCCGGCGCTCGTTCTTCTTCTCGCCTTCGACGTAAAACGCGAGCATTTCCCCCGAGTACCGCCCGAACTGCGCCATCGACATCATGACGGTGGCATCGCCGCAGCTGTTTCGAAGGCTCCGGCCACCCGGCGGCTTCAGCGTCGCATCGCCTCCACTGAAGACGATCGCGAGGTCACCGATCGTCTTGCAGCTCATGTCCGTGTTCGTCCCGGACATCGCGTCGCACATCGCCGACTTCATCCTCGGCCTGAGCGTGATCACGATTTCCCCGGACGTGGTCGCGTCGCTCATGCGGAATCCCCTCGAGGCCAGGACGGACCTGACCTGCGACTCGAAGTCATCGCCCGAGCCGTACCGACGATCAGACGGAAAACTGGAGGCTGTCTGACCGCCTCCCCAATCGAACAGGATCCTGCACGTGGAATCGCGGCACGCGACCGGCGCAGCCTGCGCCGGCACTGCCTGTGCCGGCACTGCCGAAGGCGCGAAGAGCGCGACGGCCAGCACGCACGCGAAGCTGCGAAGAGCAAGGACACGCATGATTCCTCCTGGAAGTTTTAGAAGAACACTGGCTCGCGATATGCGCCGAATACGTCCTCGAGCGCGCGACGGATCTCGTACAGCGTGCAATACGAGCGTGCGCACTCGAGAATGAAGGGCACCACGTTCTGGCTGCCGGCCGCCGCGTTCCGGAGCGCGTTCAAGTGGCGTTCGCAGCTCGCGCCGTCGCGCGACTTCCGCAGTCGAGCGAGTTTCGCCGCCTGCTCCCGAGCCGCACCCTCGTCCATTTCGAGCAGCGGAATCGCGAGCGCATCCTCGTCCGTGACGAATTCATTGACACCCACGACCAGGCGGCGGCGCTGCTCGATCTCCCACTGCTGGCGAGCGGCGCTCTCCGCGATCTTGCGCTGGAACCATCCCGTCTCGAGACCGCGCACGACGCCGCCGATCTTCTCGATCTCCTCGAAGAGGGCTTCGGCCTCCTGCTCGAGGTCGTCAGTGAGCTTTTCGACATAGTACGATCCGCCCAGCGGATCCATGACGTTCGGCACGCCGCTCTCGAACGCGAGGATCTGTTGCGTTCGCAGCGCGACTTCCACCGCGTGCTCCGTCGGCAGCGCGAGCGTCTCGTCCATCGAGTTGGTGTGCAACGACTGCGTGCCGCCGAGCACCGCGGCCATCGCCTGATACGCGACACGCACGATGTTGTTCATGGGCTGCTGCGCGGTCAGCGTGACGCCCGCCGTCTGCGAATGGAAGCGCATCATCCAGGACCGCGGATCCTTGGCACCATAGCGCTCCCGCATGTGCCGGGCCCAGATGCGGCGCGCGGCGCGGAGCTTGGCGATTTCCTCGAAGAAATCGTTGTGGATGTCCCAGAAGTGGGAGAGGCGAGGAGCGAAGTCGTCCACCAGCAGGCCACGGGCGATGCCGCGCTCCACGTACGTGAAGCCGTCGGCGAGCGTGAAGGCGAGTTCCTGTGCCGCCGTCGCGCCCGCCTCGCGAATGTGGTAGCCGGAAATGGAGATCGTGTTCCACTGCGGAACGTGTGCGGAGCCCCACTCGAACATGTCCGTGATCAGGCGCAGCGCAGGCTCGACGGGGAAGCACCACGCGTGCTGCGCCATGTACTCCTTCAGGATGTCGTTCTGCACGGTGCCGCGGAGCTTCTCCGAGCCCACTCCCTGTCTTTCGGCCGCAGCGATGTAGAAGCACCAGAGGATGATCGCCGGGCCGTTGATCGTCATCGACGTGGACACGTCGCCGAGTGGTATGCCGTCGAAAAGCGTCTCCATGTCCGCGAGCGAACTGATCGCCACGCCGCACTTCCCCACTTCACCCTCCGACCGCGGATGGTCGGAGTCGTAGCCCATCAGCGTCGGAAAGTCGAAGGCGACGGAGAGGCCCGTGGTGCCACGGGCCAGCAGGAACTTGTAGCGCTCGTTCGTTTCCCTCGCGCTCCCGAAGCCCGCGAACTGCCGCATCGTCCCCAGCCGGCCACGATAGCCGGTGGTGTGGATCCCGCGCGTGAATGGCCAGGCGCCGGGCACTTCGAATGCGCTGCCGGCGGAGCCCTCGAGATCGAGCGCCGTATAGAGCGGAGCAACGTCCCTGGCCGAGTTCCTGAAGGCGAGGTCGCGCTTGGGCGCGCCATCGTATCTGTCCCGCCACTCGGCGATCTCGCGCCGGAGCCGGTCGAGTTCCTCCTGCATCTCGGCGATGGTCGCGTTCTCGTCCCGAATGCCTGTCATCGCTCCGGTTCTCCCGCTCCAGTGAGGAGTGGACCGCTCTGCGCGAGCAGCGCGTCGGCCACGGCGTACGGAGTTGTGCGGCCGGCTTCCAGCTCCGGAATCCGGCCGTCGATCCACGCGTTCGTGGCCGGGTCATTCCACAAGCGCTTTCGGATCCGCCGCTCCGCGACATCCACGACGCGCTCGCGAAGCCGGGCGCGGCGTCGCGTCTTGAGCATTCCGCTCGCCTCAAGATATGCAAAATGGCGGTCGAGGGCTGCCAGCAGATCGAGAATCCCCTCCGCCGACGTGCCGACCGCGCGCAGCACGGGCGGAGTCCACGCGCCGGCGTCGGTGCGCTGCGCCGCCGCGCGCGCCGCTTTCGCGGGATTCGCGGTCAGCTTGAGGTCCACGCCGTGGTGGCCTGGCGTGTCCTTCAAGGCCTGGCCACCGCGAAGGCCGAGCATCAGTTCGAGGTCATTGCGCGCGCGGTCGGCGCCCGGGCGGTCCGCCTTGTTCACCACGAACAGGTCGGCGATCTCCATCAGTCCCGCCTTCATCGCCTGGATCCCGTCGCCGGACTCCGGAGTGAGCACCACGACGCACGAATCCACGGTGCGCGCGATGTCGAGCTCACTCTGCCCCACGCCGACGGTTTCGACGAGAATCCGGTCCACGCCGAAGGCGTCGAGGACGTCGCACACTTCGCGCGTCGTCGCCGCGAGGCCTCCGAGCGATCCGCGTGTTGCCATCGAGCGGATGAAGATGCCCGGGTCGAGCGCGACCGACTCCATGCGCACCCGGTCGCCGAGCAGAGCGCCACCGGTGAACGGCGACGTCGGATCCACGGCCACGATGCCGACGGTGAGACCGGTCTTCCGCATCTCCGACGCCAGGAGCGTGGCGAGCGTGCTTTTCCCCGCGCCGGGCGGCCCGGTGATGCCGATGCGCCGGGCGCGCCCGATCCTGGGATGCAGCGCGGCCAGCAGCAGGTCGCTCCCCTCGCGCTGGTTCTCCACCGTACTCACGACGCGCGCCAGCGCGGGCGTCTTCCCGGCCGCGAAATCTCCGGCGAGCGCGCGAAGTGCGGTGTTCGCCTCGGAGGGCAAGAGGAGCCCGGTCATCCGCCTCCCGGGACCGGCTCGTCGTGCTCGTCGCTGATCTCGCCCACGAGTTCCTCCACGAGGTCCTCCAGCGACACCAGCCCGACGGTCAAGCCCGCTGAATCCTGGATGATGGCGAGGTGCACGCGATCGCGGAGCATGCGCCGCATCAGCTCGGGACACGGAGTGTCCGCGCGCGCCGTCGCGACCTTGCGCAGCGCGGTGAGAGGCGCGTCCGGATGCGCAAGCACGTCGAACGAGTGCACGAGTCCAACACTGTGATCGAGGCCGCCCTCGAATACCGGGATCCGGCTGAACTGCGACTGCACCACCAGCCAGGAGATCTGGGCCGCGGGCGCCGTCCGCTCCACGCCGATGATCCCCGCGCGCGGAGTCATCACGTCGGCGGCGCGCTTCGTGCCGAACTCCGCGACGCCGGTGATGATCGCGCTTTCCGACGGCTCACCAACTCCCTCGATCTCTCCTTCGCGGAGGAGATCCTCCAGGGCATCGCGTTCGCCCGGAACGCTCAGGCCGACACGGCTCCTCGCGGGACGAACGAGTCGTCCCGCGAAGTCCACGAGTGGCGAACAGAGCCAGTCGAGGGCGTGGAGCACCGGCACCAGCACCGGCATGAGTGGCCTCGTCCAGCGGCGCGCCACGGCGCGCGGAAGCGCCTGCCCCACGGTGAGCAGCAGGAGCGCGGCGAACAGCAGATCCCGGAGGAGCAGATTCCCGTCATCTCGCAGTCCGATGATCGCGCCCATCGCGAAGGCCGCGCTCGCGATCCCGGTGCCCGCGGCGATCAGCAGCCGCTGCGGGCGTTCGAGAAGAAGCGAGGCGATGTGCTCGCCCGAGAGGCGGCGTTCCGTCCAGTACCGTAGCCAGATTCGGCTCACGAACCGCACCGACGTCGCCGCAGCCGTGAGCGACCCCACGACGAGCGACAGCAGGATGACGAGACCGAGCGTCGTCACCGCACGCCCTCCGCCACTTCGTGAAGGCGCTCGACATAGATGCGCTCCACCCGTTTCCGTACCACGCGCTCCACCACCAGCCGGTATTGTCCGACGATGAGCGATTCGCCGTTCCGTGGCACCCGCCCGACCAGTTCATAGACGAGCCCGCCGACCGTCTGCACGTCCTCGCGCCTGAAGTCCTGTCCGGTCAGCTCGGTCAGTTCCTGCAGCGTCACGCGAGCGGATACCCAGAACTTGTCGTCGTCCTCGCGCACGACGTCGGGCTCCGACAGGTCGTCCTCGTCCCGGATGTCGCCGACGATGAGCTCGAGCACGTCCTCGAGGGTCACGAGCCCGGCGGTGCCACCGTACTCGTCGACGACAATCGCGATGTGGCGGTGCGTGGCCTTGAAGTCGCGCAGCTGTGCATCGACGTCTTTCGTGCCGGGAATGAACAGCGCCGGCCGCACCAGCGTGAGCCATCCACCGGCGGGTTCCTCGCCTGCGATCAAGGCGGGCAGGAGGTCCTTGGCGTACAGGATGCCGACGACCTCATCGAGCGTACCGTCGAACACGAGCAATCGTGAGTGCCGGGCGCTCCGCACGCGGTCCACCACCCCGGACCACTGCGTGTCCTTCTCGACGCCCACGATGTCCACGCGCGGCACCATGATCTCCCTCACCTCGGTATCGCCGAGCGAAAAGACGCCCTTCAGCAGCACGGCCGCATCGCGTGTGACCTCCGCCTCGGCGGCCACGGCTTCGCGGAACTGCTCGACCGTGGCTTCGCGGTCTTCCTCGTCCGGCTCGGATGCCGGCAGGAGCCGCAGCAGCTGTGCGTCGCACCACGCGCCGAACGCGACCACGGGCCACAACAGGCGCTCGACCGCGACGATCGCGGGCGCGGCTTTCTCGACCGCGCGCGCGCCCATGGCGTCGCCCGCGCTGCGCGCCACGCTCTCGGTGATCACCACGATCAGGATGCCCGCGACGAGCACGAGCGGAGCCACCTGCCGGGGTGGTAGACCGCTCACCCTCAGCGCCGCGGCTGCGCCGGCGCCCGCCAGGAGCTGCGAGAGAATCCTTCCGAAGGCGAGCGCGCGGTGCGTCTTCTCGCGGCGCGGGAGCAGTGCCCGAACCAGCACCGACGCGGGCGGTTCGTCTTCGTCGATGGCGAGGAGCGCCCCGTCCGCAAGCGCACACACCGCGGCGCCCACCGCGGCGGCCGCTGCGAAGCCGACAACGAGGAGCATCAAGCGGCCGTACTCCGGAGCGCCCGCGCCAGAAGCGCTTCCTGCCGGCGCCACATCGCCGACCGCTCCCTCGATTCACCGGCCGGGTGGACGTAGCCGAGCACGTGCAGCACGCCGTGCACCACGAGACGCACGACCTCCTCCCGCACGCCGACACCGTGGCGCCTCGCGTTGGCGCGCGCAACGTCAGGCGCGATGTAGATGTCGGCGACCACGGCGGCCCGCCGGTCGCGGACGAAGCCGAAGGCGATGACGTCCGTCGGCCCCCGGTGGCGCAGATGTCTCGCGTTGATCGCCGCGATGCGAGCGTTCCCCACCAGCGCGATGGAGAGCATCGCGTCGCGAACACCCTCGGCGCGGAGCGTGAGGCGAGCGGCGTCAGCGAGGCGGGCGACCGCGACCGGCGAGCGCACGCCGTTCGCCGAAACGGCGACGACGAGTCTCTCCCGACCGCCGCTCACGCTCACGCCGCGTCTCCTTCCGCGGCGTACGCTCGCACGATATCTCGCACCAGCCGGTGCCGGATCACATCAGCCTCGCTCAGATAGTGGAACGCGATCCCCTCGATGCCGGTGAGAATGCGCTCGATCTGCGTGAGCCCGCTTTCCTCGCGCCTGGGCAGATCGATTTGCGTCTTGTCGCCCGTGATCACGGCGCGTGAGTTCACGCCGAGCCGCGTGAGAAACATCTTCATCTGCAGGCACGTCGCGTTCTGCGCCTCGTCCAGGATCACGAACGCGTCGGCCAGGGTGCGCCCTCGCATGTACGCGAGCGGGGCGATCTCGATCACCCGCGTCTCGAGTGCTTTCTGCACGCGCTCCGGAGGCATCATGTCCTCCAGCGCGTCGTAGAGCGGGCGCAGGTACGGATCCACCTTCGCCTGCATGTCGCCCGGGAGGAAGCCGAGCGACTCTCCCGCTTCGACGGCAGGGCGTGCGAGCACGATCCGGCGCACACGCTTGCGCGACAGCGCATCCACGGCCGCGGCCACGGCGAGATACGTCTTGCCCGTGCCGGCCGGCCCGATGCCCACGACGATGTCGTTCTCCATGATCTGTCGCAGGTACGCCGCCTGCCCGCTCGTCTTCGGCTGGATGATCTTGCGCACGCCGGGAAGCACGATCCGTTCCGCCGCCGGCGATTCGCGCCCGTTTTCCATCGACATGCGCAAGACATCGTCCGGCTCCAGCGGCATCCGCTGCTTGGCGGCATCAATCATGCGCTGGCCCACGAGAAGCGCCCGCTCCACCGCGTCCGCGCTGCCGCTGATCGACATCGCGTCCCCGCGCAGCGCCACCCGCACCGGGAAGAGCTTCTGCAGCTCGACGAGATTGGCATCGGCCACCCCGGCCAGCGTCAGCAGGTCGGCGCCCTCCGTGGACAACCGTTGTGTGACTGGCTCCGCGCCGGCGGGGCCCGTCACCGTCCCGTCCGCCATCAGGCGCCCTCCAGCCGGAGGTGCAGCTCGCGCAGGTCATCGGCCGACAGCGGCGTTGGCGCACCTTCGAAAAGCGCGCGGGCAGTGGTCGTCTTCGGGAACGCGATGACGTCGCGCAGCGAGGAGGCACCGGAGAGCAGCATGACGATCCGGTCGAATCCGAATGCGATCCCGCCGTGCGGCGGCGCACCCGCCCGCAGCCCCTCGAGCAGAAACCCGAAACGGCGCTCCTGTTCCGCTGGATCGGAAATGCCGAGCAGCGCCAGCATGCGCGCCTGCTGTCCTGCGTCGTGCGTGCGGATGCTCCCCCCTCCAAGCTCCAGGCCGTTCAGCACGATGTCGTACGCGAGCGCGCGCCACCGAAGAGGCTCGCTCGGGTGCGCGGCGACGTCATCCGGATTCGGGGCTGTGAATGGATGGTGCACGGCGCCCAGCGCGCCCGTACCCTCATCCTGCTCGAACATCGGAAAGTCCGTCACGATCACGAAACGGCGATCGTCCGCGCGGACGAGCGCGAGCCGCTGGGCGCATTCCTGCCGCACGCGGTCGAGTGCGGGACTGGAGACGCGGTCTGGCGCCGCGACCAGGAGGGCGAGGGCGCCCTCGGGGATTGGCAACGCCCCTTCGGCAGCGGGCATGAGAAACTTCGCGATCGGTCCGTCGTACTTCCCGTCCGAGCGCTTCACGCGCAGCAGGCCGCCTGCTCCGGCCCTCTTCGCGATCGCCTCGATCTCGTCCACCTGCTTCCGGCTCCACGTCCCGCCGCCCGGGATCACGATGCCCCGCACGCGGCCACCCGCCGCGAGCACCGAGGAGGTGATCCCGAACTCCGATCCGCGAAACGCATCGCTGACGTCCGCGATCTCGAGCTCGTAGCGCAGGTCCGGACGATCGCTGCCAAAGCGCTCCATCGCGTCGGCGTACGTCATGCGTTCGAACCGATCGGGAATTCGGTGCCCACACTCGCGCCAGAGCGCGCCGATGAGCCCTTCGCCGAGCGCCAGGATGTCCTCCGGCCCGACGAACGACGCCTCGATGTCGATCTGGGTGAACTCCGGTTGACGATCGGCGCGCAGATCCTCGTCGCGGAAGCAGCGCGCGAGCTGGAAATAGCGGTCGAACCCCGCAATCATGAAGAGTTGCTTGTAGATCTGCGGCGACTGCGGCAGCGCGTAGAACTCGCCGGGATGGACGCGGCTGGGCACGAGGTAATCGCGCGCGCCCTCAGGCGTAGGCTTGGTGAGGATCGGAGTCTCGAGCTCGAGATATCCGCGCTCACTCAGGTGGCGCCGCGCGACCTGAAGCAACCGGTGTCGCAGCATCAAAGCCGCCTGCAACTCGGGACGCCGCAGGTCGAGATGGCGATGGCGCAGGCGAAGTTCTTCCGCCGCCAGCTTTTCACCCTTGCCGCGCGCGACCGGAATCGCGGGGGTCACCGCCGGTCCCGCGACGCGCAGTGTCGTCGCATGCACTTCGACGTCTCCGGTGTCCATCTCCGGGTTCTTCGTTCCCTCGCTGCGCGGGACGACGGTACCTTCGATGATCACCACGCTCTCCACGCCGACCGCCGCGGCTGCCGCGATCGACTCGGCACTCGCCCACTCGGTGCCGAATGAAACCTGCACGATCCCCTCCCGGTCGCGCAGATCGACAAAGACGATCCCGCCGAGATTGCGCGTGCGATGCACCCATCCGCCAAGCGTCACGCGCTCTCCCGCGTGCGACGCACGCAGCGAGCCGGCGAGATGCGTGCGGAGCGAGGTGGTGAACGGCGAGGACGCTGTCACGTCACATTCTCACGAAACGGGGATCCTTTTCTCTTCGTCGGCCTGACGGATGACACCAAGAAACTCCTCCGGCGTACGCGCCGCGACGAGCGCAGCGCGTGACTCGGGCTCGTGCATGATGCGCGCGATACGTGCCAGAAACTTGACGTGCTGAGCGCTGGCCGCGGTCGGCGTCAAGACGAGAAAGACGACCCGCACCGGCACGCCGTCGGGAGCCTCGTAGTCCCGGACGCCGGTCACGAGTCCCGCCGACACACGAATCTCGCGCACGAGATCGGTGCGACCGTGAGGGACGGCGAGTCCCGCGCCCATCGCGGTGCTCACCTCGGCTTCGCGCGCTTCCACCGCGGCGATCACGTCGCCGACCGTCTCCTCGCTCCCGTCCGGAAGTGCGAGATGCACCAGCTCGCGCAACAGGTCGGCTTTGGAGTGGCTGCCGAGCGGAACGCG
>CAAGKR010510502.1_pt1 | contig 14930 bp, 14 predicted proteins | sample 2556971 | NCBI WGS metagenome assembly CAAGKR01 (sample SAMEA5207829, study PRJEB30636) | soil metagenome | biome: forest; feature: boreal; material: soil | place: USA | collected 2011-09 | depth 1 m | reverse complement strand
GGCTATCCGCTGCGGAAGATCTCGGTCGAGGGCCTCAGCCGCACCAACCCGTTGCGCGCTGCCCGTGCGCTGATGCGCGCGGCACGTGCGTTCGGGCATGCACGCTCGCTGCTGCAGGAGCTGTCTCCCGACGCCGTGCTGGGTGCAGGCGGCTATGTCTCCGGGCCGGCCGGCCTGGCCGCGGTGACGCTGCGAATTCCGCTCGTGCTGAGCGAGGCGGACAGCCACCTCGGCCTGACCAACCGCCTGCTGGCGCGCGCCGCACGGCGGGTGTGTCTGGCCTTTCCCCTGGCCGGGCGTGAGGGTTCTCGCTACCGGGTGACGGGCCGCCCGATCCCTCCAGCCCAGGAGGATCGCGCCGGTGCACGCGAGCGGCTTGGGATCGGGGCGGGAGAGAAGTGCGTGCTCGTATTCGGCGGCTCGCTCGGCGCGCGTTCGATCAACGAGGCCGCGGTCGAGGCCTTCGCCGATGCGGGCGGGCGGGCTCCATTCAGAGTGCTTCACATCAGCGGGCGGCGCGATTACCCCAAGCTGACCGTACGGCCGTTGCCGCAGGGGTACGACCTGCGCGAGTATCTCGAGGAGGCGGAGTTCGCCGACGCGCTCGCGGCCGCCGACCTCGTGATCGCGCGCGCTGGAGGCTCGGTGTTCGAGATCGCCGCACACGGCCTGCCGGCGATCCTCGTGCCCTATCCGCACGCCTCGGCCGATCACCAGACCGCGAACGCGCACTGGATGGCCGGCGCTGGCGCGGCGATCGTGATCTCCGATCGCGAGCTGCATGCCCAGCGCCTCGCCCGCGAGGTGGCCGGGCTGCTCGCCGACCAAGAGCGTTTGGCGGCGATGGCGCGCGCCTCTAAAGGATTGGCACGGCCGGACGCCGCCGGGGAGATTGCCCACGAGCTGTTGGAGGCCGCAGCGTAATGAGCGGCCCGTGGAGCGGGCGGCGTTTGCACTTCGTCGGTGTGGGCGGCGCCGGGATGAGCGGCTATGCGCGTGCGGCGCATGCCCTCGGAGCACAGGTCAGCGGCTCCGACCGGGCCGCGTCCGCCTTCACCGAGCGCCTGGCGGCTGAGAACGTGCTGGAGGTGCGGATCGGCGATCACGACGCTGGGAACGTGCCAGAAGGTGACGGCGTAGAGGTGATCTATTCGAGCGCGGTGGGAGCCGATAATCCTGAGCGCGTGGCTGCGCGCGAACGGGGTTTACCCGAGCGCCCGCGGGCGGAGCTGCTGGGGGAATTCACCGCGCTGAAGCGCACGATCGCGGTGGCGGGCACGCATGGGAAGACAACCACCGCGTCGATGCTGGTGCACGCGCTGCGCGCCGCGGGCCTTCAGCCGGGATGGCTGGTGGGCGCCCCGGTGGGAGGCGGGCTGGCAAACGCGCAGTGGGGAGCGGGCGAGTGGCTCGTGGTCGAGGCCGACGAGTCCGACCGCTCGATGCTCAGCCTGCATGTCGAGATTGCGGTGCTGACGAACGTCGAGCTCGACCACCATGGGACCTTCGCCTCGCTGGCCGAGCTGCGGGACGCCTTCCGCGGCTTCCTGACCGGGCCGCGCCTTGCGGTCGTCTGGGATCGCCCAGAGCTACTGGAGTTGCGCGAAGGTGAGGTCGTTCCTTACGACGTGCCCGAGCCGGCCCTCGAGACGGGGGGCTCCCGCTTTCAGTGGCGCGGGAACGAGGTGCGCCTAGGCGTGCCGGGCGCCCACAACGCGCTGAACGCGATGGCTGCGCTGGAGGCCGCGAGGCTCGCCGGCGCGGGCGGGGAAGGCGCGATCGAGGGCCTCGCGGGCTTCCAGGGTGCTGGCAGGCGTTTTCAGCGGCTGGGCGAAACTGAGCGAGGCGCAATTGTGTATGACGACTACGCCCATCACCCGACCGAGGTGGCGGCGACCCTCAGGGCGGCCCGCACGCTTGACCACATGCGATTGGTGGCGGTGTTCCAGCCGCATCTCTACTCGCGTACGGCGCTGCTCGCACGCGAGTTCGGTGCCGCCCTAGCGTTGTCTGACGTCGTGGTGGTACTCGAGGTCTATCCGGCGCGCGAGCGGGGAGAGGACCATCCGGGGGTGAGCGGGCTGCTGGTCGCCGAGGCCGCGGCGGACGCTGCCGAGGGCAGGCCGGTGTACTGGCTGCCAGGCTTCGCTGAGGCCGAGAAGGTCTTGGGAGGCCTGCTCGCTGAAGGCGATATATGCCTAGTGATGGGCGCAGGGAACGTTGACGAGCTTGGCAGGAAACTGGTGAAGACCGATGGCGTCTAGGAACTCACCGCAGACGGCCCCGTCGATCGTGCAACGGAACTTCCCGCTCAGTCGCATGGCGACGGTGAGGACCGGCGGTGAGGCGGAGTACTTCGCAAGGGCGGGGTCGGGCGCCCAGCTGCGGGAGCTGCTCGGATGGGCAAAGGCGACCGGCGCGCCGGTCGCCGTTGTGGGGTCTGGCTCGAACCTGCTGATTGCCGACGAGGGGGTGAGGGGCTTGGTGATGAAGCTAGATCGCAAGCTTGCGCTGATCCAGCACGAAGGTGAGCGCATCGTGTGCGGGGGCGGGGCCCGGCTGCCATCGGTCGCCGCGCGCGCCGCCCAGGCGGGACTGTCGGGGGTGGAGTTCGGCGTGAATATCCCCGGCACCGTCGGGGGAGCTGTGAGGATGAACGCGAACGCCTACGGCGGCGAGCTCGCACATGCGCTCGAGTGGGTGGAGGTCGTGACGGCCGGCGGGTCCGAGCGCCGCACGCCAGCCGAGCTCGGATTCGAGTATCGCCGCTCCAATCTGGCCGCGGGGGAGATCGTGGCACGCGCCTCATTCGTGCTCGAGCCGGCCAGGACGGAGGCGGTCAAGGCCACGCTCGCGGAGATGCGCGAGCGTCGTCACGCGGCCCAGCCGCAAGGAATCAAGACCTTCGGCTCGACGTTCAAGAATCCTGAGGGGTGGGTGGGATCAGACGGCAAGAGTCGCTCCGCGGGGCTGCTGCTGGCTGAGGCCGGGTGCAACGGCCTGGCCATCGGTGGCGCGCGTTTTGCCGAGAAGCACGCCAACTTCATCGAGAACACCGGCTCGGCGAGCACGGCGGATGTGATCGCCGTGATGGCTGAGGGCCGCCGCCGCGTGCTGGAGCGGTTCGGCATCGCGTTGGAGCCGGAGGTGCAGACGCTCGGGGACGTGCGCTTTCCCTGGTAGGGGTTCGCCCGCCGGGGTCGAAAGACCTCTGCAATGGAACGCTCCCTCGCCGGCCGCTCCCCGATCCGGACCCAGGATCTTCTGTGGCGGCCATTCGAAGCGGCCGGTGGCCTGGCGCGAAGCTCATTCCAGGCGATCTTGCACCACCGCCGCCTGCGCATTGCGTTCCTCGCCACGCTCATAATGCTGCCGCTGCTGGCAGGCGGCTGGCTGCTGTTGCGAAGCTCGCCGCTCACCTCTGTGGAACAGGTGCGGGTGAGCGGTTTGCACGGACCGCAAGCGCGAGCGATCGAAACAGCCTTGACCGGCGCCGCAAGTCATATGAGCACCCTCGGGGTGCGCACCGCCGCGCTGCGCGCGTCGGTCGCGTCATTTCCCGTCGTGCGCAGCGTCCGCGCAATCCCGAGCTTTCCCCACGGCCTGCGGATCGTGGTGAGCGAGCAGCCGCCGGTGGCGGCGCTGAGCATCGGGGGGACCCGTACTGCGGTGGCGGCCGACGGGGTCGTACTCGGCCCCGCGCTGCTCTCGAGCTCGCTGCCGGCGGTCGCCGGCTACCACGACGCGCTCATTGGACAACGCGTCCAGGGTCCGGACGTGCTCGCGGCCGTCGCGGTGCTCGGGGCCGCTCCGGCTCCGCTGGCAAAGCACATTGCCCGCGTGTACAACGGCCCCGAGGGACTGACAGTGGCGATGCGGGGTGGCCTGCTCGCTTACTTCGGTGACGCCGCGCGACCCCACGCGAAGTGGTTCTCGCTTGCGCGGGTGCTCGCCGACCCGAGCTCTACCGGCGCCTCCTATATCGATGTGCGCCTGCCCGAACGCCCCGCCGCGGGCTTCCCGTCCGGTAGCGGGCCCGCGGGTGCCACCACCTCCACGACGGGGCTGGCGAGCACACCGGAATCGACCATTGCGAGCCTAGCCGCGGGCTTGAGAGCTAATACGCCCAGCGGACCGGCGGCTGGCTCAGGAGCAACGCCATCAGCAGAATCTTCCCCGTCTGGCGAAGCATCATCGCCCGCGCCTACAGAAGCCACAACCACGCCCGGAGCAGCGGAATCAACACCGGCGAACGGATCGGAAGAAACCTCCGGGGCGACCCCGGCAGCGGGAGGTTGAAATACGCTGTACACAACAGTAAAGCTCAACTCAAGATTGAGTCTCCATAAATGCCAATTCTCGGGTGGTGGTTGAGAGTTGGCTAATCTGCAACGAATCTTGCGAGATTGGCGGCAGTCGTTGACAGGGCGAAGATCCCTGCATAACGTGCCGATCTGGGCGGTTCGGAAGACCAGGTCTACCGAACCCTAAACAACTACTGAAGGCTTCGGACAGAACCATCATGGAGAGCAGCAGCAGCTATCTGGCGGTCATCAAGGTCGTAGGGGTCGGGGGCGGCGGCACCAACGCCGTGAGCCGCATGGTCGACGCGGGGCTGCGCGGTGTGGAGTTCATCGCGGCCAACACCGACGCCCAGGCGCTCACGATGTGCGACGCCGACACGAAGCTGAACATCGGCCACGAGTCGACGAAGGGCCTCGGCGCGGGCGCTAACCCCGACGTCGGCCTGGCGGCGGCCTCGGAGTCGCGCGACGACATCAAGGAGGCGCTGAAGGGCGCGGACATGGTGTTCGTCACGGCGGGCGAGGGCGGCGGCACGGGCACGGGCGCGGCGCCGGTGATCGCGGAGATCGCGAAGAACGAGATCGGCGCGCTGACGGTCGGCGTTGTCACGCGACCATTCGACTTCGAGGGCGGCCAGCGCTCACGGCAGGCGACCGAGGGCATCGAGCGCTTGCGCGAGGTTGTGGACACGCTGATCGTGATTCCCAACGAGAAGCTGCTCGCCGTGGTCGAGCGGCGCACCTCGATGCTCGACGCGTTCCGTGAGGCCGACAACGTGCTGCGCCAGGGCGTGCAGGGCATCACCGACCTGATCACGATCCCTGGCCTGATCAACCTCGACTTTGCTGACGTGCGCACGATCATGCAGGACGCCGGCTCGGCCTTGATGGGGATTGGCACGGCCAGTGGCGAGAACCGCTCCGCCGAGGCCGCCAAAGTCGCGATCTCCTCACCGCTCTTGGAAGAGTCCGTCGATGGCGCCACCGGCATCCTGCTGAACATCACTGGTGGCAAGGATCTTGGCCTGTTCGAGGTCAACGACGCTGCAGAGATCATTCAGAACGCCGCCGACCCGAACGCGAACATCATCTTCGGTGCGGTCATCGACGAGAGCATGGGCGAGGAAGTGCGTGTGACAGTGATCGGCACCGGCTTCGACCACCGTCCCGGCCGCAGCGCCCGCCGTGACAGCCGCTCGCGTGGCCGCGACCGCGGCCCGCGCATCGACGATCGCCAGCGCTCGAACCTCGAGATCTCCGACGACGACATCGACGTTCCGCCGTTCCTGCGCTAACGCGCCGTAGGCCCGACACGCCGTAGCGCTAGCCTGCGGGCCGTGCCATCGACCCTGCTCCGCACTGCCCTGTTCGACCGCCATGTCGACGCCGGGGCCAAGATGGTCGAGTTCGCCGGCTGGGAGATGCCCGTCCAATACGACGGTGTTCGCTCAGAGCACATGGCGGTGCGCACCGGCGTGGGCGTGTTCGACGTCTCGCACATGGGCGAGATCGAAACCTCAGGACCGCAAGCGCTCGAGCTGCTGCAGCGGCTGATCTCCAACGACCTGTCGAAGGTTCCGATCGGCGGGGCGCAGTACGGGCTGCTGTGCCGCAAGGACGGGGGCGTGCTCGATGACCTGTTCACCTACCGCCTGGATGCAGACCGTTGGCTGACGGTCACGAACGCCGCCAACCACGCGAAGGATCTTCAGTGGTGGCGTGAGCACGCCGGCGCCTTCGACGCGCAGGTGGAGGATCGCATCGACGACTACGCGATGCTCGCCGTCCAGGGTCCGCATGCACGCGAGCTCGTGCAGGCGATCTCCGACGCGCCGCTCCCCTCGCGGATGAGCGTCGCCACGCGCCGGCTGGCGGGCGCGCAGATGCTCGTGTGCGGCACCGGCTACACGGGAGAGGACGGTGTCGAGCTGCTGCTCTCGCCCGCCGACGCGCCCGCGCTGTGGGACGAGCTGACGCGGCGCGGCGCGGTCCCCGCAGGGCTGGCCGCACGCGACACGCTGCGCTTGGAGGCCTGCTTTCACCTGTACGGGAACGACCTGAGCACCGAGCGCGGCCCAATCGAGGCGGGGTTGGGATGGTGCTGCAAGGAGGAGACTCACTTCATCGGTTCAGAGGCCGTGCTGGCGGTGCGCGAAGCTGGTCCGGCAGAGAAGCTGATCGCCTTTGCAATCGATGGGCCCGGGATCGCCCGCCAGGGCAACGGGGTAATCGGTGGTGGGGAGGTGACCAGTGGCACGCTGTCTCCCTGCCTGGGAGTCGGCATTGGCATGGCCTATGTCCCCGCCGCGCGCGCCGAGATCGGGACACGCCTGGAAATCGATGTTCGTGGCAAGATCCGGCCGGCTGTCGTTGAGCAGAAGCCGCTTTACCGAAAGGGCCCAAGAGGACCGGCACAGCCGGCCAGCAGTCGGCCGAAGGCCGGCGAGCCGGGCCCCTCTACTATCTAATCTCTGATGTCCGAGGCCGGTTATCCCGACGATCTGCTCTACCACCCCGAGCACGACTGGGCTCGCATCGATTCCGCCGACCCCGGCCTCGCCACGCTCGGGATCACCTGGTTCGCGCAAGACGCGCTCGGCGAGGTCGTGTACTTCGACCCACCGTCCGCCGGCACGATCCTCACCAAGGATGAGCCCTATGCCGAGGTGGAGTCGGTCAAGGCCGTATCGGACGTGGTCGCGCCACTGTCGGGGGAGATCGTCGAGGTCAACCAGGCCCTCGCGGAGAACCCGCACATGATCAACGAGGACCCCTACGGCGAAGGCTGGCTTGTGAAGGTGCGCCTCTCCGACTCCGCCGAGCGCGACGCGCTGCTTGACGCCGGCGCCTACTCGGCCGGGCTGGGCGGGTAATCCATCCTCTAGGCTCAGGTACTTGAGCCGCTATACCGCCATCACCCCGCAGGATCTCGACGCGATGCTCGCGGCGATCGGGGTCGGCTCCCTCCAGGAGATCTTCGACCGCCAGATCCCTGAGCGCGTCCGGCTGGGCCGCGACCTCGAGCTGCCCCCCGGGAAGCCCGAGCAGGAGGTCTACGAGCATCTCCGCGCGCTCGCCTCTCGCAACCGCTCCAGCGAGGACGAGCTGAGCTTCCTGGGGGCGGGCATGTACGACCACTACGTGCCCGCTCTGATCGACATGCTGATGGAGCGCTCGGAGTTCCTCACCCCTTATACGCCCTACCAGCCCGAGATATCCCAGGGTGGGTTGCAGGTGATGTTCGAGTACCAGACCGCGATCTCCGAGCTGATCGGCCTGCCCGTCTCCAACGCCTCCAACTACGAGGGCCCCTCGGCGGTCGCCGCCGCCGGCTATCTCGCCAAGCTCCACAACGGACGCAGCCGCTTCGTCGCGAGCGCGGGCCTGCACCCTCACACCCTCCAGACGCTCCGCACCTACGCGCATGGCTACGACATGGAGGTCGTCGAGGTGCCGCTGCTGGCCGGCGCAGCCGGTGGTGTCACCGACCCCGACGCATGGGCCGCGGCGATCGACGGCGAGACCTCCGCCGCGATCTTCGCCCAGCCGAACTTCTACGGCTGCGTCGAGGACGCGGCTGCCCTTGCCGACGCCGCCCATGCGCCCGCCGCGGCGGGCGGGTCCGGGGCCTCCGGTCCCGTCGTGATCGCACAGGTGGACCCCCTGACGCTCGGCATCCTGCGCTCCCCCGGCGAATGCGGGGTCGATGTCGCCGTCGGAGAGGGCCAGTCGCTCGGCAACCGCCTGGACTTCGGCGGTCCCTCCTTCGGGCTGTTCGCCGCGCGCGAGGAGTACCTGCGGCGCATGCCCGGCCGGATCGCGGGTGAAACCGTCGACGTCGAAGGACGCCGCGGCTTCGTCCTCACCCTGCAGACCCGCGAGCAGCACATCCGCCGCGAGAAGGCCACATCCAACATCTGCACCGCTCAGGCGCTCAATGCGCTCGGCGGCGTCGTCTACCTGTCCTGGCTGGGCCGCCGAGGGATCGTCGAGCTGGGCGAGCTGATGCTGGCGCGCACCCACTACGCGCGCGAGACCCTCACCGCGCTGGCGGGGGTCACCCGGCTCGGGGATCAGCCGGTGGTGCGCGAGTTCGCCCTGCGCCTGGAGGCCGACGTCGCCGAGGTCCGCCGCCGCTGCATCGAGCAGGGCGTCAACCCGGGCGCCGACATCGAGGCCCTCACCGGTCGCCCCGAGGACCGCGGAGGGCTGCTGATCGCCATCACCGAGCGCCGCTCCCGCAGTGACATCGACCGCCTCGCCGAGGTGCTGGGAGCGGCGCTCGCCGCCTCGCCAGCTGTGGCGCCCGAGCGCGAGAGGGTGCCCGCATGACGACCACCGAGGACAACCGCCTGCACGCGGACCCCGCGATCGAGGTCCATCCCGGCGCGACCCATACACCCCCAGGCATCGCCGGCGCGCCGACGCCGCTGCAGCGCGAGACCGCCACGACGATCTTCCAGAAGGGCTCGCCCGGACGGCGCGCCTTCACATGCCCCGAGTTGGACGTGCCCGCCGTCGACATCTCCGCACTGCTCCCCGAGCGTTTCCGTCGCGCCGAGCCGCCCCGCCTGCCCGAGATCTCAGAGCCCGAGATCGTGCGCCACTACGTGGGCCTGTCCAAGCGCAACTTCGATCTCGACTCGGGCTTCTACCCGCTCGGCTCCTGCACGATGAAGCACAACCCCCGGCTGCACGAGCGGGCCGCCGCTCTGCCCGGGCACGCCCGCCTGCATCCCCTCCAGGATGCTTGCAATGCCCAGGGGGCGCTCGAGCTGATGTGGAACCTGCAGTGCGCCCTCTCTGAGATCGCCGGGCTTCCTCATGTGTCCCTCCAGCCCTCCGCCGGCTCCCACGGCGAGCTCGCGGGTGTGCTTTTGACGAGGGCCTACCACGAGGACCGGGGCGAGCATCGCCACAAGGTCCTGACCCCCGACACCGCCCATGGCACCAACCCGGCGACCGTCACGATGGCCGGCCTCGAGGTCGTCAAGCTGGCGACCAACCCGGACGGCGGCATCGATCTCGATGATCTGCGGGCGAAGGCCGACTCCGACGTCGCCTGCCTGATGCTCACCAACCCGAACACGCTCGGTCTGTTCGACCCGAACATCGAGGAGATCGCCGCGATCGTGCACGGGGTCGGCGCGACGCTCTACTACGACGGCGCCAATCTGAACGCCGTGATGGGTCTCTCCCGGCCCGGCGACATGGGCTTCGACATCGTCCATTTCAACCTGCACAAGTCCTTCACCCAGCCCCACGGCGGCGGCGGCCCCGGCTCGGGCCCGATCGCGGTCTCCGAGCGCGTGGCGCCCTACCTGCCCGTGCCCGTCGTGGCGCGGGCCGCGGATGGCAGCTTCGAGCTCGATGAGGGCTCGGCCGAGGTCGGCTCCAAGTCGATCGGTCGCCTGCGTGGCTTCCAGGGCAACTACGGCTGCTTCGTTCGCGCCTATGCCTACATCTGCTCGCTGGGCGCTGACGGGCTGCGCGACGCCTCAGAGACAGCGGTCCTGAACGCAAACTACCTGCTCGCCCGCATGCGGGCCCTTGGTGTGGCGGAGCAGCTGCCCCTCGCCTACGGCGAGCTGTGCATGCACGAGTTCGTCCTCTCCGGCGGCCCGATGAAGCGCAACCTCAAGATCAAGACGCTCGACCTCGCCAAGCGGCTGCTCGACTTCGGCTTTCACCCGCCGACCGTCTACTTCCCCCTGCTCGTCGACGAGGCGTTGATGGTTGAGCCGACCGAGACCGAGACCAAGGAGACGCTCGACGCTTTCGCTGAGGCAGTCGCGGACATCCTCAAGGAGGCCGCGAAGGACCCGGAGATCGCCCGGAACGCGCCCTACACCACTCCCGTGCGCCGCTTGGACGAGGTTGCCGCAGCCAAGCATCCAGTGATCCGGCAAGCCCTCTAGCCAGTGCGCATCTTCTCCGGCATCCAGCCGACCGGGCGCAAGCACCTCGGCAATTACATCGGGGCGATCACGCAGTACGTGGCCGGGCAGGAGCGCGGCGAGGGCATCTACTGCGTCGTCGACCTGCACGCGCTGACGGTGCTCTACGAGCCGCCGGCGCTGCGCGAGGGCCTGTACGACCTCACGGCCCTGCTGCTGGCCGCCGGCCTGGACCCGCAGCGATCGATCCTCTTTCGCCAGTCCGACGTCCCCGAGCACACCGAGCTGACTTGGCTGCTCGCCAACATCACCTCCTTCGGCGACCTCAACCGCATGCACCAGTTCAAGGAGAAGTCGGCCAACCAGCGCGAACTGGTGTCGGCCGGGCTGTTCTTCTACCCGGTGCTGATGGCCGCTGACGTGCTCGCCTACCGGGCGAACGAGGTGCCCGTCGGAGATGACCAGCGCCAGCACGTGGAGCTGATGCGCGATGTCGCCGAGCGCTTCAACGCCCGCTTCGGCGACACGCTCGTTGTGCCCGAGGCCCGGATCCCCGCGGTGGGGGCGCGGATCATGGACCTCCAGCACCCCGAGAACAAGATGTCGACGACCGGCGGCAGTGAGCAGGGCACGGTGTATGTGCTCGACGAGCCGAAGGTGATCGAGAAGAAGTTCAAGAGCGCGGTGACCGACTCCGGCAGCGAGGTGCGCCGCGCGCCGGAGAAGCCGGGCGTGAGCAACCTGATCGAGATCCTCGCCGCGGTGCGCGGGGTGGCCACCGAGGCCGTCGAAGGCGAGCTGGCCGATGCCCGTTACGGCGAGCTGAAGGCCGCTGTGGCGGCCGCCGTGATCGACTATCTGCGCCCGGTGGCGGAGCGCTACGGTGACTTGCGCTCCGATGAGTCGGCGCTTGAGTCGATCCTGGCCGACGGCGCCGAGCGTGCTCGGAGGATCGCGGGCCAGACGCTCGCGGATGTGCGCGACCAGATGGGCGTCGGAGCCCTTTCTCGTCGGCCCCGAACGGTACGGTGAGCGGGTGAGCATCGCCACGCTTGACCTCGACTTGGACTTGTTCAGCGGTCCGTTTGACCTGCTGTTGACGCTGATCCTGCGCGAAGAGGTCGATCTGATGGAGCTCCAGCTGGCCGACGTGGTGCTGGCGTACCTCGATTACCTCGAGACGCAGGGCGACCTCGACCTCGAGACCGCGACCGAGTTCATCGTGCTGATCGCCGCGCTGCTGGAGCTGAAGTCGCGGCTGATGCTGAGCGGCTCTGAGGAGGACGAGCTGCTCGACATCGAGCCGGCGCAAGCGGCGGAGGAGCTGCTGGCACGGATGCTGGAGGCGCGGCGCTACCGGGCGGCGGCGGCGCATCTAGGGGAGCTCTTGAAAAGCGAGGAAGGGGTGCGTTTTCGCCAGGCACCGCTGCCGGCGAGCTTGCGCCGCACGATCACCGCACCGTCGGAGGGCTCTCAGGACCCTGTTGTCCTGGGGGAGGCGATCGGGCGACTCCTGCAGATGCCGCCGGCGATCAGCCTGCGCCACATCGGCCTACCGAGGGTCACGGTCTCCGAGCGCCTGGCGCACCTGCGCGGACTGCTGCGCCGCGGGCGCTTCAGCTTCGACGAGGCGGTGGCCGGCGCCGACCGGATGACGGTCGCGGTCACGTTGTTCGCGCTGCTCGAGCTCTATAAGCGCGGCGAGGCCGTGTGGGAGCAGGAAGAGAGCTTCGGTGAGATCGCGGTCCATGCGTCCGCGGTGCAGGCGCCGGGATACCCCGAGGCAGTCGCGGGGTGAGCGAGTCGCTACAGCGCACAGTGGAGGCGCTGCTGTTCCTGGCATCAGATCCGCTCAGTGAGCAGGAGCTGGCCGAAGCAACGGAGTGCAGCGCGGCGGAGATCGAGGCCGCGCTCCAGGCGCTCGCCGGGCAGTACGCCGAGGGGCGGCGCGGGATCAGGCTGCGTGAGCTGGGGGGCGGCTGGACGCTGGCGAGCGACCCCGCCGCCGAGGACGCGGCCCGGCGCCTGTTCAGCCGCCGGCGGGTGGCGACGCTCACCCCCGCCCAAGCGGAGACGCTCGCGATCGTCGCCTACCTGCAGCCGATCTCCCGCCCAGAGATCACGCGCATCCGCGGGGTCAGCGCCGACTCGGCGGCCGCGACGCTGCTGGAGCGTGGCCTGATCGAGGAGGCCGGCCGCTCCCAGTTTGGCGCCGTGCTGTACCGCACGAGCACACAATTCCTGAAGCTGTTCGGGTTGCGAACGCCAGAGGAGCTGCCCGATGTCGCCCGCTGGGACCCGACCCCGGAGGAGCAGGCGACGCTGCGCGAGCGGCTGCTCCGCGCGGGTGAGGCCCGGGCTGGAAACGGCGCCCCGGCGGACTAGCTCAGGCGGTTCGCGCCGCGAGCTGGCCGCAGGCGGCGTCGATGTCGCGCCCCCGCGTGAGACGGACGGTCACGGGGACGCCGCGGGATTCGAGCGCGGCGCGGAACGCAGCGATCGACTCGCGGCTCGAGCCCTCGTAGACCGAGCCGGTCGGGTTGTAGGGGATCAGGTTGACCTTGAAGATCGAGTCCCCGCCCGCTCCGCCCTCGTGCTGAGCAGACAGTGCCCGGGCGAGGGAGAGGGCCTGTGCATAGCGGTCATTGACACCCGCCAGCATCACGTACTCTACGAATATCCGCCGGTGCTTGCGCGCGTAGAACGCGCGGCAAGCGTCGAGTACGTCCTTCAGGGGATAGCGGTCGTTGACGGGCATCAGCTCCGAGCGCAGGGCTTCGTCGGCCGCGTGCAGCGAGAGGGCGAGACGCAGCGGCATCGGTTGCTCGGCGAGCCGTTCGATCCCGGGGATCCAGCCGACGGTGGAGATCGCGGTGCGCCTGTGGGTGATCCCGATGTCGGGCAGGCGCTCGCAGGCGGCGAGAACCGCGTCGAGGTTCAGCAGCGGCTCGCCCATGCCCATGAACACGCAGTGGCCGACCGGTTCGATCCGGCGGAAGTGCAGCGCCTGGTCGATGATCTCCGAGGCGGTGAGGTTGCGGGCGAATTTCATCTGGCCCGTGGCGCAGAACGTGCACGTGAGCGGGCAGCCGGACTGCGAGGAGACACAGATCGAGCGTCGCTTGTCTCGGTAGCGCATCAGGACCGCCTCCAGGGGGCGGCCGTCGGCGGTCTGAAACAGGGCCTTGATCGTGCCGTCGCTGGAGCGGGACTCCTCGGAGAGGGTGAGGCTGGAGAAAGGCAGCTCGCGCGCCAGCGTCTCGCGCAGCGCGCTCGGGAGGTTCGTCATCTGCTCGTAGCCGTGCACGCCCTTGGCCGCCCACGCCCAGATCTGGCTGGCGCGAAAGTTGGGCTGGTCATTGGCGGCGAGCGTCTGATCGAGTAGCGCGAGATCCATCGCCCTTATGGTGGCAGCCGATGCGTTTAGCCAAGTACCTGGCCCACGCCGGTGTCGCCTCGCGGCGCGCTGCCGAGAAGGTGATCGCGGGTGGGCACGTGAGTGTCGACGGGAAGATCGTGCTGGATCCGGCCCGGGACGTGGGTGAAGACAGCCGCGTGACGGTCGACGGCCGAGCCCTGGACGGACCCGAGGCGCGTGTTGTCTATGCCCTGCACAAGCCACTGGGTGTGCTCTCAACCGCGCACGATCCCCGCGGGCGTACAACGGTGCTCGATCTCCTATCAGACGAGCAGCGGCGCCTGTACCCCGTGGGACGTCTGGATGCCGATAGCAGTGGTCTGATCTTGCTCACCAACGACGGTGAGCTCGCCAACCGCTTGACGCATCCGCGCTTCGAAGTGCCGAAGACCTACCGTGCGCTCCTCGGCGGCGACCCCGTCGGGGAGGGGGCCCTGGAGACGCTGCACCGCGGCGTGGAGCTGGAGGATGGTCCCACCGCCCCTGCACGTGTGCGCCGCGTGAAGAAGAACCTGATCGAGCTGACGATCAGCGAAGGCCGCAACCGTCAGGTGCGGCGCATGTGCGAAGCGATAGGCCATCCGGTGCTTGCGCTGGAACGCATCGCGTTCGGCCGGTTGCGTCTGGAAGGCCTCGCGCCTGGCGCGTACAGGCGTCTGAGTGAGCTGGAGACCGGGCGCTTACGCGCGCTCTGACACAATCGCGCTCGATGCAGCAACGTCTCTTCGCCTTGCGGGGCGCCACCAGCGTGAATCGCAACGACGCACAGGACATCCTCGACGCCACGACCGAGCTGATGAAGGCGATCATGGAGCGCAACACGCTTGTGCCGGAGAACGTGGTGAGCTGCATCTTCACCGCTACCAACGATCTCAACGCGGCGTTCCCCGCCGCCGCCGCCCGAGCATTGGGCTTCGACCGCGTGCCATTGCTGTGTGCGCGGGAGATCCCCGTGCCCCGCGCGCTGCCACACGTGATCAGGGTGCTGATCCATTACTACGCTGAGGACGGGCACGAGTCCCAGCACGTGTACCTCGGCGAGGCGAGCGCGCTGCGCGCCGATCTTCAGGCGGCACAGTAGCTGCGCTGAGGGCCATTCCCGCCGCGGGGCGTCACTACCCGGCATCACCGTGCCGCGCGCGGCACAATAGGCGCGTGGCACTCGAGTTCACAGAGCGCATCGCGCGCATCCCCGTCTACCCCGCCGCGGGCGGCTACGCCCAGCAAGAGCCGCTGGTGCGGCTGGCGAGCAACGAGTCGCCCTACCCGCCGCTGGCGGAGGGGCGCGAAGCGATCGAGCACGCGCTCTCC